>ERZ772940.802-NODE-802-length-12324-cov-3.69256_pt1 | contig 12324 bp, 12 predicted proteins | sample MGYA00511682_ERZ772940 | MGnify/ENA primary metagenome ERZ772940 (study PRJEB29015, sample SAMEA2737922) | human oral metagenome | biome: human oral; feature: human-associated habitat; material: dental | place: China | collected 2031 ... | reverse complement strand
CAATCTTGATCGTTCGTTTTACCGTGGTAACATTCCCGGCAACGTCTTTAGCGGTAATTTCCACCGTTTCGGTTTTATTTGAAGAGCTGCTTACATCGAATTCTTTTACCCAATACGGATTTCCTTTTACTAATTCAAAAGCGCCCGCTTGGTTTCCCATTCGCCATGATAGAGATTCAAGGTCGACCGTATCGGTTGCAGAACCGCCTACTCCGAACACACTGCCGACCGCTTCTAAAGGCGACGGATAAAAGAAGTCCACTATCGGAGCTGTATTATCAATAAAAAAGAGAAATGTAGAAACACCTTCCGCACCTAATTTATCAACGGCCTTAAACCAACAAACGGTCGGCCCCTCCGGCATTTTACGTGTATCAAGATTGAATTTAAAAGAAGAAACATTTGCCTTTTTGTCATATTTAAGTGAAAGCAACGTATATGTCTGCCCGGCATCAAGCGAATAGAAAAGCTTGCTTACGCCGTTACCATCCCGTACAATACCTTCAATTACCTGTTTACCGGAAATTAAGGCGCCGTCCTCCATGCTCGTTACAATAGTTTCGGGCGTATTCAGATTTAAATTGAACTGCACTGAAACACCGGTCCCCCTCAATCCGTTAATATCGGTGCCCCATGCTGTAATACGATGAATCCCTTCTTGCAGATTTGCCGTGGTAAAGGTTTGTGTCCAGAATTGCGTACCTTTTGCACGAACAGGTTCGTTGTCGTCTAATGCTACTTCAATATAGTCGACTCCATCGTCATCAAAACATGTTCCGGAAGCGTTGAAAGTCCCCATTACATTCATATTCTTAAGTGGGTTTGTGATAGACACAACAGGTAAATCGGAACGGGGATCGATATACATATTGAAAGGTCCCGCTTCTCCGATATTACCCGCCGAATCTTCGGCTGTAACGAGTACATTGTACTTACCTTGTTTTTTTTCGGTAAGATCAAAAGATTCTTCCCAACTTTCAGGATTTTCGACGGTACGAGTCTCAACTTTGCCGCCTGCAGATAGAAATGAAGTTAAAAAGGCATACACACAAACACAGAGCAGTAGCTTTTTCATAGAAGTTCCTTGCTGTAAAATAAATAAGCCCCCGGTTAATACGGAAGCTTTTCCGGAAACCTACAGAAAGTACCGGCATGCTGCAACTTTTATAGTAATTTAAATTAAGACACAGAGGGCTATTGTAGAAACACCCATTATTTTATCGGCACAACATCCCGAAAACTTGAATATATCAAGTTGACTGATATGCGAATATTAAACGGAAACAACTTTTTTTATTTCGGGATAGTTTTCTTTTAATTGCGCTTCGATTCCGGATTTTAATGTCATCAAAGCCATCGGGCAGGAACCGCATGCACCCTTTAATCGAACGGAAACAATGCCGTCATCAGATAATGAGACGAATTCAACATCACCTCCATCAGCCTGCAAATGAGGACGAATACCGTCCAAAGCCTTTTGAATTTCATTAACTGTCACCATATTTCCTCCTTTTTTGCACTCGCAGAATGCGCTTATCATGGGGCTGTCTAAAAACTGAAAGCCTATCGGCTTTTTCTGTAAGGAAATTATTCATTATATCCGCTAAAGCGGATTGCGAAACAGTTTTTGGACAGCTTCCTTAAGCTTTAGATGCGATGTTTAAAATTAAGTCATTGCTGTATAAAGACTTAATTTTAAATTCATCGGGGATGTTCCGAAAATAACCAACTTTTGGGACATCCTCAGAAATCTCTATAAAGTAAACATCTTTAAAACATCCGATTGTTAAAAGAACCCTGATACGCTATCAACCGTATCTAGCAGCAATAGTTACAGATTAAATGGATTTTATACTATAGGCAAGATAGAAATAGATAAATACGTTACATTCGACACACATAAAGCAGCTTGAGATGCATCCGGCTCTATTTTTGCCGCTTCCGGTAATTTTACAACCGGATCCGGTGTTGATGTTTCTACTGCTGCGGCTCTTTCTGCCGTAAAAGCTGCGCGGACGATCTTTAAGAAATAGCTACGGCAGCCTTCATCCTTATCCTATAATCACAAGCCATTTCACTTAGCAGCTCATCATGGGTAATAATGACAACGGTTTTGCCCGCCTGTGCAAGCGCATCAACCCACTGCACCATACTTAAAAGACCTTCGCCGTCCATGCCGCTGGTCGGCTCATCGAACACAAAGAGCTGTGCCTCCGAGCGATACGCCGCGGCAATTACTACCCGCTGCTTTTCTCCGCCGGAGAGCGATGCAGGATGCCGGTTCCGTACCGCCTGCAAGCGGAACAGCTCAAGCGCTTCTTCTGCCCGGTTCTTTATGTTTTGAGACGGTTTCCACCCCAACAGCAGCTCATTGATGACGCTGTCGGAGTACAGCTGATAATCGGCATCCTGCATCACAAAATAGCTCATACGCCGCCGCTGTGCACACGAAAGCTTCTGTCCGTTCAGGGTAATGCATCCGCTCTGCTGCCGCAACAGTCCGCACAGTACCTTGCACAGGGTAGTTTTACCGGCACCGTTTTTTCCGGTCAGTGCAGTAATACTCCCCTGCGGAAACGTAAGGCTGATATTCCGTATACCGCATTCCATTGCCCGACCGGAACCGTCTTCGCCGCGACATTCCGCATACCGTCCATTCCGGTATAAATACGTTACATTCGACACACATAAAGCAGATCGCACTGCATCCGGCTCTATTTTTGCCGCTTCCGGTAATTTTACAGCCGGATCCGGTGTTGACGTTTCTACTGCTGCAGCTCTTTCTGCCGTTTCTATCACTTCTCCCCTAGCCGTGTGGAGTTTCCTGCTTCGTAAAGCCATCGCTGCCATACCGGGATACCGGAAGCCGAACTGCCGCAGTTCATCGTCCTGTAAACGGCAAAATTCCTCTGCCGTCCATCGGTGTGCAGCTCTGCCGTTTTCGATATGCAAAAATGAGTCTGCAATTCCTAAAAATGTGTGCAGCCGGTGCTCACTGATGATAATCGTTGTTCCCCGCTTTTTAATCTCCGCCAAAAGACCGGTAAGAATTTCGATACCGTCCGCATCCAAATTGGAAACAGGTTCGTCTAAGATCAAGATTTGAGGCGATAAAATAAGCGCTGCTGCAATCGCTACCCGTTGTTTTTGCCCTGCCGATAGGGTATCAACGGTTTGGCATAACAGCGGCTCTATGTTAAGAAGTGCAGACGCTTCTCGTACCTTTTCTTTCACGTACATCGGCTCCAGTCCGATATTCTCTGCGGAAAACGCAATTTCATCCTGCACACTGTTCATAAAAAATTGACTGCGCGGGTCTTGAAACACAACCCCGAACGTCCGCACTCGCTGCTCAGGCGGCATAGACGCAGGTTCTCTCCCGGCAACCAGCACCGAACCATGCAGCGTTCCCTCGTAAAATGCCGGAGCTAAACCGTTGATCAGCCTCAACACGGTACTTTTTCCCGCCCCTGATCTTCCGCACAAAACAACGCATTCCCCGTCCCGTATATCGAAGGACATGCCCTCAATGCAAGCATCCTGCCGGTTCTCTGCCGCAAGCTCCGCTTCCCCATAACAAAACGATACATCACAAAACGTAATCATAGACATAGCAACCGTATTTTACACAATGGTAATGAGAACCATTGCGGTACCGTATAGTCCAACCGTAAGGTAGTCGTAGACAGACAGCGGAACGGCATACATGCTGCTTCGTTTTTGGGGAGCATCCAAGCCGCGCAGTTCCGCCGTTGCACCCAATTCTGCCGATAGCTTTAAACAGCGAACGGTAAACGGTACAAAAAAACTTTCATACACAATAACCGGATGACGGACATAATCATGCCAATGAGGAAACAATCCCCGTGCCTTAATCCCCTCCCGAATCGCCGCCATTTCTTTCCGCAATACCGGAAAAAAGCGCATCATCATACAGAGCATAATCGTCACGGACTTAGGAATATGCAGGCTTTGCCAGCTTGCCATCAGCCTACTCGGATTGCTTTTTACAATGGCGGCAGCAAACATCACGAGCGGAATTGAGCGGGCAAAGGTGTGAAGAATCACGTAGAGCAGCGCTGTATGCGGCGCACAGATCCGGGCAAGTACTTGGAGAATAGTATAGAAGAAGCACAGAGGCCACGCAGTCCGTACTTCCTTCACCTGCAGCAGATAACAGCCTGCCAGCAGACACAGACAATGCATTTGCCCGATCTGCTCGCAGAAAAACCAAACAGACGTGGCGCACAGCATAACAGCAAGGTGTGTTCGGGGGTCGAGATTTTGCACTGACTTTACGCTAACTTTGCTTTTTTAATATGTTTTTTGAAAAACAGCATACCGACCCAAAATCCTACAGCCGCAAGTACCGCCGAAATCAACCCGATAAGCAGCATCATATCGAGCGAACCGTAAAAGCGAATCAACACTTGCTTGCCTTCTTCGGTATATGACTCACCTAAGCTCTTCAAATACCGCTCTTTAAAGAAGAACAGCGGAATTGAACTACCCCATGCGTACAGCGTCCAATATACCGCATAGCCGATACCGTTCCGCACCGGATTTTTGTAGGTATTATTACCCAGCATCAAAAGCTCGCAGATGAGACCTACTGCAAGCATCACTGCAGAAAACCATGCCGAGCCGAACGCAGCCATCATCAATCCGCAAAAAATTGCCGTTACAAGGAATGTTCCCTGTTTCGCCGTTTTGTTTGACATAACAATGTAGAGCGGTGCGCAGAAAAAAGCCATCACGCCGACGTAAAAAAGGTAATCGAGTGCAGGCGTTGCCGCTATTGTCATAACCATCTTAACGATAACCATAATCACCAGCATCGCAATATTAAAAATCGAAAGCGTGATAATATCCTTTAACCGTAACCGTGCCGCACCGTCTGTTTTTACTTCCATATTAGTTCCTCCTCTTGAGTTAACACCTGCTAACTCAAGAGAATACTATAGCAGCAATGAACAGCTGTTTTCCACTCCATTCAGCCAAAACCTATCCAAAAAGCCGTGAAAATTTTGTTTTACCAGCTATCGAATTGGTATGTGTCTTGACACATAAAGTAATACAATTTAGTATTACTTTATGGAATGGGACGAAACAAAAAACGAACTGAATATCCGTAAGCACGGCATATCGTTTGATGAAGCTTCAGAGATTTTCAATGATCCGAATCTCATTGAGTTTTTTGACCACGCTCATTCGACTACAGAAGAAGCAAGATATATATGTTATGGCGTTACTTCAAAGTATCTTGTCTTAGCGGTTGTGTATACGGACAGAAATGGAACAATACGATTGATTTCTGCGCGAAAAGCGAATAATAAAGAGCGAGGTGTTTATTATGACAGACTTAGAACAATTTATAGCAACTTGTGAAGCTCACGCAGTTCCCGACAGCGAAATCGATTATTCCGATATTCCGGAACTAACCGATGAACAAATAGCACAAATGAAACCCAGTCATCTTGTCAATAAAAATATGTGGAAACCCCAAAAAAAAGTGTTAAGCATTAGAATTGATGCGGATCTACTGGAGTCACTCAAAGCAAGCGGTAAGGGATGGCAAACGAGATTAAACGACTGGATTAGAAACGGTGTTAGCTCCCATTATTTTTAATTTTATGCGTTTTACTTCCGGCGGTATTCCCGCGGAGAACATCCGAATGTATTCTTAAAAGCGGAAGAAAACTTATTCGGGTTTTCGTATCCAATTAGGGAGGCGATTTCCGTAATCGATTTTTCCGTAGTGTGTAATAACTGCGCCGCTTTTTGCATTTTGTATTCTTTTTGAAAAGCATAAATCGGTTTTCCGTACACTGCTTTAAAACAGTCTTTCATTACCGTTAAACCGATGCCGTATTTTTGCGATAAATCTTTTAACCGCGGATTTTCGCTCCAGTGTTCCGTAATATCAGCTTTAATCGCTTTTATCTTTTTTATATATACTCCTGAAAAACAGGTATGTGCCGCAGACTGCTTTTGCGGTTTATAGTGCTGCAATAAAAACAACAGCTCTAAAACTTTAAGCCGCAGGTAGCCGTTTGTTGTATCAGAGGGAAAGCGGCAATCTTGGGATGCTTCATATAATTCATTGAATATACGGAGCAGCATTGGCGGTGTTTTAATAACTGCGCATTTATTGTCGGGACAATAGTTTTGCAGTAGTGCCGCTAGGTCAATGGATATGCCTTCGATAGTATTCTGAAAAATCATACCTGTCTTTTTGACATCGATAATGATTGTACAGCCGGTGTAATATCCTAACGGGAAATAAGGCTTTTCCGTTTGAGCTTCCAGAATGCCGATCGCGCAATCATCGTCTCCAAGGTAGGTAAAGTAACCGCTTTTATATTCGCATTCAAACCGTCCCGATTTGCAATAGGCTATTTCCAGAATATTCGGTACCGGCTCTTTTCGGTAATCACATGAGGACGCTTCAAAGGTTGTAAGTGCATAATCAACTCCTGAGAATAAATGAAAGGTTTTCATACGCCCGTTCGGTGTATCGCAGTTGATAGCATATTCCGTTATCAAATTGGTATTAGATACAATAGCGGCGCGTGTTCCGTGCCATTCGGTTGCGTGTATACAAGAGTTCATATCAGGCCTTCAATTTTTTTAAGAGTATATACAATCTATATATCTGTCAATGAAAAAATGAATTTAAAAAAACACAAAAAAAACTTTAGTCTTGCAATCTAAAACCGTTTCCAGTATAATTTGTAATCTTGCTTATAGACAGTTTTTGAAAATTGATATTTTTAGCTGCTGTTTTTTTGACGTAAAAATCTTATAGAAATGAGGTAAAAGAATTATGAGTAGTGATATTTCAAAAATGAGAAATATCGGTATAAGTGCGCATATCGATTCGGGAAAAACAACCCTTTCAGAGCGTATCTTGTTTTATTGCGACCGTATTCATACCATTCATGAGGTACGTGGAAAAGACGGTGTCGGTGCCGTTATGGATAATATGGAATTGGAACGGGAGCGCGGTATCACCATCCAGTCCGCATCAACACAGGTAACATGGAAAGACCACACCATTAACGTTATCGACACGCCCGGACACGTTGACTTTACTATCGAAGTTGAACGTTCATTGCGCGTTTTGGACGGCGCTATTTTGGTACTTTGTTCCGTTGCCGGTGTACAGTCTCAGTCTATTACCGTTGACCGCCAGCTTAAACGCTACCATGTTCCGCGAATTGCTTTTGTCAACAAGTGCGACAGAACCGGTGCCAATCCGTTGAAGGTACGAATGCAGCTGCGCGAAAAGCTCGGCCTGAACGCCTATATGATGCAGCTCCCGATCGGTCTGGAAGATAAGCTTGAAGGCGTTGTCGACCTCGTAACGATGAAGGCGCTGTACTTTGAAGGGGACAGCGGCACCGAACTCCGCGTGGCCGAAATTCCGGCGCATCTGCTTGATGATGCAAAAAAATACCGTGAAGAAATGATCGATGCAGCTTCAATGTTCTCAGATGAGCTTGCAGAAGCTTTCCTCGAAGGCGCCGAAACGGAAGAGATGATCCGTGCAGCGGTACGTGTGGGTACGTTACAAGAAGCTTTTGTACCGGTGTTCCTCGGTTCAGCCTATAAAAACAAAGGCATCCAGCCCTTGCTCGATGCCGTAACGTACTATTTGCCCAATCCGACGGAAATTACCAATAAGGCACTCGATTTGGATAAAAACGAAGAGCCGGTTGTCCTGAGTACCAACCCCGATGATCCGGTTGTATCGCTCGGCTTTAAGCTGGAGGATGGAAAATACGGTCAGCTGACCTATGTGCGTATCTATCAGGGAACACTGAAAAAAGGCGGCGAACTGTACAATACCCGCTCACGCAAAAAGTTCAAGGTTGGACGTCTTGTCCGCATGAACTCTGCCGAAATGGAAGATATTTCCGAAGGCGGCCCGGGAGACATCGTTGCGCTCTTCGGTATCGAATGCGCATCGGGTGACACGTTCTGCGGCGGAGACCTCAACTACGCAATGAGCTCCATGTTCGTGCCCGATCCGGTTATTTCGCTTTCGGTTACCCCCAAAGACAAGAAATCCGCCGACCAGATGGGCAAGGCGTTAAACCGCTTTACCAAAGAAGACCCCACTTTCCGTACCTATGTTGACCCCGAATCGAACGAAACGATTATTCAGGGTATGGGCGAGCTTCACTTGGACGTATATATCGAACGAATGCGCCGCGAATACAAATGCGATGTAGAAACCGGTATGCCGCAGGTTGCCTACCGCGAAGCGATCAGCCAGCGTGCGGACTTTAACTACACCCATAAAAAGCAGACGGGCGGTTCCGGTCAGTTCGGTCGTGTTGCAGGCTTTATCGAACCGGTCTCCGAACAAGACTACGAGTTTGTCGATCAAATTAAGGGCGGCGCCATTCCTTCGGAATTTATTCCTTCTTGTGATAAAGGCTTTAAAGCGGCAATAAAGAAGGGAACACTTATCGGATTCCCGATTGTCGGCGTACGGGTTACTATTAACGACGGTCAAACACACCCGGTAGACTCCTCCGATATGGCTTTCCAAGCAGCAGCTATCGGCGCCTTCCGTGAAGCGTATAAAAAAGCCAATCCGATTGTACTCGAACCGATTATGAAGGTATCTATTGAAGGCCCACAGGAATTTCAAGGAAATATCTTTGGACTTATTAACCAACGTCGTGGTATAATACTCGCGTCCACTGAAGATGATCAGTTTACTCGTGTTGATGCGGAAGTTCCGTTAAGTGAAATGTTCGGCTTTTCGACTATTTTGCGCTCTTCAACACAGGGTAAAGCGGAATACTCAATGGAATTTGCGAAGTACGGCAAGGCTCCCCAAAGCGTTACGGAAACCTTAATTAAAGCGTACGAAGAAAAACGCAAAGCGGAACAACAAAAATAGGAGGCGAGAAATGATTAAAGAGGATTTAATCGAGCGAAGCGCTGTTCGTAATTTTGAAAAAGCGCTCGGCGGGGCGTTACAGCCGGGAGAAATCGGTATTGTTACTGCCAAAAGAGGAGTTGGAAAGACTTCCATGCTGGTACAGCTCGGATTGGATGCAAGGAAAGCCCATTGTGCATATCTCGTTTAGTCAACAGATTGATTATGCCATTACGTGGTATAATAATATGTTCGACGAGACAGCTGAGAAAAAACACCTTGAAAAAGCAGCGGAGTTAAAATCGGAAGTTATTGCTCGCCGTATCGTACTCAATTTTAATCAGGATATCGTGCGTACTACTCAGATTATTAAAACCGTAAAGGCGCTGTTTGAAGTAGGTTCAAAACCTTCCGTACTGATGATCGATGATTTCGATTTTTCTAAAGCGGTTCCCGAAGCGCTTCAGCAGATAAAAGCTTTTGCAAAAGAAACCGGCATGTCTATCTGGTATTCTGCTTCCGCTGACGCACGTGAAAAAGTCATTCATCCCGACTTAAAGCCGTATGCGAACGATTTTGACGTTATTCTGTATTTGGAACCCACGCCGGAAGCAATTAAAATACATGCGTTAAAAGCCCGCGGCAAAGCAGACTTCGATACCGGCTGCAAGCTTGATACCAAAACAATGCTTTTAGCGGAAAAATAATTTTCTTTATAGCTCAGGATAAGTACGCCGAAACTATAAAGGCTATCGAAAAAGCCCTGTCGATTATATCGGCAGGGCTTTTTTTATGCGGTGAGGGGAAATATTAAGGCTTTAGAAACATTCCATGTTTACACTATTTCGTAAAGGCCGACACCACAAGTTTTCGTTAGCACGATTTTAGATATCGCATTTCAAGATCGCCTATTCCGAAACGGGAGCCTCGGGACAGGTTTACTCGGCATTATCCGGTTGAGCAGGATTTTCCGGTTGCGGTACCGAAACTGCCCCTGTTGCTCCCGATGCTTGGTTGGAGGGTGTAGCCTCCGTAGAAGGAGCGGCTCCGGTGCTTGTATTTGAACCGGAATCAGGCTGTGCCGACCGTACGGAAGCAGCCTCTTGTGGAGCCGAACCGATCGAGAGTCGTATCGTTTCATATTCGCTTTTATGCCTCATCTTTAAGTATAATGTTTTACTTCCGGCATTGTATGCATAGCCGGAGGAGTTATACATTTCAAAACGGGCATCGCTCCTGAACGGAATACCATACATCTCAATTCGATAAAACGGCCTAATACCGTGCAAGGTAAGATAGTGAGATTGCCCTTCCGGAAATCGGATTCGCAATACCAAGGTTTTTGATGTATTTTCCAAAACCTCGATGTTCTGTGCGCATGTCCATGCCCAAATACCGGATTCTGCCTGCAAAGCTAACGACTGCACGTGAGGGTACCAACTGTTATTCGGCATGAGAAGGGGGTAGAGGATACCGGTATCCAACATCCCGTTGTCATCGGCCGTAATCGCAAGCTGCGTCGATTTACTGCCGGTTACGGTAAAACCTATCGGTAAAACCGCTGATTCGCCTGAATATCTCAATAAAGAAGTTATCAGCATTCGCGCAACGGATTGCCATACCGAGGATTGAACCGCTCCATACCGCATCAGTATCCGTGCGGAAGCTAAAGCGACAGCGCTGTCAATATACATACCATCATTGCTCAAGTACAAGCCTTCATCTATCAGCAGCAAAGCATCGGTAATTTTTTTCTCACACACCGGCAGCAAATCTTCAAACAACGCTTTCCGTTCGGGATAGTAATGCGTACAGTCGAGCCATACTTCCAACACACCTGCAGCCTGTCGTGCATTAAGCTGCCCAGCATCCAGTGTTTCTATCAGACGGAATAAATCTTCCAAGTTCCGCGTAGTACCACGATCAGTTAAAAACGGTATTAAACTGTCTTGTTCAAAGATTTCAAGAGAATTATCCCCAATAAGCGCGGCATATAACTCTCGTTTTTTTGTATCATCGGAAAACAAACCTGCATGGGTTCCCTGTATGTTGCCGTAAAAAGGATTTGAAAGATATGTTCGTACGTTTCGTGCAATCGTTTGAGCAGGGGCAGTTTCCATCGCATCCGCAAACTTACCGCGCTGTCCCATCTCGGCAATATACGCCGTCAAAGTTTTTTCCGTTACCCGTTTGGAGGAAAGCCCCTGAGTGCCGACATGGAGAACGGCTAAAGAAAAAGTATTAAGCGCCGCCGTATACGATTCCATGGAAGCCTGTACCATCGACGGGATGGTCGTGATATCAAGCTCTTCAAGCGGTAAATAGGTTTTGTAAGAGGCAAACGACTGCCCCTTGGCAAGCACCAAATGAGGCTCTTCGAACTGCCCTGCCGTATTTTCTCTCTCCGCGTCAAACCCGAAGCTGCCGGTAAAGGTATACTGTTTTTTACCGGAACGCACAAAAATTTTGCCGTCTGCGCGCTCAATACCCGCGTTGTGAGTAATTTTCCATGGAAGCAATACCCTTTTTATTCCTTCAGGGAGCACAGCTTCGACCATGAGGCTATCAATATCGCCGCGTCTTTCTGAAAAAAATGAAATAACCACATCATCCGAACAGAGCACCGAGAATCGTGCTTCCCCTTCATAAAATTGATATGCTAAAACACGCAACGCAGAAGTGATATTCCCTTCGTCCACGGCATAAACAGGATTTTGCTCACTGATATATAAATTCAACCCATTTGAGACTACATGAAGGGGTAAAAGAGGAATCATTTTGCCCGACTCGGTACGTTCCTGCCTGCCCGTAACGGCCATAGATCCTAAAGTTAAAGAAAAAGTTTGCCCTTTGGTAAACTGAAGAACAAAAATACCGAAAATAACACTGCAATAAAGAACGGTATATGCAACTATTCTGCCGACAACATGCTTCATACGCTGCCAGTCTAATAAAAGGGAAGAATAATTGCAATCCTTCTCCATGCATCGGAATGACAAGTAATACTTGCGCTCTATACTTTGCGTTTTTGCATATCTGCAATATTATCTCTTTGTGAGGAAACGATTGTGACATTCACAGAAAAACTAACTGATGCTTTACATAACGTCCGTACGGCTGCGAGCGGTTCTCCCGCCGTATTCTTTTTTATATCGGCAGCAGGCATATCTCAGCTCTTTTATAAATATATTCCGAATGCGATGCACTTAAATTTTCTTTTTTCGTTTTCGGTCGTTTTGCTATGCAATGACAGGATAAAAGCAGCGACAGCCTGTACTAAAATGATAATATTTTGTTGCCAAATTGCCGTGCTTACCGCAATGTATTTTACAGAGCTTTTTACCCTCAATAAAAATGTTGAATTGGCTTATATATCGTTAATATGCTTGTACTGCATCTGCGCTTTTATCTTCTTTTTCCCGACGAAA
>ERZ772940.796-NODE-796-length-12343-cov-28.7465_pt1 | contig 12343 bp, 10 predicted proteins | sample MGYA00511682_ERZ772940 | MGnify/ENA primary metagenome ERZ772940 (study PRJEB29015, sample SAMEA2737922) | human oral metagenome | biome: human oral; feature: human-associated habitat; material: dental | place: China | collected 2031 ... | reverse complement strand
GCCTGCCGGCGTGCCCGGCGGGGATCCCGATCGAGGCGATCGCGCTGCTCAACCGGGAGGTGCTGCGCGCCGGCCTGCGCGGGGCGCCCCACGACGACTAGGGCCCGTCGCACAAGTAGGGACGCGCCCGCGAGTTCGTAGGGTAGGTCGCGCGTTCGTACCCTGAACCCCCAACGCGAGGCATAAGGTACAAACGCGACGTCGACGACCGGCGAGAAGCGGGGCTCAGGCTGCGGGCTTGTGGGCGACGAGGGCGATGCCGACCATGTCCTTCTCGTAGCGCTTGAAGGTGGCGGCCATCTCCTGGACGCGCTGGCGCAGCGCCTTGTCGGCGGCGACGTTGCGCGCGATCCGCAGGAAGCCGCCCAGGCCCTCGTCGTGGATGTTGCGTCCGACCTTGAGCAGGGCCATGGGGGCGGTGTCGGCCCAGTCGACGACGAGTCCGGCGTCCTCCATGAGCTCCTTCCAGGCGGTCGCCGTCATGGGACGGGCGTTGACGTGGATGGAGCGGGCCAGGTCGCGGCGCAGCTGGGTGTAGTAGTCCTTGTCGATGTCGTCGGGGGTGACGCCGAGCTCGTGGATGGCGTAGCGCCCGCCGGGGCGCAGGACGCGGGCGGCCTCGGCGACGATGGCGGCCTTACCCTTGTCCCCTTGCATGGTGAGCATGGCCTCGCCGACGACGACGTCGGCGCTGGCCTCGTCCAGGCCGGTGTCGGCTGCCTCGCCCTGGCGGACGGTTCCGAGGTCCCCGACGACGGCGGCCACGCGCCGGGCGGCGTCGGGGTCGCGGTCGATGGCCGTGTAGGAGGCGGGGTGGTCCTTGATGATCTCGGCGGCAGTGCGCCCCAGACCCGGGGCGAGCTCAACGACGTCGGCTCCGGTCAGGCCGGCGTGACTGAGCATGGCGGCGGACAGGGCGGCGCCGCCGGGGCGCAGGACGCGCTTGCCGGCGCGGGCCAGGACCCAGTGGCCGGGCGCTGAGGCGATGGGGCGGTCGGCGTGGGGCAGCGGCAGGTCGGTCGAGGCGGCAGGGGCACCAGAGTTCTTGCTCATAAGGCAAGCCTAACCACAGTGGTTCTGCCACGGACAGAGCCTGACATCGATGACTCTACGACGCGAGCACGGCTCCCGGGCGGCTCCGGCCTCAGAAGACAAACGCCAGCGCAGCAGCCAAGTTCGGCTCGCGCCCGCGGGTAAGACACCAGCACCGCAGCAATAAGGCGGGCTAGGCAGATGCGACGTCTTGAAGGTTGTCGAGGAAGCTCCTGATGACCTCAGCACCGCTCGCGAGCGCGTCAATCTGTTCCTCGACGTCGCGGAGCCGACGGCGCAGCTCGGGTGCAACGGAGGGGCAGGCTCTCAGCGCACCGCTTTCCGTGGCGCAGGGCAGCACCGTCCTGATAAGTGAGAGCGGAAATCCGGCATGGGACAGCGCAACGATCTGGCGGGCGACTAGAACCTCTCCAGCGTCGTAGTCACGATAGCCATTGTCACGGCGCGTGGGCGCCAGCAGTCCCTCAGCCTCGTAGTAGCGCAGCATCCGCGGGCTAGTGCCAGCGTGTCGGGCAGCTTCGGTGATGCGCATACGCCCCTCCTCGATCAATTTACTGGACCACGTCAGCATCTCTTGACATTGACAGCAATGTCAAGGCTTAGCGTTGAGGCGCTCTCAACAGGCTGGAGGACGCCATGGACAGAAAACTTTCACTACTCGGGTTCGCGGTCATGTTCCTAATCGGCTCCGACACCTTCGTCGTCGCTCCACTGCTGCCATCGCTGGCCAAGGCGTACGACGTGTCGACGACGCAAAGTGGCTGGCTGGTCAGCATCTATGCAATCGGATACGCACTCACTGGCCTGGTGTCCGGGCCGATCTCAGACCGAGGTAATCGCCGGATCATCCTTACGCTTGGGATGGTGGTCTTCGCATTGGCAACAGCAGGCTGCGCAGTTTCCCCGGGATTCTGGACAATGTTCACCTTCCGTTTTATCACTGGCGGTGCTGCAGCCGTAGCTGCACCACAAGTATGGGCTATGATTCCCTCCCTCGTCGGCCCGGATCAGAAGCACATTTTGCGCGTCATGGGATATACAACTGCCGGGCTATCAATCGCTCAGGTTGTCGGAGTCCCTCTCGGAAGTCTCCTCGCAATCATAGACTGGCGCATCATCTTCCCCATTATCGGGGTATGCTCGTTGGCGCTAACAGTCACGCTCTGGTACCAAATCCCTGATATCCATCCCACCACGACAACTAAAAAAGTACCGTACCTGACACTACTCCACGCGCCACAAGCATTCACACGATTTCTGTCCTATCTCTTGTACACCCTGGCATTCTTCACCGTGTTCACCTACGCACCGACCTGGTTGGAAGACGGTCTGGGCACCTCGAAAGTCACGGTGGCGCTCATCGTCCTGGCTGGCGGGATTGGTAACACGATCGGCAGCCTTTTCGGTGTCCGACTTACCGGCCGCATGACTCCTGTGCGAGCCATATACTTGAGCGCCACAGTGATGGGCATTGCTTATCTGGCGCTCGCCGCATCTCCGCCTCCGATCGTTGTGGGACTGGTATTCCTGCCTCTCTTCGCCTGCGGAGGTGCGATGCTCAGCGTCCGCATGCTCCACCTGCAGCAACTTGACAGCACAGCACGCGGTACCATCTCCACCCTCACTAGCGCCGTGATGTACCTCGGCACAACGGTGGCAGGGTTAATCGGCGGCCCACTGCTCACTCTCACCGACAACTTCGCCGCTATCGGCATCACCGCATTCTTACTGAGCACCGTCAGTGCACTGATGATCCGTCCAAGCAGCCTCGGAGAAGAGATCAATCAGTAAAATGGAAAACACACTGAAGCAGTCACCATCCGTCATCGAAAATGGGCAACAATCGCCAACATATGTCAGCGAAACCCGTACCGGCTTTGCCCCGTTCATGGAAGATAAAGTTCTAGCCGACCAGGATACAAAAATAGGCGACAGTACGTGGATCCGGTACGGTTCGGAGCTCCGTAACGCAGTGGTCTCCCGGCACGTCTTCATCGGACTCCTGCACCCAGTGGAGGCTCGACCCCCACTCCTGCCGTCACCGCTGAGCCCACCAAGGTACCCACGGCCGCCCCGACCAGTACCGCTTCAAAGCGGCCCCTCCCCAACACAGGGATCAACGCGAGCAGGTTGACGGCCCTGGCGATCCTCGGACTGCTCACCGGCGCAGCAGTTCTCCACTACCGGCGCAAGATCACCTCGTAGCCGGTGATACCCGGGCATGACCCGGCTCGACGATCACAGTGTTGGGGCCGTTCCTCTCCCGGAGCGGCCCCAACGCTTGTCACGCTACGGTGTTCACATGGACCAGCTCATCACTCCCGCCATCCGATGCAACGGCGACGCCGATGAGGCGGCCCAGTTCTACGCCGGCGTCTTCCGCGAGGGCTCCGTCGTCGAGCAGGTGCCCGGGTACGCGGCCACGGTCAGCATCCACGGTTTTCGACTCTCGCTCCTCAGTGGTGGCGACCAGGACGCCCCGAACCCGTCGATCAGCTGCATCCTGAACTTCGACCCGCTCCTGTTCGGCGGTGAGGACCAGGCCCGGAGCTACCTCGATGAGCTCTACGAGCGCCTGTCCACCGGCGGTGTGCTCATGGAACTGGGCGAGTACCCCTTCTCTCCGCGCTACGCCTGGGTTCGCGACCGCTTCGGCATGACCTGGCAGCTCATGCTCACCGACCCGGCCGGCGAGCCGCGCCCCTTCATCCTGCCCTCCTTCATGTTCGGCGGCCCCAACCACGCCAACGCCGAGGAGGCCACCGAGGCCTGGATCACCCTGTTCGACGACGCCCGCCGCGGGGCCCTGCGCCGCTACAAGGAGGGCGGGCCGATGGAGGCGGGGACCGTCATGTTCACCGACTTCACGCTGCGCGGCACCTGGGTGGCGGCCATGGACTCGGGGGCCTTCCACGACTTCACCTTCACTCCCGGGGTCTCCATGATCGTCTCCTGCCGGGACCAGGAGGAGATCGACCGCTACTGGGCGGGACTGTCGGCCGTGCCCGAGGCCGAGCGCTGCGGCTGGTGCGTCGACCGCTGGGGCGTGTCCTGGCAGGTCGTCCCCCACAACATCGCCGAGCTCATGGCCGACGCCGCCACGCGCGAGAAGCTCCTGCACATGGGCAAGATCAACCTGGCCGGCCTGTAGGCCGCAGGGCTCATCATGACGGTCTCGACGACGTTCAGGCAGACATTTCGTATTACACTTGTCGTATGGAATCCATTAATGGCGTGCCAGTCACCGACGAGATGATCCAGGAGTGGGCTGACGAAGCGGAACGTGGATACGACGTCGAAGTGCTGAAGAAGCGAGGACGCCGCCCCATCGGGGATGGTGCGGCGCGGGTCGTCCCGGTCCGTATGGACGACAGTCTGGTAGCCGCAGTCGACCAGCGCGCTGAGAAGGACGGCACCAGCCGCTCCGAGATCATTCGCTCGGCCGTACGAGCCTTCGTCGCGTGATCGACTGACGCCCAGCAGACCAGGGGGCCCGCCTCACCTCTGCAACAGGCATCCTGATTCGATGGAGGGCTAGGCAGCCCCTCGTGATGCGGTCGAGTACTGCCCGGTGGTGGCCTTCGTGTCGACCGGAGATCCCCTGTTCACTCGGTTAAAGCCGCCCGATCTACGAGCAACTGGCGGCATCCCACAAGCGGATGATCGACGACGTACTTCTGCGTCGGGGACGTACTTCTCCCCCAAACCACTGCGGGCGGATCTCAGTGGTTTGGGGGACAGAGCAGTCCTCGTCGGGAAAGTACGTCCCCGACCCGCACCGCCCGGCCACAGACAACCGGCCACAGACAATCAGCCCTGGGCGACCGGCGTGAGCCCGTGAGCCTCAGACCCTCGCGATTCAGACCCTGGCGATGCGGTCGAGGCTGGGCACGCCGGCGCGGGTGTCCGGGTACTGGCCGTCGTCGTGCTTGCGGCGGTGCATGGCCACGTAGTGGCGCTCGGTGGAGCCGTCGTACACCTGGCGGGGCCGCCCGATGCGCTTGGCCGGGTCGGCGATCATCTCGCGGTACTGGGCGATCCAGCCCGGCAGGCGCCCCAGGGCGAACAGGGGCGTGAACATCTTCGTGGGGAAGCCCATCGCCTGGTAGATGAGGCCGGTGTAGAAGTCGACGTTCGGGTAGAGGCTGCGGGAGACGAAGTACTCGTCGCGAAGCGCCGTCTCCTCCAGCTCCATGGCGATCTCGAGCTTGCGGTCGCCGTCGTCGGAGCCCAGGCGGGTCAGGACGTCGTGGGCGGTCTCCTTGACGATGGCGGCGCGCGGGTCGTAGTTCTTGTAGACCCGGTGGCCGAAGCCCATGAGCCGCACGCCGTCCTCCTTGTCCTTGACCTTGCGGACGAACTCGGCCGTGCTCATCCCCGAGCTCTGGATCGTGTCCAGCATCCGCAGGACGGCCTCGTTCGCGCCGCCGTGCAGCGGGCCGGACAGGGCGCCCACGCCCGCGGCCACGGAGGCGTACATGTTGGCGTCGGCCGAGCCCACGAGGCGCACGGTGGAGGTCGAGCAGTTCTGCTCGTGGTCGGCGTGCAGGATGAGGAGCATGTCCAGGGCCCGCACCACGGCCGGGTCGATGTCGTAGGACTGGTAGGGCATGCCGAAGGTCAGGCGGATGAAGTCCTCGACGTAGGAGCGCTGCGGGTCGGGGTAGAGCAGCGGCAGGCCGATGGCGCGCCGGGCGATGTAGCTGATCATCGTGGGCATCTTGGCCAGCAGCAGCACGGTGGCGAGCTCGCGCTCGTAGGGGTCGTGCGGGTTGAGGGTGTCCTCGTAGTAGGTGGCCAGGCCCGCGATCCCCGCCTGGAGGATCGCCATCGGGTGACCCGAGGAGGGGAAGGAGGTGAAGAAGCTGCGGAAGTCCTCGTGCAGCAGCCGGTGACGCGAGATGCGCCGCTCCATGCGCGCGAAGGACTCGCGGTCGGGCAGCTCGCCGTTGATGAGGAGGTAGGCGACCTCCAGGAAGGTCGAGGACTTGGCCAGCTCCTCGATCGGGTAGCCGCGGTAGCGCAGGATCCCGGCCGCACCGTCGATGTAGGTGATCTGCGAGGTGCACGACGCCGTGTTGGTGAAGCCCGGGTCGAGTGTCACCACGCCGGTGGAGCCCAGCAGCTTGGACACGCCTAGGCCGTCGGCGCCGTCGGTCGCCCGGGTGCGCGGCAGCTCAAGGTTGGTGCCGTCAACAGCCAGCAGACCGGGACCGCCGACGGCGCTGAGCCGGCTCTGCTCGGGCTGCTCAGCCGCGGTGGGGGTGGGGGTGCTCGTCATCATGCCTCCTGGGGCTCGGGGCCGCACGCATCGCGACGGCGAGACCTGGGCCCACGGGGGTTCCGGCGGGCCCAGCGTCCACTGTACGGGGTGCGCCGTCACGGCGTCGTTTCATGGACTCATCGCGGGCCACCGGATCAGCCCGGATCAGCCCGCCGGGGCAGCAGCCGGATACCCACCCGGGCTTGATAAACTTATCAAGCCAGTCGCTTGTTGATAAACTTATCATCATGAGGACTCCACTTGACTCGCCGTTCAGCCCAGGATCAGACACGGTGCCCCTGGTGTGGGCGGGGCGCATCGAGCACCTCAGCGACTGGCGCGACGCTCTTCGCCCGCGCCGCGCCGCAGGCATCCACGAGCGCGGCCGCACCATCCTGGGGGAAGCCGGCTCCGGAAAATCCGCGTTGGTGCGTCGGATCGCGAGTGAGGCCTTGGATGCGGGCGACTGGGTCACGCCACAGCTGCGTATCCCGTCAGGGAGCGACCCCATCAAGCGAGTCGCCTCGGCTCTACTGACCCTCGCCGACACGGCGGGTCTGCCAGCAGCCAGGGAGCAGCGCATCGGCGACCTGCTGCGCCGCGTTGAGTCCGTGGCCGCTTCCGGCATCTCCCTGTCCGTGCGAGCCCAGGACGGTCCCGAGCCGTATTCCGCCCTGACCGATCTGCTCATTGAGATCGGCCGTGCGGCCACCAAGCGCCATGCCGTGGTGATGATCCACATTGACGAGGTCCAGAACATCACTGATGAGCATGCGCGCTCCCAGCTGCTCATCGCCCTGGGTGACGCGCTCACTCACGAGGAGCCCACGACCCTTCCCGGCGGTCTGAGCGTTGGCTCGGCGCTGCCTATCGCCGTCTACCTGACCGGGCTGCCCGAGTTCGCGGACATGGCCGGAGCCCGATCCGGTGCCACCTTCGCGCGTCGTTTCCAGACCACCACGCTGGAGACCATCGACGACGACGACCTTCTGACCGCACTCCACCCCTTCATCAGCCAGGGGTGGCCCATCACCACGGCCGACGGCGGCACAGATCGGATCTTCATGGAGCCCGACGCCCAACGCGCCATCGTCGAGCTCTCCTGCGGGGAGCCGTTCCTCTTCCAGCTCGCCGGGCAGTGCGCCTGGCACGCCGGTACTAGCAGCATCATCACGGCCGAGCACGTCCGCACCGGATGGAGCAGGCAGGCGGTTCATGAGGCGGAGGCGCATGTGCAACGCATCCTCGATCGGCTCCCACCGCGCGAGAGGGAGTTCGTCGAGGCAATGGCTGAGCTCGCACCCGAGGAACGTTCTCTGACGAATATCGCCGAGAAGCTCGGCCACAAGAGGGCCACCGACGCGGGCCCCACCGCACAGCGGCTCGACCTGACCCGCAGGATCATCCAGCGCGGCAGGCCCTACCGATTCCAGCACCGCGCCGTCGGGGCCTATCTCACCTCCGGGTGGCCCGAGGTCGGCTGACCGGGACCAGCCGGCCTTAGCCGGCGAAGAAGGCGGCGGCCTCAGGCGAGCGCAGGCGCGCGGCGGCGGCGGCCACTCGCTCGTCGGTGTCGGTCAGGCTCATGCGCACCCGCCCGGCCCCGGCCTCGCCGTAGAAGTCGCCGGGGGCCACGACGATCCCCAGCTCGGCGAAGGCCCCCACGAGCTCGTAGGCGCTCATCGACTCGGGCCCCCGGAGCCACAGGTACAGGCCCGCTACGGAGGCTGGGTCGTTGACGAGCCCGGCGGCGGCGGTCGCCTCGACGAGCACCTCGCGGCGCTCCCGGTAGACCTCCTTCTGCACCTCCATGTGCGCCTCGTCGCCGAGGGCGGCCACGAGGGCGGCCTGCACCGGAGTCGGCATGAGCATGCCGGTGTGCTTGCGCACCTCGGTGACGGCGCCCACGAGCCGCGCGTCACCGGCGAGGAAGGCCGCCCGGTAGCCGGCCAGGTTGGACTGCTTGGACAGGGAGTACAGGGCGAGCAAGCCGCTTCGGCCCGCCTCTCCTCCGACCCGGGGGTCCAGGAGACTCGGGATCGGCTGGGCGTCCCACGGCGACTCCCAGCCGAGCTCGGCGTAGCACTCGTCGGAGATGACGACGGCACCCCGCGCCCTGGCCCAGGCGACGATCCGGGCCATCTGCTCAACGCTCAGGACGTGCCCGTCGGGGTTGCCGGGGCTGTTGAGCCAGACGACGGCCACGGGCGCGTCCTCAGCAATACCCCAGGTGACGGGGTCGGCGTCGGTGTCCACGGGGACCGGGGTGGCCCCCACGAGTCGGGCGCCGACGTCGTAGGTGGGGTAGGCGGCTCTCGGGTGCAGGACAAGGTCGCCGGGGCGCACCCCCAGGTGCAGCGGCAGGAGAGCCACGGACTCCTTGGAGCCGATGGTGGGAATGACCTCGCCGTCACCCAGGCCGGCCACGCCCCGACGTCGTTCCATCCACTCGGCGATGGCGGCTCGCACCACGGGGGCGCCGACCGCCGTCGGGTAGCCGGGGGCGTTGGCGGCCGCGAACAGGGCGTTGCGGGCGATCTCGGGGGTGGGGTCGACGGGTGTCCCCACCGCCAGGTCGACGACGCCGTCCGGGTGCTGGGCGGCCCGCTCCCGGTAGGGGCTCAGCGAGTCCCAGGGGAAGTCGGGCAGGGCGAGGCGGCGGGGCAGGTGGGGGCTGGGGGAGGTCTCAGGAGTCGCGCTGGTGGTCACGGGTCCTGATTCTTCCTCACGAGCCGGGGTGTCTCCACCCCCAGCCCCCGCCCGCCGGCTCAGTAGCCGTTGGCCTCTTTCCACTCCTCGTTCTGCGGGGGCAGGGCGGCGATCATGGGGTCGTCGTAGTCCAGCGCGCCGGTCCTCTGGGCGCCGCCGGGCGAGCCGAGTCCCTTGAGCTCGAAGAAGTCGATGTTGGCACGGGTGTAGTCCTCCCACTCCTCGGGAACATCGTCCTCGTAGAAGATCGCCTCGGTGGGGCAGACGGGCTCGCAGGCACCGCAGTCGACGCACTCGTCGGCGTTGATGTAGAGGCTGCGTTCACCCTCGTAGATGCAGTCGACGGGACACTCGTCGACGCAGGCGCGGTCCTTGACGTCGACGCAGGGCTGGGCGATGACGTACGTCATGGCAGCAGTGTCCTTTCTTCTCAGGGGAATCCGCCCGCGCGGGTGAGCGGGGTCGGGCCAAGTATGGTCCCCCGGTGCCCGTCGGCCCAAGAGGTGAGAGAGTGGCCGTCAGCACGCCGAAAACTCAGGGTTGCCACACCGCGATTACGTCACTGCCGCAGCGCGAATGTCACAGGTAACACCAATCTCGGGCACCGCACGCCTCAGAGCGCGATCTGCGACGATCCGGCTGAAAAGTGTCCAGCAGGGACGACTTTGACGCGCGACGCCACGCGATCCACTCGCGTTTGCGCAGGTCAGAGAACCGCGGTCACGCAGAAGCGTTCTACGATGTCATCAAAGTCGTCCCGTTTGGACAAAAGTCTCCTCCGACACTGCTGCGTCGGCAGTCCTCTGAGCCGGGGGCGCAGACGGCGGCACCGTCAGGAGCAGACGATGTCGTTGTCGGCGGCGTACTGGGTAGTGAGCACGTCGTCGGGCAGGGCCTTGCCGTCGTGCTTACGGGTACGGGTGACGGTGATGTCAAAGCCGGGGTTGCCGCCCGAGTAGGGCTCGCAGCCGGGACCGGACTTGCGCTCCGTGGACACCGGGCGGAAGTTGAACCGGTCCGAGGAGGTGATCGACACGTCGTAGTACTTCGTGGACCACATCCGCACGTGGATCTGCTCCCCGTCCAGCCAGGCCTGAACCAGTACCGCGTGGGACGTGGAGTTCGTGAACTTCACATCGAGCTTGCCGGTCCACAAGGTGGCCTCGCGCCCGGCCGGGTAGCGGTCGAAGTAGTACTGGTGGGCATGGTGCTCGGTATCGTCCATACCGGCCTCGAAACCGGCGTTGAAGACGGTGGTGGCCACCTGGCTCAGCCCGCCGCCCATGGAGTCGACGTGCTGCCCGTTGGAGATGACTCCGGCGTCGGCGAAACCGTGCTCGTAGTCGACCTCGCCGAGGGTCTTCTCCAGGGAGAAGACCTCGCCGGGCTTGACGACGGTGCCGTTGACGAGCTCGGCCCCGCGGGTGAGGTTCTGGGTGCGCGGCGCGTCCCCGCTGTTGTACGGGGTGGCGAACTCGCCGATCGCCTCGCTGATGCCCCACTCGTTCTGCGGCGTCGTCACCGTCGGCTCGGCCACGACCATCGGCAGGGTCACGGTCCGGCCGGCGACGTCGGTGGCGGTGGTGCCGGCCTTGAGCAGGCTCGCGGACAGGGCGGCGGTGTCGATGACTTTGCCCTGGGCGGCGGGGACGTACTGGGGGCGTGCCCCAGGTGCGCCGGTGGCGGAGCCGTCGATCTTCCAGGTCGCGTTCTGGGCGGGGGTCTCGACCTGACCGATCCTGGCGACGACGCCGTCACGCAGTGCGGTCGGGTCGAAGGTGGCGCTCAAGGTGCCGCCCTCGGAGGAGATCTTCAGCATCTCGGCTGTGTCCTGCGGTGAGAAGGCCGCGGCCGCGCCGGGGCTCTTGCTCTGCGCGCCGGTGCCCGCCGTGTTCACGGTCAGTCCGCTGGACAGCAGCGGCGTGAGGGTGCCGTCGACGAACTTGGCGGCCTCCTCGTCGGTGATGGCGGGGATCGCGGTGCCCTCGACCATGGCGAGGGTCTTCTTGCCCAGGGGCCAGCTACCGGAGAGCTGTTTGAGAGAGGCCTCGACGTCGAGCCCGATGCCGTTGCTCGCGGGCGTGGTGACCGGCTTGGTGCCCTCCAGGGTCACGGTCGCCGAGACCGCGCCGTTGGCCATCGTGTCGACCCGGTCCTCCAGGGCGCCGCGCAGCGCGGTGGAATCGACCCGGATGACGGCCTCGGTGCGCTGGCCGCCGAGGCGCTGAGCCAGGGTGAGGGGGTTGAGGGTGAAGCCGGTGAGCTTCTTGACCGAGGCATCGGTGTCGACCGAGACACCCGACTTGGCGGGCACGAGCTCGGAGCTGCCCTGCCCGACAGTGAGGGTGACGGGCTGGGTGAGCTGGTCGCCGATGCCCTTGCCGACGCGGTCGCGGGCCTCCTTGGGGCTCAGACCGGAGACATCGACACCGGAGACGGTGGTGCCCGAGGCGATGTGCTGGGTGGTCCACCAGGCGATGCCGCCCCAGGCCAGCAGCAGGGCCGCGGCCCCGGCGGCGCAGGCGGCGGGGATGAGGCGCCGACGGCGTGAGGCGCCCGACCCGGCTGCCGTACCGTTGGTCTTCTTCGCGACGTCCTGGGCATTGGAGGGCTTGTGCGCCTTCTCGGCCGCGGCCAGGGTCCCGGCGGCGGCAGCGTTGTCCCCCACCGGATCGGCATCGCCCTCGGTGGGCTCAGCGGCTCGGGCGGCGTTGACGGCGGGCGTGGCCTGCGCGGGCGCTGAGGGCGACGCCCCGGACAGGCTCTTCGGTGCGATCGATGGCGGCATGTCGCCGGAGTCGGGGCTCCATGCGCTGTCCCGCAGGGTCTCTTCAGCCGCGTCGGCGCCGGCCGACTCATAGGGCGAGAGGGCCTCGGCAGGGGTGGCGGCCTCGTCGACGACGCGCGTCGATGCCGGCGTCGCCACCGGTTCAGCGGCTTCTACAGCGGCTGACTCGGAAGTGGTCGGCTCGGAAACGGCCGACTCAACGGGCTCGTCACCAGGGGCGGAGGTCTTGTCGGCGCCCTGGTCGGCGACCTCGCCGGCGGGGGCCTTCTCCTCCGGCTGCTCGACGACTGGGGCCTGCTCGGGCTCCTCAGGTCCCTCGGACTTCTCAGGCTGCTCGGTGACCGGAGCCGCCTCGGACTCCTCGGCCTGCTCGGCGGACTCGGCCGGCACAGCAGCCTCAACGGGCTCGACGGCGTCGGCTGCGGCCTCGGAGGCGGCAGGCTTCTCCCCGCGGTTGACGGACTGGCTCATGGGCGCGGTTCCTCTCAGGCCTCGGCACGACGACGGCGGGCGTTCTCGCGGAAGCGCTC
>ERZ772940.794-NODE-794-length-12354-cov-3.21042_pt1 | contig 12354 bp, 10 predicted proteins | sample MGYA00511682_ERZ772940 | MGnify/ENA primary metagenome ERZ772940 (study PRJEB29015, sample SAMEA2737922) | human oral metagenome | biome: human oral; feature: human-associated habitat; material: dental | place: China | collected 2031 ... | reverse complement strand
CTTCCTGTGTGGATGGCCCCGATGTTCCCGATGATGAAGGTCTCTCCGGTTTTGCGTCGCCTGTCAGGGCGCTTCCATGCGTGCCGCTTCCTGTTCGCCCTGCCGTTGGCGGCGGGATTGATGACGGCCGCCATGCCTGCGCAGGCGCAGGTCTACAAGTGCAAGGTGGACGGCAAGGTCAGCTACCAGGCGATGCCTTGCCGTGGGGAGGCCGAGGGGGAGCTGAAGCCGGTTCAGGATGATGGGGTGGGCCGTGAGGGCGCCACCTTGCGCAAGCTCTGGACGGGCCTTGAGTCCGGCATGAGCGTGGCCGATGTGCTGAAGCGGGTACCCGGTGCAACGGCGCCCTCGAAGGTGGAAAGGATGGCCAATGGAGCCTTGGTGCTCCTGGAAAAGAACGTACAGCTGGCTGGCACGACATTCAAGGGGCGGTATTACTTTCTGGACGACGGCTATCTCATGTTCGGTCTCGCGCCGGATGCGCCGGCGATGCGGAGCAATGGCGAGGTCCGGCATCTGTACGGAAAGCTGCAGCAGCTGCTGCTGAAGGTGCTGGGCAAGGCGTCGGATGAGGTGCCGCTGGAAGAGCGGCACGGCAGCCTGCGGGGGGAAACGAACTGGCGGGATGCCGCCGGCGACGAGAAGGCCTGGGTGTTTGTGTCGCACGGGAACTTCGGCTGGTCCTTGCTGACGGCCGGATATCGACCGGAAGGGGCGCCGTCGTTCAAGGCGTTGTTCCCCCGAAAGCGGTGACGGGGCGGGTAGACAGTCCTGCGGGGATGTGGGGCGGTTTTCAGTCCTGATGCTCTGCTGCATGGCCGGGTGTCTGCCCGGAGATGGGCAGGCCGAATTGCGGTCAGTCTGTCGGGTCATGCCTTCCATCGGGCGGTGCCTGCCGTGTGATGCGGTTTGCAGGTACAAATGCCGCGGCGAAAGAACTTGCTTCCTGTGTGGGTGTACTTCGATGTTCCCGATGACGATGAAAGCTACTGAGGTTTCCCTTCCTGCTTCGCGGCGTTTCTCTCTGCGTCACTTCCTGTCGGCCCTGGGGCTGGGGCTGGTGACGGCTGCAACGCCTGCGCAGGCGCAGGTTCACAAGTGCGTGGTGGATGGCAAGGTCAGCTACCAGGCGATGCCTTGCAGTGCAGGGGTGGATGCCGGTCTGAAGCTGTCCGGGAGTGTTGGGGCTGGCAACGCCGCTGCCTCGCCCCGGATGCCCTGGACGGGGCTGAAGGTCGGCATGACGGTGGCTGAAGTGCAGAAGCAGGTCTCGGGCCTGACCCCGCCGCTGAAACCGGACTCTCTCATGAATGGTGCCCGGGAGTTGCTGGCCAAGGAGGTCAAGGTGGCCGGGGAGACGTTCCGGGCAGGCTACTACTTCCTGAAGGGCGGCTTATACCAGGTGAGCATGACGACGGAGCCGCTGGTACGCGAGAACGACGAGATCCTGGCGATGTACCCCAAGGTGCAGGCGCAGCTTCTGAAGGCGCTGGGTCCGGCATCGGGTGAGGTGCCGCTGAAGGATCACGGTAGCGGTCTGCTGGGACGCACGCGCTGGGACGATGCCGCTGGCAATAACATGGCCTGGGTGACGGTGGGGCCGGCGTCTCGCCGCGGTAAAGCGCTGCTCACCTTCGGCTATCGGCCAGAAGGGGCGGTGCCGTTCAAGCCCATGTAAGTTGCTCCGGGTCTGGAAAGGAGGGCCCGGTCTGGCTGAGAGGGGTTCGGGTTTTCCCTGAGTTTTGAGGTGGTTGCCCAGTCATTCACGGAAGATATACCCCCACCTAATTACAATATGAGGAGTTTGATCTTTTCATTTTGTTAAGCAGGAGACTTCCATGAAGAGTCTGGGTGAATTCATCGTCGAGAAGCAGGCCGAGTACCCGCATGCCCGCGGCAATCTGAGCGGCATTCTGGCGGCCATCCGTCTGGCGGCCAAGGTCATCAACCGTGACATCAACCGGGCCGGTCTGGTTCACGAGATTCTGGGTGACGCCGGTGCCGAGAACGTGCAGGGCGAGCAGCAGAAGAAACTGGACGTGTTCGCGCACAAGACGATCAGTGCGGCCTTCTTTGCTCGCGATGACGTGGCAGGCTTTGCGTCGGAAGAGGAAGAGAACTTCATCGCCTTCGACAGCGAGAAGAACCGCAATGCCAAGTACATCGTGCTGACCGATCCGCTGGACGGTTCGTCCAACATCGACGTGAACGTGTCGGTGGGCACCATCTTTTCCATCTATCGGCGGGTGACGCCGGTAGGCACGCCGGTGACGCTGGAGGACTTCCTGCAGCCGGGCCGCGCCCAGGTGGCCGCGGGCTATGTGGTGTATGGTTCTTCCACGATGCTGGTCTACACCACGGGCAATGGCGTTAACGGCTTCACCTATGACCCGGGCATCGGCGTGTTCGCGCTGTCGCATGAGAACATCCGCATTCCCGAGGACGGCAAGATCTATTCGGTGAACGAGGGCCAGTACCTGAAGTTCCCGCAGGGCGTGAAGAAGTACATCAAGTACTGTCAGGAAGACCGCCCGTCCGAGGGGCTGCCGCTCACGTCGCGCTACATCGGTTCGCTGGTGTCGGACTTCCACCGGAACATGCTGAAGGGCGGCATCTACATGTACCCGCAGGGCAGCAACTATCCGAAGGGCAAGCTGCGGCTGCTGTACGAGTGCAATCCCATGGCTTTCCTGGCCGAGCAGGCTGGCGGCATGGCCACCGACGGTGAGCGCAACATTCTGGACATCCAGCCCACCGAGCTGCACCAGCGCAGCCCCTTCTTCGTGGGCTCGAAGAAGATGGTCGAGAAGGTGCACGACTTCATCCGGAAGTATCCGGACTGAGCATCGGGCCGGTGGGCGGACGGGGCACTTGGGTGCCCGTTCGCACCGGACGCAGACAGGGCGGTCAACCGTGGTTCACACGGTGGCCGCCCTGTCTGTTCTTGGGGGGCATGACGCCCGAAGGCCGCCCTGGCGGCTACTCATCTGGGCAGATGGATGGCCTGTGTTGCATCAGGTCCGAGCTTCGGGCCTGACGAGCTTGGACGGCCCTGGCGGGACTACTCGCCCTTGGCGACCGGTCGGGAAGGATCGCTGATCCAGCCGCTCCAGGAGGGCGGATAGAGGCGGCTGCCGGGCAGGCCGGCCAGTTCCATCGACAGCAGGTTGTGGTTGGCGGTGATGCCCGAGCCGCACTGCTGGATGATGTCTTCGGGCTTGCGGCCGGCCAGCAGGGTTTCCCATTCGTGGCGCAGCACTTCGGCGGGCTTGAAGCGGCCGTCGGGGCGCAGGTTCTGCGAGAGCGGCCGGTTGATGGCGCCGGGGATGTGGCCAGCCACGGGGTCCATGCTGGTGTCCTTGCCCTGGAAGCGCTCGGCGGGGCGGGCATCCACGACTTGGCTGTGACCGTCCTGCAGGGCGGCCATGAGCTGGGCGGTGTTGAGCAGGGTGACGAGCGTCGGGCGCTCGGACAGGTGGCCGGGCGTGGCGGGTGCGGGGGCTTCGGTGGACATCGGGTTGCCGGCGCGCTGCCAGGCGGCCATGCCGCCGTCGAGCAGGGCGACGTGACGGTGGCCCAGCCAGCGGGCCAGCATCCAGAGCCGTCCGGCCATGGCACCGCCCTGGTCGTCGTAGACGACGAGCTGGGTGTCGTCGGAGAGGCCCAGTGCGGCCAGCTTGTGCCGCAGTGTCTCGCGGTCGGGCAGGGGGTGGCGGCCCAGCGAGGGATCATGACGGCCGCTGAGGTCGTCGTCGATGGAGAGGAAGTGTGCCGACGGGATGTGGCCTGCTTCCCAGGCACGTCGGCCAGCCTGTGGATCGTCGAGCCGGTGGCGGCAGTCGACGAGCACGCAGCGATCGATGGCGTGGGCCAGTTCTTCGGCGGAGATCAGCGTTGTCCAGTTCATGGCGGCAATGAGGTGCGCGCCGGGGGCGGGGCCGCCGGCGCTTCCGGCAGGGCGTCGGCCGATCCGGCGCCCCGTCGGGCATCTTACCGCGGGCGGACGAGCTGGCGCTCGGTGAGCTGGTGCCCGGTGGGGTGATTGGCCGGCAGGTTGCGGTCGTCGCCCACGTCGCCCAGTTCACGGCGCAGGAACTCGTGGAAGTGCTGCATGCCGTCTTCCATCGGGCTCTGGTAGGGGCCGGTCTGGTTCTCGCCACGTTCCAGCAGGGCACGGCGGCCGGCGTCCATGCGTTCGCCGATCTCGTCGTCCTCGATGGCGGTCTCCATGTAGGCGGCACGCTCGGCCTCGATGAACTCGCGCTCGAACCAGACGATTTCCTCGGGGTAGTAGAACTCGACGATGTTGGTGGTCTTGCCCGGGCCACGCGGAATGAGCGAGGAGATGATGAGCGAGTTGGGATACCACTCCACCATCAGGTTGGGGTAGTAGGTGAGCCAGATGGCGCCGTATTTGGGCAGCTTGCCACCGTTGAAGCGCAGCACTTCATCGTGCCACTTGCGGTAGACGGGGCTGCCGGGCTTCTGCAGGTCGCGGTGCAGGCCGACGGTCTGCACGGAATACCAGTCGCCGAATTCCCACTTCAGGTCGTTGCAGTCCACGAAGTGGCCCAGACCCGGGTGGAAGGGCACGACGTGGTAGTCCTCCAGATAGACCTCGATGAAGGTCTTCCAGTTGTAGTTGCACTCGTGCACCTCGACGTGATCGAGGCGGTAGCCGGAGAAGTCCAGATCGGCAGCCACGCTCATGCCGCGCAGGTCGGCGGCGATGTCGCGCGGGCTCTCGAAGAGCAGGCCCTGCCATTCCTGCAGGGGATAGCGGGGCAGCTCCAGGCAGGGCTGCTGGTCGAAGTGCGGGGCACCTTTCAGGCTGCCGTCCAGGTCATAGGTCCAGCGGTGCAGCGGACAGACGATGCTGTCGGCGTTGCCCGAGCCGTTGAGCATGATGGCCTGGCGGTGGCGACAGACGTTGGAGAGCAGCTCGATGCGACCCTGCGGGTTCTGCGCGTCGGGGCGCTGGTTGACCAGCACGCGGCCTTCCTGCTCGGCCACCAGGGTGCGGTAGTCACCGGGTTCGGGCACCATCAGGCGATGGCCACGATAGCCGGGGCCGTTGTCGAACAGCCGATGCAGTTCTTGTCGATACAGCGATTCGTCGAAATAGGCAGTGACCGGCAACTGGGTTGCGGGTCGCTGGATGTGTGCCAGATGCCCGATGTCCGTCATGATGGAACCTGCGTCCCTCCGACCAGAAGTGATGTGAAGCGGCTTAACAGGAAAGGCGGCCTTCGGCCTGCCGCGGGGCCGGGCCGCTGAAGGATGAGGAGGCCGCCGAGGCCGGGCCGGGGCGCCGCAGTAAATGGCGCGAGGCAGGGATTCGAGGCGGCTGCGGCGGGTGATGTCCGCCTGCTCCGGAAGGGCCGGATTCTACCGGCAACGGGGTGGGGTGCCCAGCAGATTTTCTGGCAGGATGATGGGGCATTGTGTCCTGTCGGCTTCTTTGGCCGGTTTGGGGGATTCCCGAAGCAGGATGCGTGGGACGGGCACGACACGCGCTAGAATGCCGACACCCCGGTGTCGCCGGGGGGCCGTGGCACGCCATCGTGTCGCCGGGGCGGCCTGTCATTGCGCCGTGGCTCGGGCGCAGGTGTGCCTTTCTGTCTGTCGTGTTCGTCGAGGGTATCGAGGTATTGGGATGAAAGTTTCCGCCCGTGCGGACGGGGCTCTGTCGCCGAGTTCCGGTCAGGATGTTCCGGATCCGTCGGAGAGCTTCGACCAGTCGATGCAGGAGCTGGAGGCACTGATCGAACAGATGGAGAACGGCCGCCTGCCGCTGGAAGCGTCGCTGTCGGCCTACGAGCGCGGCGTGACGCTGCTCAAGCGCTGCCGCGACAAGCTGGCAGCGGTCACGCAGCAGGTCGAGGTGCTGGAGGCCGGCCTGCTGGTGCCCTACGAGGTGCCGGAAGAGGCAGGGAGCGAGGCCGGTGACGCCGAGGGCGGCACCATGAACAGCGGGGCGGCTGCCCCAAGAACCCGGGCGAAGGGGCGCGGAGAATGAACCAGGACATCTTGGCAACGGCGCTGGGCGCCAGCCCGGCCGCTGCGCCGTTGACGCTGCAGGCCTGGATGCAGGCGTGCGCCGCACATGTGGAAGAGGCGCTGGCGGCACGGCTGCCGGGGCCTTCGGGGCAGGCGCCCGGCCTGGCCCCCGATCGGCTGCACGAGGCGATGCGCTATGCGGTGCTGGGCGGGGGCAAGCGGGTGCGTCCGCTGCTGGTCTACGCGGCCGGCGAGCTGGTGGGCGCCGATGCCCGCGTGCTGGACGGCGCTGCCTGTGCGGTGGAACTCATCCACGTCTATTCGCTGGTGCATGACGACATGCCGGCCATGGACAACGACGACATGCGCCGGGGCAAACCCACGGTGCATCGTCAGTATGGCGAAGCCATGGCCATGCTGGTGGGCGATGCGCTGCAGGCGCTGGCCTTCGAGGTGCTGGTGGCGCCCCTGGTCGAGGGCGACCCGCAGGCGGCCCGGGTGCCGGCAGCCACGATGGTGGCCGCGCTGGCGCGTGCGGCGGGCTCGTGGGGCATGGCTGGCGGCCAGGCGCTGGACATCGAGGGGGTGGGGCTGCGGCTTTCGCGCCCCCAGCTGGAGGCGATGCACCGGGCCAAGACCGGGGCGATGCTGTCGGTCTCGGTCGAGCTGGGCCTGCTGGCGGGCGGCCAGCCGTCGGCAGATCTGGCCGAGGCGATGCAGCGCTATGGTCGGGCCATCGGGCTGGCCTTCCAGGTGGTCGACGACATTCTGGACGTGACCGCGGATTCAGCCACGCTGGGCAAGACGGCCGGCAAGGACCAGGCGCAGGACAAGCCCACCTATGTGTCGCTGCTGGGTCTGGAGGGCGCGCGCGCGCTGGCTGCCGATCTGCATGCCCAGGCGCATGCCTGCCTGCAGGCGCTGGGGCCGCGTGCCGACCGGCTGCGAATGCTGGCAGATTTCATTGTCGAGCGCCTGCACTGACCTGACCATGGCATGTGCCGGGAGGGCGACGCCATGCTGCTCCCGGACACGCGCTGCAACGGAATAGAAGATCACCTGCCACTGAGATGAGCGAAGACGCCACGCCCCAGACCGAGAAGTTGCTGGCCAGCATCAACAGCCCGGCCGACCTGCGCGGCCTGAGCCGCGAGCAGTTGCCGGCGCTGGCCGACGAGCTGCGGGATTTCATCGTCAATGCCGTGTCGCGCACGGGCGGTCACCTGTCGTCCAACCTGGGCACGGTGGAGCTGACCATCGCGCTGCACTACGTGTTCAACACGCCGCGTGACCGGCTGGTGTGGGACGTGGGGCATCAGTCCTATCCGCACAAGATCCTCACCGGACGGCGCGACCAGATGGCCACGCTGCGCCAGTACCAGGGGCTGTCGGGCTTCCCGCGGCGCACCGAGAGCGAGTACGACACCTTCGGGGTGGGGCATTCGTCCACCTCCATCGCGGCGGCGATGGGCATGGCGGTGGCCTCGCGCAATCTGGGCGAGAACCAGGGACTCGAGCGGCGGCGGCACGTGGCGGTGATCGGCGACGGGGCGATGAGCGCCGGCATGGCCTTCGAGGCGCTGAACAACGCCGGGGTCATGCGCGACGTGGACCTGCTGGTGATCCTGAACGACAACGACATGTCGATCTCGCCGGCGGTGGGCGCGATGAACCACTACCTGGCGCGCATCCTGTCGGCGCGGCCGCTGGTGAAGGCACGCGACGTGGCGCGGCAGATGCTGTCGGTGGTGCCGCCGATGTACGAGCTGGCCCGCAAGCTGGAAGAGCACGCCAAGGGCATGCTGGTGCCGGCCACGCTCTTCGAGGAGCTGGGCTTCACGTACTTCGGGCCCATCGACGGGCACGACCTGGATGCGCTGGTGCCCACGCTGCAGAACCTGCGCGAGATGCACGGGCCGCTGTTCCTGCACGTCATCACCCGCAAGGGGCAGGGCTACAAGCTGGCCGAGTCCGATCCGGTGCTCTACCACGGGCCCGGCAAGTTCGATCCGGCCGAGGGCATCAAGCGGCCGCTCACGCCGCCGACCAAGCCCACCTACACGCAGGTGTTCTCGGACTGGGTCTGCGACATGGCCGAGGTCGAGCCGCGACTGGTGGCGGTGACGCCCGCCATGCGCGAGGGCTCGGGGCTGGTGGAGTTCGAGAAGCGATTCCCGCAGCGCTACTTCGACGTGGGTATTGCCGAGCAGCACGCCGTCACCTTTGCAGCCGGCATGGCCTGTGACGGGCTGGTGCCGGTGGTGGCCATCTATTCCACCTTCCTGCAGCGCGCCTATGACCAGCTGCTGCATGACGTGGCGCTGCAGGACCTGCCGGTGGTGTTCGCGCTGGACCGCAGCGGCCTGGTGGGGGCCGACGGGGCCACGCATGCTGGCGTGTATGACTACGCCTTCCTGCGCTGCGTGCCCAACATGGTGATCATGGCGCCGGCCGACGAGAACGAATGTCGGCAGATGCTGTATTCAGCCGTGCGCTACCACGCGCCGGTGGCCGTGCGCTATCCGCGTGGCACGGGCCCGGGCGTGCCGGTGCAGAAGGAATTCACCGAGCTGCCGCGCGGCAAGGCCGAGGTGCGGCGCCAGGGCAAGCGCATTGCCATCCTGGCCTTCGGGTCGATGGTGGCACCCGCCATGACGGCCGGCGAGGCGCTGGATGCCACGGTGGTCAACATGCGCTTCATCAAGCCCATCGACGCCGACCTGATCCGCGAGCTGGCGGCCACGCATGACGCCTTCGTGACAGTGGAAGAGCACGTGGTGATGGGCGGCGCCGGCAGCGCCTGCCTGGAGGTGCTGGCCGAGGCGGGCATCGAGAAGCCGGTGCTGCTGCTGGGCCTGCCGGACCGCTACATCGAGCACGGCGAGCATGCGTTGCTGCTGCGGCTGGAAGGGCTGGACGGACCGGGCATCGAGAAGCGGATCCGCGAGCGCTTCCCCGAGGCCTGAGCTTCCCAGGCCTGAATGTTCGGACTCTGAACTTCCAGGGCCTGAACCTCTCCGATCTGAACTTCCGGGCTGAACTTCCGGGCTGAACTTCCGGGCTGAACTTCCGGGCTGAACTTCCGGGCTGAACTTCCGGGGCCTGCAACCAGGGCCTGAGGTTCAGGCCTGAAAAAAAAGAACCCCGAATCCGCGGCAGCAGATTCGGGGCGAAGAGAGGAGATTTAGGAGATTGAGGCAATTGATACGCCAATGCCGTGCTTGTTACGGCATCGGTGGGAAATCGCTTGCATCTGTGAAGATTTTCGCACAGAGCATGCAGTTCCCCTAGGACCGTTCGTCTGCCGTTGGATGCCGTTCGTAGGCGACCCCGACAGGAAGGGTTGTATGTATCACGGTTGACACATGTCTCTGCTTGACGGGCTTGACACGCGGGCTTCGCGGGGTGAAGCCTGACCACGGTGAGCGCCCTGACGTTCAACGCAGCGGCAGTTCAACGCAGCTGCAGCATGCCTTTCTGGTGGCGGTGCATCAGGTTGATGCTGGCCCAGGCGCCTTCGCGGGTCCACTGGCCCTGGCGGATCTGCGACAGCACGGTCTCCAGCGGATGCAGGCTGGCGCTTTCGGTTTCGCCGTCGGGGTGGGTGGGCTGAAAGCCCTCCGGCACCTGCAGGTCGAAGACGTGCATGCGCTCGCGGTGCAGGACGGTGTAGCCATCGTCCTCGCTCAGGCTGGTGGAATCCATGATGCCGGTGGGCAGCGCATGACGCGCGAGCGCGTGCGAGAGGCCGGCTTCCTCGGCGGCTTCGCGGAACAGGGTGGAGAGTGGCGTTTCGTCGCAGCCGATGCCGCCGGCCACCAGGGAATCCAGCAGGCCCGGGTCGATGGCCTTGTGGGCTGCACGACGGGCGCACCACAGCCAGGGCTGCCCTTGGCGGATGGTGTAGACGTTGACCTGCACCGTGCGCAGCAGGAGCCCCAGCGGACGCAGCAGCGACCGTTCGATGTGAAAGAGCGGTTCCTGCTCACCAGGTCCGAAGATCTCGATGGCCTCGCCCCGCCAGCCGGGCAGCGCACCCCGGGCCTGCATCTCCTGGGCCCAGGGCTGCAGCAGGGTCGGTTCCACCCGTACCAGCCGCGCGTGCGGCTGGCCGTCCCGGGTCTCGACGTTGAAGATGCGCGCATCCAGCCGCGGCAGCCAGCCAGGCGACACGGCGCCCAGGCAGTGCTGGCGGTACCAGAGCGGCGTCAGGCCTTCCGGCACCTGGGCCAGCGAGGCGTCGAGCAGGGCGGGTGCTGCCGTGATGGTGGGCCTCATGCGCGGGAGCCCGGCCTCAGTCCCGGAAGTTGTTCATGACCAGCGGCAGTTCGGGCACGCCGCTGCGGATGAGGCCGATGGCGGTCTGCAGGTCGTCACGCTTGTTGCCCGAGACGCGCACGGATTCGCCCTGGATGGAGCCGCTGACCTTCATCTTGGAGTCCTTCAGCAGCTTGACGATCTTCTTGGCGACATCGGTGGGCACGCCGTGGCGCACGGTGATCTTCTGCTTCATCTTGTCGCCGCCGATCTTCTCGGGCTTGGCTTCATCCAGGTAGCGCACGTCGACGTTGCGCTTGGCCAGCTTGGCCACCAGCACGTCGCGCACCTGACCCAGCTTGAAGTCGTCATCGGCGAAGGTGGTCATTTCCTTGTCCTTCAGCTCGATGCGGGCGTCCGACCCCTTGAAGTCGAAGCGGTTGCTGATTTCCTTGTTGGCCTGGTCGACCGCATTGCGGATCTCGACCATATCGGCTTCACAGACGACGTCGAAAGAGGGCATGGTGTGGGCTCCGGTCAGCGTGGAGGATCTTCTGAACACGTCCCGCAGGCGGGCGCGTCACGGAACGGGATGCGGGACAAGGCGACATCTGCCGTCCCATGGCGCCACCATCGACACCCGGTGGCCGCGCAGTCATGTGCCCGGTTCGGGGGATGTGACAGCTGCAAGGATTTGTTCGGAAGATCCGGAAGGGGCTATTTTAGGGCGCTTGCCTGCCGTTTGTCCGCCCGATGGGCGGCAGGCCGCAAGAGGCCATTCCTTTCTGCGTGTGTCTTCCATCGGAGCCAAGCCGGTGTAGGATACGCGGACGGGCATTTGCGGCTGGCGGGACGCTTCCTTGCCATGGCCGCACAGACTATCTATCTCCGGGAGGATGGGCAGGATGGCGAACAGTGGCAATCGGGCGCCGGCGGGGCCGCAGGCGGACAAGGGCGTGACAGGCACGTCGCCGGTCACGGCACTGGAGCGGTTGCGACAGTTCACCACCGTGGTGGCCGACACGGGCGATTTCCACGGGCTGCAGACCTTCCGCCCGCAGGACGCCACCACCAACCCCTCGCTCATCCTGAAGGCCGTGCAGAAGCCCGAATACGCCGGCCTCATGCACGAGGTGCAGGCCCGCTACCCGCAGGCCCCGCTCGACGAGCTGGCCGACCGGCTGCTGGTGGCCTTCGGGCAGAAGATCCTGGACATCATTCCGGGTCGTGTCTCCACCGAGGTGGATGCGCGGCTGTCGTTCTCGACCGATGCCACGGTGGCGCGTGCCGAGCGCCTGATGGACTACTACGCGCAGGCCGGTATCGGCCGTGACCGCGTGCTGCTCAAGATCGCGGCCACCTGGGAAGGTATCGAGGCCGCCCGCCGGCTGGAACGTGCCGGCATCCACTGCAACCTCACGCTGCTCTTCGGCTTTGCCCAGGCGGTGGCCTGTGCCGATGCCGGGGTCACGCTGATCAGCCCCTTCGTCGGGCGCATCCTGGACTGGTACCGTGCCCACGAGGGGCGCGACTTCACGATCGAGGAAGATCCGGGCGTGCTGTCGGTGCGGCGCATCTACACCTATTACAAGCGCTTCGGCTATCCGTGTGAAGTGATGGGGGCGAGCTTTCGCAGCACAGCGCAGATCCTGGCGCTGGCCGGGTGCGACCTGCTCACCATCAGCCCGGCGCTGCTGGCCGAGCTGGATGCGCAGGAGGTGCCTGTGGCGCGGAAACTGGATCCGGACGCGGCGCGTCAGGCGCAGATCGAACGGCTGTCACTGGATGAGCCCGCCTTCCGCTTCGACCTGAACGAGGATGCGATGGCGACCGAGAAACTGGCCGAGGGAATCCGTGCCTTCGTGGCGGATGCGCGGACCCTGGACGGGCTGCTGGCGAGAAAAGTGTGAAGATGCGCGACCAGGACAGGAAAGGCCATACATGGCTGGCAGCGGGGCTGCTGGCGCTGCTGGCGGGATGTGCGGGGCTCTCGTCGCCCCGGGTGCCGGTCGTGGCGGCCAGCCAGGGCGGCGTCTCGGTGGCTGCCGAGCCGGGCGAGGCCGATTCCCAGTCCCTGCAGGCACGGGAGCCGCAGGC
>ERZ772940.793-NODE-793-length-12367-cov-7.09389_pt1 | contig 12367 bp, 6 predicted proteins | sample MGYA00511682_ERZ772940 | MGnify/ENA primary metagenome ERZ772940 (study PRJEB29015, sample SAMEA2737922) | human oral metagenome | biome: human oral; feature: human-associated habitat; material: dental | place: China | collected 2031 ... | reverse complement strand
GCCGGGACGATCGGGGTCTTGAGGTCGAGCAGCGGCAGGTACTTCTCGTGCTTGCGGGAGACGCCCCCGCCCACGACGAACAGGTCCGGGGAGAAGAGCATCTCCACGTGGGAGTAGTAGCGCTGGAGGCGCTTGGCCCACTTCTTCCAGGACAGGTCCTGGGCGGTGCGCTGCCCGGCCGAGGCCCGGCTCTCGGCGTCGTAGCCGTCGATCTCCAGGTGCCCGAGCTCGGTGTTGGGGACCAGGGTTCCGTCAACAATGACGGCCGAGCCGATCCCGGTGCCCAGGGTGGTGACGATGATGGTCCCGGGCACGTCTTTGGCGGCACCGAAGGCGACCTCGGCCAGGCCCGCGGCGTCGGCGTCGTTGAGTCCGGTCACCGGCCGACCCAAGTGCTCGCGCATGAGCTCGGTGAGGTTGACGCCCGTCCAGGACTTGTCGAGATTGGCGATGAAGGGGACCGTGCCGTGGACGATCGGAGCGGGCAGGGCCACGCCGACCGGGACGTCGTCGCCCACCTCGAGCTGCTCGAGGAGCTCACGGCAGACCTCGGCAACAGCTGCGGGAGTGGACTCCTTGGGAGTGTCGATGCGGACGCGCTCACCAATGAACGTGCCCGTGGCCAGGTCGACCAGTGCGCTCTTAACGCCCGATCCGCCGATGTCGATCCCGCATGCCACGGAAACTGCTGGTGCTGTCGAAGTCATGAGGTCCTCCTGGTACTACGCGTCCTCGCGGCCGCTGCCCAGCCTAGTGCAGGGACAGCGACCGCGAGGACGGACGGAGGAACCGATGGCGGCCACAGGCCGCAGCAGCAGTGCTCAGTCGCGAGAGCTCTCCTGGCGGGCACCCCGGTAGAGGTACCACAGCGTGCCGACGAACAGCACCACACCCACCCAGGGAGCGATGCCGGCGAAGCCCTCGGGCATGATGGCCAGCGGGTCCGCCTTGCCGCCGAAGGCCACGACGATTCCGGCGTAGACCACCCCGGCGAGGCTCTCGCCGACGATGAGGCCGGTCGCCATGAGCGTGCCCATGCGCTTGGCCCGCTCCGGGTTGGCGGTGCGCTCGGCCCAGCGGTCGTAGAGGTGACCGAGGGCGGCACCGATCGGGATCATGACGGTGACGGCAGTGGGCAGGTACATGCCCATGCCGACGGCGAGCGGCGGCAGGGAGTACTTGGTGTTGCGGCGCAGGATCTCATCGATGGCGATGACGACGGCGCCAATGAGGGCGCCCAGCCCCAGCAGGCTCCAGTTGAGGTCCCCGCCGAGGACGCCCTGAACCAGGTGCTTGATGAGGTTCGCCTGGGGCGCGGCCAGAGCGTCGTCACCGGCATCGGGGGCGCCGGCGAAGCCGAAGGCGCCCTGCATGAGGCTGAGCACCGGAGGGATGACGATGGCGCCGAAGACGACACCGATGACGAGCGCCACCTGCTGCTTCCACGGGGTGGAGTCGACGAGCTGGCCGGTCTTGAGGTCCTGGAGGTTGTCGTTCGAGATGGTGGCCACGCCGAAGACGACCGCGGTGACGAAAAGGGTGTAGGCCACCAGGGTGCGGACGTCGTCAGGCGAGGAGGTGGTGGCGATGGTGCGAACCAGCGCGGCCGCGGTGACCGCCACGAGGATGCCGACGCCGGAGATCGGCGAGTTGGAGGAGCCGATGAGGCCGGCCATGTAGCCGCACACCGAGGCGACGACCAGTCCGGTCAGCAGGATGAAGAGGATGGAGACGATGATGAGGCCCGTGGCGTGGTGAGCCATGGAGGTCCCGTGCAGGAACAGCCACAGGAGCACACCGATGGGCAGCATGGAGCCGACGGTGACACCGATGACCGTCTTCATCGACAGGTCGCGCTCGGTCAGGGGGATCTCCTCACCGGCGTCGCGCTTGGCGCTGGAGGCCAGGGACTCGCGGATACCGGTGACGATGGGGCCGAGGATCTTCAGGAAGGTCCAGATGGCAGCGATGGCGATGGCGCCGGCGCCGACGATCCGAACCTCACTGGCGAAGGTGGCGCCCACGAAGTCGGCGAGGTCCTTGTCGGCCACTGCCGCGCCCCAGGTGCGCATCGGGAGCAGCACCCCGTAGGAGATGAGCAGGCCGACGATCATGGCGATGCCGACGCCGACGCCGACCAGGTGGCCCACGCCGGCCAGCGCCAGGGACAGGGAGGTGCCCATCATCGTGGCGCCGGCACCGACCCGGAAGACCCCGGAGATGTCGACGCTGATGGCCTTGAGGGCGTTGAGGAAGTACAGGGCCGCCGAGGCGATGGAGCCCCGCACGATGACACCCAGTCCACGGCTGGACTCCTCGGCCCCTTCGCTGGTGTCACCCACGCGCAGGACCTCGGCGCCGGCCACACCCTCGGGGTAGGGCAGGTCGGAGTTGGTCACGAGCGCGCGCCGCAACGGGATGGAGTAGGTGACGCCGAGGATGCCGCCCAGGACGATGACCAGGACCGTCTGGAGGTAGGGGAATCCGGTCCACCAGCCCACGATGATGAGTCCGGGCAGCACGAAGATGATGGCGGACAGCGTCCCGGCCGCCGAGGCGATCGTCTGGACGATGTTGTTCTCCTGGATCGTGTGATCGGAGAAGCGGCGCAGGATCGCCATGGAGATGACGGCGGCCGGGATCGAGGTGGCGAAGGTGAGCCCCACCTTGAGGCCGAGGTAGACGTTCGCCGCGGTGAAGATGAGCGTGATGATGCCGCCGATGACGATGCCGCGAGCAGTCAGCTCCTTGACCGGGCCGGAGCCGGCACTGGACGGCTTCGCCGCAGTGGAGCCGCGTGAGGTTGTTGTGGACATGGTGAGATCTCTCGATGTCGGGATGATTCCGGGGTGAGAGTAGCACTGTGTCCGAAAACGATCGTTAACAGCTCATTCGATGCACAACGGATCAGGGCGGCCGTCGTCGTCCTCAACACTTCGACCGAATCTTCAGAATCGACGCGGCTCCGGGTCGATTCTGAAGATTCGGTCGAAGTGTTAGTGGGGCACGGGTCGAAGTAAGCGAAGTAGGACGTGAGCAGCGGGCGCGATCGCCTCACTGCGAGGTCACCTCGACCTGCTGGCGCGTGTTCCACCCCATCTTGGCGCTGGTGACCATCCCCCAGACCCGCAGGGGACGCAGGATCAGTGCGGACCACAGCGTCGCCACCGGGGACAGGAGGAGGCTGGCGTACCTCTGGGGGCCGGTGGTGTCCGAGCGCCACACGGAGATGTACCGCGAGCCCTGCGCTAGTCCAATCGCCAAAGGCACCAGCACCACCGTCGGCGGCACACCGCCGCCCAGGACGAGCGGACGCCACAGCAGCAGGTAGACGAAGACCGAGATCACCAGCCAGATCTGCATCCACCCGGTGGCCTGGCGCCACCAGCCCCACGAGAGGACCGGCAGGAAGCGGATGCGCCAGAGCCCGCGGATGAAGGAGCCGCGGAACCAGCGCTCCTGCTGGCGGTAGTGGTGGCTCCAGCGGTCAGGCATCCAGGCGAAGGCGAAGGCCGAGGGCTGCTGGACGGTCCGGCCGTGCAGCAGGGCGAAGAGGGTCAGCAAGGAGTCGTCGGAGAACTCCACGTGCCGCCCCAGATAGCTCTCGTTCAGGTAGGTGTCGATGTTCTCGGCCAGGATGGAGCACCGGTAGGCGGCCAGGCCGCCGGAGTTGACCATGACCGAGCCGAGCTGGGACATGAAGGAGCGGTCGATGAGCTGCTGGCCGACGAAGATCACGTCGGTGACCCGGGCGAGCAGGTTCTCCCGGTTGTTGATCGCCAGGATGACACCAGCGACCGACATGACCCGGGGGTCGCTGAAGGGCTGGACGATCTCATGGAGGGCCTCGGCGTCGAGCATGGAGTCGGAGTCGACGGTCACGAACAGGTCGGCGTCACGGATCTTCCTGAAACCGTGCACCTGCGCGTGACGCTTGCCCTCATTGGGGGTGCGCTGCCAGCTGGCGTAGATGCCGGCCAGCGCCGCCTGCCGGATGAACCAGTCCCGCTCTGCCACATAGGCGCCCTGGGTGGAGCCGTCGTCGACGACGTGGATCTCGGCCGGCGGCGAGCTCTGGTGCAGCAGGGCGGAGAGCATCCGCACCACGACGTCGGGATCCTCGTTGTAGAGCGGCACGAGCACGGCAACCCGATGCGCCTCGCCGCGGCCGATGACGCGCCCCTCGAAACCGGCCACCACGAGCTGCACGGCCACGATCACGAAGAGGACATCGAAGGTCCACACGATCCACGCGTCCAGGACGTGGTGCCGGCTGGCCAGCATCCGCCAGCACATCCACCCCGCCACGCCGAGGGCCACGACGACGGCGGGCAGGGGCCCACCGGCCCGCATGAGCGCCCGGGGCAGCCCGGTGGCGTCGGCCGACCGCTGAGCCTCATCCGGCGTCGTCACCGGGGTGCGCACGGTGACCACCCCGCCGTGCCCTGCGCCCCGCCCCTCGCCGTGCTCCTCTCTGTGGACCGCCCGGGCCGCCCGGAGTCGCGTCCCGCGCTTGAACAGCAGCTTGACCGCGAAGCAGGCCAGCAGGATGACCAGGCAGACGAGCAGCACGAGCGGACCGAAGGGCCAGGTCATAGCGTCAGTCTTTCCGTATCGGGGTGCCGGTTCCGCTCCAGGAGGCGACGGCGCCTCAGGCCAGGGCAGGCGACTGGCTGCGCATGACCTCGGGAACCGTCTTGACGGGCAGGCCGGAGTCAGCCACTCGCCTCATGAAGCGCTCGAAGCTGTCCGCCCTGATCGACTCGGGGGCGCCGTCGGTCTGCTCGTCGATGCGGTGGAAGACCATATGGGTCCAGCAGCGGTGCTCCCGGCAGCGGGCCAGCGCCTTCTCAACCTGGGACTCGGTGGTGTAGGAGCCGCAGTAGAAGACGCGCAGCCGAAACGGGTCCCCCGGCGCGAGGGTCTCCGGGGCGTTCTCGATGGTGCGCATCGAGGTGAAGTAGTCCTGGGAGGTGCGCAGCACGAGGTCGTTGTACCGCCCCATGGGCAGGGCGAAGTGGGCGGCGCCCTCGGGGTAGCCGTGCTCGAGGAGGAAGGACCTGATGGTCTCCAGCTCCCGGCGCACCCCCGCCTCGTCGAGGGTGGTGAGATCGGTGGAGGCGTGAGCGGCGATGTCCCAGCCGTGACGCTCGCGCATCTCGGCGAGCTGGGCGGTGCTCATGCGGCCGGGCAGTCCGACCTTGTCGGCGATGACGTAGGAGGTCGCCGCACCGATGCCGCAGTCCTGCAGGATCGCCCGGGCCGTCTTGTAGTCACTGTCGTAGCCGTCGTCGAAGGAGATGGAGACGATGCCACTGTCGGCCGAGGGCAGGGTGGCCAGGTAACCGAGCCACAGGCGGCTCGGCGTCGAGTCGGAGGCCGGCACGACCTTCAGGCGCACTCGTGTCACCCGGTCCAGCCGGGGGTGGCCGACGACGGCGCGCTCGGCGGCCCGGTTGACGGTCACCCGGCACCAGGTACCGGTGCGCAGCGTGCGCATGTCGGGTGCCACGTCCAGACGCAGGCAGTCCTCGCCCTCTCCGCCGAGCTCGAGCTGGATGCTCTCGATCTGACGGTAGTCCTCGGCGCGCAGCCACAGGTCCCATTGGCAGTCGGTCATGTCGATGCCCGACAGGGCCAGTTCCGCGCTGGTGGGGCGGCGGGAGTCACCGGTGGTGGTGATCTCCAGCGACTGGCTCCCGTGGGAGTGGGTGGAGGTGTCGGGGCGGATGGAGCCGTGTGGGGATGAGAGGGTCCAGGAGCGCGGGTCCTGCATATCCGATAGCACCTGCGCGGGCGCCGCGGCAGGGCCGGCGGCCGGGGCCGGGGAGGCGTGAGCCGCCGTCTGCAGCTCAGGTAGAAGAGTGCTCGAGGCGGCGAGGGCGAGACCGCCCATCAGAAAACTGCGGCGCCTCATCCGATCATGCTGCGGCAAGGTACTTCTCCAGTTAACAGTCCACTCGGTTGGTTTCCTGTCCAGGATACGCACGAGATCGCTGCCACCGCAGACAAAAGTCGAGGACACCCGCCCGCGACAGCCTGCCGCATCGTGCTACCAGCCCACCACATCCCCGCAATTCCGCGCACCTCCGCCAACCGACGCCAACCATACGTGATGGAGATCACCCTACTGTTGTAGGTAACTGAGACGCCCCATCGACCACCTGCCACTCGAGCATGAACCACAAAAAAGTCCGACCGCACGCCATTGCTATGTCCTCAGCGACTCTTCTCGTTCGGGACTCAGGCGAAGACCGAGGCGAGGCGGGCGACGGCGGGGTCGGAGTCGCGGACCAACCGGCGAAGCACCTCTCCGGCGGCATCGACCGGGAGCTCGATGAGAGCCTGAGTCAGACGCAGTCGCACGGCGGTCTCGGCGGTGGGTGCGGCGAGCTCGTCGGTGAGAGCGTTGACGATCCAGGACGCACGCTCATCGTCGCGACACAGCACTCCCAGCACCTCCGCGGCCTCCACATCGTGGGCGCCTTCGACCACCATCGCGACAAGGACGGGGACGGCCTCGGTCACACCGCATCGCCCCAGCGCCAGAGCGGCGCAGTCGCGCACAGCCGCGTCGGGGTCATCGAGGGCCTGCGCGAGCACGACGGCGGCGCCCGGCGCCTCGGGCACCTCAGAGATCGCCCGAACCGCGCGCCGTCGAACGTCCGTGTCCCCTGCGCGAGCACCGGCGCGCAACGCCGCCACCGCATCACCGCCGGATCGGGCGATGGCCCAGCGCAGCGCACCCGCGACATCCGGCTCGGACTCGCCCAGAAGCGCTTCGGCCAGCAGCTCGACGGGGACCGGCGCTCCCGCAGATCGGATCAGAACGGCTTGCTGTCTGCGTGCAGCACTTTCCGAGTCGAGGTCTCGCATCAGGTCAATGACACGCAGGACGTCGCGCCAGTCGGCAGGCGCGGAGGCAACAATGGCCCGGAGTCGGTCGAGCAGCTCGCGCTCCTGGGCCAGACGCTCCTCAGTGCACCGGATGAGATCGACGACGAGCGCGGCAGGCGTCAGGTCCGGGTCCTCCAGAGCGCGCCCCACCTGCTTGAGCGACAACCCCATGGATCGAAGACTCTCCACCTGGAAGATTCTGCGGACGTCCTCGGCGGAGTAGTCGCGGTAGCCGGCGCTGGTGCGGCCCGTGGGCCGCACCAGACCCAGAGCCTCATAGTGCCGGAGCATCCGGGCGCTCACTCCGGAGGAGCGGGCCGCGTCGCCGATCAACACTCCATCACCTCCTGCACCCCCCACGGGCTCGGCCCCCTCAGTCCCAGCTCTTGCCACGCCAGTATCCGACTCCTCCGCGCTTGACGCCCCCGGTGTGAGCATCAGCCTCGCCTCGAAGATGGCCTCCGCAAAACCTCTCTCCGGGTCCCGCCGAAGCAGCTCGGTGGCACGGGCGTGCGCAGCCACTTTCGGATTGAAACTCTGCGCAGCCTTCTCCAGGACGGGGTCGGCGAACTCGCCGAGGTCGATCAGCGCCCGGCTCAGGCTCAGCTGGACGCTGCGGTCTCCGCGACCGAGCTGGCGCGCCAGCTCCTCGGCCAGAGACGCCTTCTCGTCCTCCGGAACGAGGACGACGGCGGTGCGCCAGGCGGTCCGCGCGATCCCGTCGTCGGGATCGCCGAGCATCTCGCGGGTGATCCAGGGCCAGGTGCTCTTGTCACCGATCTTGGAGAGCGTGTGCAGGGCCTGACTGCGGGCCTGGTTGCACCCGGAGTCGAGCTCCCGGTGGAGGCGCGGCAGAACGATCTCCGACGGCAGGCGGGTGAGTGCCCAGGAGAGCATGTCCCGAACGAAGAAGTCCGGCTCAATCGCGCACCGCTCGACGAGCAGCTCCGTGTAGTCGGCATCGGCTCCGGACCCGATGGCCAGGGCCGCCTGCAGGCGGATCGAAGAGCTCTCAGCGCTCAGGGCCTTCGCGACACGGGAGTCCTGCGGGGTTGTACTGGTCATCGGGACCACCTCCTGCCCCAAGGGAAGGCCTTGTCACGGTGTCAAGGTCAAGTCGTCCCGGCGGTCGACGCACATCCGGACTGGGACCGAGGCTACGGCCGCAGCCGGTCAATACTGACCTCGATCTTTCGCAGGGTCTGCCGTCTGAAGCCGGGGTCGGGATTGACGAGCAGATGGATGGCGAGCCCGTCCACCAGCCCGTGCAGCGCCGTCGTCTCCGCCTCGACATCGAGGTCCGGCCACGACCTCCTGACCGACTTCGCCTAGGGCGAACCGGGCTGAGACCACCACGATCATTCCCATCATGGGGGCCTTCCAGGCCGCTCACGGCATCGAGATGCTCACCCGCCATCAACAGGCTCCGGCATGCTCTCGACCACCAACCTCAAAGACCTGGATGACGCCCGGCTACGGTTCATCGTTTGGGCCCGCGCCACCCGGACCCCAGGGACCTTCAGGCGTACTTCCACTGGACGGGCGATGCCTCCGCCGATGGATAGTTCACCAGGCACCATAACCCCAGGAGGGAATCAGGGAGCGAGCGGAACAAGAGCCGCAAGGCCGAACCGGTGTGGGGCCCGGTCGAGCATCCCGGCTCCTGGAAAACCGTGTGGACCTACTCCAAGCGCCGTGCGGCCCGGGACAACCAGACCCTGACCGCCCAGGCCAACCGGGCCCGGGCCGTCATCGCTAGCGACAGGCGTCCCAAGGCCACACGGTTCGCCCGCCACCCAAACTGGTAACGCCAGTTTGGACAAGGTCTCCTCGGCGGGGATCAGGCCCCTGGTAGAGCTCAAGGGGTGCGTCATCAACATCCCATCCCGCCTGATGGGAGCCACTGAGGTTGTCTCCTCTTGTCACAAACTAAGAGCCCGCCCGCTCTCCACTACACCCGCGAGGCCACGTGAGCCTAGCTAACCGTGGTGATGGCCGCCCTGGCCGTAGCCCACCACCTCCAGGAAACCACCGGGATCAGCATCGCCAGGATCGTATCCGAGCTACGCGGCCTGAAAGAGATCACCATCAACCTCAACAAACACCAGCTCACCGCCCAGCCCCGACTAACCCAAACCGCAACCGCCATCCTCAAATCCCTAGTCACTAAGGCAACATGAGTCAGGCCAGACGTGAACTGGTTGCAATTTACCGGCTAGTAAGTCGACAATCAGCCTGACGCTGCTCACGAAATGGCTGCTTTGCTTGGATTCGCCAGTCCCATCGACGGATCTAACTCGACCTTACAAAACACCAATCTACGACTCTCATTAGAACCCGTACTTCTCTTTGCGCAAGCGGAAGGCTCGCTCGCCACCCTCCATCACCGCTGTGATCTCGTCGCGCACAACGGCTACGTCAATAGCGCCTTGCTCCTTAATGTGTCCCGCAGACTGGTCGCCAACATTTCGATACGCGCAGACCAGTACAAGATCCGCATCACCGTTCACGACCAGGTTTGCGTTGTGACTGGAGAATATCAATTGCCGACGGCTCTTGGAGCGCCAAATCTTAGAGACGATCTGCAATACGGTATCACTGTCGAGATCATCCTCAGGCTGGTCAATGATCAGCGGCGTCACGCCCTGCGACAGCAGCGTGCCGAGCAGAGCCGAGGCCTGCTGCCCAGCCGATGCAGACTCGAACGGGATGTACTCAGCCTCCTTCGCCCGGTACTCAAACTCAGGGAAGTCAGACAACTCGGCCAGCGAGAGATCAAGCCACCCGTCAGGCGTGAGCTTGGACAGGAACCGCCTCTGGTCAGCAACTGTCAAACCGAGACTGCTCAACGTGGGTGTCTGCTCCGGATCGATCTCAGCATCCTGTTCAAGTAGGGTCAGTGACTCAAGTTCCTCAAGCACACGCTCCCAGGTCGCTGCCGGGTCTGACTCATCCGCGAGATTCTCGAAGAAAGTTTCGATCTTTTTTGACCGCACATTCGATCCGGCGATCAACGCCTTGAACTTGAGCTGGACCGCTTCAAAACCCCGGTTAGTCGACAGGGTTGCACGAATCAAGCCGTCCGATGACGAGGCGAGTGCCTCGCACTCTGCTCGCAAGGCGTTCGTATATTCTTGTCTTGCGACTGTCAGTTCGGTGCGAAACTTAAGATGCTTCTCGTCTGGTTTTCCGAGGGCGTCACGTTCAGCGCGCTGGCGTTGCAAGAGCTCACGAGACGCGCGCTGTTGCTCCTCCAAGTTAGCCAGTTCGGCCAACTTAGCCTCATGCGCAGACGACCGTTCCTTCACCGCTCGGTAGGCTGCCTCGTACTCCACGATCTTATCTGCGAGGGCCTGAGAGGAACCGGCTATCGCGCCTCCTCTTTCCGTGAGCGCGCTGAACTCGGCTTCCAGTTCGCCGATTGCCGAACGTAGCCGACTTAGAGCGGCACGCGTCGAGGAGAGTAGAGCATCGGTCTCACCAGAGAGAGTGGCCGGCGCTGACGCTGGCATTGAAATCTGCTTTAGCGACGAGTCTAGCGAATCGAGCAAATTGATAAGGCCTGTTTGGGCGGATTCGATGTGCTGAAGCCAGACCGACTGCACCGCCTTCAGGTCATCGTGCCCAGCCTTGTTGTCGAGAATCTTGCGATCATCTTCGGAGATTCCTGCGAGATCATCACGCAAGGACTGTGCTTGTTCGGATAGCGAGCGGATACGCAAATTGCCGCGTTCGATCTCGGATGACAGGTTCCGATAGCGCTGGAGCGTTCCATAATTCTCACGCAGCCGACCAGCAGCCTCTCGTCGCTTGCGATCGATTTCTTCTAGTTGGCGTTGGATAGGTGAGGTGACGAATCTGAGAAGTTCATCAACACGAATCGCAACGCTGCTCAGCTGCTTTTGGCTGTACGCCTGGATCGGCAACAGACTCTGAATCGAAGCCTCGGAAACCTTCTCGAACTGGCCGTCACCAACCCTGAGCTGGACCGTTCCATCAGTCGCATTGCGGCGAACGACGTGCGAAATCCCATTGATCACGCAGTGCACCTCAACATGGGCATTATACGGCTTGAGCGTTACCTCTACGAGCTTCCGTTGGCGTACGCGCGGATCCGCAACCTCGTCATCTTCCGTCGCTCGCGCAGGTTGGTCACACAGAGCCCATCGAAGATAGTCCAACACTGTCGACTTACCCGTCCCACGCCCCCCGATGAGAGCGGTGTACTGCGGATTGACCCCAACATCGACCCGCCCCATGAACTTGCTGTTCGAGACCACGACACGAGAGACCCATACGTTCGGCGTAGCCGGGCGAGTATGTGAGATTCGAGACTCCTGTGCCAGACACGCCTGTCGAATGGCCTCGGCCGTAGGGTTGGCCCACTTGACCCAAGTTGCATGCTCACCGAGCATCGAGAAGTCAGCATTGCGGGCATCTGATGTCTGAAAGAGCGCCAATTGCTTGGATCCCCAGTTCGCGTCGCGCCCATCGAGGATCCGCTTCTCACCGATGTACTTCTTCTTGTCAAGTTCGGTGACCGGCCCATCAAGATAGCCCCCGACCGACATCATCGCACTGTACTTCGCCTGAAACGACTCGCGCAGAAGCGTCTTGTGACCCTTGGGCGTAACATTAGGAAGGATGATATAGCGACCTTTGAGCCAGTCGTTCTTATCGAGTTTCTCGTGTAGATTATTGATGTCCCCGGAGTCCGGCAGCACTGTCGTTTGCGGCAATTTGTCAAGGGTGGGGTCAACGGGATCGAAGTGCATCGCCTTGAGTACGTCGTCGAGACGATCTACGGGAAAATCAGCATCCAAAATCATGATGCACTGACATGGAACACTGAGTGTGAGTTCCAGCGCCGGGAAGACTATCAGCCGCTCCGCATCTGACACATCTTCACCATCCGGTAGTTTCTCCCGACTTGCTGCTTTCTTGACATACGGAAAATACGTAAAGTCATGATGGTCGGAGATCGCTACGGCGTTCAGTCCTCTCTCACGCGCTTTGGCCACGAAGAGATCAGCCCATGCATCCCGATCCTTGGGACGATCTCCGTCCCACTGCGTGTCGCGGGGCGTGTGTATCTGGAAATCAACTCGATAGAAGTGTCCACCTTTGTCTGATAGTTCGATACCACGAATAGTCGCCGCGTCGTTCATAACTCATCCTTTGTATCGGGGCTGTTACTGACCTATCGGTGTCGCTCAACACAGCGCGGACAAGCACCAAGGAAATGACTTCATCAACCAGCTTGCCGAGCTTGCGCACATTGCTAGCCTTGTCAGCCAGCGGATACAGCATAGCCTTGACATCATCCGGTTCCAACCAATCTTGTTCGTCATCCGCGAGTTTAGAGAAGCGATCATCAATGAGACGGTCGACGACTTCGCAGATCTCATCCTTAGACCTGACTCGTGACACCTTAGTGCCCTGGGGACTGTAGGGATTTGAGGATGCTGGC
>ERZ772940.792-NODE-792-length-12371-cov-28.6086_pt1 | contig 12371 bp, 11 predicted proteins | sample MGYA00511682_ERZ772940 | MGnify/ENA primary metagenome ERZ772940 (study PRJEB29015, sample SAMEA2737922) | human oral metagenome | biome: human oral; feature: human-associated habitat; material: dental | place: China | collected 2031 ... | reverse complement strand
CTTGAAAACCGCTGTGCGCCTGGCGCACCGGGGGTTCGAATCCCTCCCTCTCCGCTCACACACCGCAATACCAACGAAAACTCATCAAGGTTTCATGAGTCAGGTGAGTTTGGCGGCGTTCTCGTCACCGGTGAGCCTGGCGGCCATCGAGTGCAACCTGATGATTCTTCAGTTCAAGAGACAGTCCCGCATCGTTCCGACGCTGCGGTCAACATCTCAGTAATGACATCTATGTCAATACCGAGAGAGATGAGAGGCAGCCGCGGCCTTAGTGTGGTGACTATGCCGTGATAGCCAAGAGAGGCACCTTCCACGATACCGAATTGACGAACGAGGAGAAGATGTGATGGAGGATTCCCTAGCCATAACAGTCAGTGCTCGGCAGTGGATCGGGCTGTGCGCGTTGGCCGGTGGGTACTTCATTGCTCTTCTTGACCTGACAATTATTAACCTCGCAGTTCCCTCGCTGACGCGGGACTTAAGTGCATCCACAACCCAGGTGTTCTGGGCGGTCAACAGCTACGGTCTCGTTCTCGCACTGGCGATCATCCCGTCAGGTCGTTTAGGTGACCGATTCGGGCACCGACGCCTCTTCCTCCTGGGGACGATCATCTTGGCAACTGCCAGCCTCGCCTGCGGTGTCGCGACCTCTCCGTTCGTCTTGATCGCCAGCCGGTTCCTTCAGGGACTCGGTGCCGGCATGCTGGTACCGCAGACTCTCACGCTCATCGGCGTCACCTTCCCTGAAAATACCCGTGGGCGCGCAGTCGGCATCTGGGGATCAATTGCAGGAACTGCGTCCGTCATCGGCCCCCTTGTCGGTGGAGTATTGATTGATGGCCTTAGCTGGCGCTGGGTCTTCCTCATCAACCTTCCGATTGCGATTCTCGTCGTGGTTCTGGGTCTGCGAAGTCTTCCGATCGAAGAGGTCCGGTCCGTGAGAGTTGATTTCATGGGCACCTTTCTTGTGGGCATCGGCCTTGTGGCGCTTCTCTATGGATGTCTGCAAGGTCCCCATGCGGGCTGGGACCCGCTGACCATTGCTTGCCTGCCGTTCGCTGTGTTCTGCCTGTTTGCGTTCTTCCGGTATGAGCGCCGTGTGGATCCGGCGCACGCAGTTTTTCCACGGTCTCTTCGCGAGAATCCACGGTTCCTCGTTGCTGCTTTGTTCGGCCTTTTTGCCGCCCTTGGCGTGTTCGCCTTGACGTTTCTCGTATCGAACTACATCCAATCCGTGATGGGGCAAACGGCGTTCTGGGCGGGGGTTGCTCTTGCGCCAGCGTCGATTGCGTCCGTGGTCACAGCACCTATTGCGGGCCGCTGGGTTGATGAAGGGAAGGCCCGCCTCGTCCTACAGATCGGCTTCGGGGCCTCCGCGATGGGAACCGCCCTGAGCATACTGATTACCACTACTGGGGTTTCTTGGATGTGGTTCCTGGGTGCGACTATCGTTTTCGGCATCGGAAATGGCTTCTTGATGGTGCCACTGACGACAGTAGGTATGGCCGTACTGAGGAGTGACGAGTTCGGTGCTGCGTCCTCCCTCCTCAACGTCCTTCGCCAAGCCGGTCCCGTGCTAGGGGGAGCCGTTGTCGGGCTCTTGATACAGGTGCTCGCTGCCGCGCCTACCGAGTTCGACCCGCTGGGGCTATCAAGGTCGACCGTTGCGTGGGTGCTGAGTGTTCCATTGCTGCTGTTTTTTGTCGGACTCTTTGTGTATTCGCTCGTTCCGAGGTCGCTGGTGTCGGCAATGGACTGAGGCGGTTTCACGTCAGAGTGCTGCCGAGGGCTTACTTGTGTTCGGGATCGCTCACCCACGTGGCTCTCGGCGTCCTCTGGGCGCAATGCACGAGGGTTGGGTGCCACTGGGAGGGTTGGGTGCACTCCACGAGGTGCGGGGGTTCGTGCAGTATGCACAACCCCTGGCCAGTAGCCCCCGAGGCTCGTGGAGTAGCCGGCCGGGGCATGGCCGACTGTGCCTGTGGGGAGGTGACGGGCGGGGTGCCGAGAGTCTCAAGTCAGACGAAGCTCGAGGTATCGGTGGCGCACACGCGCAGGCGGTGCCCATCAGGGTCGGTCGCTACGAAGGTGTAGCCGAACTCGAGGACGGTTGGCTCCAGAACCATCGGAATGCCCAGCATCTTCCACTGCGCGTGAAGACGATCGACGTCGGCATGCTCGACGTCGCTCAGACTCAGTTCAACCCCGCCTACGTATGGCTCAGCAGCGGGTTCAATCTCATCGGCTGCCTGTAGTCCGAGAGTAACGTCGTCGGACAATGCGAAGACGCTGAATCCTGGATAGGTCTTGATCGGTCCATGACCGAGAATCCGACGGTAGAAGGCGGTACTCGCCTCGACGTCGGAGACGTAGAGGATGACGCTGTTGGGAACAAAGGCCGTCATGGTGATGCTCCTAAGACTCTCACGGGGATACGGGGCGGATGGACGACAATGAGGTTAGAGACCATTGGTGTCACCTTGTGTCACGTATGTGCGAGGATGAGTTGGTGCGTGCCGACCGCCTACTTTCCATGATCTGGCTGCTGCGTGCCCATGGTCGTCTGTCCGCCTCGGAGTTGGCGCAGCGGCTGGAGGTCTCACGGCGCACCGTGCTGCGGGACGTTGAGGCGCTGTCGGCTGCGGGAGTGCCGGTATGGTGCGAGCGGGGACCTCACGGGGGAGTGAGAATCGACCCCGGCTTTCGCATTGACGTGACAGGACTGAACCGTGAGGAGAGCCGGGCTCTCTTCGCCGGTCTCACCAGCTGGGGTGCTGCGCCACTGGGCCTTGGCGACGCCCTCGCCTCCGCGTCTCGCAAACTGCTCGCCGCCGTGCCCGACAGCCATCGAAGCCGGTCCATGGGCATTGCCTCGCGCGTCGTGGTCGATCCTCAAGGATGGCTTCCCTTGCCCGCGAGCGAGCGGGCCGACGCCGTCTTCCATGCCGTTCAGGAAGCGGTCTTGACGCGCCATCGACTGCGTATGGTCTTCCGCCACAAGTCGAGGACGACGACGCAGGACGTCGTCGATCCGCACGGAATAGTTGCCGCTGGTCGCAGCTGGTACCTGTGTGCCTCACACGGCGCTGAGGTTCGCTTCACCAGGCTCTCTCGGATCGAAGAGGCCGATGTGCTCTCTGAGGAGTGTGCTGACGACTCCGGCTTCGACATGACTGCGGCATGGCAGAAGCAGCGTGAGGAGTTTCTCGATAGGTTCGAGGCGATCACAGCCACTGTCTGGGTGCGGGACGAGCGTTGGAGCGATGTGCAGGAGTGGACGTTGCGCGCAACGACGACCGATGCAGATGGCGAACCTCCCGGAGATGACGGATGGACCTATCTCCAGCTGGAGTTCATGGACCACTTGCATGCCATGACGATTCTGCTTCGGCTCGGTCCGGATGCCTGCGTCATCACCCCCAAGCGCCTGCGTCAGGACCTCCTTGACTACGTGGACCTCATGCGTGAGCGGTACCGTGCCGGTGGGGCCTGATGACGTGCGGTTTGAGGCAGCACGCTCGCACGTGCCCCGACGGCGAGGAGCGGCCAGAGGACTGCGCGGCCCTGTCAGTCTGCCCTGTCGCATGCCCGGTCGGAGGCCGTGGCCCCGGCCTCACAGGCGCTTGAGGGCCTCGCGTCGGCTGAGTGGGGACAGGTTCGGATGCGCCTGGACGAAGGCGCGCACCCAGTCGCCGTCCGTGCGCGCGTAGTCGCGCAGCGCCCAGCCGATGGCCTTGCGGATGAAGAACTCCGGATCCTCCTGGTTGGCCTCGATGACGTTGGTGAGCAGGTCGAGGTCCGTGTCGACCTTGTGCTGCAGCTGGCAGAGGATGGCGCTGCGCCGTACCCACATGTCCGGGTCGGTGGCCCAGGCGCGCATGCGGGCCGCCGCAGCCGGATGCTCACGCACCACCAGCCCGACGGCGTGGGAGGTCTCATCGACCAGATCCCACCACTGTCCCGTGCGCAGAAAATGCTCGTAGAGCGCCAGGGACTCCATGCGTGCAGCATGCGACGCGGACAGCTTGGCGCGGATGACGGCCAGCGCCGCGTTGCGCTCCTCGCGGTGAGTGGCCTCATCCCACAGGCGCCGCAGCGCCGCCTCCCAGGTGGCGGCCTCAGTCCACAGGTCGCCATGGGCGGCGGCGATCCGTTGCGCGAGGCGCCGCGTTTCCGGGACCCCGACGCCGTACATCGCCATCTCGGACTTCAGGTACGCCCGCTGCTGCTCGGCGCGGGCGGGGTCGCCCGTCTTCTCCAGGGCCTGACGCAGCTCGGTGATGAACTCCGTGATCCGCGCATCCGTCTGCCCGCTCTCCGCCATCCTCGCCCCTCCTCGCCTCACGACGTGCGTCCACAGACATTATGGCCCCGGGTGGCGCCGGCGTCCGGGGCTCGAATCCGGAGACCCCGGGCTGCGGGCGAGGGCGCAGGACACCCGTGCGACCGGCGGCGTTGCCTCGCCTCGAGGCGACGGCACCACGCCTTCGGCGGTTTGCTCACGCGGCATCCTCCCGGTAGGCTGCCCGTGCGTCCCGCGGCGAAGCCGTGGGAAGGCAATGGAGATGTCGCATAGTGGCCTAGTGCGCCTCCCTGCTAAGGAGGTTGGGGTGGAAGCCCCTCGGGAGTTCGAATCTCCCCATCTCCGCCACAGCGAGAGCCCCGGTGCGCGGCAGCGTGCCGGGGTTTCGTCGTCGTCGGAGCACTCGTTGCGGCGGCCCCGGAGACTTCCCAACGGCTGGCAGGGCCCGCGAATCGGCCCTACGGTCGGGGCGCGTTCGCCTCTGGCCGATCGGGGTGCCTGTGTGTCTTCCGGCGCAGATCCGGGATAGCGTGATGCTGTACCCGACTGAGAGGGACCTCATGTCTGACCACGACGCAGCCCAGCCGTCGACCTCCGGCTCGCCCCGCCCCAATCAGGGCGACGAGTTCAACGCCCGGACCGTCCTCATCAACCAGGACATGCTCGACGCCGCGCGCGCCGAGCAACAGGCCCCCGGGCAGGCCCCCGGCGCCGTCCCTGGTGCGGCTCCCGCCGCCCAGGCCGGAGCGTGGCGTCCGGCGCAGCCCGACCTGCCCGCCGGCCCGCCTCCTGAGGAGCAGACGCGCACCTTCTCCGCAGGTGCCGCGCAGGCGGCCACCCAGCCTGGTGTGGCGCCGGCCGACCCCTACGTCCAAGCCACCCCCTACACCCAGCAGAGTGGAGGCGTTCAGCCGGCGCCCTACAACCCGCCGGCCCAGTTCGGCCAGCCCGACCCGGCCGGGAGCGGCGGCTTCGGTGCCGGTCAGCCCGGTGCGGCGCCGGCCGACCCCTACGTCCAAGCCACCCCCTACACCCAGCAGAGCGGGGCCGCCCAGCCGGCGCCCTACAACCCGCCGGCCCAGCCCGCCTGGGGTGGGCCGGCCGCCGACGACGGCGCCACAGCCACGTCGTCGCCCTTCGCCCAGTCCGCCCCCGGCATCCCCTCGGCTCCGGGCACCTCCTCGGCCCCCGCCGCCGGTGCGACTGCGGGCGGTGAGGCGAGTTGGGAGACCCCGCACTGGCCGGGGCAGCAGCCGCAGGCCCAGCCGGCGGGCATGCAGGACCAGCAGTCCTTCGCCCAGCAGCCCGCCCCGCACTCGCACCCCTTCAGCGGGGGCCGTCAGGACGGCGAGGTCGGCATGTCCTCGGTCTTCCCCACGGCGACCGCACGCGCTGAGGCCGAGCAGGCCGCGGAGGCCTTCGTCCCCGCTGCGACTCAGGCGGTCGCTCCGTCCGTGTCGTCGTCATCCTCGGCCTTCCCGTCGCAGAGCTCGGCGCCCCAGTGGGGCTCAGCCCCCTCCTCCGACGCCGCAGCCGGGCAGGCCCCATCCTTCTCCGACATGGTTCCTACCGCAGCGGGCTCACCATTCGAGCGGTCGACAGGAGGCGGGGCGCTGGCAGCGGCGCGGTCCGAGGACTCCGAGAGCGCGGACTCCGTGGGCAGCTGGATGCTGAGGATTCTGCTGGTCCGCATCCCGGTGTTCGGGTTCATCTACATGCTGATCCTCGCCTTCGGCAGCGGCCACTCCGCCAGCAAGAGGAACTGGGCCAGGGCCACTCTCATCTGGATGGTGATCATTATCGTCCTAAGCATCGCCCTCGTCTTCGTGCTGGGCATGCTCGGCTACTCGATCTTCACTCTCAACGAGAGCGCCAGCGTCGGATAGTGCCCAGCGGCAACAGCGCACACAGGGCCGCAAGCCCCATCGTCGGCGGGGACCGCGGCCCTGTGCCCATCCTCACGAGGATAGGATTTGTCCCCTGGGTGGACACTGAGTAGTGTTCTACCCGTCGGCAACGACATGCGCCTGTAGCTCAACGGATAGAGCATCTGACTACGGATCAGAAGGTTGGGGGTTCGAATCCCTTCGGGCGCACCAACACCCCGTCATCGGCTGAACAGTCGGAGCCGGGGTGTTTTCCAATGTGCGGACCGCTCAAAGGAGTGTGGTCTGAGTTACTACTCTATGGCTGTCACTCCATCAGTCAGGTGCAGGACAGCCGGGAGAGCATCTCGCTCGTCAAGGAGCATGAGTAGGTGCCCCTAGGTCTCAAAACAGTCACGACTGGCTGGTAAAATCTGCGTCGTTCCATCGTAATGGCGCATGTGTGCGTCGTCGACAGCATGAGGAGGATGACTCTGTGGCGGGTACGTTGAAGTGGGACTATGACGATGCACAGCGGGCAGTGAACGAGTTGAACTCAGCCAGCACCGAGATTGACGGGAAGACGGTCGAGCTGCCGTCTGGATGCGGGGCCTCGCAGGCGGACGCCTCACGAGTTATCACAACTGTTGAGATGGCGCTTACGGGAATGCAGACAAGTATCCCTGGAACATCGACCTTGCTGTCGTCCGTGAGTGAATCGATGCGGAAGACGGATGAGAACACCGCCAGTTCCACTCCGACGTCGCACTCGAATTCCAGATCCAACTGAAAGGAAGAAGCCAGCATGTCTATTGATACTCACCTCGACGCCACACCATCAGACATTACGGCTTCGGCCACCAAGATTGGAAACTTGAAGACATCCGTTGATAACTTAATTGACCATCTTGCAAATGCCCGCAAAGATGCGGGAAGCCTTGAAGGTGAATCGGCTACTGGGGCCCAGAACCTGATCGATAGCGCGGTAAAAACATGTGAAGGTATGGTCAAGGATCTAACCAATTACAAGAATGCCCTCGACAACTTGGCGAGCGGGCTGACGTCGATAGGTTCATCGCTGGCCGGTATCAGGGAGCAGGCCACTGCTGGCGGTCTGACAGTATCGGGGGAGCTGGTCCTTAAGCCGGAGTTCACCGAGCAGCAGCCATCAGGAGATGCCGATAATAAAACACTAAAGGCGTACGATGAGCGCCACAATAACTATCTAGCGAAAAACAATCTGTATAACTCGTTAGTAACTCAAACAAACGATATCCGCACCCGGGAGACCGAGGTGAGGAAGGCATTCACGGATTCATGTAACGCCGTGGCTGATCGTGGTTGGATTGCGACCACCAAGACAACGATGATGGTCATTAATCGAGCCGGCAACATCAAGACGTTGGCAGAGGGGTTCGGCCTCAAGGCATCGAAAGCAAATGTCTCACAGAAGGTGACAAGTTACAAATCGCTCGCCTCTCATTCGGCAAAGCGCGGGAAGCACGTTAAGTACAACCCGAAGAAGATGGTTACTCGTAGACGTGCACCCAAGGGTTGGAAAGATGCCTGGAAGAACCGGAAGCTCGAGCGCTGGAGCCCGGCTGGCGGCCAGGAGGGTTCTGCGGGTGGCAAGTTGGTAACGGCGGCAAGAAAAGCTGCGCCTACACTGAAGTGGGCCGGTCGTGCCTCCAATGTTGCCTCTTTTGCAGTGAGTTCCTATGAGCAGTACCAGAAAGATGCTCAGGATCCATCGCTCGGTGAAGGAAAGAAGGTGACGCGCGCCGCAACAACAGGTACGCTGACCGCGGGTGGTGGATGGGCCGGCGGATGGGCCGGAGCTCAGGTGGGTGCCACTGTTGGGGCCTGTGTTGGAGGCCCTGCGGGGGCGGCGATCGGCGGTGTTGTTGGTGGTATCGCTGGTGGTATTGCGGGGTCTGAGCTAGGGAAGGGATTTGCCAAAAAGGTCAACAGCTGGTTCAAATAGGAGTCTCCTGGTTGGAGTTGTTGTGTATCCGGATATGAACCTGTCTGACACGCAAGTCGGTGTGGGGTGCCTCGTTCTGGGGGCGGTGACGATGGTGAACTGGTGGTTCGCCATGTTCTCGGATCGCTGGTACGGGGATCTGGGACGCTCCTTCGGTGAAGGCGAGTTCAATGTGGGACGGAATACCATCGCTCTTACTCTGCCTTCCGTGGGTCTGATATTCCTATGCGGTGGTGTGGGTGTACTTTTTGAGCGTGGAGCCCGCGATGGCGATTTGGTGGTTAGTATTTTCTATGTCGCTGCTATTGCGTTTCTTGTTGTCGCAGTTTTGAGTCTGATTCCGTTTCCGTTGCCTGGGCCGATGTATCCGGAGTGGCAGATGGAGAAGCGTCGGGCTCGTGCGGAGGCGGCCGCGCGTGAGGCAGGCCTTGACGATGAGCCGGTGCGGTCGACTGGCCGCCACGCGGCCGAACCCCGCAAACCCCGCACCAGGGGTCCCGGCCGCCACGCGAAGTGACGAGGACAGGTGCGGGCTCCGTCTAAGGGGAGGGGCGTGCGACTTGTTGACTAGTTCGGCGCATGAGAGCGCTGGCGAGAGGCGTCGTGTATCCGGATATGAACCTGTCTGGCACGCAAATCGGTGTGGGATGCCGGAATCGCCCCGGAATTGATGGGGGCAGTGACGACGCGGAAGAATCATTGAGGCTTATTCATGGGGTGTAGGTGAATATGAGTCCGAGGATGGTTGTGATGGTTTCTGGGAAGGTGTCTAGTGGTCTTGTGTAGCCGGTGTGCAGGACTCTCCAGGTTTTGATGTTGGCGATGACTCGCTTGATCTTGTAGCGGATCTGGTTGACGGTTTTGTTGTAGGTCTTGTCGTCTGGGTGGAGCGGCAGGTTCGGGGGTTTTCTCTTGGGGGTGATCATGCCCAGTCCGATGTATCCCTTGTCGCCGGTATGGCGTGGTGGTGAGGCTCCGTCTGGGAGGTCGGTGGCGGGGACGTCGAGCAGGCCGCTGCGGCGCAGGGCCTTGGCGTCGTGCGTGCATCCGTCCTGGGGGTCGGAGACCCAGGCCAGGGTCCCTGACAGGGTGCAGGCAACCTGGACGTTCAGCCCCGTAGTCTTGTGCTTGCCTTAAGTCAAGCTCGGGTGGTCTTTCCAGGACCAGCACTCCAGGAGGGTGCCGTCGATGATCAGCTGGGCCGTGGGATCCAGATCCTCCACCGTTGGAACACTGCCGTTCAGGCAGGCGGCGATCAGGGGCGTGTAGGCGGCGATGACCCGGGAGACGGTGGCCTGCGAGACGCAGTAGGCCTCGGCGAGCAGCTCCTGGCACGGGTTGTGCCTCAGGTAGGTCAGGGTCAGGCGCACACACAGGAACAGGCCCAGCACCCTCGCCCCGAACACCGGCAGGGGGCCGGAGGCGTGAATGGCCTCGCACAGGTCCAGGACATCATCGCGAGTGATCCTCGTGCTACTATTCGTCATGGCGGTTTGCTTCTTGGTTGAGCTGGCTTAGTCACCAAAACTCTCTCAAGAGCAAGCCGCCACCCTGCTTAACGACACACCATTAGCGGCAAAACACCCTAAACACCCCTATGAATAAGCCTCATTGTCTCCATCAACCCGGGGCGAATCACTCTCAGCCGGCCTCAAAACCGATTGGGCGTTCGAGTCCAGCTGGATGCGCAACTCCGGCCGGTGCCTCCTCTCCGGCCTGAGGCTTCGGGTTCGCCGCGCAGACCTCGCCGTCGGAAGGAAGCGCCCCCTTGACGAAGTAGTCATTCACCTTCGCGGTCGCGCAAGAATTGGGGCCGGTCGCGCCATGACCGTACATGTCGACGCTCAGCAGGTGACTGTTGCGGAGCCTGGACACCAGCGCCTTGGACCACGGGTAGGGGGTGGCCGGGTCGTGCAGGATGCCGACGACCAGCACCGGGTTCGTGGCGTCGACGTCGACATCGACGGGCTTGGTCTTACTGGTGTGCCCCCAGCCGTGGCAGTAGGCGTCCTGCTGAGGCAGGAGGCTGTAGAAGACCGGGTAGTCGCGGCGGTAGGAGGCCAGTGCCGCATCCCAGCTCTCCTGGTTCCCGGTGTCGGGGAAGTCGAGGCACCGGTTGGCTGCGAAGCCGTGCACAATCTGAAGCTGCTCGACAACCTGCGCCTCGGTCTCAGGGGACCCGGCGCCCGGGAGGACCCCGGCATTCCTCATCAGAGCGGTGCCGTCATGCGCATTCATGGCCTGAGTCAGCCCCTCGGTGAGCAGCGGCCACCTGTCAGGCGAGGCGACGACGAGCTGCTTGATTGCTTGGGTGGCTACTGCCCGGTTCACGGAGTCTCCGCTGTCGGAGACGGTCAGCGGATGGGCGTCCAGACCGTCGAGGAAGGTCGCGAGCCGGGAGACGGCCTCATCGGTCGTGCCGTTCAGGGGGAATCCGGCCTGCCCCCGCTGGGACTCGATGTAGGTGCGCAGCGTCTGCTCCTCGGCTGCCACATCACCCTCAAGGGCCTCCTGCCGGGACAGGGCGGGGTCCATGGCGCTGTCCAGGACGACGCGCCCGACGTTGTCCGGGAAGAGCTCGGTGTACACGGCGCCCAGGTAGGTGCCGTAGGAGTACCCGAGGTAGTTGAGGTCCTGGTCTTTCACCAGGGCCCGCATGACATCCATGTCGTGGGCCACTGAACGGGTGTCCATGTGGTCGAGGATTTCGGGGACCTCTGTGTACTTCTGGCAGGCCGCGGCCTCGCGTGATCCCTTCGCGACGATGTCGGTGGCGCTGCCCGGCGTCAGCTGGGAGGGCGCCTCAGCCCGGCCGGCCACAATCGCCTGAACGTCGTCGGGGGACCAGCAGGTGATGGGGGTGGACTGGCCGATGCCGCGCGGGTCGAAGCCGATGACGTCGTAGTTCGCCAGAACCCCCGACAGGCCGCCGCTCTTGTAGAGCCCGGCCTGGGCATTGATGAGGGAGATACCGCTTCCCCCGGGGCCTCCGGGGTTGAGGAAGACCGAGCCGCGAGGTGAGGAGCTCGTCGAAGGCAGCTTCTTGAGGGCCACCGTGATGGTCTTCCCCTGCGGGTGGTCGTAGTCCAGGGGGACGGTCACGGTGGCGCACTGGAAGGCGGTGCCGGTGACGCCGTCGGGGCAGTCGGTCCAGGTGAGATCCTGACGGTAGAAGGACTCCAGCCCCTTGGGGACCTTGGCCCCCGTGGACCCGTTGGATCCTTTGGAACCGCCGGAACCGTTCGATGAACCGCTGGAGCTGTTACTGCCGGTGGTCTGGGACGGGCTGGTGCTGGCGGCATTCGTGCTGCTGTCCAGCACGACAGCGTGCTGAGCTCCCTGCGTAGGCGGGCTCGCGACGGCTGTGACACTCGCGCCGAGCATGCTGCAGGCGGTGAGCGCACCGAGCAGGGTGAGGACGGTCAGTCGTGAGGTGGTCTGGGGTGGCGAGGATGTTCGTAGGCGTCTCATGGCCACGATTCTCATGCCTTCGTCGAATATGAACCATACGGAAGACTGGTTGATTGATGTCGGGTTGCCAGACCCGACACCCTCCGCCCTCGGTGCTCCAGCCCAGTCCCCGGTTCAGACCGTGGCGGCCTCGAAGGCCTGGGTCAGGTCCGCGATGAGGTCGTCGACGTGCTCGATGCCGACGCTCAGGCGCATGAGCCGGTCGGTCAGCCCGTAGGAGGCGCGCACCTCGACGGGCACGTCCGCGTGCGTCTGCACCGACGGGCACGTCACCAGCGACTCCACGCCGCCCAGGGACTCGGCGAAGGTGAACACCCGCACTGAGGCCAGGAAGCGGGCCACGTCCACCGACTCGGCCAAATCGAAGCTCACCATGCCCGAGTGCCCCGGGTAGAGCACCCGCGTCACGTAGGGGCTCGAACGCAGGAACTGTGCGATCGCGGTGGCGTTGGCCTCGTGGCGCTCCATGCGCAGCGCCAGGGTCTTGAGCCCGCGCAGCAGCAGGAAGCAGTCGAAGGGACCCAGCGTCGCCCCGGTCGTGTTGAGCCGGTAGTTCAGCCGCTCGGCCAGGGCGTCGTCGGCGACCACGGCCACGCCCGCCATGACGTCGTTGTGCCCGCCCAGGTACTTCGTGCCCGAGTGGACGACGACGTCGGCCCCCAGTTCCAGGGGTCGCTGCACCACCGGGGTGTAGAAGGTGTTGTCCACGACCAGTCTCGCCCCGGCCGCGTGGGCCAGCTCGGCCGCC
>ERZ772940.788-NODE-788-length-12421-cov-4.56194_pt1 | contig 12421 bp, 8 predicted proteins | sample MGYA00511682_ERZ772940 | MGnify/ENA primary metagenome ERZ772940 (study PRJEB29015, sample SAMEA2737922) | human oral metagenome | biome: human oral; feature: human-associated habitat; material: dental | place: China | collected 2031 ... | reverse complement strand
GCCGTGCGGCCCCGCCCTCATGAGGGTGTTCACAGAGGTGGAGGCGTACCACGAGGCGCGCCTCGCGGAGACGTCGAGGGTGAGGCGGTGACCTGGGATTTTACCGAACGCAGCTACCACAGGGGCGTTACTGTATGTCACCCCTCCTCGTCGTGTGTCTGCGGTCCGCGTTCCTTAGTCGAGGAAGGTCGTCTGCCTCGTCATGCGAACCTCCTCAAAATAGGTAGTATGCTTCGGATTTGAGAAAGAGCTTAGGTTTTCTTATGACTCAGTACATCCGACGCTCGCTTGAGCCTCTCGTGCGTCGCTACGCTGACAATTTTAAGGTCGTCGTGGTGGTTGGTCCTCGTCAGGTAGGTAAGACCACCATGCTCAGGCATCTTATGGAAGAGGATGCGTCTCGTGGTGTCCCCCGTTCCTACGTGACGCTCGATAACACGGCCATCCTCCAGACAGCTAGACAGGACCCCGCGCTCTTTCTGCAGCGCTGGCACCCACCCGTGCTCATCGACGAGATACAGAAGGCACCAGAGCTTCTCCCTTATATCAAGGAGGTTGTCGATACCTCCTCCCAGCTTGGGAGCGTGTGGCTCACTGGGTCCCAGCCGCTCCATTTGATGAGGGAGGTCTCGGAGTCACTTGCGGGACGCGTGGGCATTATCGAGATGCTGGGCTTATCCAATGCAGAGATGGAGGGGCTTCCCTCTGAGCCGTATGATCCCAGCCCAGACTACTTCACTCGTCGGGCGGCTCTGTGCACGCCGCTGGACGTCACCGAGGTTTACGGGCGGATCTGTGCGGGATCACTGCCGGCCATACGCGCGTTGCCCGAGGACCTGAGGTCAGCTGGATACGAATCATACCTCGACACGTATGTCATGCGGGATATACGAGACCTCGCTCAAGTGGGAGACGCGCTTAGGTTCCGTCACTTCATGGCAGCGTGTGCGGCGCTCACCTCGAGGCCCGTTGTCTACGCAGAGCTTGCTCGCATCGCCGACGTCAGCGAGAAGACTGCCAAGACCTGGCTCTCACTTCTTGTAAGTACGTATCTCATTAAGCTGGTCGAGCCCTACTCGAACAACTTGCTCAAGCGCTTGAGTAAGCGGCCAATCATGCACTTTCTGGATACCGGCCTTGCTGCATACCTTACTGGCTGGAGCAACCCGCAGGCGCTTGAGGTGGGCGCGATGAGTGGACAGATCTTTGAGACCTACGCCTTTGGAGAGGTGTACAGGGGCTTTGCGAACGCGGGGCGGCGTGTCCCTCTCTTCTTCTTTCGGAGCAGCGACGGGAAGAAGATCGACCTGCTTATGGAAAGAGATGGTACGCTCTATCCGATTGAGATCAAGAAGACGGCCTCTCCTAGCAGGGGTGACGCGCGAAGCCTTGGGGCGCTTGATCCCGTTGCCGCTGATGATGCACCCGAGGGTCTCTCCGTTTTTAGGCGTAAGATTGGGACGGGCTGCATACTCTGCATGACGGGAGACACGTTTCCCGTGAGTGATCGTGCCTGGGCGTTTCCCGTCTGGGCGCTGTAAGCGGTGGCGATTGGTGCCTGCGTCGCGCCGTCTCGTCTGCCTAGGTTTTGTCATCGGGGGAAGTTGATGTGGAGGATGATCCTGCTGGATGGGGGTCATCAGCGCGCGACGGTTGCGCGGAGTGCGCCTCACGGAAAGGCGCACTCTACGTGATCGATACGATACGGAATGCGCCTTTTGGTAACGTCGCGACCACAGAATGCGCTTTTCCGTAGAGTGCGCTTTTCCTCACCTGCGCAAACGCCGATCCGCCTCACGCAAAAGTGCACTCTGGCCGTGGGCCCTCACGGAAAACCGCACTCTGGCCCCGACGCCTCACGCAAAGATCCCAGAGTGCGCCTTTCCGTGAGAACTTCATACAGAATGCGCTTTTCCGTACAGCACGGGTTGCAGAATGCGCCTTTCCGTAGAATGCGCTTTTCCTCACCTGCGCAAACGCCGATCCGCCTCACGCAAAAGTGCACTCTGGCCGTGGGCCCTCACGCAAAAGCGCATTCTGACCCCGGCGCCTCACGCAAAAGCGCATTCTGGCCCCGACCACTCACGCAAAGGCGCATTCTGCGTGCGTGCCGTCACCAAAGGACGCGCTCTGTATCCCCGCGACGGCTACCAAAAACCGATGCAACCCTAGCTCGCCGCAGCGTGACCCCAGCGCAGTAAGGCCCGGCGAAGCCCGGCGAGGCGTGGCGAGCGACCATCCTCCTGCGGTGGGGCGACGGACCCCCCATCCCCACCCCCTACCTCAACTCCCAGCGTCCCGCTTCCTGTGCCTCGAAAACACCAGGTCCTGCGCTTGGGATTGGGTTGCATTAAGCGGACGTTTCGGTTTGGTAAGTGGCGAGTGGCCTTCACTCCAATAAGCCTACCATGTCCAACGCAACAACGTGGCAAGACGGGAAACGGCTCTGTTGAGCCACGACGTAAGGTTAAAGAGAGGCGCTCGTGACGGGTCGGCGTTTGTACCATGGTCCGCGTACCTGCGCCGTGATCCTGTGAGGGAGGCAAGCGTATGAATGTGAATGGTCTGGTAGTCATCATCGTTGCGGCGGTGGCTCTCATCATCGGTTACATCGCATACGGGCGCTGGATGGCACGAACCTGGGGCATCGACCGGAATGCGCTGACGCCGGCTGTGCGCATGGAGGACGGAAAGGACTTCACCCCCTCCTCGCGTTTCTCGGTCTTTGCGCACCAGTTCTCGTCCATCTGTGGGGCAGGTCCTGTGACGGGGACTATCGTGGCCATGATGTTCGGCTGGCTACCGGTGCTTCTGTGGGTGATCGTCGGAGGCGTATTCTTTGGTGCCGTACATGACTTTGGCGCCCTGTACGCCTCGGTCAAGAACAACGGCAAGTCCTTGGGGCTGCTCATCGAGAAGTATATAGGCAGAACGGGGCGCCGCCTGTTTCTGCTCTTCATCTGGCTCTTTTGTTGCATCGTTATCGCTGCCTTCACCTCTATGGTTGCGGGCACCTTCAAAACGACCATTGGTGAGGCGGGTACCATCGACGTCGCCAAGTCCTATGCGGCCGGTGCCGCGGGTACGATCTCGATTCTCTTTACCTTTGTCGCCGTCGCGTTTGGCTGGGCGAGCCGCAGGTTCAAGCTCACCGGAGCAAGGCAGCTTGCCCTTGCGATCGTGCTTATTGCCCTCATGTTTGCGCTCGGCATGGCGTTTCCGCTGTACCTGAGCCTTAACGGCTGGATTGCCGTCGTGATGGTCTATCTCGTGTTTGCCAGTGCCGTACCCATCCAGGTGCTCAAGCAGCCAAGAGACTATCTCACGACCATCATGATGGTCGCGATGATCGCCTGTGCTGTCGTAGGCATCTTCGTTATGGGTGTGAACGGCAGGGCCACCATGACCGCACCGATGGTCGTCTCGTCCCAGACGTTCTCTGCGCTCGCTGCAAAGGGCAACTATCTCTTTCCGCTGCTGTTTGTCTCCGTGGCCTGTGGCGCTCTCTCGGGATTTCACAGCCTCGTGAGCTCCGGGACCTCTTCCAAGCAGATAGCCCGGGAGCCAGACATGCTGTCCGTGGGCTTTGGCGCCATGGTGCTCGAGAGCTTTGTGGGCGTGCTCGCCGTCGTCGTTGCGGGCATCATGTTTGGTGACATGAACACCTCTGGCACTGGCGCCCTCAACGTTGGTGGTGCTGCGAGTACGCCGTTTCAGATATTCGCCGCTGGCGTCGCGCGGGGTATGGGGACCGTCGGTATCGACGCGACCTTCTCGACCGTGTTCATGACCATGAACGTCTCGGCGTTGGCGCTCACCTCGCTCGATGCCGTCGCGCGCGTTGCCCGCACCTCGTTTCAGGAGTTCTTTCTCAAGACCGGTGACGCCGCCTCGTCGGAGACCGGGCGTACGGGCGCAATGGGGGTTGTCACCAACACCTGGTTCGCGACCATTCTCACTTTGATCGTAGGCTGCGCGCTTACCTTTGGCGGGTACCTCAATATCTGGCCGCTCTTTGGCGCGTCCAACCAACTTTTGGGTGGCATGACCATGATCACGCTCGCCGTCTTCTGCAAGGCGACCGGTCGTAAGGGCTTCATGCTCTATGTGCCAGTGGCGTTTCTGCTTGCCTGCACCTTCACGTCGCTCGCAATGAGCGCATGGGGCTGTGTGGTTGCGCTCGCCGCTGGCCCCACTCTTGAGGTGCTGTCTACCAAGGGGCTGCAGCTCGTCTTTGCGGTACTCCTCATGGTCCTGGGCATCATCGTGACATACAATTGTCTGAAGGAGTTTTTCACCACCAAGGCAGGCTCTCTGCCTGATGAGGACCCCGAGTGGTCCGAGTTGGGCCACAGGCACGTTGCCGAGGCCGAGGCTCCAGCCGAAGGTGGCCAAGAGACCCTTGCAAGTGTCGAGGCCGCTCGTACAGGAGCGTAGCGCAAGAGACAGACGCATGGTACGTGCCATATGCGCGTACGTGGAACGATTGCGGCGCCCGTCTATCGTAGGCGGGCGCCGAGCCTTCTTGATATAGACGTCTTGAGCAAAGAGGCGGGCTCCTCTTAGGATGGACTCCTCTTCAGGCATGCGCACGAGCAAGGCAGCTCCCACCAGGGATGGGAGCCGGTATGGGTAGGCGCTCCTCTTCGGGCGCATGCGTGAGTAAGGAAGCCTATCGGCGGCGTACCCAAGACGCCTCCCCGCAGTTCTCTTAGTAGTGCCTGCCGTAGCGACCGCCGCCAAAGCCACGACCACGACCGCGCGAGCCGCTAAAGAGGTTGCGCGTGGGCTTCGTGGTGGAGCGGTGATCATTAGGGACGATGCGCGTCTCGTCGTAGTCAAAGTCCGCTAGCTCCCAGAGCGGTACGAGCTTTCTGGTAAAGTACTCGATCTCACGCAGGGGGGTTATCTCGTCGGGCGCGACGAAGGTGTAGGCATGACCGGTGGCTCCGGCTCGTCCCGTACGGCCAATGCGATGCACGTAATCCTCGGGGTCCATGGGCACGTCAAAGTTCACGACAGCGTCAATGCCGCTCACGTCGATGCCGCGGCTCATCACGTCGGTTGCCACGAGGACCTGCACCTTGCCCCCACGAAAGCTCTCGAGCGCTCGCTCGCGCGCATTTTGGGGACGATCCGCATGCATGACATCAACCTTGATGCCTGTCTTCTTGAGGTGCTTCTCCAGGTCATCGGCGCGACGCTTGGTGCGGCAGAACACGAGTACACGGTCGGGCCTCTCTCCCGAGGCGCCACCCGTGTTGAGGAGGGCCTCAAGGAGCTGGATCTTCTGGCTCTGGATCACGGGACAAAGATGCTCCTCCACAGTCTCTGCGGTTTGTCCCACGCGGGCGATCTCGATGGTGACGGGATCGGTGAGCATCGCGTCGACCGTGCCCTTGATGGAAGGGGGAATGGTGGCCGAGAAGAGCAGCGTCTGGCGCTTCTTTGGACAGGCCGCGACAATGCGGCGAACGCTGGGCCAGAAGCCCATGTCAAGCATGCGGTCGGCCTCGTCGAGCACCAGGCACTGCACGCAGTCGAGGTTCACGTGGTCGTGATCCATGAGGTCGATGAGGCGTCCCGGCGTGGCCACGAGCAGGTCGCAGCCTGCCTCGAGTCCCTTGATCTGGCGCTTGAACTTTGCGCCTCCCATGACGACGACGGCCCTCTGTCTGGTCTTCTCGCAGACGACAGAGACGACCTCCTCGATCTGCGCTGCGAGCTCGCGCGTGGGGGTCACCACCAGAGCGAATGGCCCAAAGGGATGGGCGTTGGGATTCGCCTGCCTTGAGAGGGCATTGTCTCCCTGTTTGCGCGCGCCCTTGCGGCGGCGAGACGTGCGTCTGGGTTTTGGCTTGGGCGCACCGCTGCCGGCAGCCGTAGCCGAGCTACCACCTGCCCCAGGCCGCTTCGTCTTAGCCTTCTCGGCCCTCGAGCTCGATGTTCCCAGCTTTTTCTTGATATGGTGACGCCTTCGTGGCTTGGCGACACTCCCGTCGGGATTCACCTTAGCGGAGGTTGACGCACCCTTCTCGATCGTGTCGGCAAGGACAGGTGGCGAGTCGTTTCCACTGGCCGCGCCCTCGTTGCCAGAGACGGCCTTTTCTGCGACGGCGAGGTCGTCGCACGAGGTGCCCTCACCCGCTTTCCTCCTACGGTCGGCGGCGATTTCTGCTGCCTGCTGTTCGCGGGCCGTGCGAGAGGCCTCGGCTATAACCTGCAGGATGGGTAGCGCGAAGGCCGCCGTCTTTCCCGTGCCCGTCTGTGCGGAGGCTATGATGTCTCGTCCGGCAAGCACCTCTGGAATGGCCTTGCTTTGGACGGGGGTGGGGACCGTAAAGCCGAGGGCCTCGACGCCCTCAAGTATCTGCTCGTTGAGCCCGAGCTCGGCGAATAAGTTAGTCATAAACATAAGTATCGCTCAACAACAACTCGTTTGCAGGGGGCGTCTATGCTTGTGTTCAACTCTCCACATATAACCCTCCGAATCATGCATAATTCTCGGAATCGTCTCTTAGCTCTACCGGTGGCCCGTGCTCCGGTGCCGGTAAGCGAAATGCCCGATGAGGGAAAGCCTGTTGTGGGATTGCCGATGATAGAGTGAGAAGGTGACGTTTTTGACGGGAGGTTCTCATGCCAATGAAGCTGCAGTTGACCCTTGACTCTCCAAGTGTGGAGGATTGCCTTGACCTGGTGCTCGCCACACGAGACTCCGTTGACATTATCGAGGTCGGCTATCCGCTGCTGGTCGAAGAGGGCCTCTCGCTCGTGCGCCACGTGAAACATGCCTTTCCGGACAAGACGGTGCTCGCCGATGCGAAGATCTTTCACAGCGGCGGCTACGTGTCCGAGAAGTGCTTTGAGTATGGGGCGGACGTCGTGAGTGTGATGGGCCTTGCCTCCGACGAGACCTTTCGCGCGGTGCTCGGCGTGGCGCAACAGCACGCTGGCCATGTCGTGGGTGACCTTGCCGGCATAGAGGGCTACGTGGCGCGTGCGCTCGAGCTCGAGACACTGGGCGTCAGGTCCGTCGTTGTGCCATCTGGCCTCGGTGCCGACGGTGCGGAGCTTAGCGAGGTCTCTGACCTGGGAGAGGCTGGGAACGCCGCACCACTCGAGGCGCTGCGTGAGCTCAACGAGCAGCTGAGCCATGTGATGGTGGCGGTTGTCGGTCACATCGGAATGGATACCATTGACCGCGTGGTCGAGGCGGAGCCAGACATCGTCCTTGTCGGTCGTGCCATCGTCTCTGCAAGCGACCCGCGTGGGGCCGCCGCAGCCCTCAAGGCCAAAATGGGCTAGATCCTGCGGCGCGTGCGGCCACAGGGGTGCCTGTGCCGCGTGCGCGTGTCCAAACATCGCGCCCGCCTACGCCCATGCCCGAGTTCGCCCGCCTACGCCCCGAACTTGTCGATCGTGCCGTTTGAGCCGTCACGCAGCCTGGCGATCTCTGCCGGTATCCGCGAGAGGTCATACGGCGTCATCTGGTACACCCAGTTGAGCCAGTTACGATAGAGCAGGTTGGCATGTGCCCGCCACGTGAAGACGGGCTGTCTCTCGGGGTTGTCATCGGGAAAGTAGCGCTCGGGCACACGGATGGGCAGGCCACTCTTGAAGTCGCGCCAGTACTCGTCCGAGAGCGTGTCACGCCCATACTCAAAGTGTCCGGTCACGTACACCTCGTGAAAGTCGCGCGTGGCGATGAGCGCAGGTCCGCTCGAGAAACCCTCGGAGAGTACGTGCAGTTCCGGGTGCTTGGCAAGCTCCGTCGTCTCAATTGCGGCGTGGCGAGAGTGCGGCATCCCATGCACCTCATCAAAGCCGTTCGTGAGAAAGTTATACTCGTCGCACAGGCGCTGCATGAACACGCCAAAGAGCTTGGCGGGCAGCTGTCTCTTGGGAATGTTGTACAGGTGGTAGAGGCCTGCGAGGGCTCCCCAGCACAGATACATGGTGGAGAAGACGTGCTCTTGCGACCAGTCGATGATTTGGCAGAGCTCATCCCAGTAGTCTACCTCCTCGAAGGCTAGCTGCTCTACGGGCGCACCCGTGATGATCATGCCGTCGTAGTTTTTGCTCTCGAAGCTGTCGAAGGTGTCGTAGAACTTAACAAGGTGGTCTTGGGACACGTGGGTGGCCTCATGGGACGAGACGCGCATGAAGTCGCAATTTACCTGCAAGGGCGACTTTGAGATGAGACGCAGGATCTGCGTCTCGGTCTCGATCTTGGTGGGCATGAGGTTGAGGATGACAACGTCGAGGGGACGTATCTCCTGGCGATCGGCAGCCTCCTCCTCGAGTGCAAAGATGCGCTCTTGCCGAAGGGTCTTCTTGGCGGGTAGACCGTCTGGGATGTTGATGGGCATGGTGGCTCCGATTTCCTGTCGCGAGGCCGCATCGCATGACGCCCAGTGTTGCCGCTGTACAGCGCCTCGCTTTTTTCTCCCTAAGGATACCCGACTCGGAGCTCGGATGTGACGTGGGTAGTGCGCGCGATCCGATCAAACGAGGGGTCGTCCGTCCACGATCTGTCACCTTCTCCTCGAGCTCGATGCACAATCGAGATGAAATTTGGGTCGCGAAAGGCAGGCGACGGGCAGGCGACGGGCAGGCGACGGCGACGGCCCGGATCGGCGACGGCCCAGACAGCCCAGGGCGCCTCACCAAAAACCGCACTCTGGCCCAGACAGCCCAGGGCGCCTCACGGAAAACCGCACTCTGCAACCAGTGCTCCACCAAAAACCGCAGTTTGGTCGGTCTGAGGCTCGCAGAATGCGCCTTTCCGTGAGGACCCGTGCCCAGAATGCGCTTTTCCGTAAAATGCGCTTTTCCTCACCTGCGCAAACGTCGAGCCACCTCACGGAAAAGCGCATTCTGCAACCAGAGCCTCACGGAAAACCGCACTCTGGTCCAGCCACCTCACGGAAAACCGCACTCTGGCCCAGCCACCTCACGGAAAACCGCACTCTGGCCCAACCGCCTCACCAAAAAGCGCATTCTGCTCCAGCGCCTCACCAAAAACCGCAGTTTGGTTGGTCCGAAGCTCGCAGAATGCGCCTTTCCGTGAGGACCCGTGCCCAGAATGCGCTTTCCCGTGACGTCCCGAGGCCAGAATGCGCCTTTCCGTAAAATGCGCTTTTCCTCACCTGCGCAAACGTCAAGCCACCTCACGGAAAAGCGCACTCTGCAGCTGGCGCCTCACGGAAAAGCGCATTCTGCCCCGGCGCCTCACCAAAAACCGCACTCTGCGCTCGCCGTACCCCCTCAACATGGTACCGCGCCGCTCTTGCCTCACTCATCACCAAGGGAGTGGTGCTCAAAGCGCCCGTTCTCGTAGATGCCATAGCCGTGGATCTCGTCCTTGGGTATGCCTACACTGCCCGGGTTGAAGACCGTGACGCCCGCGTGCGGATGCCCATCGGCGTGCGTCTCGAGCACCCACTTGTGCGTGTGTCCGTACACAAGGGCTGCCCCCGCCGGTAGCGTAGGCCACGCATCAACGCTGTTGTGGATGCCAGGCCCCCACACGTGGCCGTGGGTGAGAAAGAGCTCGCGCCCCCGTCCTCCCGTGACGGGGTTCGTGGCGCCGGGGTCCCAGAGCACGTTGTAGTCGGCCATGCAGGGAAAGTCCAGCACCATCTGGTCGACCTCGGCATCGCAGTTGCCCCTGACTGCGATCACCTGCTTGGCAATAGAGTTGAGCATCTCTATCACACGCTTGGGCGCGTAGTCGCGGGGCAGGTCATTGCGTGGCCCATGATAGAGCAAATCACCAAGAAGAACGATGCGATCGGGGCCCTCGACCTCGATGACCTTCATCAGGCGGGCGCACCAGTCAGCCGCCCCGTGGATATCGGATGCGATAAGTAGTCTCATCTGTAGGCCTCCGATCTTGAGTTTGCGTCCCTCACTACTGTGCCTGTACCTTGGAGATGGATGTGCTGTCAGGACTGAGCATAATCTCGTAGTGCGTTGAGTCGGCCGGGCAGACCGACACGCAGTACTCGAACTTCTCGCCGCGTGTGTTTTGGGTGGTGCGAAAGATCAGGAAGGCAGGCGCGCCCGCTTCCCTGCCAAGGACCCGTGCCTGCTCCGCATCGAGAACCACCGCCTTGTGCACCTCGTGGGCCTCGGCTGGCGCCGAACCAGAAGCCCGGGTTATCGTCTCATACAGGGATCCCTCGACATCTTTTTTGGTGAGCTTGGGACAGATCCGGACAGGCACATGAGAACCTTCGAGCATAATGGGGATATCGTCAGCAAACCTGACGCGAATGATCTCAAAGATCCTCTCTCTTGAGGTGAGTCCAAGTTGTAGCTTGACTTCAGGAGAAGGGGTGGTCTCCGTAAACGAGATCACCTTGGTGCTTGGCACCCTGCCCAGGCGTCGTGTCTCCGACGAGAAGCTATAGAGCCCATCAAGCTGCCGGGCGAGCTCGGGGCTAGAGACAAAGGACCCACGCCGTGGCCTGCGCGTCACAAGACCCTCCTTCACGAGAGTCGCATAGGCGCAACGCACGGTTGAGATCCCGATACCGAGGGCCTCGCTGATCGTATTTTCTGTGGGCAGGGCCGTTCCTACGGCGAGCTCCCCTGACACAATTCTATCGCGCAAGCCTTCTGCCACTTGCCTATAGAGAGGCGTGGGCGAGAACTGGTCAAGCTTGATCTCTGCAAGCAGCTGGTCGTTCTCTGACACGGTGAAGTCCTTTCCAGAGCGCTCTGCATAACAAGGGTAGGTAAGGGTCCCAGCTGCGGGCTATGCCGCACGGACCTTCATCTTTCTACCATTTCTATTATATCATCCATAGATATCAAATAAGTGTGCGCATATGAAGTAAGCGCAGCTACAAGATGTGGCTAAGACGCAGCCCTAAGACGCAGCCCTTTGATAAGGAGAGGTACAACAGATAAGGAGAGGTACATCACCCGAGGATGGCCGACGCTGCCCTCGCGAGCCTCAAGGGGATCGAATAAAAAAATCTAGCATGAAGAGACTTAGATAATGTATAGAATCAAAATGCAGGGGAACAAGAGAAGCGTAAAGAAATGCAGACAATGTCTGCCGGGCACGTGAAGTATCGGGCGGACAAGGGAAAGGATAGCGTATGAGCAAGATTTTGGGCATCGATCTGGGCACCACCAACTCCGCGATGGCGGTTCTCGAGGGTGGCGAGCCCACCATCATAGTAAACGCCGAGGGCGACCGTACCACACCCTCCGTTGTTGGTTTCCGCCAGGACGGCGACCGCATCGTCGGTAAGGCCGCAAAGAACCAGGCGGTCACCAACCCCAAGAACACGGTCTTCTCGATCAAGCGCTTCATGGGCCGCCGCTACGACGAGGTTAGCTCCGAGCTCAAGACCATCCCCTACACCGTCAAGCCCGGGACCGGTGGGCGCGCGGTGGTCGAGATCGAGGGCGAGGACTTCACGCCCGAGCAGGTCAGCGCCATGATCCTCTCGAAGATGAAGGCGGACGCCGAGAAGTACCTGGGCGAGACGGTCACCGACGCGGTCATCACCGTTCCTGCCTACTTCAACGACGCCCAGCGCCAGGCCACCAAGGACGCCGGCAAGATCGCTGGCCTCAATGTCCAGCGCATCGTCAACGAGCCCACGGCGGCGGCGCTTGCCTACGGTCTTGACAAGCAGCACAGCGAGCAGAAGGTCCTGGTGTTTGACCTGGGTGGCGGTACGTTTGACGTCTCGATCCTCGACCTTGCGGACGGCGTGGTGGAGGTGCTCGCCACCAACGGCGACAACCACCTGGGCGGCGATGACTGGGACCAGAAGATCATCGACTGGATGAGCGAGAAGTTCCAGAAGGAGAACGGCATTGACCTGCGAGGCGACCCCATGGCCCTGCAGCGCCTGAAGGAGGCCGCAGAGAACGCCAAGAAGGAGCTCTCTAGCGCCCAGCAGGCGGACATCAACCTGCCCTTTATTGCCATGGACGCCAGCGGCCCCAAGAACCTCATGTACACACTGACGCGTGCCGAGTTCGAGCGCATCACGCGCGACCTGCTCGAGCGCTGCAAGACGCCCGTCACGAGCGCCCTTCATGACGCGAACCTGAAGCTCTCTGACATCAACGAGGTCATCCTCGTCGGTGGCTCGAGCCGCATGCCCGCCGTGCAGGAGCTTGTCAAGCAGATGACCGGCAAGCAGCCCAACATGTCAGTGAACCCCGACGAGGTCGTAGCGGACGGTGCCGCCGTCCAAGGTGGCGTCCTGACCGGTGACGTCTCGGGCATCCTCCTGCTCGACGTGACCCCACTATCGCTTGGTGTCGAGACCATGGGCGGCATCATGACAAAGATGATCGACCGCAACACCACGATCCCGACGAGCAAGTCCGAGATCTATTCCACGGCCGCCGACAACCAGACGTCCGTCGAGATCAACGTCTTGCAGGG
>ERZ772940.787-NODE-787-length-12425-cov-4.16136_pt1 | contig 12425 bp, 15 predicted proteins | sample MGYA00511682_ERZ772940 | MGnify/ENA primary metagenome ERZ772940 (study PRJEB29015, sample SAMEA2737922) | human oral metagenome | biome: human oral; feature: human-associated habitat; material: dental | place: China | collected 2031 ... | reverse complement strand
ATAGCTCATATGGGTATAGGTTAATGTATAGATACTTATCATCCTTATTAAGAACATTTTTAGTATCATCCCTATAGATGTCATCTAGGATGGACGCCATAACATTAAAGATATGCGTAGGTAATGCATACTCTAATACACCTTTAGTTCTATACCTGTATATAGTTCTAAATATAGAAGCTGGTATAAGATCAAACTCATCCTTTACCCTATTATAGTAATAGCCATTATTAAGTACATTATAAGCAGCTGCTTCTGATATACCCATAAGCACAGGTAACCTAGTATCAAATAGACTATCTAAGTCTACTAATAGGTTATTATTATTCTCAGGTTCAGCTACGTTAGGTAAGCTAGGTTCTTTATTCGAGTTCATCTGCTAGGTTACCTCCTATGTTAGATAATGAACTTAAAGCATTCTTATTACGCTTCTCTATGTTGTTAGTGGCATCGTTCATAGCTTGTGTCATCTTCTCTTGGTAAGATTTACAAGCCTTAAGATAAAATAGTCTTTCTAATGGTGTGGTATCTAAGTACTGCTGGACGGTTATACCTAGTACCTTATGCATATCATACTGTATATACTCACCTACTATAACATTCATACGTAGGAAGTCATTAGTATCCTCCATATCCTTATACATAATGTTACCAAATAGATCATCTAGGGATGTCTCCTTACCGCTTATGTAAGGTGGCATGAGAAAATAGCCTAGATTGTATAATTCTCTTAATGTAAGCGCGCTCTCTACACTAGACATCTTCTTCATGCTTCTAGCTACTTTATCTATAGAGTTAAGATCAAACTTATACTCAGGGTCATTTTGCATGGCCTCTAGTACATGCCTATAGACCTTAACTCTCTTACCATCAGGATCTGTTACATAGCTTATATATTTACTATTTAAGCTAGTATCATCTCCTTGTAGCTCCTTTACCTTCTCTTCACTCCACGGAGAGCGCTGAGGTCGAAAAAATTCTCTACCATGTTAAGCGGTATGATAGATCTTAGATCCTCATTAGCCTTACTATCTTCTTGTATAGCCTTACACTTAGGACACTCATAAGTAGGTATACCAACAACAGCTATAGCTGCATTTGTTATAAACTCAGCTACCTTATCTATATACTCAGTTAGCATAGTTCTATCTGTAGACATGACCTCTAAGATATTATCTATAGTTGTCTCATCTGTTACAGTATGAACTACACCATCGTTAGATGTGCTTATCTTATATACAAACGTGTTATAGATACCTAGTAGATAAGTAGATAGCATATCCTCTACTTTTTTATTCTTAGACTCCTTAGTATCACTATCTGTAAATAACTCCTCTGTCTTAGTTATAATGTTTTGTACCCAAGACTCTCCAGATACTATATACTTAGCTAGCATAGGAGATTTAAATGTTATAGTAACCTCTTTACCATTGTCTGTTTTAAATACAACATCCTTAGGGGCTAGTTGTGCTATAGAGTTTTGATACTCTAATATCTCATCTGTGGTTACTGAGTTAGGGAGCTTCTTAGCTAATGTCTCTAAGCAGTTGTTAGGTAAAGCTTTTCTATTAACGAAAAGTAGCTTCTTAGGATCTACTTTAACAGTTGCTACGTAATCACACTTAGGCATACCATTCTCATCAACTACGGAAGCATTAGTACAAGGCCTAATAAGGTCTATACCATTAGGATACATAGAGATAACTAAACCTAATACCATAGACTGTAGATCTTGAACGTTTATGTAATTAAGGATGTCATCATCCTCTTTAAGCTTAAGAGAGCTTTTATAGATATGATCCTTTATGAACTCTACTATATGTCTATTAGCTATAACAGAGTAGTTACTATAGACTATAGATGTCGTATCTCTACCTAGGCTTACAGTAAGGTTAGCTAAGTTAGTCTCTAGTGTTATGATCTCAGATTGCTTAGGAGGTCTAAGTGTTATCCAAAACCCACTATGATATAGTGGAACTTCTACATACTCCCCTATACCTAATGCCATAGAGAATATATTAAGAGCTGAACTACCTTTAACCTCCCCTCCTTTAGAAGATGAACTTAGTGCTCTTGGTATAAGCTTCTTATTACCATAGGTTGGTGTATTAATAAACTCATGGTTATCTAGGTTAGCCTTGTAGATATCCTGTGTAAGAGTATTCTTAGAGCCAGCTTGGTCTATGCTTATAGCATAGTAGTCTTGCTCTGTTAGATTCTTACGTAACTCTTCAGATAGCTTATCTAGACCAGCTATGAACTTAGCTATATGATTAATCGTATTACTAGGTATAGCCATATATTCTTTATCTAATGGTTTACCATCTTGAAGTATGCCTTTCTCGCTATCAAATGTTACTTGCTTAGCCTCTAATACAGGATCTTGATAGCTATTCCTATCCTCGTACTTAACATCATCATTTTTAGTAGGTTCATCCACTACTGGAGCCTCTTGTATATCTTTTATCTCTTCGCTCATATTTACTTATCCTTAGTTTTCTCATGTAGGTCTTTAAGAGTACTGATGGTGTTAGTTAGTTTATCTAACCCTTCTACCTTAGTCATCTCTTTAAGTTCATTCTTAGCCTTTTCTACAGCAGGGTCATTAGCTAAGTTAGTATCTAGTGTTTGGATCTTAGATATAACATCTAAGAACCCTACAGAAGCTAGCCTATTAACCTTCTCCCCTATAGCTGCATATGCTCCTGCTATACCTATATAATCAAACTTACCATCAGTATCGTCTAAAGATACACAACCCTCTTTAAAGTTAAAGCTACCATCAGCATTAACACTACTATGTTTACTTGCTTCATTAGCTAAGTCATCTGCTAGATCTTTAAAGCTATTAACTAGACCTAATAGTGTTTGAACAACGTCTTTATTCTCTGGCTTAGCAAGTAGGTCTTTATACTTCTCTAATGCAGCATTGCACATAGCGAGCTGATATACTATAGATTTACTTATATCTTTATAGATAGATTTAAGTTCACTCCACTTGTAATCATCCTCACTCTCTTTTAACCTAAGATGGGACATATCTAGGCTAGATATACCTAATCTGTCAGCAACTGCTTGTATCCTTTTAGCTTCTTCACCTGTTGGTTGGTTACGCTTACGTATAACCTTAGCTTTATTCTTTTTACCCATGGGTAAACTCCTTACATATATAGTAAAATAACAACCTGGTTAGTTTGTCAAAAGATAGGTAAAACATAAGGATTTTACTATACTTTAGCACTTAAGTTTCGTGATTTTAAGACCCTTATCCTATATATTAATATGTATAGGATATAACGTAGGAGAATATATATGTTCGATCTTGATGAAAGCTTAGATCTAGCCTTACAGGCTGTCTATAGCTCTGATAAGTATGATAGGATAAGAGAGTTACTAGATAACATAGTAGTACTTAATAATGTATTACTTAACGATGTTGATCTAGATATAGTAGAGATGGTTAATGAGCTAAGTGAAACATTAGCTACAAATGAAGACGATGATAGTCTAGCTGATAGCTTTGATAATATATTTTATAGCTACCTTATAGACTACCATAGAGAGTATGGTATCTACCTAAATGAAGATAATAATATAGGTATAGTTAAGCTTATAGATATAGTAGGCGTAATAAAACAACTCTATACACCAGATACCTCTACTTTAGAAGCTATGATAGAGGATGTTGATCCTACTGGTAAGGGTGATAATGAAATGCATCTAGCTGATATCATAGCTAGCAGAACTACCTATAGATCTACAGAGTTAGTGGATGATATCGATGCTGTAGATCCTAAGTTCTTTACTAAGCTTATAGTGTTTTATCAAAAAGAGATCTCTAGATCTACTGTTAAGTTAGATAAAGAAATAACAGAGATTATAACTGCTATGTCTAAGATAGATAACGCTCTATTAGAGACTAATATTATAAGATCCATAACTATGTATGGCTATAACCCAGCTAGCTTTGAGGCTATGAAAGATAGTTTGTATAAATCTATATCCTCTATAGATAAACATAGTTATAGAGATATTGCTCTTGAGATAGCAGCTACTATATTCATAGCTACTGATACTAGAGGTAAGAGGGTAGAGTTAAGCGATGATATACTTAATCTGTCATGGGCTGATAATCTATACCCTTCTACCGATAATAGAGCTGGTAGTATAGTTATAAAGGGCGAGTATAATAAACTTATAGATGCTATGGTATCTAGGATACCAGTAGTTACTAGGAATAGGTAGGTTAATAAATAATGATAAATACAGATTACTTAAAATATGCATTAAGGCTAGGGCTGCCTAAAAGACTTAAGTTTTTCTTTAGTACTATGTCTCTTAACCCTACTGATAATGACTACTTAGTTATAAGGAATAATAAATACTATGTTAAGATCGGTAGTAAGGAGGAGTTAATAACTAACATAGATAGCTCAAGACCATTACTACTTATACAAGAGAGCATAACCTTAAGTAAAGATGATATAGCTAATGTGAAAGATAAGATAGATACTACTGTAGGTAGAGCTTTAACTAACTATTTATTACTAGCTTACCCATTTGGTTCTGTTATACCATATATTAATAGTAAAATATCTATAGAGGGTATAGAAAGAGATATCTCTAGGTTAATGAGAGAGGGTAAGATAAATACAGAGCAGTTTATAAAGTATGCAGATGCTGCGTCTTTATTACAATCCACTGCTAAGTTAGTTACAGTGGCTGCTACTTATAAGAATATGTTACCGCCACCACACATAGCAGAGTTTAAAGCTAAGGTAAGAGACTATCTTAATAAGAAATATGGTAAGGAATGGATACACGATCAAGTCTATATAGCAGAGTACCAGAAGATACTCTCTGCATATGATAATGAATGGTTAAAAGACGACCCATCCTATGGTAAGATAGCCTCTGGTAAAGTAACTAACCAAGCTAGGCCTAAGATGTATCTAACATTTGGAGCTGAGTTAGGATTTGACGAAACAGGTAAGAACCCACAGCTAGTAGATAACTCATTAGCAGAGGGTTACCCACAGGATGAGCAACAATTAACAGCTATGTTTAATAGCTCTAGAGCTGGTAGTTATTCACGTGGGTTTGAAACACAAAAAGGTGGAGTTATAGCTAAGGCTGCATTAAGAGCTACGAATGGTATAACTATAGAAGATACTGATTGTGGCTCTACCGTGTTTAAAGAGGTTCATGTTACAGATGGTATATATAAGGCATTAGAGGGTAGATATATGCAAACCCCTAATGGTATATCTGTTATAAAGGATCCTAAACAGTATATAGGACAAACTATATACATAAGATCACCGCTGTATTGTAAGCTAGGTGGTAAACACATATGTGCTACATGTGCAGGGGAAGCTATACGTGGTTATAAGGACGCAGTATCGTTACTTGTAACTAAAGCTAGCTCGGTGATCCTTTCGGCTAGCTTAAAAGCCATGCATGGTAAAAAAATGGTAACTATAGATTTTAACACGTCTGAGGCTATTAAAGATTGATTCTAAACAACGATCAGAGGTATACCCTTATAGGTATACCTCTAAGAGATGATAGCCTCTCCATGGTTCTTAGACTGTGTTTAAACACTATATATACATTATTTAATTTACAGCTAGATAGTCTAGCTGAATATCTCTTAACGTTAAGAAAGGTAGGTAAACTATGGAAGATGTATTAGATCTTTTAGATAGTAATGAGGTTGCTTTTGCTAATGCAGAAGCTAAGAAGGATAACGCAAGAGGCGATAAAGTAAGTCTATATAACAGTACATCTATAGCGCCTGTTAAGATAGACACTAACTCTTTTATCACCAGTGGTAGAACATTTGCTGTAAGATATTATACGGAGCAGCCATATAGCTTACCAGCTGATATTAAGGATAAGTTTATTCGTATAGCATCATCCTTATTTAATAAAGGCTATAAGTGTAGAGCTGTGTATAACGATAGAGATCCTCTACTTATGGATATAGCTAAGCTTCCTAATGCTGACATGCAGTGGTATCTGCCATGGAAGTTCAAGAGCCTTGATAAGGGTGTAACCGTTAAGATGGATAAACCTAATGAGAAAGGCTATGGTATAGCGTTTAATAACCATAAGATATTTATGGAACTTAAAGAGCCTATCAGAGCTCTATTAGCAGCAGAGGTGCATATGCTACTAGGACCAGATGCAGTAGAGCCACTATCTATGTATATAACATATTCTCCTAATGGAGCTGAGTCTTTTGGTAACCCTAAGTCTAAAGATAGGATAGATTTTAAGGATATGCGTAACCTAGTCTTTAGTTATCGTATAGCTAAAGAAGCTTCCATTCCTATCTATAATCTTAAGAATGATACAGCACTAGACCGCATATCTAATAGAGTTAGAGTATTAGACAACCATTAGTAAGCATAGTTGCCTGACTGTTAGTTATATATGTGTTATACAACACATATATAACTGTGGTGATATCATAACATGAAAGGACTTTTTTATGGCCAAAAAGAGTACTAAACAAACAGAGAAAGAGGTTGTTGAGACTACTGAAGATAAGGTAGAAGAGACTACACAAGAGGAAACGCAGCAAGATCCTAAAGCTAGTGAAGAAGCACCAGAGTCTAAAGTAGAAGAAACTACTAAGGATACAGCGGAAGATAGTGCTGGTTCTACAGAGGAACCTAAGGCTGAAGAACCAGCTAAGGAAGATACTAAGCCTGATGTTGATCTAGAGCCTGGTTATGTAGAGCTAGCTGATATCCTATCTTCTAGCGATAGTCTAGATGATAAGTTAGCTAAGATACGCATCTCTGCTAAACCAGAGTATGTGGCATTAGTATCTAGGATGCTATCGTATGTAAGCGTTATGCAAGAAGGTACACCAACTACCCCTTCACATGGTGCTAGAGCTAATTATGATTTATTTGTAGCACTTAGATCTGCTCTTAATGGTGAGTACGGTGTTGTTAAACCTAAGTTAGATATCATCGTTATGATGTTTAATCAAAACGCTGGTAAAGCATTTGAAGATGTTAGACTAACTAGGTATGATACCTACTGGGCTTTTGGTAAGGAAGAGCTTAAAGCTTATAATACTTTAGTAGTAGCGTTAGCTATGCTAGCTAATCCTAAGACTAGAGAGAAGAATGCTAAATTAGTAGCATTACAGCCAACTAAAGCTCTACCTGATACAGTAGTTAACAACCTTAATAAGTATTTTAACTTAGTATAAGTTAAAATACAGTACCTGAGTGTAGCTTTAGCTAACGAAGGAAGTATTTTAATCTCGTATCGAGATGAAATACCCTACCTGAACGTAACTATCTTTAGATGGTAAGTGAAGGAAGTATTTTAACCTAGTATAGGTTAAGGTATATTATCTATATCACCTAGGTAATAACTAGGTGATACGTAACACCAGTCTTACTGGTGACCATGTTGTTTAACCCTAGGGTTAAACAACATATTGTTATTTCTCCTTAAATCAGTAACTGCTCTCCTACTACCTATAACGGGTAGTGGGAGAGTTAGTTTATCTTTTACCTTCTTGCTATATTCTTTTCAACTGATGTACGTTATATATAGTAGCTTATACCGTGTATATATGGATAAGAACAATCTTAAACACATATCCCTTGTTAACTACGTTACACTCGGGTGTTGCCCTTGTTAGTGTTACTACACTCGGGCATGGTTATGAGAAATCATAACCACATATCATAATCTTGATAATAAACTTTAATATGTTAAGGAGTTAGAACTATGGTGCATGATCATGGTAGAACGCGTATGCTTATAGCAGTAGAAGGTATAGATGGCTCTGGTAAGACAACTATAGCTACCCAGCTTATACAAGATCTTAAGAAGCTATACTCTAATATAGAGATAGTAAGAGATGGTGGTTATATAACTACACTAAGAGAAGGCCCTAAGAGATATGATAGGCGTGCTAAGAAGCTTGCTAAAGAGTTATTAGGAAGTACAGAGTATTATACAGATATGCAGGTTGGCTTTCTGAATATGGCAGACTTTGAGCATACTAAGGGCTTCTTAGAAGATGATAATAACCCATCTTGCATAGTGGTTAACGATAGACACTTATGGTCTACCTTAGCTTATGGGTTTATCCATTGTAAAGATGATAAGGCTTGCACCTTAGCTGCTAAAGAGGCTCTAAGAGAGTATATGTTTAATAGGCCTAACATAGTACCAGATTTAACCATATATGTAGATGCTACCTTAGATCTATGTATGCAACACCTTACCTCTAGAGGAGAGAGTTTAGATATCATCTACGAGCGTAGAGAGCTACAGAAGACGATACAATCTAACTATGAAGATGAATTAGCTAACTATGCTAAGCTTAAACTTACATATGAGCATGTAACAGAGGATGAGTGGTTACATAAGATATATATAAGTAACGATGATGATTATGCTAGAGAGTATAAATCTATGTTAGACTGGGTTAAGAGTAAAATAAAAACTATGTTTAAACAACAAAATGAGGAGAGATAAGACCATGAGTAGTTATGATACCATGCTTAAGATGCATAGACAAGAGGAACTAGATGCTCAGATAGAAGAGTTAGAAGAATCTATATCCGATATAAACGAAGAGATAGAAATAGAACAGGCCTCCTTAGAGACTAACGCTGCTAGGTTAGTTCAACTTAGAGCTAAGAAGGAAGAGTTATTAGCAGAGATAGACGCTATGCATAGTGATGAGTATGCCCTTAACTTTGACGATGAAAATGACTGGGACGAAGATTACTATAACGGTGATATTGATACTGACGATAGTGACGATATGGATAGTGAAACTTTAGAGTGTTATTTTGCATCTAGAGATGATGAGGGTGACGATGACGATTACTAATATAATCAATAACATGATCAAGCACTCTGATCTACTTACTAACTCTGCTATGGCTATGTCTAAAGAAGAGTTTGATATACTAGTAAGTGGCCATCAACATGTATATGATGTTGTTCTTAATAATAAAACATATAGTAAAGAGTTATCCTATAAGAGGTTGCATGCTAATAAAAGAGAGTCTCCTATAAAGTATAGCGCTGTTATACAAGCTATGATACAAGATAAACTCTTAGGTAACTTTCCAGAGGTTATGATAACAACCTACATACCAGTACCTATAGAGATAATTACACTATACTATAATAAGTATAACTGGATACTCTGTCCAGAACCAAAAACAGATGTAAGCAAGGAGAATGTGGAGCTCATACGTGAGCTTGGTATGCATCCTATTTTAGCTAATATGAAGGATCCGTTATGAAAGCATCTACTATAATATATGCTATAGCTGTGGTAGTCCTACTAGCTATAGGTGGTGGTATAGAAGTAGGCCTAGTAGGTCTAGCATGGGTAGGTTTATGCTTTATCTACATGCATGCTACGGAAGAGTATGATGACGGTTTAGATAGACCGCATATCCATCTAGACTAAGTTATCTATACAGGAGGTTACCTATGGTAATAGGTATAATCATAGGCTATATACTAGCCTTCATAGTTGGTGCACTAGCACTACCAGCACTTATATTTCTAAGAGCTAGAAGAGATCCATCTTGGGATAGTAGTAATCTTACTAATATCTACAGAGTCGTAGTTCATCTAGCAGCCCATCCAAGTGATTTCGGTAAGATGGTATATAAAGATGGTAAAAGACCATTTTGGTATATATCCGAGGATGAGCTTAGTGAGGTGGTTAAGACTAGACCTACTAAGGAAGCACCAGCAGAAGATAAGCCTAGCAAATAGGTAGACATAAAGATAGCTAGAGTACCCTTATGTTAGGGTACTCTAGCTAGTTATTTTTTATTTAAAATATGATGCTTAGGATTATGGCTATAAGAGCTATATCTTGTATAAGTCCATAGATTAACTCCATCTCATCCCAGGCTGATTCAGAGCAGAACTTAAGTTCTTTCTTACCTAGCTTGAGTCCCTTCTTGAACCTTATCATATCTGGTTTTAGATGCGCTATCTCACAACTTATAGGAAAGCTTATAGCTAATACTAAAATAGCTATACTTAGAACTATAACATTAGCACCTGCGAAGTATAGTGCTACATAGGTAGGTAAGAACCAATATAGCCCACGTATACTTAATGCTGTTCGAGCATACCATAGCCAATGTTTCTTAGGATCAAATAGTTTAGAAGCTATCTGCGATATTCCACTCTTAGGTGCTTCTTTCTCATCTGTATATCCGCTATGTGCTAGTAGCGCTGATACCCATACACCCCATCCCATAGATTCGCCTGCAAGATAACCAAATCCACATACTACAGCTAGATATGCGTATTTACCCCATATGTATAGTATAATAAATAATAGGATAGCTAGCAATAAGGCGTTAACCTTAGCGAACCATCCATACTGACCTCTCATCCTGTTTAATATAGTAAACATGTTCTTATATCCTTATATATAGAATTAAATATTCTTACTTACACCACGTAAGAATATATACAATATGATAGCTAACACATATGTAGCAACTACATAGTTAGTTCTTAGCCCACTAGATGCTGTTACTACCTCTGATAGATAGTCTTTAATATCTACTATAGATTTATTAGTTACAGTAGTAGTTGACCAATAGTTTTTCATATGTATAAGTATCTCATACACCTTATCCTTATAATTAGCTGTTATACCTCTCCTTCTAAGATAGGTTATAGTTGTTATTATAACATACTCTATAACATCTAACTTATGCTTAGTATGCATATCTACCTTAAGAGATATGAATCTAAGAGTATCTGCTAAGATATCTTTCTTAAGCTTAGGGAATAGTCTTTCATCTAGTAGTAACTCTACTAAGCTATCCTTAACAAAATCATTAGGTTTACTTAGTAAAGACCTAGTATAATTAACCATTTGAGCTACATCATTCAGAGTCTCTCTAAATGCTATCTCACCATCCTCTCCTATAGTAGTAAGTTGTGAACTACTACCTATCTTTTCATTATCTTCTGTTACCTTAGCTAAGATAATATAAGCGTTCTTAACTATCTCTCTAAGTCTTCCTTGTAGATCGTTAATAACCCTTACTACATCATATGTATCATACTTAAGTAATCTAGCATAGTGTAACCCATGTGGTGGTAATAGATCTATAGCTCTATAGTTAAATACCTCTTGCCAGCTATTACCCTTAAGTAGATACTTATTATTCATGCGTTCATATACAACCTTAGCTATACCTTCGTCTACTGGGTATTTAAAGTAGTTACTATATAAGCTACCTATAACTTTATAAGCAAAGATATAATAGCACTCTCTAACACCATCCTCTACATCTTTCTTATTAAGATTAGAAGTTAACAACCTATGCATAAGATAGGTTAGTATAATAAAGGTAGGATTAGAACTTACTTTAAAACTAGGGTTAATACCTTTAGTACGTTTAACATCGTACTCTAGGTTATCTCTATCAACATGTAAGACATTTTGATATAGGTTCTCTTCGTCTATGAAAGAGAACCTTACGTTATGAACACCTACTAGACTACTACCTAAGAACTCTATATACTCCGCAGACTTTTGTGCCCAGGCTAATCTAAAACTCTTAAGATCTCTAACTAGGTTAATATCTATAAGCGTATTAGCCATATGTTTATCACATACCTCTAAAAGATCTTTAAATAAAGCCATGGGTTACTTCTTATCAGATAGTTTCTCAGTATGTTGGTAAGCTCTATTAAGCTCCTCTGTTATAGCTACAGAGAAGTTATCCATAGAACTATTAAGATTACCCCCATTACTAAACTTAACTATCTTCGTTCTAGCTGTATTCGTACCAAGATTAACCTGTTGAACTACTGGTTTATTATTCTTTATCTTTATACCACTTACCCTTACAGCATTAACATCTGTATATAGATTATTATTGTTCATCTTTAACCTCCGATATAACCTTCTCTTCTACTATACCTATATTCCACTTCATATCGATGTAGTCGTACTCTATATGTTGTTCTATATGTTTAGTAACACCATTATTCTTACTATAAGCAGACCAAGATAACTTACAGTTACCTATGATCTCTACAACAGGTGAGGGTGACTCAAACTTACCTTCTACTCTTATCTTACCTATAGAGCCAGATCCTATAACTCTAGCATTGCCCTCTATAGTATAGCTTACATTAGTATAATAGCTATTCGGTATCTCCCAGAATAGGATAATATCATTCTTAGTAGATAAGGTATTAGATTCTGAAACTAAGTATACTGTATTACCATAGTTAGGATCTATAGCTTTCTTATATGGCCTTATAGTATAAGTATCTTTATCTAAAATAAGAGGGTTCTCTTCCTCATTAACAGGGTATAACCTACTGTCTAATAAGGATAGAAATGTCTTAAACCCAGACTCTATACTGCCATGTCT
>ERZ772940.785-NODE-785-length-12504-cov-2.94658_pt1 | contig 12504 bp, 10 predicted proteins | sample MGYA00511682_ERZ772940 | MGnify/ENA primary metagenome ERZ772940 (study PRJEB29015, sample SAMEA2737922) | human oral metagenome | biome: human oral; feature: human-associated habitat; material: dental | place: China | collected 2031 ... | reverse complement strand
AGGACGGGATAATTTTGATTTTGCACTAAGATTAGTAACATTTATTCCTTTTTCATGTGAATCTACAATGTCTAAAATAAGTTTTTGGCGTATTTCATCACCCAATGCAATAAATATCGGTGAGCATATACGGAATTGGCTGTAAATTTTGTGTAATTCATCTTCATTCAGCATTGTATGACTCCTTAAATCTTTTTTATTCTATAAGTGCCTTTTTTATTTGTCAAGTGTTCAATAAATTAAACGCTTAAACTGATTGATTGTGTATCAGGTCGAAAAATTTATAAAAATGCGGACGTTATCATTTATTCATCGTTTTATTACCCGATTATTTTGTTTATCCTATTGCTTTAACGCTGTCCGTTAAATACGATGTACACCATGCTTTTGAGAGACGATAAAAAAATCGCCGTCCTAAATGCCGTCGTTATTTTTACCTCAAGCTATTTTGTAAGGTGAAACGGCATTTATTATGCAAAGCTTATGTCTCAAAAATTTTATGGGAGCAAATATGATTATTTCCGTAACATTTTCAAAACCCTCTCCGCAATGCACCGGAGAATTCGGCAGAAATTACTTGCGCATAAAAATAAAATCTGCAGGAAAGAGTTCCAATGAAATGTATTTCGCCGAGTTTTTTACGGAAACTCAAGTTTTTCATGAAAGATTGAATGTGGAGGAACTTGATGCGTTTATAGACAAGCACGGCGGTAAAACTTTTAAAAATTGCGTTATTCGCACGGAAAACGAGGAGATAACGCTGCTTGCAAACAGGCACGGAAAAATCACACGCCTTTCCAAAAAGCTCATTCCTCAAAAAAATTGCGCGGAATCTTCCGACACGAATATCGAAAAAAATAACTACGGAACGGCACTTTCCGCCGTAAAAAATGCTTCCGCAACTTCATGCCGCACAAAGAGCGGTTTTTGCAACAACCGTGCGAAAAACCATATTTTGCAGGAGGGAGAACCGATTCCCTTTCTTGTTCTTCTGGGAATAATGACCGATGAAGGAAAAGTTATCGCTTCAAAATACGCAAAGTTTAGACAGATAAATAGATTTTTAGAATTTGTAGACGATATATTACCGCGCGTACTCGGCAAAATTCATGTTTCAAGCGAGCGTCCTCTTAGAATTGCGGATTTCGGTTGCGGCAAATCTTATCTTACATTTGCGGTTTATCATTTTCTTAGGAATATAAAAAAAATCAATGCGGAAATAATAGGACTGGATTTAAAAAAAGATGTTATCGAATTCTGCACGAAAACCGCAAAACAGCTGGACTTTAGCGGCTTAAAATTCGACACCGGCAATATCGAAAATTACAGCTATGCCGATTTGCCGGATATTGTTATCACTCTTCATGCCTGCGATACTGCAACGGATTTCGCGCTTGAGTATGCCGTAAAAAATTACTGCACGGCGATTTTAAGCGTACCTTGCTGCCAGCATGAACTTAATTCGCAGCTGGATAAAAATGCTGCACGGCGCAAAAGGACGTATGCAAGGACAGAAGCACAAGTTTTTGCTCCGCTTCTAAAATACGGAATAATAAAAGAGCGTTTTTCCGCGCTTTTAACGGATGCATTGCGCGCACAATATCTTGAAAGCTCCGGATACTCCGTGCAGCTTCTTGAATTTATCGACATGGAACATACGCCGAAAAATATTTTAATCCGCGCAGTCAAAGACGATTCCGATAATATCGAACTTAAAGAAAAGAGTTTAAAAGAAGCCAGAGCACTAACCGATGCACTTTTCCTTGAGCCTGCGCTTAAACGCTTACTGAAATTTTAACACTCAGTTTTATAAGTACGAATTGCGCCGGCGCATTTATAATACGAAATCTTCCAAAAAATCCGCGATTCCGTCATTGTTATTGGTTTTTCGCGTAACGAATTTTGCTTTTTCGCGGATTGCTTCAAGTCCGTTTGACATTGCAACACCGTATTCGGTTCCGAGAATCATTGACTCGTCGTTCATACTGTCGCCGAATGCCATCGTTTCTTCTTTGGGAATATTCAAATAGTCTGCCAGCCATAAAACGGAAGAACCTTTGCCGCACCCGTAAGCCATAACTTCAAGAAAATAAGGCTTACTGATAAATACGTCGGCTTTTCCCGCAAGTTTTTCCTTTAAGAAAGGCAAGAATTCCGCAACTTTTTCCGGCGCGGCGGGGATAACCATTTTAGGATGTCCGGTTTTTAAAAAATCTTCAAAATTATTTTCAATCTGCAAGCGCAAACCGCATAATTTAGAATCTTTTTGTGTCCATTCGTTATCGACGGAAGCATAAATAGTAGACGGATCGTAAACTTGTGCAGGAAGTCCGCGTTTTTTTGCTTCCTCATAAATGTAAAGAAGAATATCGCCGGAAACTTTATTCGTATAAATCGAAAGTCTCTTATGAAGATCAAAAATGCTTGCGCCGTTAGCTGCTATTAAATACCGTCCGTATTCTTTTCCTGCAATATCTAATGCGCGAATGAACGGCAGGATTGCGTTTTCCGCGCGCCCGGAGCAAAGTACGATATAAATCCCGTTTTCGGCAGCTTTTCTTAGCGCGGCTACAGTTTTTGGAGTGATTTCAAGATCATGATTTAAAAGAGTGTCATCTAAATCGAGAGCAATCAATTTTACATTAAGTTTGTGTTCCGGAAGTTTCATGTGCGCAAGTATATCGGCAGACGGAGCGCAAGTCAAACGGGATTAACAAGCCGCAACCGGGCAAGAAAATCTTTTGACCTTAAAAAATGGAGTTTGAGCGGCGCAAAACCGGTCGAGTTTGTGAATATAAAACATTAACGTTCTTGCGTAAGAACGGTTCCTGCGGCGATGGAATGCGTTACCCATGTATTGCCTCCGATAATACAGCCGCGTCCGATTACGGTTTCTCCGCCCAAAATCGTTGCTCCTGCATAAATCGTAACATCGTCTTCAATTGTCGGATGGCGTTTTTTATTCATCAATTCTTTTTTTACGCTAAGAGCACCCAACGTAACGCCTTGATAAATCTTCACGTTGTTGCCGATTATCGTAGATTCTCCTATGACTACGCCTGTTCCGTGATCTATAAAAAAAGATTCACCTATCTCCGCACCCGGATTTATGTCTATTCCGGTTTTACCGTGAACGTGTTCCGTCATTATACGCGGTATTATTGGAACTCCTTTTTTATACAAAACATTTGCAATCCTGTAGACAAGAATCGCCTCAAGTCCCGGATAGGATAAAATTATATCCTCATTGCTCTTGGCGGCAGGATCCCCCTTGAATGCGGCGGCGGCATCAAGCATTATTTTCCGGCGGATTTCAGGCAGACTTTCTATAAGCGTGATTGCCGTGTCTTCGGCAAGTTTAAAACATTTCGATTTTTCGGAATCGTTGCACTTATTTTTTTTATGCAATACCGTATATACGAGTGCCTTTTGGATTTCTTTCGTAAGCACGCCGATTATGTGATTTACTCGCATTCCGGTGATATAGCGTATATTGTAAGGAGTTACTTCCTCCGCCATTCGAAAACCCGGAAAAACAAGACTTTGCAAATCCGTAAGTACGGAAATAACATTTTGCCTATTCGGAAAATTTTCCGATTCGCTGCGGTTTATTCCTCCGTATCTGTCATAAGAATCCAAAATTCCGTCAATCAGCATATCAATATTCATAAAATCCTCTGTGCGGGTATAAATTCCTGCTGCAGTTTTTTAATATAAATTCTTTACGCCCGACATATTTAAAAATCAAGCACAAGACGATCGCCGATTTTTATTCCCGTTTTCTCAAACCAGCCTTGAGGCACTTCAAGAGCATAACGCGCATAGGAAGAACCTTGTACGGGCGCAAGACTGAACGGCGTCATATCAAAAATATCTTTTATACTTCCGTCGGAAGATATATACGCAATGGAAAGCGGGGTCGGCGTATTTTTCATCCAAAATGAAAGAATCATGTCATTTTCAAAAATGAAAAGCATTCCCGTACCGTCAGGAATATGCTTTCGGTTCATAAATCCGTGTTGACGCTGCTCGTATGTGCGCGCAATTTCCGCAGAAACGGATACTTTTTCTCCGTCGGATTTGATAAGGGTCAAGCTTTTCGTTTCAAGCTTTTGCGCACCGCATGATGCCGAAATAATTGCAAAAAAAATCGGAATAAGTATGTGCGGTATGCGCATAAAGGAAGAGCCTTTTAATCTCATTATTAAAGTCCGTCCAAAAACATATCTCGCGTAATCTCTCTTCCCGACGGAGAAACGAGAGATTTATTCTGTAAATCTTCAAAAACTTTTTGATTGACATATTTTAGCGTAAGCGGACGTTCAAGACTCATGGAATAATTTTCGTCTTTCCAAACGGATTTTTCGGGAGAAAGAGAAACGGGGTCTCCGTATTTTTTACATAGTGCGGTAAAAACGCTGTAATGATCCATCAGTTCTTGATTTATATTTATCGTAATAATGTAAAGACTGTCGTTATGAAACTGAAACCAACAGCGTTCGAGGAATCCGAACGAGTGTCCCGAAACGGCATCCGTTTCAATTAACGTACGATTTTCACCCGGCAATAAAGAAACATCCCTGTCGCCCGTGTAGCCGAAATCCGAATTCTCTTTTAACTTGGCTTTTGTCTGCTCAACCGTCATTCCAAGTTCTACGCCGCCGTAACCGCGGCTTAGTTTTTGCGCATAGGCGGGCGAAAAAAAAGTTACGGAAAAAAATATTGTCGCAAGAAAAAACAAAATTCTATTCATTAAATCCCCTGCGATTTTACTTTTGCCTTTATACGCTCTTCCTTTCTGTAGAATGCAGCCAGTTTTAAAAGTTCCTGACAATCGGAAATAAAAATCTTTCCGCCGGAAATTCTTATGTTTTTTTCGCTTTGCAGTTGGACTATTGCGATGCTTTGTTTTTCCGCCGGAATGCCGCAAAGGTTCGCAACATCCTGTAATGTAAAATCGGTCTGAATTTGCCCTGTATAACGGCGGGATTTTTCCATCTGCAAGGCAAGCATATCTACCATTTTGTGCTGATAATCATGCAGGCAAGCATTGTCGAGCTGTCTATACATTGACCACATACGTTCCGAAAGCGTCGTTGTAAGGCGGGCAACGAGTTGCGGTTGTGTTCCGACCATTTGGTCAAAGTTTTGCCGGTTTACGACCATCAGACGGCAATCTTCATGTGCAATCGCACTTGCGGAACGCGGCTTGTTTTCCAGCAAAGCCATTTCGCCGAACATATCGCCTTTTTTTAGAACGGCAAGCATTACTTCGTTTCCGTTTACAACTTTTGAAATTGCAACTTGCCCGTCTTGAATTATAAACATATCCGAGCCGCTCTGACTTTCCGAAAAAATCATACAGTCTTTCGGGTAATTACGCGCAAGATCGCCCGTAGGTTCAAAATAAACGGCTTTGGAAGACGGTTTCAACGCCACAAAGCGTTTTTGCGCAAACGGAATATTTCTGCCTTTCGGGCACTCTTTAAGATAGCGGTAATACGCATAAGTAGCGATGTCGCTGCAACCCGCATTGTCATAATAAGCCGCAACTTCACAGATGTGTTCCGGAGTGTCGGTGGATACATTGTTCAGCGTAAGTTTCGTAAGCTGCTCGTTCATCGTGCGCATTCTATTTGCAAATGTGCGTATAATTTTAAGTGCAACAGGAATATTTTTTTCGATAAGCTCGGGATACTGCTCCCTTTTTACGGAAATACATTTTACATCCGTTACCGCAATAACGCTTTCTACTTGAAATCGTCCCGCCATACACGGGATAACGCCTACGAAATCTCCCGGTCCGAGCACTTTTGCCGAAATATTATAGGGATCGTTAGCGCGGAAACAGCGTACTCGTCCACTTTGAATAATGTAAAAGCGGCTGCTTTCTTCTTTTCCTTCGATGAGAAGATAAGAGTCTTTTCTAAAATTTACGTACGATAATTGTAACAAGCCTAAAACCGCCTTTTGAAAAAGTATAGAAGTAAGAATTTCATTTGTCAAACCTAAGGAATAAAATTCTTACAGCAACCGCAAAACGGTTATTTTCCGCAAAAAATTATTTCCGGCTGTAAAATAAAATTCCTTTTTTCCTTTACTCTATTAACGATAAAATTCACCAGTTCCTTTACATCTTTTTGACTTGCATTGCCGGTATTTATAATAAAATTCCCGTGCCAAGGCGCAATTTGCGCTCCGCCTATTTTCATTCCTTTAAGACCAAGCTCATCAATGATTTGACCGGACGGTTTTCCGAATGCCCTGTTATTGCGAAATACGCTTCCCGCACTCGGAAATTTAAAATGCCCTTTGATTTTTCTTTCATTCACATAATATTCGCATTTTTCGGAAATTTCCGTTTTATTTTCATCCGAGAGTGCGCTAAGTTTAAAAACCGCCGCCGTTATAATCCCGTTTGTGTTTTGAAAGGGCGAAACTTTGTATGCCCAGTCCGCCTCATTAAACAAGAGATTTGATTTGATATTTCCGGGCATATCTATAAAATCCGCAGAATGGAATAAATCGCTTATCGAGCGGTCAAAGCAGCGTGCATTCATAAAAACTGCGCCGCCTACGCTTCCCGGAAGTCCTGCAAATTGTTCTGCGCCTTGAAGGCAGTTGTTTCGGCAGAAATTTATAAGCGACGAGACTGGAGTTCCCGCTCCGCACTTTACAAAAACATTTTTCTCCGAATTTGCAGCGTTTTGCGCCGGTATTCCCGTATCAAGAATCTCTATGTAATTTAACCCCGATGTTGAAATCACCGCACCTTCAAAACCGTCGTCGGAAACGACAACATTCGTACAGCCGCCGAGTATAAAATACGGGATATTTTCGGTTTTAAAAAAATCAAGCACGCCGATAAGTGAATTTTCGTTTGCAGGTTCAACAAAAAGCGGCGCATTTCCTCCGATTTTAAACGATGTACGGTTTTTCATCGGTTCATCGAATAAAATGCGTCCTGCAAATTCGTGCGTCAACTTGAATTTTTCAACCGATTTTCGTATGCTGTCGATGTCTTGCATATTCATACTATAATACAATACATACTGAATTGCGAGCTATGCGGAAAAACTTTTTTCCTGTTGCGGTATTTATTTCATCTTTAATTAAGCAGCGATACAATAAATCTATAAATAAATAGAAACAGATTAGGAGTAAACATGATTATCAAACCGATGATTCGCAGCAATATCTGCATAAACGCACACCCGGTAGGTTGCGCCAAAGAGACGGAAAATCAAATTGCTTACGCAAAAGCTAAAAAGACCGAGCGCGGCATTAAATCCGTTACGGAAGGCGGAAAAGGTCCTAAAAACGTTTTGGTGTTGGGCTGTTCCACCGGCTACGGACTTGCAAGCCGCATTGTAGCCGCATTTGAATACGGCGCGGACACAATCGGCGTTTCGTTTGAAAAAGCCGCAACGGAAACAAAGGGCGGAACGCCCGGCTGGTACAACAACCAAGCATTCGACCGCGCGGCAAAAAAAGCGGAACTGGTGTCCGAAACATTCAGCGCGGACGCATTTTCCCACGAAACGCGCAAGCTTGTTATTGACGAAGCAAAAAAGCTCGGTAAGAAATTCGACCTTGTCATTTACAGTCTTGCCAGTCCCGTACGCACGGATCCCGACACGGGCGTGCTGTATAAGTCCGTCATAAAGCCGCAAGGAAAGCCTTACAGCGGCATGGCGATTGATATTCTGACGGATTCTTTAAAAGAGAGTTCCGCAGAGCCTGCAACAGAGCAGGAAGTCGCCGACACGGTAAAAGTTATGGGCGGCGACGATTGGCGCATTTGGATTAAGCAGCTCATGGCGGCGGATGTGCTTGCACCGGGCTGCCGCACGCTTGCGTATTCGTATATCGGACCTGAATTGAGCCACGCGATTTACCGCGACGGAGCAATCGGACAGGCAAAAAAAGACTTGGAGCAGGCTGGACTTGACCTCGATAAGGAACTGAACGCAGCGCTCGGCGGAAACGCGTACGTTTCAATCAACAAGGGACTGGTAACGCGTTCAAGCGCAGTCATTCCGATTATATCGCTTTACCTTTCGATTTTATTCAAGGTGATGAAAGAAAAAGGAACGCATGAAGGCTGCATTGAACAGATGGAGCGCCTTTTTGCCGAGCGGCTCTACACCGGTGCGGATAATTCTGCGGGAACGGTTCCCGTTGACGGCGAGCACAGAATCCGCATCGACGATTGGGAACTTGAGCCGGACGTTCAAAAGGAAGTTGAAAAACGCATGGCTGCCGTTACAAACGAAAATCTTGCGGAACTCGGCGATCTTGCCGGCTACAAACACGATTTTCTTGCGACAAACGGATTTGACGTTGCCGGCGTAGACTACACCCGCGACGTTACAAAGATGGATTCGCTGGATTTTTGATTAAATCGCAATCCGTCGTAAAATAAAGCAAGCCGCCCCGGAATGACAAAATTCTCGGGCGGCTTTTTTATGGGATTTTTTACTTTACGGACTAAAGACTTGCTCCGGCGGCTCAATCGTCTCACAAACCCCTCAACGAAAGCAAAAAAGCCTCGTTTAAGAAACGTCTATGCCGCTTCTTAAACGAGGCTTTTATTCGACTTCCGCCGCATATTATTTAGAAATGCGGCGGACGGCAGGGCTTAATTTTCCGAGAACGGTACGTACCGCTTTTCGGGATTATACGTACCTTGACGCACTTCTCCTCTAAGAGAAGGAATCTCAAGTATTTGTCCCGGAACGATAAGATGCGGGTTGGAGCTCTGTACAAAATTGTTTCTGTTCAATTCATATATGCGCCGCCACTCGTTTCTATCGCCGTAAACAAAATCCATTGCCGCAATACGCCACATACAATCGGTAACCGGAATATGTCTTCGGACAACGTAATACTTAGGCAGAACAGTTACACGTCCCGATTCGTCGACGGGAAGCCCGTCCGCATCCAAACGCGTCTCAGCCGTCGCTGCTTGGGAATCGGAAGATTCTTGCGATTCGGAAGTCTTATCCGTAGTTTCTGTAGTCTCGGCTTCAGCCAAATCGCTAAGCATTTTTTCAAGATAGTCCATCTTTGCATTTGCGGCATTAACGGCTTCCGATGCTTTGCTCCAATCGCCTGAGTTCAAGGATTTTTCCGCGTTCGCCAAATCTTCGATTACGGAAACATTGTCGGAATCGTCATCAGGTAAATTATAGGTCTTTACCAATTCCGTATGCCGCGCTTTTGCTTTATCCAACAAAGCTTTTGCATTCTTCAAACCTTCTGCGGCTTCTTTTTCGGCATTATCCATAATCTGCCGAGCTTTTTCCGCATTTGCAGCCGATTCCTTAAAATCGTTTTTGCCTAAAGCATCGCGCGCAAGTCCCAAAAGTCTTGAAACTTCTTTATCGCCGTCGCTTCCTGATGCAAGCGTATTGCTTGCATTCAATTTTTTCTGCCGCGCGGCAAGATCATCCAATAATTTTTTAGTGTTTGCAGAAGCGGTTTTATATTCCGATTCGATGGAATTCATTTTGCTTACGGCATTGTTTATTGAAGTCTGCGCATTCTGCAAATTCCCGGAGTTAAGCGCAGACGAGGCATCGGATAGCAATTTGGTAATATTTCTGTCGTCCGCGCTCCCGTTCAAAACGATTTTACCGCTTTTAAGCTGGGAGAATTTCTTTTGCGCGTCGTCCAGCTGCTTTTTGACTTTTGCGGATTCGGCTGCAAATGTTTTTTCGGCATTATTCATTGCATCAAGTGCCGATTTTACGTTTGAAGAAACCCCGTTAAAATCGTTTGCCGAAAGAGATTTTTGCGCAGACTGCAAAAAGCCGTCGATTCTCTTTGCGTCGGAATTGTTTTTGGATATTACGCCTTTTGAGCTCAGCGCGGAATATCTGGATTGCGCATCTTTTATCGCTTTTTCCGCTTCCGCACGTTTTTGAGCAATATATCGGTCGTTTGCAGACTTTGCGCCGTTTTCCGCTTTATTGTATTCCGCGATAGCCGCATCGTATGCTTCGGTAATTTCTTCATCGCTGGTGCGCACTTCGGCAGCTTTTTGCAGCAAAGAATCTCCGTTGCCGATATTTACTTTCATTTCCTGGAACGATTGTTTCAGTTTTGAATCGGTAAGTGCGCCCGATTTTTCCAGCGTATCCACCTGAGATTGCGCATTGTCCCTCGAAATGCCCGCTTTTTTTTGCATTAAAAGATGGAGCGCGTCAAAGAACGCTTCATCCATTGCGGCATTGGCATCTTTAGCCTTTTCGATACTCGGATCGTATTGACCGTCATTTTGAAGCTGCTCGGCTTCTGCGGTGTAGTCGACGGAGTTTTTAAACGCTTCCGTGTTGCGTAAATTAGTTTCCGCATTCAATGCAACCGCAGAAACAGCCAAAAGTATAAAAATATTTTTGATAGTCTTCATATTCTTCCCTCAAACTTTAATATGCAGCAGGCATTTACTTTTTTGCACCGCGCATATTTTCGATTTCTTTAGCCATATCCTCAAGTTTTTTAAGTCTGGCTTTAAGTTCCTCAACCGATTTCAAACTTTCGTCATATTTCACTTTGACTTCTTCGTATATCGAATCGAATTCTTTTTTCACATTCTCAAGCTTTTCCAGCCCGTTGTCATAATCAGATTCCGAAACGGCGGATACGGCTTCTTTATAAGATTCCGCCGCAGCTTGATATTTTTCTTTAAGTGCAATTTGAGCTTTCAAACCGTCCGCTTCTTCTACGGTCTTATCGATATCCGTACGTAAATCCGCCGCATAAGCAGGCATTCCGTTATCGATAACTTTTTGATAATTCTCCGATGCGGTTAGCAATGCGGTTTTTGCATCGGGCCATTCTTTTTTTCTCTTCTCCTTTATAATGTCGTCCGCCTTGGTGTAATTTTCTTCGGCAACATTAAAACTTTCGTTCTCATACGTTTTAACCTGTTCGTAGCGTGATGCACGCTTTCTCAAAGCCGTAGCATCATCAAATTCCTTCTGAGGAACACTCGCACAAGAAACCAGCAGCACAGCCGCCGCCAAAGATGAAATAATATATTTCATTCCAAACCTCCCAAACATATAATCCGTCCGCCCCATAACCGAAACCGGCGGCGGGCAAGATTGCTTAGCTGAGCCGTATTTTACCGAAACTGAATTCAAATTGAAATAGCAAAAATCATTGTAAAAAATCATCGCAAATAAAAAGAATACATATTGCGACCCGTATGGAATGACTTTCCGCTGCGTGATATTATGCGCTTGCCGGATGCACCGGCACATAGGAGATACGGTAAAAACGACGTCCGAAATATCGCCGCCGTTAATAATTCGTTAATGACTATAGGAGGTTTTTATGAATATCGAAACAAAATGCCTGCACGCAGGATATGAAGCAAAAAACGGAGAGCCGTGCGCACTGCCGATTGTGCAAAGTACAACGTATAAGTTTGACTCGTGCGAACATCTGGCGGAGCTTTTCGACAAGCCGACGGAGTTTTTATATTCTCGCTTTGCAAATCCCACTTGCGATGCAGTGGAAAAAAAGATTGCCGCACTTGAAGGCGGTGCAGGATGTATGCTGACTTCAAGCGGACAGGCGGCAACGTTGTTTTCAATTTTGAATGTCTGCAATGCAGGCGACAGTTTTATTGCAAGTTCGTCCATTTACGGAGGAACGGTAAACCTCTTTGCCGTTACGCTTAAAAAACTCGGAATCGAGTGCATCTGGGTCGACGTTGACGCTTCTTACGAAGAATTGTCGTCCGCATTCAAACCGAATACGAAATGCGTCTTCGGCGAAACGCTTGCAAATCCCGCACTTTCCGTTTTCAATTTTGAAGTTTGGGCAAAAGCCGCGCACGACCGTCATGTGCCTCTTATCATCGACAATACGTTCGCAACACCGATTTTGTGCCGTCCTTTTGAGTGGGGCGCGGACATCGTTGTGCATTCTACGACCAAATATATGGACGGACACGCGCTGCAAGGAGGCGGAGCAATCGTTGACAGCGGGAATTTCGACTGGACTTCCGCGCATAAAGCAACAGGCGCGTTTGCGGACTTCGTAGAGCCGGACGAAACCTATCACGGTTTAAATTACGTAAAGGACTTCGGTAAGGCTGCATATATCGTAAAAGCACGCACACAGCTTATGCGGGATTTCGGATGCTATCCTGCGGCACACAGCGCATTTCTGCTTAATATCGGACTTGAAACCCTGCACATAAGAATGCCGCAATATTGCAAAAATGCGCTTGCCGTTGCGGAACATTTTGCCCGCAGCCCTAAGATTGCACACGTTGCATATCCCGGACTTGAAGGAGATAAGTACCGCGAGCCCGCAAAAAAATATCTTCCGGCAGGGGCAAGCGGAGTTATTTCCGTAAACATAAAAGGCGGCAGAGATGCTGCAATCCGTTTTATGAGCGCGCTTAAACTCGCCACTCTTGAAGTTCACGTTGCCGACATCCGCACTTGCGTTTTACACCCTGCAAGCACGACCCATCGCCAGCTG
>ERZ772940.783-NODE-783-length-12541-cov-6.59274_pt1 | contig 12541 bp, 10 predicted proteins | sample MGYA00511682_ERZ772940 | MGnify/ENA primary metagenome ERZ772940 (study PRJEB29015, sample SAMEA2737922) | human oral metagenome | biome: human oral; feature: human-associated habitat; material: dental | place: China | collected 2031 ... | reverse complement strand
GTGGAGCTAGGGGGATTCGAACCCCCGACCTCTTCCATGCCATGGAAGCGCGCTACCAACTGCGCCATAGCCCCGTCACCGGGCGCCGCCCGGCGGGCGACGCGGATAACTGTATGGACTTCACACCCCTACGGGCAAATCCATGCCGCGTGTGGTACCTCACCTAACCTACTGGTGCCATCGCCCGCCCCGCCCGCGTACCGGTTCAGGACAGGAACCCGCCGAGCGCCGCACTCGCGGCGGGGGCCGCCCAGCCCTCACCACGGTTCCAGTGCACGATCCTCCAGCCCGGGGATCGTTCCGCGCTGCTCAGCACCGCGTAATGGCAGTTGTCCAGACCGCGTAGTCCGAACCACGCGGAGGGATCGAGGTCCAGAAGACGAGTGACGCCCAGGGTGATGGCCGCTCCGTGCGCGACGACGACGACGGTGGCCTCGCCCGCCTCCGCGGCTATGTCCTCCATCGCAACGCCGACCCGAGTGGCGGTGTCGCCGCGCGTCTCGACCCCGACGCCCTCGGGATCCCCCCCGGCCCGCCACACGGCGAACTGATCGGGCCACGTCCTCTCGATCCGGAGGCGCTCCAGTCCCTCCCACATGCCGAAGGAGCGCTCCGTGAGGGCGTCGTCGACACGCACGTCCACACCGACTGCCGCGGACAGCACGTCGGCGGTCTGCCGGGCGCGGCCGAGAGGCGATGACACGATCGCGGTCGGCTCCATGGCCGCGATGGCCGGCGCGACCGCCGAGGCCTGAGCGAGCCCGGCATCGTTGAGCGGGATATCGACTCGTCCCTGGATTCTGCCCGCCACGTTGTAATCGGTCAGACCGTGCCGCCACAAGACCAGTCGCGTCATGAGAAACAGGCCCCCTCAGCTCGCGACATCGGCCGGAGCCGGCACATCCTCGGGCAGCTCGATGACAGGGCAGTCCTTCCAGAGACGCTCCAAGGCGTAATACTCGCGATCCTCGGACTGCTGGACGTGAACGACGATGTCGGAGTAGTCGATGAGCACCCAACGGGAGTCCTCGAAGCCCTCCCGCGACCTGCGCCTGGTTCCGGCCTTGAGCATGGCCTCATCGATCGCATCGACGATCGCTCGCACCTGACGGTCGTTATCACCCGAGAGGATGAGGAAGACGTCGGTCAGGGCGAGCCGCTCGGAGACGTCGATCGCCATGATGCCCTCCGCCTTCTTCTCTGCGGCGGCGCGGGCGGCGACACGGGTCAGGGCGACGGCGTGATCAGTGGCGGGCACGGGACTCCTTGGGAGTAGGCGATGGACTCCGCATCAGCCTATCAATGAGGTCCAGGTGGGAACGGAGCCAAGAGCGCTCGCGGAACTGTCGCTCCCGCGGTTGAGGAAGAACCACACCACGGCGAGGATCACGAGCGCGACGACGACGACGATCAGCACGATGAGCAGTATCTTGCCCATCCTCGACGTCTTCGGCGGCTCGGAGACCGGGCTCATCGGAGAAGACGTCGGAGCAGGCGCGCTCCATCCCGCGCCCGAGTCGGCGGGCGCCGTCGCAGTCGGCTCGGGGAACTGCGGCTCGGGGGGCTGCGGCTCGCGAACCGCGGCCCCGGGCATCGGCTCGTAGGGGGTGAAGGGCGGCGCGGATGCGGGCTCCTCGGCAACCGGCGCCTCGGGCTCATCGGACGGCGCATCGGGCCGAGCGGCCTCGGGCCGCAGGATGCGCCACTGCGGGTTGTCGATGCCGTCGAACTCGTCATCGACAGGACGGACGTCGCTGAGCTCACCGGTATTGGTGTCGACCGTGCGCACGCCCTGAGCCGCGTTGGGAATCCTCACGGTGGGGCGACGGGGCGGTCCACCGGCGGCCTGCGAGTCCCATTCGGGCAGCCCCTCGACTTCCGCGGATCCGCCCGGTGCGTACCCCTCGTACCCGTCAGCACCGGAGGAGACCGGGGCCGCCGTGCCCGGTGCGTACCCCTCGTACCCGTCAGCACCGGAGGGGGCGAGCTCGCCGGGCCCCGTCTCGGCGCCGGGCGTCGGGGTATCGCGATTGAAGAGAGAGCGTCGCTCCGGCATGCCGGCCGGCTCATCCGTTGCCGGAGCCGATGGAAGGGGCGACAGCGCCGACGCATCGACGGCGTTCATGACCCCGGTCGGCTGGGAGGAGATGTCTTCGATGTCGTCATCGGACAGCGAGGTGTTGGCAACCTGCGGCGCCGGCTCGGCGAAGGGCTCCGCGGAGGCCTCCGGCCCGGATACGGCCCCGACCCCCGACGACGTGAAAGACGCGGCCGCACCCGGAGTACTCGAGTCCCCGCCCTGTCCGATCACGGGCCCTGGAGCACTCCCGGGGACCGGTGGCGCTGCCATCGGCGTCGGGGGCTCGGACGCACGCGAGTACGTCTGCCACGAGCCCGACTCATCTCCGCCCGTTCCGTCCGTGCGATGCGCCGGCGCCGCGACGGGGCTCATCGAGTCATCCCCCGTGGACGGGACTCCGGGGAAGGCCGTTGCGCCGGCGCCTCTCGTCCCGGCCTCGTCATCATGCGCGGACGATGTCCATGCTTCGGCCTCGGAGGTCCTGCTCGCCGGGGGGTGCTCGGGGATCTGCAGAACACGCGCCGCCCCCGCCTCATCGAACGAGGAGGCGGGGACCGTGGACTCCCCCGGCGCGTACTGCCCCCGCAACGACGCATCGGGCAGGCTCTCGCCACGGGACGCGGTGCCGAACGCGGTGGGCTCATTATCGGCCTGCGCCGCCCGTCCCTCATGGGACGCGGCGTGGCTCCCCGTGGCCTCCAGGCTGGGGGCCTCGATCTCGGGCTGCTCGGCCAGCGGATCCTGCAACGCCCTGGCCTGCTCGGGGGTGATCTCCCCCGCGGCGACGGCCGCACGCAGGGCCGCAGCCTCCTGGCGCAGGCGCTTGAGCTCCCGTCGCGTCAGAAGAGGCTGCTGTCCGGTCAGGATGGCCTCGCGCTCGGCAGCGCGTTCGGCCTGCCGCATCGCCCGACGGCTGCGGCGAGTGCCGGCGTCGTCATCTGCGGCGTCGGACTGGCTCTGGTTGACGTCGGTGGGATCACTCACCGTCGTTCTCCTTCCTCAGGGACTGCTCCCGTGCGACGCGAGCGGTCATCGACGTCGTCGATGCCGAACGCTCAACCGTACGGTAAAGACCGTACTTGCGGATGTACTGGACGACGCCGTCGGGTACGAGATACCAGACGGGAATGCCATGGGCGACCCGACTGCGGCAGTCCGTGGACGAGATCGTCATCGCGGGTACTTCCACGAGAGACACAGTATCCTCGGGCAGCCCGGTATCCGTGAGGACATGCCCGGGACGGGTGACTCCGACCAGGTGAGCCAGGTCGAAGATCTTCTCATTGTCCTTCCACGTCAGGATCTGCGCCAAGGCATCTGCTCCGGTGATGAAATAGAGTTCGGCACCGGGGTACTCGGCGATAACGTCGTGGAGCGTGTCGATCGTGTACGTCGTGCCACCGCGATCAATATCCACTCTGGAAACGGTGAAATGCGGATTCGGGGCGGTGGCGATGACCGTCATGAGGTAACGGTGCTCCGCCGGGGTGACACGACGATTCCTCTTGAAGGGCTGATTCCAGGTCGGCATGAAGACGACCTCATCGAGCCCGAAGGCGTACTGAACCTCGGAGGCCGCGACGAGGTGCCCGTGATGAATCGGGTCGAAGGTTCCGCCCATGATGCCGATGCGCAGCTGGCGCGAGACGTCGCTCATCGGCGCCGTCCCCCTGTCGCTCTTCGGCACTGCTGCTCCTTCGGTCGCTGCGAGCCGTGTGCACGCAGACGCGTCCATACTGCCATGGACGAGGCGCGGCGTGGCTCGTGCCACGCCCGCTGCGCACGCAAGCGTGATCGGTGTCGCCCCGTCCGATCCGCACCCGCCCCGGTCCCCTCCCCCGCACGATCTCGGGACGCCGCGCGAAGGAGACTCGCGGGTCTCCACGGCCAGATCATCGGCCGCGACGGCGGCACGACCACGACCGAGGTCATCGCGGGATCTCGCCTCTATCAGATCCCGGCGACCTGGACGGCCCCGCGACGGTCACGACCGGGGCCGTCAGTCCGGACGTACATGCCCGTTCCCCTGAACGATCCACTGAGTCGTCGTGAGGGCGGCCAGCCCCATGGGGCCACGAGCATGGAGCTTCTGGGTGGAAATACCGAGCTCGGCGCCCAGGCCCAGCTGACCGCCGTCGGTGAATCGGGTCGAGGCGTTGACCATGACGACGGCCGAGTCGACCGCCCCGGTGAAGCGATTCATGGCGGCGATGTCCCGGGTGAGAATCGCCTCGGTGTGCCCTGTGGACCATTGCGAGATGTGAGCGACAGCCTCCTCCAGGTCGGCGACGACGCGCACGGCCAGGTCGGGGCTGCCGTACTCGGTCGCCCAGTCCTCATCGGTGGCGGGCATCAGCGAACGCCCGCGCCCGGCCCGCGCGGCCGGCTCCCGCAGCGCCGCCTCGGCGGCCTCGTCCGCGTGAAGGACGACGTCCCTGTCCCACAGAGCCGCGGCCACGGCCGGTAGAAGGCGGTCGGCGATGTCGCGGTGCACCAGAAGCGTCTCAGCGGCGTTGCACACGCCCACGCGCTGAGTCTTGGCGTTGACGATGAGGGGGACCGCGGACTCGAGGTCGGCACTGGCATCGACGTAGATGTGGCAGTTGCCCGAGCCGGTCTCGATGACGGGCACCGAGGACTGCTCCACGACCGCCCTGATGAGTCCGGCTCCACCGCGCGGGACGAGCACGTCGATGAGGCCGCGGGCCCGCATGAGTTCCGTGGCCCCCTGCCTTCCCGCGGTATCGATGGTCGTCACCAGGTCGGCGGGCAGGCCGGCGGATTCCAGAGCGCCGCGCAGGACGCCCACGATGGTCGCGTTGGTCCGCTCGGCGGCACTGCCACCGCGCAGCACGACGGCATTGCCGGATTTCAAGGTCAGGGCGGCCACGTCGACGGTGACGTTGGGACGGGCCTCGTAGATCATGCCGACCACGCCCACGGGAACCCGTACGCGGCGCACCCGCAACCCGTTGGGGAGGGTCCGCCCGTCGATGATCTCGCCGACCGGGTCGGGCAGGCCCGCGATCTCGCGCAGGGAATCGGCGATGGCTCCGATTCTTCGGCGCGTCAGGGTCAAGCGGTCGATGAGTCCGTCGGCCATGCCCGACGTGCGAGCGCGGTCCGCATCGGCCGCGTTCGCCACCAGGATCTCCCGCGCGGATCCGACAAGATGATCGGCCATGGCGTGCAGCCCGGCATCCTTGACCTCACGGCGCGCTCCGACCACGGAGCGCTGGGCACTGCGAGCGGCTCGGGCTGTGCGCGCGACCAGGTCGGTCGCATCCTGCTGGTAGGTGCTGCTGGAGGTGGCGCTCATTGCAGCACCATACGTGCGCAATCGGCATCATGGGAACCTTTCCCCATGATTGCGAACACGATGGACGGGATTCGCGGCGTCGTATTGATGACGACCGTATTCGCCGGGTACCGCGATCTAGAAGGACGCGGTATGATGCTTCGCGCGAGGGCGCTCGGCTGTTCCGCCCATGGCTTGAGCAACCGCATCGCTCGCCGTGGGTCGACACCACCACCACCCGCAGTTGAGCGCCCTCGCCCCTGCTTGGGTGGCTGGTGCGCCCGTCGATGCATTCGCCATTGGATTCCCCCAATCGGGGAGCGAGCGGGAGGAATCGCCCATGAAAGTCACGCACCTGGAGGCGAGCAACTGGCGGAACTTCAAGAACGTGGGGTTCGACGTCGGCGAGCGCCTGTTCGTCGTGGGCCCGAACGCGGCGGGCAAGTCCAACCTCTTCGACATCTTCCGCTTCCTGGCCGACATCGCCGGGCGGGGAGGCGGATTCGCCTCCGCCATCGACCGTCGAGGAGGTCTGAAGAAGGTCCGCAGTCTGTTCTCGCGGAACAATGCCGGAGGGCGCCTCGTCATCGACGTGACGCTGCGGGATGGCGACGACTCATGGCGGTACAGGCTCTCCGTCAAGGGCGAGGGGAAGGGCCGAAACCGTCCCGTCGTCCACGAGGAGCTGGTCATGAGGAACGGCACGGAACTGCTCAGGCGCCCCGATGACCGGGATCTGACGGATGAGGCCCTCCTGACCCAGACGCACCTCGAGCAGATCGCGTCCAATCAGAGGTTCCGCTCCGTCGCCGACTACTTCGATCGAGTCCAGTACTTCCACCTCGTCCCTCAGATCATCCGCGACCCCTCGCGCGCCGTCATCGCCGGAGACGACCCCTTCGGGAGCGATTTCATCGCCCAGATGAACGCGACCGCGCCCCGACCTCGTGATGCCTGGCTCAGGCGCATGCAACAGGCCCTGCGCGCGGCGGTGCCCGGATTCGAGTCCCTGACCATTGAGACGGACGCCGCCGGCAGACCGCACCTGGTCGCCGGCTACAAGAACTGGCGGTCCACCCCTTCGAGACAGAACGAGGTCGACTTCTCCGACGGCACTCTGCGGCTCATCGGCCTGCTGTGGGCCATCATCAGGACACCGGCGAACCGGGGATCCTGCTGCTGGAGGAGCCCGAGCTCTCCCTCAACAACGCGATCGTGAGGATCCTGCCCTCGGTGCTCGCGCAGGCGCGGCGCTCCTCGGACCTCCAGATCATCCTGTCGCCCCACGCCCCCGAGATCCTCGACGACGAGGGGATCAGCCCGGACGAGGTTCTCGTCCTGCGGGTGACGGATGACGGCTCGCGCGCGGATCTTCTCTCCTCGTTGCCGGAGGCGGTGGACGACCTCGGTCTGGAGCTGGCCGTCTCGGATGTCGTCGATGGCCTCATCGCCCCGACGATCTCACAGGTCTGCTTCGGGCCGCGAGGAGTCATCGGTGACGGACGATCCTTACGTCTCGGTCGCCGTGGAGGGGGAGTCGGACACGGGGATGGCCCGGGCCCTGCTCGAAAGCGCCGGCCTCAGGCGCCCGCGGTGCGCGGCAGCTCGGCCAGGTCGTCCCGATGGATCACGGGGGCGACGTGGTCGAGCGCATCGGCGGTCCCCTCCTTGCGCGCCTGCAGGACCTCGTCGAGCTCGGCGGAGGCGTAGCGGCAGATGCCCCGGGCCACGACGCCCGCCGGCCCCACGACCTCCACGACGGCCCCGGACTCGAACTCCCCATTGACACCGGTCACACCCGGTAGGAGAAGAGACTTCTTGCCGACGGTGATCGCCCGCTGCGCGCCGGCATCGACCACGACGCGGCCCTCGGGAATGGAAGCATGCGCCATCCACAGCCGCCGGCTGGGACGATGCGGTCCCGTCGGCGCGAGCCAGGTGCCCAGATCGACGGGCAGCTCCGACCGTTCCAGGAGACGCGGGGCGTCGTCGGCCGCGGCGATGATCGTGGCGATCCCGGAGGCGCAGGCGATCGTCGCCGCCTGGATCTTCGTGCGCATCCCGCCCGTGCCGAGCGAGCCGCCCCGGCCGGTGACATCGACTGCGCCGAGCTGCTCCGGCGTCTCGACGTAGCGCACGGGACCGGCCCCGGGCGTGCCCGGCCTGGCGGTCCACAGGCCGTCGACGTCGGTGAGCAGCACGAGCGCATCGGCGGTGACCAGATGGGCCACGAGCGCGGCCAGGCGATCGTTGTCCCCGAGGTTGAACTCGGCGGTCGCCACGGCGTCGTTCTCGTTGACGATGGGCACCGCCCCCATCGACAGCAGGGCGTCGAAGGTGGCGCGCACAGTCCGGTAGTGGCTGCGCACGGCGACGTCCTGAGCGGTGAGCAGCACCTGAGCGGTCACCACGCCGTAGGCGCTCATCGCGGTCTGCCACCGGGACACGAGGCGCCCCTGCCCCACGGAGGCCGCCGCCTGCAGCAGGCGCAGCTCGCCGGGGCGCTCGGCCATTCCCAGGGGGACCAGTCCCGCGGCCACCGCCCCGGACGACACCAGGACCACGTCGTGGCCGCGACGTCGCATCCCGGCGACCAGGCCCGCGATGATGTCGATGCGGTTGAGGTCGAGGCCCCCGTCGGAGCGAGTGAGGGAGGACGAGCCGACCTTGAGCACGACACGCGCCCCATCGTCCAGGCGCGTCGGCCGGGAACCCGTCGTCCTCATGCCCCGTCCTCGTCCGACCAGCCGGCCGCATCCGTCCAGATGCCCTCGGCGGCCTCGTCGCGCAGCTCCTGACGAGCGGCCTCCTTGGCATCCATGAGCTCATGGTAGTGAGCACGGCGCTCGGCATTGGTGCGTCGGTGGCGATCCTCCATGCGCGCGTCGGTTCCTCGGGCTCCGAGGAGCTCGATCCCGGTCGTCATGGCCGGTTCCCAGGTGAACAGGACTCCGCCATCGACCGACCCGATGAGAACGGGGGCCCCGGCGTGCGCGCCGGCGGCGACCAGCTCGTCCTCCACGCCACCGGCGGCCAGACGGTCGGCCAGGTAACCGACGGCCTCGTCGTTCGCGAAGTCGGTCTGCCGCACCCAGCGCTCGGGCTTGTCGCCGCGAACCTGGTAGATCTCCCCCTCGCGCGGGTGACGGATGAGACGCACCGTGGCCAGGGGCTTCTTGTCGCGGCGGCCGACGGCCGCCGGGCGGATGACGGGCCGCTCCGCCTCGGCGCCGGCGACCGAGGAGCTCGAAGCGGTGTCGTCTCCGGCTCGCGCCCGCGCCACGAGCTCGGCCAGCGCGAAGGACAGGGCCCGCAGTCCCGTGCGGGCGACGGCGGAGACCTCGAAGACGGGCAGACCCCGGGACGCGACGTCGGAGCGCACGAAGTCGGCGAGCTCAGCGGCCTCGGGAACGTCGATCTTGTTCAGGACCACGACGCGCGGACGCTCCATGAGCGGCACGCGGCCGTGCGGGACGGGATCGTCCTCCCCCTGGTCGAGGCGGGCCGCGTAGGCGGCCAGCTCGGTCTCGATGGTGTCCAGGTCGGACAGCGGGTCACGACCGGGCTCGAGCGTCGCGCAGTCCACGACGTGGACGATGACCGCGCAACGCTCGATGTGGCGCAGGAACTCCAGGCCGAGGCCCTTCCCCCGGCTGGCACCCGGGATGAGGCCGGGCACGTCGGCGATCGTGTAGCGGGTCTCCCCGGCCTCGACGACGCCCAGGTTCGGCACCAGTGTGGTGAAGGGGTAGTCGGCGATCCTGGGTCTGGCCGCGCTCAGCGCGGCGATGAGGGAGGACTTGCCGGCACTCGGGTAGCCGATGAGGGCGACATCGGCGATGGTCTTGAGCTCCAGGACGACATCACGAGCCTGCCCGGGCTCGCCCAGCAGATGGAAGCCCGGGGCCCGACGCCTGGAGGACGCCAGGGAGAAGTTGCCCCGCCCCCCGGTGCCGCCCTCGGCCACGACGACGCTCGTGCCCGCACCGACGAGATCGGCGACGACGTGTCCATCGGCGTCCTTGACGACGGTCCCCTCGGGAACGGGCAGCACCAGGCTCTCGCCGTCGGCGCCACGGCGCCATCCGCCCATGCCGGGTGCGCCGTTGCCCGCGGATCTGTGGGGGGAGCGGTGATAGGTCAGCAGAGTAGTGACCCGCGGATCCACGACGAGCACGACGTCGCCGCCGTGACCGCCATCGCCGCCGTCGGGTCCGGCCAGGGGCTTGTACTTCTCGCGGCGGATCGAGGTGCAGCCGTGGCCGCCGTCGCCACCGGCCGCATGGAGGACCACTCGATCGATGAAGCTGGGCATGGGTTCTCCTGGAGGGCTCTGAGCGGGAGGCGAGGCGCGCGGGGCCATATGCCGCGAGGGTGGACGGCGGAAAGCCGTTCGCCCTCGCGGCACCGATTGGTGGTATGGAGACTCAGGCCTCGGGAAGCACGACGTTGACAACCCTGCGGTCGCGGTGGGTGCCGAACTGAACGTTGCCGGCAGCAGTGGCGAACAGGGTGTCGTCATTTCCGCGACCCACATTGTTGCCGGGGTGGAAATGGGTTCCGCGCTGACGGACGATGATCTCGCCGGCCTTGACGAACTGACCGCCGAAGCGCTTGACGCCCAGACGCTGCGCATTCGAGTCACGGCCGTTGCGAGAGGAGCCAAGACCCTTCTTGTGTGCCATGGTGAGGCTTCTTTCTCTTCAGTCGGACGCTCTCATCAGCACCGGCGCTTGGGACCGCCGGCGCCCGAGAACGCCGCGGGACGTTCACTTGATCGCGGTGACCTTGACGGCCGTGAGCCGAGAGCGGTGACCCTGACGCTTGCGAAAGCCCGTCTTGTTCTTGAACTTGAGGATATTGATCTTGGGGCCCCTCTCCTCGCCGACGATCTCCGCGGTGACGGAGGATGCGGCGAGGTCGGCAGCGGCAGTGGTCACCTTACCGCCATCCACCAGCATAACGGGGGCGAGGGAGACCTCGTCACCGATCTCGCCGGCGAGCTTGTCGACAACCACGACGTCGCCGACAGAGACCTTCTCCTGACGGCCGCCGGCCTTGACGATCGCGTAGACCACTTGAATGCTCATCTCTGTCGAAAATCTTCGGATCGCATCCGGGGAAACATCGATTTCCACCGCCGGAGAACGATCCACTTGGCAGGGCGCAAGACGCACCGGCGAACCACTGTAGGCGATCCGCGGCGCTCGACCAACCCGGCGTCGGCACACGAACCTGTGTTCTTGGGCACGAGCCTTCGCGCACAGCCGGCGGGGCCACTGCGGCTCCCATCAGGCCTGATCGATGTCGGCGTGCTCGTGGGCATGCTCCGCCGCAGCGGCGATCTGAGCGAGCGCGCCGCGCACGGCGGCACGCGCCGCGTCATCGTGCACGGGCGCATCGGGCTCACTGGAGGCCTCCGAGGAACCGCTGGAGCGCGAGGACGAACGCGCGGGTGCGGATTCCTCGCGATTCCTGCGACCGCGGCGGCCCGATCCCGAGCCCCTCCGGGAGGGGGCGGGCCCATCCGCGGTCTGATTCTCGACCGGATTGTCGTGGACGATGAATCCGCGACCCCCGCAGCACTCGCACGGCGTGGAGAACGCCTCCACCAGTCCCTGCCCCACGCGCTTGCGGGTCATCTGAACCAGGCCGAGAGAGGTCACCTCGGTGACCTGGTGACGGGTGCGGTCGCGTCCGAGGCACTCGACCAGGCGGCGCAGGACGAGGTCGCGGTTGGACTCCAGGACCATGTCCACGAAGTCGATGACCACCATGCCGCCGATGTCGCGCAGCCTCAGCTGCCGGACGATCTCCTCGGCCGCCTCGAGGTTGTTACGCGTCACCGTCTCCTCAAGGGTGCCGCCAGCGCCGCCGGTGAAGCGTCCGGTGTTGACGTCGATGACCGTCATGGCCTCGGTGCGGTCGATGACGAGCGTGCCCCCGCTGGGCAGCCAGACCTTCCGATCGAAGCCCTTGGCGAGCTGCTCGTCGACCCGGTGGGCGGAGAAGACGTCCTCGGGGCTCACCCAGTGCTCAAGGCGATCCTCCAGATCGGGGCTCAGCTCGCCGACGTACTGGCTGATCGTCTTCCAGGCGCCGGAGCCCTGGACGACCAGGCGCCGGAAGTCCTCATTGAAGACGTCGCGCACGACGCGCACGGCCAGCTCCGGTTCGCCCTTGAGCAGGACGGGGGCCTTGCTGGAGCCCCTGAAGACGGAGGACGCCTTCTTGTCGATGGCCCGCCACTGGGTGAGGAGGCGGTTGACGTCGGCTGCGAGCTGGTCCTCGCTGGCGCCCTCGGCGGCGGTGCGCACGATGACTCCGGCGTCATCGGGGACGATGCGCTTGAGGATCTTCTTCAGGCGCACGCGCTCGGTGTCGGGCAGCTTGCGGGAGATACCGGTCATCGTGCCGCCCGGGACGAGCACGAGATAGCGGCCCGCCAGAGTGATCTGACTGGTCAGTCGTGCGCCTTTGTGCCCGATGGGGTCCTTGGTGACCTGCACCAGGACCGTGTCGCCGCTGGAGAGCGCGTCCTCGATGCGACGCGGCTTGCTCTCCATCCCCGCGGCGTCCCAGTTGACCTCGCCGGCGTACAGCACGGCATTGCGCCCCTTGCCCAGGTCCACGAAGGCGGCCTCCATGGAGGGCAGCACGTTCTGAACCCGACCCACGTAGACATTGCCGACCATGGAGGTCTGCGTGTGACGAGCGACGTAGTGCTCGACGAGCAGCCCGTCCTCGAGCAGGGCGATCTGATTGAGACCGTCCTGCTCGCGCACGATCATCTGACGATCCACGCTCTCGCGGCGGGCCAGGAACTCCGCCTCGGTGACAATGGGGCGGCGGCGTCCGGCCGCGCGTCCCTCACGGCGGCGCTGCCGCTTGGCCTCCAAGCGGGTCGAGCCCTTGAGAGCGGTCACCTCGTCACGCGGGTCCCGCCCGGCGTCGGAACGGGCGCGGGAACGCGAGCGACGACGGCGACGGCGAGGCGGGGCCGCCTCCTCCTCGGCGGAGCCCGGGGCATCCCCGGAGCCATCACCCGCCGAGGCCCGGGAATCGGCCTTCTCGGCCTTCTCCGTCCCCTCGGTCTCCTGACGTTCCTCGGTGCGGGAGCGCGCACGACGGCCACGGCCTCCGCGACGTCGCCGACGGCGACC
>ERZ772940.776-NODE-776-length-12680-cov-5.61893_pt1 | contig 12680 bp, 10 predicted proteins | sample MGYA00511682_ERZ772940 | MGnify/ENA primary metagenome ERZ772940 (study PRJEB29015, sample SAMEA2737922) | human oral metagenome | biome: human oral; feature: human-associated habitat; material: dental | place: China | collected 2031 ... | reverse complement strand
CGTCGAAGCCTCGTGGCGGGGGAGCGGCATCGGCGCCGGCGATCCGGACTCCGCTCTGGCCGGGGCCGTGACCCGCGCCCGTCGCGCCGGCGTGGAGGTCGAGATCGACGCCGACCGGGGCGCCGGGCCCTCCCCGACGGGGGAGGCGGTCGCCCGGGTCGTGGGCGAGGCGCTGGTCAACACTGCCCGTCATGCCGGGCCCTCGCGCGCCCGTGTCACGGTCCGGCGGGAGTTCTCCCGGCTGCGCGTCATCGTCGTCGACGACGGTCCGGCTCCCGGCTGGACGCCTCGCCCCGGCACCGGCCAGGGACTTCGGGGACTGCGCGAGCTGGTCGAGGCCATGGGCGGGACGCTGAGCGCGGGACCCCTCCGCGGTGCCGGCGGTGCTGGTCATGGTGGCGACGGCGCTGCTGGCGGCCGGGGCGCCGGCGGTGCGGATGGGACGGCCGGGGCCGTCGGGGCCGTGAGGGCGGGCTTCGTCGTCGAGGCGATCCTGCCGCTGCCCGCGACGCGGACCGGCGGAGTCGGCGGGGCGACCGCTTCGAGAGCCGGCCCGCGCGAGTCCGCGGAGGAATCCCATGAGTGACGCGAGTGGGACGAGAGAGTCGTCCGGTGCCCCGACCAGCGGCGGCCCGACCGGCAGTATGCCGACCGGTGGCGGCCCGACCGGCGGTCCCGTCCGCGTCCTCGTCGCCGAGGACCAGGCGCTCCTGCGCGCCTCGCTGGCGGCGCTCCTGGACGCCGAGGACGACCTGGAGATCGTCGGGCAGGCCGCGGACGGCGCCCGCGCCGTCGCCTTGGCGACCGGCCTCCGTCCCGACGTCGTCGTCATGGACATTCGGATGCCGGGGCTGACCGGTATCGAGGCCACCGCTCGGATCTGCGCCGACCCGGCGCTCGCGGGCACCCGGGTCCTCGTCCTGACCATGTTCGAGATCGAGGAGTACGTGCTGGGGGCGCTGCGTGCCGGCGCCTCCGGGTTCCTTCTCAAGGACGCCGACCCGCAGACGGTCGTCGACGCCGTGCGCACCGTCCACGAGGGTCAGTCGCTCCTCAGCCCCCAGATCCTCCGGGGTCTCGTGTCGCGCTCGCCGTCCGGTGCGGCCTGCGGGCGGCGGGCCGACGACGTCGGGCGACTCACTCCCCGGCAGCGGGAGGTTCTCGTGCTCATCGCCCGGGGACTGTCCAACGGCGAGATCGAGACCGTGCTCGGCATCACCCGCGCCACCTGCCGCAGTCACATCACCGCGCTGCTGGCCCGCCTGGATGCACGGGACCGCGCCCAGCTCGTGATCGCCGCCTACGAAGCGGGTCTCGTGCAGCCGGGGGCGTGAGGCGGGTACCCGACGAGCAGCACGCTCCCCCTGCGGCAGGACTCGTGCAGCCGGGGGCGTGAGGCGGGGCGCGCCGCGCCCCGGACGGTCCGGAGCGGCCGGCGTCGGATGGATCGCAATCTCATCACCGAGCCCGACGGCGCCACCTGGTTGGCCGACGTCGGACGGGCCGGACAGACTGGTGCCGCAGCGTCGCGGGTCCCCGCGGCACCCCGTCGACAAGGAGAACTCAGAACTCATGAGCCCCTGGTCCTTCGAGAACCAGATGACCGCGATGCAGACCGTCGCCGACCACATGGGCGAGTGGATGCGGCAGGCCGGTGTGCAGGAGACCATCATGAACATCGACGCCCTGGGACAGCGGGTCCTGGTCCACGCCCGCGCCCTGTACCGGGGGCAGTGGGTGGACAACGAGCTCCCGGCGATCATCGTGCGCGAGGCCATCGACCTGCGCGCCGCCATGGCCCAGCCCGGCGGCGGGGCCTGGACCAAGGCGCACCTGACCATGAAATCCAACGACTACCGACTGACCACCGACTTCGACTACGACACCCCGCCCACTCTCGATCCTCCCTACACCCCTGAGGACTGCGCCGAGGATCTGCGTCTCCACCCGCGTCGCCCCGAGACCGTCCCCGCCTGGATGCAGCCTCGATCGGGCTCCTGAGACCGAGGCCGGCGAGGACTCGCGGAGCCGAGGGTGAGGCCCGGCCGGCCGGGATGCCCCGCCCGCCGGGAGTGCCGGCCACCGAGGGCTCCGACTGCACGGACCCGTGCTCGGGGCGCCCCGCCCGCCGGGAGTGCCGCCATCCCCGGGAGGGAGGCCCGCCCGCCGTCCCCGGCGGGATCGCACCGGCTCGGTCCCATCGCTCACGCCTTCTCACGGAACACGACCCGGCGCTGGACCATGTAGCTGGCGACGTAGATCGCGCTGTCGCCCAGGATCTTGGCGATGCCCAGCGGGACGCCGACCCCGGTCAGCGCCGCCAGCGCGAGGTAGCTCGCGGCGACCAGGGCGAGCGCCAGCGCCACGTAGCGCACGGCCGTGCGCCCCACCGTTCCCGGCGCCGCCCGGAAGACGCGCCGGTTCATGAAGAAGTTGGCGGCGCCGCTGATCAGCCGCGCGCCCACCACGCTCGTCAGCAGGCTCCCGGTGAGCAGGTGCAGCACCACGACCCCGATCCAGTCGATGACGAAGCTCGCCAGGGACGCCCCCGTGAAGCGCAGCAGCGGAGCGTAGATCCGCGCGGAGTCCTGCAGCGGGCGGAAGTGGGAGGAGGCGTTGCCGGGCTCGTAGACGGTCGCGATCTCGATCTCCTCGACCGCCATCCCCAGCTCGTGGGATCTCAGCAGGGTCGAGAGCTCGTACTCGTACCGATCGCCGGGGACCTCCAGCAGCCACTCCAGCTCGCCCGCCGGGTAGCCGCGCAGACCGGTCTGGGTGTCGCGCAGCCGCCACCCCGTCGCCCCGCGGAACAGCAGCGCGGTGACGCTGTTGCCCAGTCGGCTTCGCAGAGGCACCGATCCGGTGAAGGCTCGCACGCCCAGCGTCATGCGACCGGTCTCGTGGACCCGGCGGGCCACCGCGGCGATGTCGGCGGGCGTGTGCTGGCCGTCGGCGTCGGCGCACACGACGTCGGCGCCCGGCCACAGGCGGATCACCCGCGCCAGACCGGTGCGCAGGGCCTCGCCCTTGCCCGCGTTGACCGGGTAGCCGGTGACCACCGCTCCGGCGGCGCGGGCCGCGGCGAGGACGCCCTCGTAGGCGGGGCCGGAGCCGTCGTCGACGACGAGCACCCGCGTCTCCGGAAGCGCGCGCCGCACGTCCCGCACCAGGCGGGTCAGGCGCATGTCCGGCTGGTAGGCGGGGATGAGGACGACGAGCGCGACGACGCCGTGTCTCGCCGCGGTCGCGCGTCGGGCGTCGCGATGAGGCTCCGCGGCCGGTAGGGGCGGGCGGCGCCGGGGCGCGACGTCGTCGAGGCGGGAGCGCTCCCGGGTCGGGCGGGAGTCGGAGTCGGGCCGGGTCGTCGTGCGCATTCAGGCCCCCCGGGTGATGTAGAGGATGTCGGAGGTGGCGCGCTCGCCACCGTTGGAGGGCCGGTTGATGATCCGTCCGTCCCAGTACATGGCCGAGGAGCCGCCGCCATCGAGGTTGTAAGCGACCCGGCAGCCGAGGTCGGACATGATCCCGGCCAGCTCGGTCATGGTGACGCCGCGGGAGTAGCCCTCGTCGCGGCCATCGACGACGACGAGCATGTAGTGGTTGGTGTCCACCCAGCCGATGGCCGTGCGGGGCTGGGTCCCCTGAATGGAATGGTTGCCGACGTTCGTGTCGACCTCCACCTCGTCGATCCCGGTGAGGACCCGCCCGTCGTTGACCAGGGCGGGACCGAAGGACAGCGTGTTCCACACCCCGTCGTCCAGGAGGGCCTGGGCGCTGGTGGAGGTCTCGTCGTAGATCTCGCAGCGGCCGTCGGTGTAGAAGGCGATGCCGTCGCGCACGCCATCATCGCGGTAGACGACGCCGTTGCGGATGAGGATGCCGTCGGAGCGGAAGCCGTAGTAGTCGCCGTTGATGGCCAGGACGGCGTCGTGCTCGGAGGCGATCAGGCTCGGCTTGGCGGTGATGTTGGTGCCGTACTCGTTGTTGGCGAAGGCGCTGCGGACGGCGGCGGCGTCGGAGACGGTGACATCGGCCGTGTAGTAGGTGACGGAGTCGGCTCCGGAGCCGGTGGCGACCGTGTTGATCGCGATCGAGGTGAGTGAGGAGGTGTAGGAGGAGTCGGTGATGGCGACGCTGGCCGCGTCGGCGGTCGCCGCCGAGGCCGCGGCGGCGTTCTCGGCCTCGTAGGCGGCCACGTCGGTGATCTCGGTGTGGTCGATGACGAAGCGGTTGAGCGCCCAGGCGCTGGTGCCGGTGACGGTCAGGCCCAGGACGGCGGCGCCCCCGAGCAGGAAGGTGCGACGCGTGCGATGGCGGGGCCGCGGGGTCCGCGATTCGGGCGCGGTCGCCGTTGAGACGGTCATGGAGTCGGCGGTCGAGTCGGCGGAGCCGGGGGAGCTCGCTGTGCTCGCTGTGCCTGTGGCGCCCGAGGTGCTTGTGGTGACTGTTGTATCGGTGGCTTCTGTGGTGCCTACCGTGCTCATGGTGCATGCTGTGCCGTCGGTGGTGTCTGCTGGGCCCGCTGTGCCGGCGGGGTCTGAGGCCGGTGGCCGGTGCTGGTTCGACATGGCTCCACGGTGTCGAATCGGCGTGTGGCGGACGCAGGTCGTTCTTGTGGGTCTCCTGTGAAAGAGGCTCTTCGCGTTCCGGGGACTGAGGCGCAAGCGACGTGGACATGCGGGGCGCGCCGGCGGGTGGGATGACACGGAGAGGCGGTCTGTGACATCCAGTGTGCGGTCGGCGCGGGCGGGCTCCGGTGTCGGCGCTCCGGGTCCCGCGCGGTCGTACCTTCCTGTGCCGGGTCGTACGTTGTAGCGCGCGGTCGTACCCTCTTGCGCCCGGTCGTACCTTAGAGAGGCTCTAACGTACGACCGCGTGCGTCTGCGTACGACCGCGCGGTCTCGGGTACGACTTCGCGAGTCCGGGTACGACCGCGTGCCATAACGTACGACCGCGCGGTCTCGGGTCCTGCGTCGTCTCGCGACTTCTGAGGGTCTCGGACGTCATGGCTCGTGAGATGCGAGCGCTCCCGCGGCGACACGGTTCCGGGGCCCGGCCCGCCGGCACCGGTGTCACTCGAGCTCGTCGTCGAACTCGATGTGGGATAAACGCCAGCCGATCAGGGTCGCGACGAAACCGCTCACCGTCGTCCACCACGGTGCGGCACCGTTGCCCGCGAGCAGGAGGGAGACCCCGATCGCCAGACCTGCCCAGATCGCTGCGAGCAGGAGTGCCCACACGACGATGAGGCGACGGCGCCGTACGAAGGACCACGCGATACGACGACCGCGGTCCGGGAGAGCGGAGCGCAGGGCCTGTATGCGCTGATGCGCCCATATGCCGGTCAGCATCGCCATCATCAGCAGCACCAGGACTGCGATGACGGCGGGCAGGCCCGCGAATCGCATGAGGAGGAGCGCCACCAGCATCAGCAGCAGGCACAGGATCGTTCCGGTGTGGATGACGGACACGACCTGTGCGAGGAAGAGGTCGACCACCGTGCGCACGATGCTGCTGCGGGGGTTCTGCGCGGCGAAGGAGGCGAGGGCGCGCGCGGCGCCGGTCTGGTCGCCGCGGCGCATGCGCAGGATGGCGAGGCGGGCGAGGGCCTGGTCGTAGGAGGGGTCGAGCCGGAGGGCCTCCCGCAGGGAGAGGTCGGCCGCGGCGGGGTCGACGGTCGCCTGGGCGGCGCCCAGCATGGTGTGGTGCTCCGGGTCGTCGGGGTCCAGCCGCACGGCTTCGCGGGCGTGGTCGAGAGCCTCCGCGTTGCGCGGCGACTCCGCCAGCATGCGGGCCATGGCGGAGTGCGCTCCGGCATTGTGGGGATCCAGGGCGAGGCATTCGCGCAGGGCGCGCTCGGCGCCGTCCCGGTCCCCCTGGCGCGCCAGGACATGACCGAGGCAGCGGTGCGCCTCGGGCTCCTGCGGGACGAGCGCAACCGCGGCACGAGCCGAGGCGACGGCCTGATCGATGCGGTCCGCACGGTCGTGGGCGATCGCGAGGGCGAGCTGCGTACGATCCGCGTGCTCCGGGTAGTGGGCGAGGAGATTGCTCAGGGCCTTCATGGCCCGGTCGTCCTGCCCCATCTCCACGAGCTGGCAGGCCCTCGCCCACTGCCGGTCGTAGTCCTCATCGCTCACAGCAGGCGGTGCCGTTTCATCCATTCGCGCAGTTCGGCGTACTCCCCCGAGGAATCCGCGTACTCGATGACGTTGCGGGCGACCTCGAACCACGGGCCGCTGGAGGGGCGGATCTCGCGCAGCGCGGCGAGCATGTCCTCCATGGTGATCAAGCGGGGGGAGCCGGTGCGCACGGAGTCCAGGAGCGCCATCTCCGCGGCGCTGTCGCACAGGTGCGATAGGTCGGCTCCGGTCAGGCCGTCGGTGGTACGGGCCAGCTCCTGGAGATCGATGCCCTCGGCGGGGCGCTCGCGCAGGTGCGTGCGTAGGATGGCGGCGCGCGCCGGCCCGTCCGGCGGCAGGACGAGGATGCTCCGGTCGAGCCGTCCGGGGCGGCGCAGCGCCGGGTCGATGTCCCAGGGCGCGTTGGTGGCGGCCAGGAGGTAGACGCCCTCGTTGTCGCTGCCGATGCCGTCGAGCTCCTCGAGGAGCTGGTTGACGGTGCCGCGTATACCCGAGCTGCGTGAGAGCGAGCGCTTGATGCCGATGGCGTCGAGCTCATCGAGGAAGAGGACGCACGGGCTGTGCTCGCGGGCCTGCTCGAAGGCCTTGTGGAGGTTGGCCTCGGAGTTGCCGATATAGGGATCGAGGATGTCGGTGATGGTGACGTTGAGGAAGCCCGCTCCCATCTGCCCGGCGACGGCGCGGGCGATGAAGGTCTTCCCCGTGCCCGGCGGACCGTACAGGAGCAGGCCACCGCGCAGGCTCTTGCCGTAGAGTCGGCGCAGCTCGGGGTTGCGCATGGGAGCGAGGAAGGAGGCCTCGAGACGGTTCTTGACCTCGGTCATGCCGCCGACGTCGGCGAGCGTGATACCGGCCTTCTCCACCTCCCAGATATCCGGGTCGTCGGAGTCGCCCGCCTTGACCGGTACCGAGACCAGGTCGGGGCCGCTGGGCGTGGACAACGCGGCCGGGTCGGTCGTCAGGTCCTTCTCGGCCCGGTGCCAGTCGAAGCCCTCGGTGTCCTCGGTGGCCTCGGGCGAGGGGCCCGCCTCGGGCGTGCCGGGCTGGGTGCCCGCCGCGGGCACGCCAGCCGGGGTGCCCGCCGCGGGCCCGTTGGGCGATGGGCTCGCCGCGGGCGTACCGGCTGCGGCGGCGGCGTCGGCCGGTGGCGCCGGAAGAGTCACCGGACTGGACGGCGGCGGCACTGGCGACGCGGGCCCGGGCTCGGACCGGTGGTGGGGTTCGGGGTGCGCATCCTGCGGCGTCGTCGCGGATCGGGCGGACAGGGCGCGAGCCATGAGCTCGCGAGCGGCCTCGTCGGTGGGGTCGCACTGGAGGGCGGTGGCGCACTGCGTCACCGCCTCCGCCTGGCGGCCGGCCTCGATGAGGAGCTCGGCCAGGTGGGTGCGCAGTCGGATGTCGTCGGGGGCCGCGTCCACGGCGCGCGCCAGAGAGTCGATGAGTGGGTCGCTCACTCGATCAGTCTAACGGCGTGTCGGGGCCGTTGCTCCGGCTCCGGGCCGGCCTCCGCGCGGAGCCGGGTCGATCGGAAGCCGAGAGCGCCGCGCCCCGGGACCACCGCCGGCCTCCGCGCGGAGCCGGGTCGATCTCGACTCTCGTCCGGGCGGGAGCCCCGGCGCCAGGACGGGGCCGGCGGAGCATGTGATGCAGAGGCTCACATCGGTTGAGGAGTCTTAGCTCCCGGGCGGGGCCGGCCCCCGCCCACGGTGCCGGGCGCTCTTGTTCGGGTGCCGCTGGTGCGCCTCCCGCACGGCTCCTGCCCACGTCCTCTCGGACCGCACGCGGGTCATCAGCGGCCGGCGCCTCCCGCGCGGCTCCCGCGCACGGTGCCGGACGGCGCAGCCCGAGCTCTCAGTGTCCGGGCGGGACGGCGTCTGCCGGACCGGTGCGTCCGGAGAAGGTTCGGAGCTCTCGGCGCCTGGGCGGCGGGTGCTCGCGGCTGGCCGGCGATTCCGTGGCGGGGTCGCCGCGCGCCGCCCAGGCGGCGAGACCCGCGGGACTCGTCACCTCGTCCAGGGCCGTCTCGACGGCGCCCACCAGCGCGGCATCGGCTCCGAGCGCGCTGGTGGTGATTCGCGGCCGGTTCTCGCGCAGGCACGTCATGAGGCCGCTCGTCAGGGCCTTCTCGAAGGCCTCGGGACAGTGAGCGCGCAGGAGCGGCCCGAGCCCGCCGAGGGTGACGACGTCGGGATCGGCGGCGCTGATCAGTCCGGCCAGTCCCCGTCCCAGGCTCGTGGCCGCGGCGGTGAGGGCGGGGCGGTGAGCGGGATCCCCTCGGGCGATGATCGTCTCGATGTCCGCCGGGGAGTCGTCGTCGGCCCCCAGCCGTGCGGCCAGCGGCCTGGCGCCGAGGACGGTGTCCCAGCAGCCCCGGGCCCCGCAGCTGCAGAGCGCCCGCGGGTCGCCGAAGGGGAGGTGGCCGACCTCCATGGCCAGGCCGGTCGCCCCGAGCACGGGCGCGCCGTCGAGGACGAGGCCGCCGCCGACGCCGGTGAGCACGGTCAGGTGCAGGGCGGAGCGCGCCCCGTGCGAGGCGCCGCGGCGGGATTCGGCCAGGGCCTCGCATGTGGCGTCATTGGCGACCAGGAGGGCGGCCTTCGGTGCACCCAGGGGGGCGAGGCTCACCCGATCCCAGTCCAGGACGGAGGACTGGACGACGCTCCCGTCGCGGACGGTGGCGGCCACGGCGACCGACACGACCCGCACCCTGCCCGCGCGGGCACGCGCTTCGGCGGCGACGGCCCGGCGGATGGGGGCGAGCACGTCGGCGGGACTGCGTCCTCGGTGGAGGGCGGAGACCGCGGTGGTGAGGCGGCCGTCGAGGCCCGCGCTGGCCATCCGCCAGTCGGTGGCGGTGATCTCGACGGCGATGACGAGCGGCCCCCGGGGATGCGCGGCGAGAACTGAGGTGGGACGCCCGCGGCCGTGGGGGACCGGGTCCCCCTCGGTCAGGATGGCGGTCCGGCGCATCCTGGTGACGAGGTCGGTGGCCGTGCCGGTGGAGATCCCGAGCTCCCGGGCGACTCCCGCCCGGGTGATGCCGGGAGTCGCCCGCACGAGGGCGCAGACGTCGGCCGCCAGGGCCCAGCGGAGCTGATCGGCGGTGCTGCGTCGTCGTGCCACGGGTTCTCCGGTTCCTGTATCTGCGTCTAGTATTTTAATCGAATAACGAGTTTAATGGGCGCATGACCTCGCCCATGCGCCATCTTGCCTCCTGCCGTGCCGTCCTTCTCGACATGGACGGCACCCTGGTGGACTCGGGAGCCGCCGTCGAGGCCACATGGAGGGCCTGGGCCCGCGATAACGGCCTCGATCCGGCGACCGTCCTGGCGGTGTGCCACGGCCCGGACGCCGCCACCACCGTGCGCCGTTTCCTGCCGGGCATCGGGGCGGCGGAGCTGGCTCGCCACGTCGCCGCTCACCTGGAGCGCGAGTGCGCGGACATCGACGGCGTCATCCCCGCCCCTGGCGCCCCGGAGCTGGTGGCCTGGCTGGATGAGCGGCGCCTGCCCTGGGGCGTGGTCACCAACGCGCACCTGCGTCTGGCCCGCGCGCGCCTGGGGGCCGCCGGGATCGAGGCACCGGTCATCGTCTCCTTCGACGACGTTGAGCGCGGCAAGCCCCATCCGGACGGTTACCTGCTGGGGGTGCGGCGCCTGGGGGTCGAGCCCCGCCGAGTGGCCGGTGTGGAGGACTCCGCCCCCGGCCTGGAGGCGGCACGGGCCGCGGGGACGCTCGTCGTGGCGGTGGGCGGGACCCGGGAGGCCGGAGCCGAGTGCGATGTGGCGTGCGACGACCTGCACGAGCTGCGCCGGCTCCTGGCCTCGGCGGGACCCCGACCGAGCTCCCGACTGCCATGAGAATCACCGACTCGCGCGCCGTCCTGTTCGAGTCGCCCGACCCGGTGACCCCGACCCCGCCCGACGGCGCTCTGGACGTCGTGATGCTGCTGGACCGGCATCGGGTCCCCTGGAGGACCCTGCCGCACCGGCCCACGGCGCTGACCGTCCGTCGGGCGGCGCGGGACACCGCCGCCCCGTTGCGCGGAGTCCTGCTGATCGCCTGCACCGATCAGGGCGCGATGGCGGGGCTGCGGGCCGGTGCGATCGTGGCCCCCGTCCCGCCCGACGGCGATATCGGCGGTCTCATCGACCGGGTCGAGCCCGGCCTCCCGGTCCCCGACCCCGACGACGCCTGCGGCGCTCCCGGCGCTCGCGGCGTTCGCAGTGCCGTCAGCGGGCTGGGCCGCTGGTTCTGCGCGACCGGGTTGCGGATCACCGGGAGCGTCGCCCGTCAGTGGGGGCCCTGAGGGTCGGCGCGATCGGCGGACGAGGGCGGTGAGCGCCGTCGGCGGGAGTCGGCGGGGGAGCGCCGGGGTGCGCGAGTCCGACGTGGAGCACATCACGTCGCCGCCCGCTGACGCTGCGGTCCGGACGCTTCGTAATCTCAGTGCATGACGCCATCCCCGCCCTCAGGATCCTCGCCCTCCCCCCAGGAAGGGAGCCCGGGACCCGGCGGCGGGACCGGGGAGGGAGGCGCTGCGGATGCGCGGTCCGATGCCGGGCTGCGCACCTCCTTCACGGCCACGCTCCTCGTCGCCCTCGCGGCGCTCGCGGCCGTCGCGCCCCTGGCCACCGACACCTACCTGCCCGCCTTCGCCCAGATGGCCGACGACCTGGACGTCTCCGCCTCCAGCGTCCAGCTGACGATGACGACCTTCCTCGTGGGCGTGGCGCTCGGCCAGCTGAGCATCGGTGTCCTGTCCGATCGCTTCGGCCGGCGCCCCCTCCTCCTGTGGGGCAGCGTGCTCGCCCTCGTCGCGAGCGTGTGCACCGTCGTGGCGCCGGCCCTGCCGTTCCTCCTCGTCGCCCGCTTCTTCCAGGGACTCGGCGGTGCCGCCGGCATGGTCCTGGGGCGCGCCGTGATCTCCGACCGCTCGCGCGGCATCACCGCCACCCGGGCCCTCAGCCTCGTCATGGCCATTCAGGGCATCGCCCCCGTGGTCGCCCCGATCCTGGGCGGCGCCCTCGTCGACGTCATCGGCTGGCGCGGCATCCTCGCCGTCGTCGCGGGCTTCACCGGGCTGCTCGTCCTCATGGTCGCCCTCTGGGTGCCCGAGTCCCTGCCCGCCGAGCGGCGTCATGACGGGGGTATGAGGATCCTCCTCGACGGCACGCGCGAGCTGGCGCGCGACCACGTCCTCGTGCGGCTCCTCCTCATCAACGCCCTCGCCTTCGGGCTCCTCATGGCCTACCTGTCCGCCGCGCCCTTCGTGCTGCGCAACGTCCTCGGCATGGGGACGGCGCCCTACACGGCCGTCTTCGGCCTGTGCGGGGCGACGGTGACGGTGACGATCGCCGTGGCCGCCTCGCTCGTGCGCCGCTTCCCGCAGACCCGGCAGGTGCGCGTCGGGCTGCTCACGGGGCTCGTCGTCGACGTCGTCCTCGCCGCCGTGTGCCTGGTCCGGCTGCGCGGGCCCGTCGACGGGCCGGAGCGGATGCCGCTGCTCGTCGTCGTGATCGCGCTCCTCCTCGTGCACGTGGTCTGCCTCGGCCTGTCGATGGGCAACGTGCCCGCGATCGCCCTGGACCGCACCGGCCGCTGGGCGGGCACGGGCAGCGCCCTGCTCGGCTTCATCCAGTTCGTCGTCGGCGGCCTGGTCAGTCCGCTGGTTGGATTGACCGGTGAGGCGAGCGGTGCGGCCTTCGGCGTGGTCGTCGTGGCCCTCGGCGTGGTCGCGAACGCGCTGGCGGCCTTCGGCGTGGGCGATGACGACGCGGCCGACGACGGGGACCGCCCGGCCGACGAGGCGGCCGCACGCGGGGAGCGCCGCTCGGAGCTGTGATGGCGATGCCGTCGGCGTGCGCCGTCCGGGGTGGCGTCCTCCGTGCCCGCCCCTCAATGCGAGGGCGCGATGAGGGCCCGGACCTCGTACTGGCTGGGGCTCGGGCTCTGTTCGGCGGCCCCGGCTGTCGGGCGCCTGTGGAGGTCCTGATCGACGTGGAGACGGTACCGGTTCCTCCCGCCCGGGGATGGTGCCCGGAACCGACGGGGCGGGATGCGCACGAACTCACTGGCTCCTCCTGCCGGGGATGGTGCGGCGAGTGCGCCCAAAGACCCGCCCGGCGGCGGGGACCGGGATGCGAGGAGTAGGGGGCGCACCCGTCTGGTGAGGCGCGTGGGGCTCCTGGGACTCGTCCGGGCAAGGCGTGTCCAAATCTGCCACAAAGGAGCTGAAAGCCGATATCGGCGCCGAAGAAAAGCCCGGAATCTCAACGATTCTCCTCGCGCACTCCCACAGGATCCGGGCCTTTGTGGCAGATTTGGACAATCGAGCCTCTGATCGGCCCACGTCCATCGGATCCCAGCATCCCCGTCACCTCGCCCCGCAGGACCGCGCTCAGCCCTGCCGCCAGTGAGGCTGCTTGTGAAGCGGTGGAACGGGACGGTGTCGATGGACTGGGAGGCGAGGCTCGTGATTTCAGCGGCAACCTCCTCGGGGAGGCTCCGCCGGGCTGAGCGCGGGCGCGCATGGTG
>ERZ772940.774-NODE-774-length-12743-cov-4.66252_pt1 | contig 12743 bp, 13 predicted proteins | sample MGYA00511682_ERZ772940 | MGnify/ENA primary metagenome ERZ772940 (study PRJEB29015, sample SAMEA2737922) | human oral metagenome | biome: human oral; feature: human-associated habitat; material: dental | place: China | collected 2031 ... | reverse complement strand
TTGCTTGGTTGTATTGGCATTCAGCAATGGACGTTCACGTAGATACAGGATAAAGGATTCCATATCTTTTTTAGACATATTTTCCAAGACCGATAAAGGAATGTCAGACATTTTATCAACATTTGAAATACCAGATTCCAAAACCCAGCTGAAAAATCGATCGTATTCCTTGAGGTATTCGTACAAGGTTGTAAAACTGTAAGGAACAGCAAGCTTAGATTGGTAGTATTCCAGAACATACCAGGGCATGATTTGTTTTAGTTTGTCGATTCGTTCCAGTAAAATCTCACGTTTCATGTATTTTCTCCATAATTAAGTCTACTAGTAGTATAGCATAGACTAATATATTTTTCAAGAAAATTATAGTTTTTCGGAAAGATATAATAAGAAACTTAAAACAGAAGTCCAACTTACCCCCAGTTATCCTGAACACTTTATTAAATTTCATCATACTTGAGTAACATATTCGGAATCTTTTCTTCAAGACTCTTACGGACTTTTCCTTGTATTGCAGTGTCCATTTGGCTGTTAATACTTGTTATTGTTGCTTTAGTATCTCTTGCAATTGTTTTCGATTTTTGGTCAAAACTTTCTTTTATTTGATTTTTAGCGACCTTTGCTAATTGGCATTGAGCCAGGATACGATTTCTTTCCATCATGCGATACATTTGTTTTAGAGCGTATTGGTATTCTTCATCAGTATAGTACTCATTCATTGGTGCTTGCATAATTTCTCCTTAGTTTTTGATATTCTTCATCTAAGATATTTTTTCTTTGTTGAAATTCTTTATCTATTTTTTCTTTTTCTTCTTCCAGTTTTATTTCATTAGTTCTATAAACTTGGTTAGAATGATATCTCAAATTTTCTATTTCTGTAAAGTACTCTCTAACACAATCAGGAGTTGATGGAAATTTTCTTAATACTTGGTACATTTTATCAGCTTCTTCGTCCATGATTTTTTCTAATCTTGCAGAACGTTCCTCTAGTTCTAGTGTCTTTTTCTCTAACTTTTTCTTTTGCTGATAGTATTGTTCTTCGAGTTTAAGGATTTCCCTCTCTTTTTGCCTAATGGCATCCCATTTTACATTTCTGCTTTCCATTGTCTGAACTCCTTAGCAAATTGTGTGTCTGTCGCCACTGTTTTTTCGATGACTTCCTGTAATTGTTTGTTTAACTGTTCAAATGCTTGGGCGGAAGCATTCATCTTAGTGACTGTTTGATCCGTTTCTGCCTGAAAAGTATCGATAAACTGTGCTTGAGTGATACCTTGGCTAGCAAAAAGGGCCTCAACCTCATAGGGAGCTAATGCACTGTAACTTGTAAAGTCGATTTTGGACCAAATTTCTTGTAATTCTTGATTGGCTTTTTTGGCTAAGGCGCTCACTTCATCAGCTCCAGTTCTTGCTGCCGTAGCCATAGATGATGATAAGATAGAACCCTGAGCTGCATCTAAGTATATTTCCTCAGAGCTACTAATGCCACCTGATGACCATTTTGATTTCAAGTCCTTGTAATGAGCCATTCCTCGGAGACTATTGGCATACGCTCGATAAACACCACTGATTAAGGGTTTTCCACCTTTACCATCAACAACTTGACCTGTTACAGGATCAAACTCCCAGTCCTCAATTTTATGGCTAGATCCATCCAGCCAGTATATTGTATCAGGCATTTCTAAAAAGGACTTATTAAACCATTCGGGGTGATTGAAGTCATTGATAGCTACAACATTATCAGACTTTTTACGATAATCTATAAACATAGCTGGATTTTTATCAATAAATGCTTTTTCCTCGTTAGAAAGTGATAGATAAGTGAACCAAGCATTATAAGTTGTAGTTGGAATATGATATTTAGCTCCTACTTTCAGCATATAAGAACCTTGGGAATAGCCTGATAATTGACTGACTTCATATCTAGGGTCTTCCATAATTTCTTTTACAAATCGGTCTGCTACAAAATATTGAGGAGATAAGGATATTTCTCTTTCAATAATGGCAGTGGAAACATCAATCTTAGTAGGACTATCAGGATCCGTTCCTGCAGCAATCACAGCTACATTTTTATAATCTGGTTCGCCGTTGACAATAGGTGCTACCACCAAACCATCAAAACCTGTTTCAGTGTCAGACTTAGTCGCAACAACACGGAATTCTTGACCATCTGAGGTGGTTATAGTGTTGGTTTCTTCAAAATCAGATGAAGAAGAATTCGGATTAGGCGCTTCTGTAACCAAAGGTTTATTATTCCTCTCAGCGTATTCAGCATTGACACTGTATACATTCTTACCATGGTTTAATTCATTAAGTTGTTTATCAGTATAATTAAATACCATTACTGTTCCCCTCTTTCTTTATTAGAGTATGTAACCGTAACTGTATTAGTTGTTATTCCTTTTCTTCGGTTAAGAAAATCTCGTTGTCCATAAGTCACACGACCATTATAATTTTCTTTATCATCTAAGTTATGTGGAATTCCATAGAATATTTTTTCTCCATCTTCAAACAAAATATCAACCTTACAAGACCAGTCACCAGGAGGGTTCGTATATGTTGGATTGGAAATTTCGACCTCTTCTATCCCTTGATAAGAATTCTTTAAGGCGTTTACCAGACTAACTTCGTATTCTCTATTTCGACGCTCTTCTTGGGATTTTCCTAACATGCTAAACATAAAAATACCTCCTGCTGTGATAATTGCGAGTGACAAAACGATTAGTAGCTTTTTATGACTTTTTTTAATGCTGGAATTGTTCATTTAAGATTTTCTCCTTTTTCTTATTATACAATAATCTAATCATTCTTTACAAAGTAGGGGGAAAATCATACCATATACTGAAAATCAGATTCCTAATTCTTAAAAAACCAAATCTTTTTTGATTTGGTTTTGAAGGTTTATAATGAATTTTATTTATACCGACTATACTCATCTTTTTTATGTATTACCATATAGCAGGATGCCAAGATGACAAAGATTTTAAGCAGGTAGGTTTCGTATCGATTAGTGTCTATGGTTAGCTGAGACAAGACGTTAATGATCGAATGTGTCATAACGCAAATCCAGAGATCCTTTGTTTTGATATAAAGAGCTGAGAGTACGAAGGAATTCGTCAGCAATCCAAATAAAAACGGTAGAGTTTGCAGTGTTGCTAGGGAACCATCTATGTAAAAGAACAACAGGTGCCAAATTGCCCAGCTGAAAAAGGTTAGGATTGTTGAGTGAAAATACGGTAGCTTCTCTTGTAAAATTGGTTGAAAGGCATATCGCCATCCAATCTCTTCTATACCACCAAAGACAATAAATTTGAAGAACATCAAAAATGGGAGATACCAGCTAAATTCTATTATTTCCCACCAAACATTAGAAAAGAAAAATCAAGGGCAATAAGGAAGAAAGATAATAAATAGTGTTTATAACTGGTATGAATGTTAAAAAAATCTTTTACAATCTTCTTAAAATGAATATGAAAATAGTGATTTGCAACAATTATTCCCCAAAGAGCTGAAGAAATCCCACCTAGAAAGATTCCTAAAATAGTTAATAAATTGGAATGAATCGAAAAATGATTCAAGAGAAAGAAAAGGAGACAAACTGAAGCCATTTGGCTAAATGTGCCTAGCAAATATACCGCAATTGCCTTATTTCTTTTCATAGAGAATCCTTTCAATAATATTTTACGTAAAATAAATTATGTAAACAAAACTTACAACAACAAATCTTTGACTTTCCCAATTTCACTTTTTGGAATCACCAGGTGAATCATATCACCCAGATACATTCTGGTTGAGCCGTGAACTGTTTGGCTCTTGCCATTATGAACTTGGGTTGTGATGAGTACATTATGTGGCAAGTTGAGCTCGTGAACCTGTTTTCCAGCGATTTTGTCAGAGACAGGAATTTCAATGAGGGTGACTTCTCCTTCATCTGTCGCTTCTTCTGGCAGTATTTTTTCTAGCATGGCCTCATAGACTGGAGCACCCTTGAGTAGATCCATGACGATGTAAGCTACCAAGGTCACTAAGCCAAGTGGCATGAGGTTGCGAATGTCCCCTACCATCTCAGTAACAAGTATCATAGCGGTTAAGGGAGCCTTGGAAATCGCTCCAAAATATCCACTCATCCCTAGAATGACAAATATAGGGAATTGCTCCTGACTGACAAGTCCAAAATTCACACAAATGACACCGACTAGGGCACCAAGTAAGGAACCAAGTGCCAAAATGGGTAGGAAAATTCCTCCTGGGAGGCCACTTCCATAGCTAATCATGCTCCAAACAAAGCGAATCAAAAAGTAAGCTAATAGAACTTGAAAACTAAAATTTTGCTCAGTCAAAGAAAGAACGACCTGATTTCCACCACCGAGAATTTGAGGTAAGAAAATCCCGACTGGTATGATAAGGATAAAGGCTAGGATTGGAAAATAAGCTTTATCCAAATGAATTTTTTGACCAATCCAGTCATAAATTCGACCAACATTGAGTACAGCTTTCTCATAAAGAAAACCAGAAAGCCCGAGAAAAACTCCCATAAGGAGGTAAATCCAATACTGGTCTAGGTTCATGAGAGGAATGTTATCTGGCATATCCAGTACAGGTGTTAGGCCAAATATGAGTAGTGAAACAAAGTTTGCTACGAGACTGGCCGCTAGAGTGGAGACCCAGAAAAAGCGTGAAAAATGGTGATAAACTTCTTCTATAACAAAGAGAAGACCTGCGATTGGTGCATTAAAGGCAGCTGCTAATCCTGCTGCAGCACCACTGGCAATCAGGGAGCGTTCCTCTACCGGACTGGATTTGAGCCACTTGGCAATACCTTTTCCACCAACTGCTCCAAGTTGAATACTTGGCCCTTCTCGTCCTAACATAAGTCCACTGGCAATTGCAAGAATACCTAGAATATATTTTTTCCAAAGTACGCCCCACCAGTTAAGGGTCATGAGACCTTTTAGTTCGGCTTCGACTTGAGGAATTCCTGAACACTTGATATCTTTTTCCAATCGAGTCAATTTCGCACTGAGCCAGCTAACAATTAAATAAAATAGGCCAATGATAAAAAGATTGCGCACCAGGTGCGCTTGATCTTGATAGAGTCCTTGTATCAGGTGGAAGCCTTTTTCGATTAAGAAACGAAAGGATCCGACGATGAGACCGACGACGAGACCGACAATGACTCCTCGCCCAACTTGGGATAATATGGTGCTTGAGGCAAAGGCAAATTCTTTCTTGGAACTGAGTGTTTCTGACTGTTCCTCCATAATTATTTCCTCTTACTTATCTTTCTTAGTTGAAACCAGTGTTTTGACTGGTTCAAAACTGATTCGGTGAATTGGGGTGACACCTAGTTTTTCCAATCCTTCTAGATGTTTAGCTGTTCCATATCCTGCATTAGCCGTGAAATCATAGCCAGGATATTGCTGATCAAATTCCTTCATCAATTCATCTCGTGTCACTTTGGCAACTATAGACGCGGCTGCGATAGAGAGCGACTTAGCATCTCCCTTGATAATTGCTGTTTGGGAAATTGGTAAATCAAGTTGCATGGCATCAATCAAGAGGTGCTCGGGTTGGGGACTGAGCTGGGAGATTGCTTCCTTCATGGCCAGTTTGGTCGCCTCGTAGATATTGACTTGGTCAATGACTTGATTGTCCATGATTCCAACGCCGATTGCCAAAGCTTGGTCTTGAACGGCTTGATAAATTTCCAGATGTTTCTTTTTGGGGATCTTTTTGCTATCGTTGAGGCCTCTAATCTTACAATTTTTCGGCAAGATAACCGCTGCAGCGACCACAGGTCCAGCCAGTGGACCACGACCGACCTCGTCAACACCTGCTATTAGGGTCAATCCTTGTTTATAAAGTTCTTTTTCATAGGAAAGCATGGATTCCAAACGAAGGTTTTCATCCAGTTCTGCCTGAATGGCTTTTTTACGCTTGCTGATTTCCTTTTGAACTCCAGAACGAGTATCTTTTTCGAATTCTAGAAAAAGAGGATTGTCTAATTCTTTAACAGTGGCAAGAAGTTCTCTGATTTCTTTAATCGTCGTCATCGATATCGTCCAATGTATCTAAGGTGTAGTTACCGAGTTTTCCATCACGAATTTCCTTCACGAAAAGACTGTAAAAGCGGTCGTAATCATCTCGGAAACCGAGGGCACGGGTCATATTCATGATGATAACAGGTGCTTCTTCTTCTATCTTCATTTGTTTGAAGCGTTCAGCTAGCTTATCTGGATAATGTTTTTTGAAATAATTGAGACCAAAAATGGTCACTTCATCCATAGGAAGCAACTGGTCTTTAATTGCTCCTGTTAGGGCTAGTTTCAAAGCTACGGTTTCGTCTTCGAACTTAGGCCAGAGAATTCCTGGTGTGTCTAGGATTTCAAGGTCTTTGTTGGTTTTGAGCCACTGTTGCCCCTTGGTAACACCTGGTTTATTGCCGACAACCGCAATCTTTTTCCCAGCCAAACGGTTCATGAGAGTTGACTTACCGGCATTTGGAATTCCGATAATCATGGTACGCAAGGTTTCGATTTTGATACCGCGTTCTTTCTGGCGTGCAATCTTATCAGCCATGAGCTTTTTAGCAGCATCAGTCACAACTTTTACAGTAACTTGCTCTTTGGAGTTGATAGCCAAAGTTTGAATTCCCTGTGATTCAAAATACTGACGCCATTCTTTGGTCATTGCTGGATCTGCTAAGTCCGCTTTATTTAAAATCAAGAGCTTCGGTTTATCACCCACAATCTTGTTTAACATAGGATTTTGACTAGATAAAGGTAGCCGAGCATCCACCAAAATCGTCACAAAATCAACAAATTTTAGATTCTCCTGAACTTGTCGCCGAGCCTTAGACATGTGGCCCGGGAACCATTGAATTGTAGCCATAAATTTCCCTTTCCGACTAAAAAAACGTTTTCTATCTTACCATCTATTCTATCATAAATTAGGAACTTTTGCACAGGCTTTGACCACAACAAATGATAAATAGTAATCGTGCGAAATATCCTTGATGCCAGCAACGATTGACTTGACTTTTTTTACTGACGAGTATATACTTAGTGTATACAAATTCGTGGAGGTAGAGCGATGAATACAGTAAAGACTCGGAAGGTGGGGAATTCGCTCACTGTGACCATTCCTAAAAATTTGGGGATGACAGAAGGTCAAGAAATGATTGTCTACAAAGGGATTGACGGAGTCATTGTCTTAGCTCCAAAACTAAAAGATCCTTTTGATGGGATTACTGATTTGAGAATGACAAATGATTTTGAAGAGGTAAGGTCACTTGATAGCGAAATCTGAGTATATTCCTGAAAAGCAGGATATCATTTGGCTGGACTTTGATCCATCAGTTGGTCGAGAAATCCAGAAACGACGACCTGCCTTGGTTGTTTCTAGGAGAGAATACGCTTTGCAAACTGGTTTTGTGGCTGTCTGTCCTATCACTCACGGCCAACAACGGTTGGCAGAAAAAGGCTTGCTCGTTCCTGTCTCGTCGGATAAGGTAGATGGCGCTGTCAATCCATTTCAACTGTACACTTTTGATTTTCGGATGCGTAATGCTCAAAAAATAACAAGAATGGACACACAGTGTTTTCAGAAAGTCGTCCAACTTTACCAGTACATCTTTGGAGATACATAAATCCTACCATGCATAAACAAGGTAGGATTTTTTCTATATGAGTAACCTATCTAAAAATGGGTGAAGGCAGTTTGTCAAAATCCCTCTAATCCAGCTTTCTTGGGCTGATGATAGATGTTCTGCCTGAAGGCATTCTTTTAGAAAATTGCGGACTTGCTCGGGTGCAATTTCAAATTCAAAGGCCTTCATCCTGTAGAAAAAGTCGACGAGATGCTCAGATAAGTAATCTTCTGAAAAGGGGACTTCTCCATTTTTTCGATATTCTAATAAGAGACGAGAAAATCTAGCTTTTTCATCTGGTAAATCACGAAAATAAGAATTTATTAGCAAAATTTGTTTTTGCTTTCGTTCAATAGGAGCTTGATTTGCAATACGCTGGTCTTTTTCCAGCTCCTTTTGATTTTGTTTAGCCCTGATAGCTCGTTCTTCTCTATTCTTTCCAAAAAGAATTTTTTCCCATTTTCGTTCTTCTAGTGTGAGAGTTTCTCTAAAGCCAAAGTAATCTTGATAGGCGCGTTCAGCGGGCCCCATGGCTAGGATGAGATTATCTGCGTATTGCTTGGCGATTTTATCTCTTTTCTTACGTTCTTTCTCTGCCTGAATCCGTAAATGCTGCTCGTAGTCGATTTTCTCCTTACCTAGCTTGACAAGGTAGAGTTGATCATCAGACTTTCCAAGTAGAAATGGTTTGATACACCTTTCAAGGACTTCTTCTAGGCGAGCCTTCTTTTTTGGCTCTGCCTTGGTCCAACTTCCACCTTGAAAGACTTCTAGGAAAAGCTGGTAATCTTTCTCAGGTGCAAATTGATTGCCACGATTGGCTTTGAAAACACCTTTTTCCCAGAACCATTTTAGAAGTCGTTCGTCAAAATCGCTTTTATTGACCTTGATTTTTTCCTTTTTCTTGACCTTTTTAGTCAGATTTTCGAGCTTTCTGAGAAGTTTTTCTTCCTCTACCAGTTGCTGGTCTAAAGTCAGTCGATGAAAATGACGAACACAATCGCTGCCAATCGGAAAGAGGCGTTGACCTGTAACTCCGTTAAAGAGTTCGTAGGCGTATTTAATGGCATTTCCGCAGATACAATTACTGCGCCCAATACCATTAAAAATCAAGGAAACTTCATTCCATTCCTTGGTTGCTTGATCCCAAGTATCGGCTTTTGAAGCCTGTAAAACCGCATCGTGCAAGGATTTTCTAACTGGAAGTGTCATGAGGTTTCCTTTCTAATACTCAATGAAAATTAAAGAGCAAACTAGGAAGCTAGCCGTAGGCTGTACTTGAGTACGGCAAGGTGAAGCTGACGTGGTTTGAATTTGATTTTCGAAGAGTATAAATTATACTTTTACAACTTGAACCTCATCTTTACCGAGCAAAATCAAGTATTTCTCTATATTTTCAATCGAATAAGCTCGTGATAAAGCTTCTCCGTAGAGGGCTAACTGACCACGATAGCGGTCTATGAGTTGACTTGGTTCATCGTAACGGTCTGTTTTGTAGTCGAAAAGAACGATACGATCCTTATAAAGAAGATAGCCATCCAAGATTCCACGGACAACGAAATCTTCCTGACTCTTTTGGTCGCGTTTGAGCATGGAGAAAGGTTGCTCGCGATAAAGATGGCTGGTATTAGCAAGAATCTCCTGACCAAGTGGTGTGTCAAAGAAAGCTAGAATCTTAGAAAGATTGATCTTGTCTCTGACAGCTGGACTCGTTTGAACTTGTTTGAGAGTATCTTTTAGGCTAGCAAGTGTTGGTTGCTGACTGAGGTCAACTCGCTGCATGAGTTCGTGGGTTGCACTACCAATCTCCGCTCCAGTTACCCTTTCTTTAGTTGAAAAATCTGGTAAATCAAAGCTGATTTGCTTCTCAGTTGATTGAGTTTGGTTAGTAATTTCTACCCCTTCCATATCCATAATAGGTTCATAGAATTTCTTGATTTGGCTTGGGGTTTGAACACTTGGTAGTTCAATGGCTGCGCGGTGAAGAGTATTATAAACTTCCACCTCTTTCAGCATTTCAAGGGCTTCTTTAATCGTTTCAGACTGACGATTGTCTGCTTGAGAACTATCTTGTAGAGAACTCTTGTTTTCCAACTGACCAATAGCTTCTCTAGTCAACTGGTCTTCACCAACGAAACGATAACTAAAGTTGGGATTGTCCTTGGCAAATACTTTGCTGATAGCCCAGACCCAATCTTGGAAATTTCTTGCTTGCAGTCTGGTATTGCTATCTAGTTTTCCGTTTTCAGCTGTTGGATATTCCTTGGCTTCCAGCTTTTCACGAGAACCCTTACCGACAAGATAAAGCTTTCTCTCAGCTCTCGTCATGGCAACATACAGCAGACGCATCTGTTCAGAATAGCTAGCCAATTGCAGTTCTTTCTCATTCTGGGTATAGGTAAGGCTGGGAATAGAGAGTCTGATGGTTTTAGGATAGTGTGCTTCCACTGCTCCTGTTTTCACCTTGGCAATGTATTTGACACCAAGTCCATTTTGACGGCTGAGAATGACGTCTGACATCGAGTCTTGCTTGTTGAAGTCCTGATCCATATTGAGTATAAAGACGTAAGGGAACTCCAGCCCTTTGCTCTTGTGAATAGTCATGAGTTCCACGGCATCTTTAGGCGGTGCGACGGCTACGCTTGCGAGGTCATGCTGAGCTTCTAGGACTTGGTCAATCATACGGATAAAACGAGATAAGCCCTTAAAATTACTCTTTTCAAACTGGTCAGCGCGCAGAGCTAGGGCATAGAGATTAGCCTGTCTAGCAGGTCCGTTTGGCAAGGCTCCAACATAGTCATAATAAAAACGGTCATTATAAATCTTCCAAATTAAGTCATAGAGAGAGTGGGTTTTGGCATACAAGCGCCAAGAATCCAAAATATCCATGAACTGATTTAATTTTTCCGCTAGAGCTGTATGAATTAACTCTTTCTGGCTAGCTACTTGTTTTTGAGCATTGAGCAGTTTTTCATAGAGATTTTCTTGGATTTTATCTTCTGCTTTCTGAAGAGACAAGCGTGCCAACTCGTCCTCATCAAAGTTAAACATAGGAGACTTCATCAGAGCAACTAAAGCATAGTCTTGCAGAGGATTGTGGATGACACGAAGCGTATCCAACATGACTTGCACTTCTAGGGATTGGAGATAATTATTTTGCTCGCCGTCGGTTTTAACTGGAATTCCGTACTCAGACAAGGCGAGGAGAATCTGGTCGTTTCGACTACGACTGGAAGTCAAAAGGGCAATTTCTTTGAAGGCAACACCTTTTTCCTGATGGAGCTTCAAGATTTCCTTGATAACTAGGCGCATTTCTCCTGTGAGTTTCGTGTCTGCATCACTTTCTTCTTCCTCTTGCCCACTATCGTTCTTGTCGTAGATGAGAAATTCTGCCTTGTTGTCTGGATTGGGAGTTAGTTTGGTATTGGCAAAAACAAGCTGGTGCATGCTATCATAGTTGATTTCGCCGACCTCTTGGTCCATAAGGCGCGCAAAAACATCATTAGTTGCTGACAGAACTTCTGAACTACTACGGAAATTTTCCTTGAGGAGAATCAGCTTTCCTTCTTGAGGATTTTGCGCATAGCGTTGAAATTTTTCATTGAAAATTTGGGGATCTGCCTGACGGAAACGGTAGATGGACTGCTTGATATCCCCCACCATAAAGCGATTGTGACCATTCGACAGCAATTCCAGCATTCGTTCTTGAATATGGTTGGTATCCTGATACTCATCGACCATAACTTCGTGGAATCGTTCCTGATAAGCCTCGCGGACTTGTGGGAAATTCTCTAAAATCTCAATGGTGTAATGACTGATATCAGCGAATTCAAAAGCATTTTCCTGACGTTTACGTTCTCGATATGCCTCCACAAAATCACTCATAAAGGTTTGGAAGTTTTTAGCTAGCTCCCAGGTGTCTTCATGATAACGTTCTTGGTAGTCGAGAACTGTTATCTGGTCTGACAGTTGTCCTAGTTTAGCAAACTGGGCTTTTCTCTCATCGTTATAGGAATCAGCCAGTGGTTTCAAATCGGCCTTACGACTAGAATTAGCCAGAGCTCGACCATTTTTATCCTTGGAGATGGCGACAACACGAGAAAGCACAGCTTGATAAGCCTGGCTATCGGACTCTTGATTTAAGGAGCCAATTTCATCCAGAACCTGTTGCACATTTTCTAAATAGGCAGCTTTTGGAAACTCCTTAGCATCGTTATCCAGATGATAACGGAAAAAGCTTTCCAAATTCCAAAGCGCTTGCTTGATTTGCTCGGTCAGTTTGTCTTTTTCATTTGCAAAGTCAGCTTCCTCAAACCCTTTGAGAAAAGACTCGTTCAACCATTTTTGTGGACTGCTAGTGGATTGAAGGAAATCATAAATTTTGTAGACTTGCTGGCGCAGACCTCTTTCATCCTTGCCACGCCCAGCAAAGTTCTTCACCAAACGGCTAAATTTCTCTTTATTCTCACCTTGGTAATGCTCTTCAAACACCTGATGAAAAACTTCGTTTTTGAGGATTAACTGTTCACTTTCATTTTGTAGAATACGGAAGTTCGGTGCGATATCAATCAGATAACCATGTTTCCCAAGGAATTTTTGTGTGAAGGAGTCCATGGTTCCGATGGCAGCGTTTGGCAGGTCTGCCAACTGGCGTCCCAGGTGTTGTTTGAGATCGACATCATCAGTTTCTTGGATCTGTTGGCTGATTTTTTTCTCCAAACGTTCCTTGAGTTCGGTAGCAGCCTTGACAGTAAAGGTTGAGATAAAGAGTTGACTGATTTCCACACCACGCGCTAATTGGTCCAGAATGCGCTCTGCCATGACAAAGGTCTTCCCTGAACCAGCAGACGCTGAGACCAGAATATTTTGCCCTGCGGTATAAATGGCTTCGATTTGCTCGGCCGTTTTCTTCTGTTCCTTGTTCGAATTCACTTCTGCTTCTTGCAATTTTTGAATCTCTTCCTCAGTCAAAAAGGAAATGGGCTTCATCGATTCAACTCCTCTCTCATTTTCTCAAACCAAGCTTGCTTGAGTTTTTCTCCGACCAGTCGTTTGCCATCCGCTAGGTCTAACTTTTCTAGGAAACGTGCTTGACCCAAAT
>ERZ772940.773-NODE-773-length-12746-cov-3.90016_pt1 | contig 12746 bp, 10 predicted proteins | sample MGYA00511682_ERZ772940 | MGnify/ENA primary metagenome ERZ772940 (study PRJEB29015, sample SAMEA2737922) | human oral metagenome | biome: human oral; feature: human-associated habitat; material: dental | place: China | collected 2031 ... | reverse complement strand
GTACGTTCTACACTACCTGTTATCTTTTCTATAGTAAGCCTATTAACCTCTACTAACCTAAGCTTAAGCCTATCTATTCTTGCTTGCATATCGGCTAGTCTAGCATCTATATGCCTACTAAACTCAGCTGCTTGGTTCTCTATGTTAGTTATCTTATCTACGAAGTTAGATTTATAATAACTTCTAGTAACCATAGCATCGTCAGGACTACTATCTACTGTTCTTTCTGATAAGAGTGTATTACCTATATCGGTGGTTATCTTATCAGCTCTTATCTTACCTACACCCATATGGCTATGCTCCTGGTATAAGTGCTCTAACAGAACCAGCTGTATTATTAATAAGATTAGTCATCTCTGCTCTTAGGGCATTGATCTGATTATTAATATTAGCATTAAGCTCATTTCTAAGAGCATTGATTCTAGTATCAACTGTATTACTAAGCGTTGTATAGAATGTCTCTATGTCTTGTGCACACTTAGTTATCTTACCATCCATAACATTACATCTAGCCTCGATATCTTGTTTCATAGAGGCTAGCTTCTGCTCCATAGTAGCTAACCTTTGAGCTGTATTATCTATAAAGTATTTCTTAGTTATAACAGCATCGTCTGGAGAAGCATCACTTACAGGTGTTGTTATAGCTGTGTTTTCAGCCTGAGTCTTATATATACCCGCTTTTACTAAGCTCATATTTATTTACCTCCATATACTACTAAAATATATCATATAGCCCAGTAGATATAGGGCTAACTCAGCCAAGCTAGCCTGAACGATGCTAGCTGTTAAGCTAGTTAGTGAAGGAAGCTAGGCAGCTATCCTGTTCTATCTTAGATATAGTATTTCTTATACGATAACTACTTACAGATGATTAAATAAGTATATAACTTAAGGAGATATAACTATGTCTAGAACATCTAACCCTATAGGTAGGCTTAACCCTACACCAGCTATGATAAAAAGATTCACTTGGATACATGTTAACGATGCTATAGCGGATGGTAAGATAAGATCTTATCAATCCGCATATTCAGCTAGATATAAGGATGAGAAAGCAGGTATAGTAGGTAGATTCTGGACTAGATATGATGGCTTGTATATTAACTCTAACTATCCTAAGGTGTATGATTCTATAGGTATAGAGGAGCTATACTTTAAGCTAGCAGATAAGCTAGGTGCCACTAACCTCTGTAGAGAGATAGCTAAGCTTACTGGTTGGAGATTTAATAGGATATATTGTTACTTTAGAGCATTTAGGTTTGATAGAGAATCCACCATGAATAGGTACTACGATGTATTACAGCAGATAGATAAAAACATAAGCATGTAGGTAGGATATAACTCCTACCTACATGCTCTATCTTACCACTTATTTAAAATGTTATTAGAATACTTAGACATATATCTCTTAGAGTTAATATCCATCTCTGTTATGATCTCGTTAGTATTATCCTCTGTAGATATACTAGCTTTACCTTTGATACTATTAAGTTCTTCCATGCTAACAGGAGCAAACTCTCTAGAATCTACTAACGCCTCTGTACCTAAAACAGTATCAAACTTATTAGCTAACTTGATACCAGGCTCTACTACCCAGTCCCATGTTATGATCTGTATAACCTGTTTAATAGTAGTATTACCTACAGTTCTATCTTTAGTAAAGCATCTTATAGAGAATGCCACATTGATCTCAGGATCATCTAGATCTTTCTTAAGAGCATCCCCCATAGGACCAGTTGGTTTAACCCAAGCTTGAACTAATACTACATTACCACCTCTACCTGATGGAGTATTGGTTGGTTTAAAGATAATATCTCTAAAGTGATGACTTACCCTAGTCTGCTCTATCCTCATATTTCTTTCGTAGAACTCTAGTGTACTCATACCAGGCTCATAATTAGGATGCCCTGCTTCACCTTTAAGAAAGCTACCATTAAGCCTTCTGTATAAAGAACTAGATTTATTCTCTACAAGGTCTTTAACACCATCCATAAGGTAAAAAGCACCACTTTGATTATAGCTATTAAAAGCACCTATATTAACAAGATAATATCCTTTACCATCCTGTTGTAACTCTTTATTCTCAGCGCCAGTTTTCACATAGGAAAACACTATTTGATTATCCGCCATCTATACCTTCTTATATATCACTCTCTTAGTTTATCACTAACAACACTACTCTCAGTCTCTGGACTAACTATAGCTACACCTACACCTTCTGCAAAATATGAACCTATGATCTTACTAGCTGTTGTATCAAAACTATAATACCTGTTATTGATACCTACATAGGTAGGTGCTATCTTACTAAGATCTTCTCTACTGTTTATAACAGATTTATAATATATCTTACGATTCTTAGTTCTAGCCATCATAGAGGTAAGTATCTCATAGGTTAATGGATCTGATCCTACTTTAGAGCCTGCATACTTATCAGATTCTATAAGTAGGTTAGATAGATCCTCATAGCTTAAGAACCATGGTACCTTACCTTGGATGTATACGCTATGGAATATATCGAACATGAAGTTATCGTTAACTAGCATAGTACTGTTAGGTATAACTACATCACCACTATGAAATGGCAATGATAGATATCTTTCACCGTCTACACTAACCATACTATAAGCCTCTGATGGAGAGAACTTACCTAGTATAGGCGCTATAGATACACCATAGTTATTATGGCTATCTACTATAGCAAATATACATACGCTCTCTACTATAGATCCTAGCTTAGCTAACTTACGATCTAAGTACCACTCTGGTATAAGGATAGTTATATCCTGGGTAGTTACAGTAGCGTTCTTTATTTTTTTAAAATATGAACGTATCTTATCACTATCTCTAGTTAATTTAGAAGAACTTATGAACTCCACTACACTACCTCCTAATGTTTAGTTATCCGTGGTAGACATCGATTTGGTCTAATAGGTAATTTATAAGTATTTTTATACACGTATAAGATGCAGCGTCCTTAGGGTCTATATCAGGGTTTTCTTCAGATGCAGCTATCATAGAGTCTGTAAACTCGCTATACATGCCTTTAACAAAGATAAGTCTGCTTGTTAAGATTTGAGCTGTCTTACTTATGTTGCGTATATACTCTTCAGATAGCACCGATAGTATCTCATCAACACCTTTAAGTATAGAGCTAGTCTCTACTCCCATATCAGTTAGTATAGACTCTGGTAACTCATCTTTAAGTAACTTAGACATAGCTAGGCTATAAGCTACCTTATAACGTTTTATCTCATTTTGAGCAGTGGCTAGCTTATCTGCTTGAACCACATAGTTAAAGGACTTAACATACTCATCTTGTTTAGCTAATACGTCTGATAGGATAACGTTAGTAGTATCCATCGGTGTAGACACAAGATAGCCTAATAGTGCATCAGCATTACCATTACTATTTAAGAACTGAGTATATAAATCACTATTAACATATAGGCTATATCTATCTTCACTTCTTTTAAGTATAAGTCTACCTATCTCTACATCGTTATTATAAAAACGTATAGCTAAACTAATGTAGTTAAGTAACCAAGATTTAAAGATAGCTAGGTTAGTTACATAACTAGCATCGCTATCCTCTATATAGGATGGTTTATTATCAGATAGTTTATCTAGTGCGCAATAGGCTAGTAATACATCGTCTGGATTAAATACATCTCTATTACTTAGTAATAGGTAGTTACCATTAGAGCTATTTACATTAACTAACCATCTATTCCATATAGCTAATAGATCATCATCACTCCTACTAGCTATAAGATCCTCTATTCTTATATTAAGCTCAGCATCTTTTTCATAGCTAAAATATGCTCTTATATCAGCTACTTCTGGTATATCGAAGTTATATACACTAGATGGTAGCTTATCTAGATCCATATTATCCCTTATGATACCTTTATTCTTAAATCCTTTAATAGCATCTGATAGTGAGACTTGAACTATGTTATACTTAGCTATATCAGAGCTACCCATACTACTGTTTAATGTATCTGATACTAGCTCTACATATTTTTTATAGTACGGTAGATAGTTATTCTTTATATTAGATACCTCATTAAGGATCTTATCTCCTATCTTACCTACTATGAACCGTTGGTTATCTACTGTATTAGCATATTCAAATACGCTATTATTCTTAAGCGTTAAGATAACACCTTTATCACTTAGTTGTTTAGCTAAAAGCTCCATGGCTGTAGACATCTTATCTATACTCCCTTATATCTATATGTTAAGCTAACTTAAACTTAGCTTGTATCTCATTAGCAAGTATCCTGCTAATAAGGGAAGAGTTGGCATCCATCTGATCAACTGTTTTGATAGCTCGTAGCATATCATCATTGTCTTTACTTATATAGTAATCAACAACCTGTATAGTTATATGTTCTAGCTTACTTAATAAGGCTAGATTATTAGTATCACCGTTACTAACCATAGTATTTACTCCTGTTTTTAAAGAATATTCAGGCAATGAGCCTTATAGTGCCTGTAGAACAGGCATAAAGAGCACTTAGCTACTAGGGTTACAACACCCTAGTAGCTAAGCTATATCTCTTATTTACCGTAGTACATATCTACTACGTTATGTTGTATCTTTTCTAATAGCGCAGCTGTAGTACCTAATAGGCTAGGCGATACAACTATACGTGCTGCTATCTTAGAGTATGCAAACATAGCATCTACATCTCTACCATCTTCTGTCTTAAGGCTATAATCATATACCTCTCCAACCGTAAACTTAAGCTGGTTACCAAATATACCTTTATCTCCTATAGACATAGACTCATCAGTTACTATATAGATTTTAATCTCTATCTGTCCTGGTAAGAGTTTCTTACCAGCTACGCTATAGCCATCAGTAACTCTACCACTATATCCATAGTTAGACTTCATAACTTTATCTGTATAGCTAACTAAGCTTTGTAAAGTCTCTGACATATTCTTAACATCGTCGTTATAATAAGCTAGTATCTTAGATACTCTACCTTTATAATGTGCAGTAGGTGATATATTCTCTATATCCTTAAGTATATCTAAGGTTTTCTTATCTATATTACCTAAGTTATTAAGGCTATCAGATCCTATAGTAAATACAGGGCTATTAGGCTCTACTTTATCTCCTATCTTTATAAGATTAAAGATAGGTTGTTTAGTCTCTAACACATATGACCTTACCTTAGTAACTGTAGTACCTAAGATAGAGTTCATCTTTTTACTTATAGAAGCAGAGTCCTCTAGTGTCTGTTGATCTTCTACTAAGGCTACGTTACAATATGTGCCTTGTTTATAGATAACCCGCTTACGATTAAAGATATCTTGCTCGAAGAAGGCATCGTCGTATGCTAAAGTGTCATCCTTTATAAACGTATCATTAAGATAAAGATTAGGTACCATCTTATGCGTATAACAACTACCAGACTCCTCTTTAGTAGTCCAAGTAGTGCATTTATAAGATTTCTTACCTGCTTTATCATACTCTACAGTTATAGAGTTATCTTTAACCTCTATAACTTTACCATTATCCTCAGCTACGATAACGAACTTAGAGCCTGCTTTGATAGCAAAGATCGTCTCATAGCCGGATCTTACATAAGGTGCCCTCATCTCGTTGATAGGTATAATATGTGAACCCTGAGTGCCAAAAAAATTTAACCGTTTAACATCATCCCTTGTACCAAATGGCGCTAACATAGCACTGGTTGATAATATAGAAGACCAACCATTCTTTTTAATATCAGTCTTAGCTACATTACCACGTATAGTATCTAAAGATGGGCTAGCTGTTAGGTAAGCCGTTATACCTACAGCACCATTATCCTTAGCTCCTTCTGATATAGTACCTATCTCAGAGCTATGTAAGATACGAGTGGACTTACTCATACCTTCCTTCTGCCGGCCACCCTTACCTAGGTAAGATACATCATCCTTTTGCTTAACCATAGATAGTGGGTTAATATCATCAACTAGTACGTTAGTACTATCATCTGTTAGTTGGTTAATTAGCTCATATGGATATATATTAAACCTACCACTACTATAGCGTATAGAGTTCTCATACTCCTTAAGAGCTTTAACTATTATATTATACACCATACCAGGTATACGTTCATAACCTTTAATAACAGAACCACCTATATCATTAGGATGGCTATACCTCTCTATAGTAAGTAACTCACAAGCTCTTATTAATAAAGCTTTAAAAGTAGTAGGTTCTTTCATCCTCTTAAGCATAGTCTCTGCTATAGGGTCTATAAACATATTATTAAGAAGCTTAAGTTCTGTTATAAACGAGGCATTGTATCCTACCTTAGCTAGTAAGAAATTAATCTTATCTGGTTTATCAAGGTCTGTTAGATTAACCTCTCTAAGATCTTTATCTAACTCTGTTAATCCGCCTAGGATAAGATCGTTTACATTATTATCTTTCTCTATACGTAGGCTATAATCTTTAAACTTAACTATATAGTACTTAGAAGGATCTTTATCAACCCTCTTACTAGCTGGATAGGTTTCATACTTAGTCTTAAGCATCTTAAGTAAAGAAGTTATGCCTACATATGAACATAGAGGGTATACTATAGGAACCTTAGTACCTAGGATAGATATAGTAGCAAACTCTACAGGCATATTAGTATCTTCTAGATGAAGTATATCTAATAGGTCTGGTAAGGCTACATAGCTATTATTAATATAGTTAAACAACTTACTATTTTTATCCATAACTATAGGACCTTTAGAGTTATATCCAACTAGGATATACTCTTTACCTTCTATCTTAGAAAGATCGTCTGGTTTAGCTAGTAAATGCCTCCTATCGTAGTATCCAAAGTAGAAGTTATATTCTCCATAGATAAAAGACTCTGTGGTTCTAGATATATAACTATACTGGTAAGGTAAGGTTACATCTGTTATCATATCTGTGTTCGGTATGATCTCTTTAAGGTTAGGATCTGTTTGAAGCATCTTAGATAAGCTACGATAAAACCAATATGATTTATCGTTACGTTTAACAGCAGCTCTATCTATAAAGAGCTTACCATAGTAACTATTAAGCACTACTTCATTAGGGCCTAATTTACGAATGGTAGCCTCAACCCTTTGGAAACGTAATGAGTATTTATTACAAGAGATGAGTATATCGCCATGCTCGTCTATCTTAGGTACATGAAGTTTGAAGCTAGCTCTCTTACCATTAAGGAACTTAAACTCCACATGATGTGTTTCCATACTACCCATGATAGAAGACTCTTGGCTAACTTCATATTTAGTTATAACAGCATTATCGTTCTGTATAGCATAGATAACTCTAAGCATATCCTTTTTATATTGGTTAGTAAGATACTCTTTCGTTATAGTATTAACCACATTAACATTAGCATTCTTATCAACAACAGATATACTGTCTGTTATCTCCATCTTCTTCTTATCTATCTCATACTCGTCATTCGTGTCGTTAAGTAACTCTTCTAAGGATGATTTACTATCTTCATAAGGATCACCTAGTTTATCTTGCATAGCTAAGACGTCTAAGAAATCATCTGCTGTTTTCTTAGATATAACCTTATTATTCTTAAGTATATCTACATTTTTAGTAATCTTAGACTTAGTATCTTCTTTATCCTTATATAGCTCATCTAGGCTGTCATATACCTTATCTAGTTTATCTAACTCTTGGTTATTAGCAAGCTCTAAGTCTGCAAAGTTACCAGTATCAAAGTCTAACTCATAGTTAGTATCGTCCTCTTCTTCATCTAGTAACTTAGAGTTATTATCATCCTTAGGATATAAGTTATCTTCATCATCTTCTATATCTTCATCCTTATTAACAACATCATTCTTAAGAACTTCATCCACATTAACAGTTTTATCCGTGTTAGTAGAACTAGATGTAAAGCTAGCTATATTAGAGGTCTTTTCATCTAGCTTGCTAGACTTATTATACTCGTTATTAATAACACTATAGATAAGTAGGTAGAATAGCTTACGTATAGCCGTATATTTAAGCTTTTGTTTAACCTCTCTAGCCTCTGTAGATATACTAACCCCATCCTCTATAACACCTATATCTAAGTTAAGACCCTCTACTGTTAAGGATAGGTTATAATCTCTTATAGAGCCGAATAATAATCCTAAATTAAGTATAATAGCTTTCTTATTAATAGTAAAGATAACATTAACCCTAGATAGATACTCATTAGGTATAAGATTAAGGATAGACTTATCTCTAAACTCTGGAGTCAGTGCTTTCCAGAACTCTAGTATAATATAATCTCTATAAGAACTAAGGTATTTCATTCTTGCTAGATTAAACTTCTCAGCTAGGGTATTTAACATCTTAATACCAGGTAGTCTATCTGGTAGCTCTAAGACTATGAACTTATTCCTATTCTTTATAAGTTCAGTATCAGTATCTAAGTCATTTACTAGGTTAAGTATGGCTGTTGTAAATGCATTCCTAAACTTATAGTAATTATTCATAGGGTGCATGTGATACTTATACATATAGTTAAGTACGCCATAGTGATATACGAATAAACTGTTAGCTTTAAACATAAGAGAAGCATTAGGTAACTTAAATAAGATAGACTTCTCCTTCTTAGCCATATCGGAAATAATACTAAGTATATTCCTACTAAGAGGTATAACAGAGCCTTCTTGATTACCCCTATAAGATGTAACTGTTCTAACCACTATATCCTTACTAGATTTTAACCATAAGGTATCCTTAGTAACTTGGTTAATCACATCTGAGATAGTGAAGTTATGTAGGGTTGAGTTCTTAGGGAATGATAATGTAGATATATCTATCACAACTGGACTAACGAATTGAGATAGGTATCTTATACCATACGCCTTATAGAACGGCGTGTATAGCATCATATGTAGCCTCCTTATTTACTATAGATTATTACCATATGTTATACCTATAAATAGGCTAATCGGTAAATCAGACAACGTTCGATATGCACAGTTATTCAGCCAGTTTCGTGATTTTAAGAACCCAGTTGATGCCTATATATTAATATAGGATAGACTAAATAATATAGGTGTTGATGATGTTTAATTTTTTTAATTCAGAAGTAGAGGTAAGTACAGACAGTAGTGGCTATGTAACCATAAGTAGCTACTTTGGTAGTAACTTCTACCATAGGCTACATAGACTTACTTCGGGTAAGGTTGATGTATTATTTAAAAAGTGTGATAGGTTTAAGATAACCTATCCAAGCTTCTTTAGTTTCGAAGTATATGAGATCATGAAGTATCTATATAGCCATGGCGGATATGGTATAAATAAAGCAGCTATACTTAATACCCTTAACTACCTAGATAGCCATAATGATACTAACTCACAATCTAAGATAAACTTAGATCTAGATATACTACCTAAGATCATGACATACCAGTTATTAGATCACCAACTTAAGGTAGCTCACACCTATGCAGATATAGTTAATAAGATGGGGTATCGTGGTATGCTTCTATATGGTAGTGTAGGCTCTGGTAAGACTATGACATCCTTAGCTATAGCAGAAGCATTACACTCTGAGAAGATAGTTATCATAGCCCCTAACCAGACTATATATAAGGTATGGGTTCATGCTCTAGAGGATGAGCTATATCTAGAAAAACAACCATACTATCTAGTAGGCACTGGCGATTATAAGGATGAAAGATTTATCATATCTAACTATGAACAACTACCTAGTCTTATAGAGTTGGTAGATAAGATAAAAGGGTATAAATGCAGCGTTATAGTAGATGAAAGCCATAATTTTGCAGATCCTAAGTCTAACAGAACTAAAGCACTTATAGAGTTTGTTAATAAGCTAGATAGCGATAACAATATCCTTATGTCAGGAACGCCTATAAAATCAGGTGTAGCTGAACTAGGTACTATATTTTCTATCCTATACAGTAACTTTAACTCTAAAGAGATATCAGATAGTTTCTATAACTTTTATAAGCATGCTAACGGCTTCGTATCTAATCTACTACAGGCTAGGTTTGGAGAAGCTACTGCTGTTGTTAAAAGGGAGGTACTTAACTTAGAGCCATTAACCACTAACTATATAGATGTTAAAATACCAGATGCTAAAAGATATACCCTTAAGAATATAAGAGTAGAACTACGTAAGTATATTAAAGAAAGAACTCTATACTATATAGACGCTATGCCTAAACTTAAAGAGGCTTATGATAGTTGGTATAACTACGCTAAGAATAAGCTTATAAAGGAAGGTTATCCTAGCTCTGAGTTTACAACATATGAAAGAAATAGGGCTATGGTTATAGCAGCTTATGAGGATAATAAATTATATACTGTAAAAGATATACTACTTAAGGTAAATAACTTCGAAGATAATGTGTTAGTACCAGCCTTACCAGATAGAGCTAGTAAAGATATATTTAAAGAGGCTAAAACAGCTACTAAATACTTAGCTCTTAAGATACAAGGAGAAGCATTAGCTAATGTGGTTATGAAGGCTAGGATAGATGCACATGTAGCTATGGCTAAAGAGTTTAACTATCTAGATGTTATTAACTCAACATCTAAGAAAACTATCATCTTCTCTAACTATATAGATGTTTGTAATGCTGCATATAACGCTACTAAGAGATTAAAGTATAAACCTATAGCTGTATATGGAGATACTACAAAAGATCTTAATACTAATGTAGGTATCTTTACTAATAATAGTAATAATATTAACCCGCTTATTACTACTTATAAATCATTATCAACAGGTGTACCTCTTACAGCTGCTAATGTCGTGCTTATCTTAGATCTACCTTTTCGTATGTATATGTACGAACAAGCTATAGCTAGAGTGTGGAGGTTAGGGCAGGATGAGAAAGTATATGTCTATATCTTAAGATTAGATACAGCAGATGAAGATAATATTAATAGTAGAAACATAGATATTATCAAGTTCTTTAAAGAAGAAGTAGAGGCTATAACTGGTATAAAGACAGATATGAATATAGAAGATAGTGTTGTATCTAACGAAGGGTATAAAGAACTACTAAGTATAGAAAGCTATGATACAGATAGATCTATACGAGTAGGTAGTAAAGTATTATTAGGATGGTGAAGAAGACATGAACGCTATGCAATATGGTCTTATGTTCTTACGTAGGAATATACCAGAGGAAGTATTAGACCTAGCATATAGGGATACTAACCCTAGGTATAATAGTATAACATCTCTAGATGATCGTATACTAACTAAACTTATAAGACCTAAAATAATGGTAGACATAAATGTAGTTGGAGGTATACCTATAACCATAGATACCTCTAAATGTAAGATAGAAACTCTTACCTATAACGAATATATAGTAGTTGTTCCTAAATCTATAACTAATAACCAATCTATAACAGCTGTGCATGAGTATATCAATGCTGGTATGGGTGCAGCTGTTACTGGCGTATGTGCTAGTAGTGGACAACTTATGAACATGGCTAATAATATGTATAATAATTTAGCTATACAAAATGTCATACAGTCAGCTAGGTTAGAGCTTATAGGAGAAAATAGGATATTAATAACAGACCCTAATGCCTTACCTATGTATGGGTGGATAAGAGCTACTGTTACACATAATGCTAATCTAGAAGACATACAACCAGCTAACTACCCAGTAGTTGGTAGATTATTTACACTGGGAGCTAAAGCAGATATCTATACTAACCTAAGGGTTAAGCTAGATAAAGCAGCTATCTATGGAGGGCATGAGTTGTCTGTTATAACAGATATCATAGAGGGTTATGCAGATGCTAATGATATGTACGAAGAGTTCTTAACTACCGTATGGAGAAAGAACGCTTATATTAACAGTGCTGATAATATGGGTAGATATGTTAAAAGCATGCTAGGTAACACATTTTAGTCTTAAGACTAAAATGGGTCGTACCTGAACGTAGCTTCAGCTAGTGAATGAACACCTTTTAACCATATGGTTAAAAAGGATAGTATATAAGTAAAATAAAGAAAACAATCTTAATGGTAAAGGAGATAAAGTTATGTACACAGATCCTGCAGCAACATATAGGATAGATGGTATAGAACAAATGGTGGAGAATATCCCAGCTAGATATAAGGATATACTAGCATTTCTTAAGATACAAGAAGGTGGTGTGCTACACCATAATGCTGGTGAGGCTGATATAACTAATGGCTATGGTATTTACAAATATGCTTGGCCTAATGCGGAGATATGGAAGTATATAAGAAGTGTAGGTATGATACAAGGATTACCTTCAGAGACTAAAAGTTGGTCAGATGCTGCGTGTAGAAATGTAGTTACACCTAAGATAGATCCTAAATACGATTTATGGTTAAGTTATAAGTTTTATACAGAGTACTTTAAGAATATAGATATGGACTGCTTTACAAGAACACTTATACCAGTAGTTGTCAGTCTATATACTAATAGCCAGTCTTTATTTAAGAAAAGCTTACAAAATGGCATCAATGCTACTATATATAACCTAGGTCTTAAGATACCACAGATTACAGTAGACGGCATCTTAGGTAGAGCTACATATGAAGCACTACGTAGTATCTTAGGTAGTGGTGCTAAGGATGTTGATGAGATCCTTAAAGCAAGGATCCTAGATGCGGCTGATCAATGGTACGACAACCTATATAAGAGTAATCCCGATAAGTATGGTAAGTATATCAAAGGTTGGCATAACAGGGTTGCTCAAGTTAGGAAAGTTAAGTTCTAAG
>ERZ772940.769-NODE-769-length-12784-cov-3.22908_pt1 | contig 12784 bp, 10 predicted proteins | sample MGYA00511682_ERZ772940 | MGnify/ENA primary metagenome ERZ772940 (study PRJEB29015, sample SAMEA2737922) | human oral metagenome | biome: human oral; feature: human-associated habitat; material: dental | place: China | collected 2031 ... | reverse complement strand
ACTTGCTTATTTGCTATTTCTCCATCTAAACTGAAAACAATAAAGACCTTGCCACCAAAGTCTTTGCTGAAATTATCAAAACTCGCCTTCATTCTTTCCGATACGGAGTAATTGCCAAAATTTGCTTGAGCCGTAACTGGTTTGATTTGAATACCAAAAGCCTTTTCTTCTGTTACATATCCAAGATAGTCAATATCACCAGCATGATCCAATTCTTCAGGACTCTCTTCGAAACGGACACTTGGGAAGACTTTGGATAAACCATCGTTTATCACTGATTTTTCCCTCAAATAACCATCATAAGTGCGATTAATGGTCAAATTATAAATGTAGTCGCAACAATCTTGTTTGGTGAGATTATGAAATGCTTCCTGCCATTCGGGAATAACTACTTCTGTGATTTTTTCATATAATCTTTCTCCAAGCTCTTGTAAACTTTCGCGAGTGATTTTGAAGTTATTTTTGCCTGCTGTTTTAGCATTATCGAAATACCATTGTTCCCATTCCTCAATTGTACCGGGTTGGCATTCTCTGATGAGAGCCATTACAGCACCAACCTTATTGGGTCTTGAAAGTTGGTATGTCTGAGTTGCATAATTTAGAACTTTCTCTTTTCTGCCAAACTCCATTGAGTATCTTTTAATTTCCTTCTTAGCCATTTTGTTGCTTCCTCCAACTGTTTCTCAATGCAGCAGCTCGATTTTTTATGGAATTCGCTCGATTTTCCAAACTCCTACATACATCTTCTAATTCTTCTTCGGACTGAATTATCCAATATCCGTCCTTCCACATTAAACTTCCAATACATGCATTGTGGTTTAATATCAGACCTCTTATTAAATCCCTAATATGTTCATTGGTAACCCCGCCACTTGCAAGTTTTAAATCTTCTCTTATTTGGGTAGAAGATTTTCTATTGTTATAACCAAGAGCATTAGCTCTTAGATATTCTAAAATAGCAGTCTGTTCATTATCCATAATTTAATAGTTATTGAATTTTACTTTATACTTAAAGTGTTGTGAATCATCTACCAATACCAGTTTTTCTTTCAGCAGATGTGCATTGACAAAGGTTTTGTTTTCTAGATAGAGATAAACCATTAGGTTGTTTTCTTGGTCAAATTTCACTTCATCGTATCTTAGAAACACTCGTTTTCCTTGAAGTTTATTTGCTAAATATTCAATAGCTTTTCCATTGATTGGCGGATTTTGTTTGATACCTATCAGACGAACAGTCAAATCGTTATTGAGCAGCAGTAGTTCGGGGCTGATTATTGCTTTTACAGAAAAGAAATCCTCTCGTTTTCCCGTACTGTTTACATCTATTTTAGAGCCATATTGCAATTTCTTGATGTCTATTTTTTTATCCAACCTATGTGTATCCACAAAGCGATAGGGCAATTCTTTGATTTGTTCTTCAAAATTAGCATTAGTTTCTGACTGCTTGACAACCTTAATTTCTACCTTTGTAAAGGCATCATCTGTCCCAATTTTTTCCTTTATAATTGGGATAAAATCTTGATTAATCTCATATCCTATGGAGTACCTATCCAAGTTCCTAGCAGCCAAAGCAGTTGTGCCACTTCCTAAAAACGGATCCAATACAGTCTCTCCTGGGAATGAAAACATCTTGATTAACCGATGTGGCAACTCTTCTGGGAACATAGCTAAATGTTTATCTTGCTTTGCACCTGGGAAATACCAGTGTCCATTGAAGTAGGTGTTCCATTCTTTGTTAGTCATTGCTGAATTTTCTTTTTGCTCCTTACTTGGTTTGGGTGCATTTCCTTGCTTTTTAAATAGTAAGATATACTCAAAATCTAACTTCACGATACCATTTCTTGGATAGGGATAACTTCCCATGATGCTTGCCCCGCCGGATGTATTCATCGTTGTTGTTTTCTGCCAAATAATTTGCCCCATAAAGTCAAAACCAATCATTTCGCAAAACTTAATAATTTCTGTGTGGATTGGAATGATCTTGTAGCGTCCGTAATATGTCGAACGGGCAAACTGGTCACCTATGTTTATACATAGACGACAACCTTTATGCAGAACTCTGAAACATTCTTTCCAGACTAAGTTTAGATGGTTGATATAGGTTTCGTATTCATCGTGAAAACCTATCTGATTGTTTGTACCGTAATCTTTCAACTGCCAATAAGGAGGAGACGTCACTATCAAGTGAACACTCTCATTGGCGAGTTCTTTCATCTGTCGGCTATCGCCATTTATAATTGTATGTCTGCTACTATATAACATCTACCTATTTTTAACTATTGAAATGTTATTAAATATATTTTGTTGTATAATCATTACTCTTATCGAATGGATTAAATCACATCGGCAAGTATAAAGTTTTTGCGCAAGGCCTATAGTCGTACGACAAGCTTTCATATGTTTTTGCACGTTAAAGACCTCACCCCTTTAAGTACTTATCCTATTTTTTAACAACGGACAGAACGTGGTCAAGTCGCCAAACTCTATAATATCAGCATTGACTACAATATCTCGTGCGATTTCGGCAGTGCAGTTCGATACAGCTTCCACTTTCTGACAGCTGAATTATGCTGGGCTTTGTCTCACATTCATAGAAACTTCAGAAATTCACATGATACCTGACCAATAGGATGGGGAACATGTACGATTTTTCTTGCTTGAGGACCGACATCTGGCTTGCACTTCATAAGAACGAATTGTAATGATTTATTTACTATAATTTCAAATAGTGTTTCCTCCTTTGTTCCCTCTTCCGAAGTCGGAGGATTTCGCTTGCAGAAGACACTTCTTATACTTACAACGCTCACAAATGATATCACTTGCATTGATAACACAAACATAATTGATTTATTGAAAAAGACACCAAGTAATCAGAAAAAAAGGATAACTGCAGTCGCGTGAAAGCAGTTTCTCTTTGTTTGATTCTTTTGGGGAGAGTATTGGGGGTTAAAATGCCCTTTTTCGGATCGGGTCTTATAGGCTCTGTTTCAGGGATGTAGATGCTACTGACAGCAAGGGTCTAAAGGGGGCAAAACCAAAGTATATAGTTTGGCTTTATCAAAGTATATAGTTTGGTTCGACCAAAGTATATAGTTTAGTCGGACCAAAGTATATAGTTTAGTTCAACCAAACTATATAGTTTAGTTTGGGCCAAATATATGGTTTGATCGGGGCATGGTTTTAGCTTGGACAAACCAAGGCTTTAGGAGGCCGGCGCATCAGAGTATATAGAGCAGGAGAATGACCGCCAGATTCAATGCTATGATAAGGCCAAGCCCTCTCCAAGTCCACTTGGTGGTCTCCGGCGTACTCCACACTTTGGTGTATACGGCTTTCAGGATATTGTTGCTGGTCATGACCTGCATGGTGGCGATCAGGATCATCGTGGACGTGATCTCATAATGCCCCTGGAAGAGGTTTAGCAGGAAGGGGGTAATATCCGTGAACCCGACGATAAAGGAGAGCGTGGTCAATCCGGCCGATCCGAACTGCGTGATCATGAATTGCGTTAGTGCCGAGAAGACCAAATAAAGGATGGCAAAAACCAAAGCGACCTTAAACTCCAACGGATTATCGCTGGCGGCATCGAGCGTGTCAAGACTTTTGGCCTTTTCTCCTTTCTTATAAAAAAGATAACCCACAGAGGCTGAGACAAGAAAGAGGAGCAAGAAATAGTGCCATGAGCTGATGGCAAGGCTTTGATTGAAGATAAGGAGCAGGATATATACGCGGAAATACATCATGGCGGAAGCGATAATGATGGATCCGGCATACATGCGGGGGCTGTGCTTTCCCTCCTTGCTTTGCTTGGCCAAAATGACCGTTGTGACCACACTGCTGTAAAGGCCTCCGAGTACTCCAGAAAGGATCAGACCGGCCTTGGGAAACATATACCGGCGAAGCAGGTAACTGAAGTACGATACTGCGGAAACGACGACAACGGCCAACCAGATTCGATAGGGAGAGACGGGAAGCAGAGCCGAAATCTCCTGATCCGGCAGCATGGGCAAGACGATAAAAGCTATGATAATGAACTTGGCCAGTGTGAGAAACTCATTCTCCCCTACCTGCGCACTGAAGTCTTGGAGCGGCTTTTTGATCTCGGCAAGGATCAAGACTACGACGAAAACAAGAAGAGCTATCCAAAGAGGACAACGCACTATGACAAGGGGGAAGGTATAAACCAATAGACCGAGCATCACTGTCGTCAGACCATACTGTCTCTCTTCCCGTATTCTCATCAGATAGAATATCATCATGAAACAGGCAATGACGATAAAACCGATAAGAAACGGCCACATCTCTTCTTTCGATGGTAGCAGGAGGATATAACCCAATAGCCCGAAAAAGGTGAAAGTTCGGTCTGTTCCGAAAATCCTCTTCTCCGTATTGGCCTTACTTTGCTTGTGCTGCTCCATCCCCATACTTAAAGAAAAAAGTATGACGAGCATGAAGTTGATAAACTCTTTCGGTATCGATTGCCAAAGTTCCATAGCGAGTGATCCAATTTTATTATTTCCAAAGGTATATAAATCCCTTATGCTACTGCATGGCCAAGCCTAAAGCCGGATACTAATCTGTGTAAATTGGGAGCGACAGCATCCTTCGATTGCTCGTTCGAATGATTCGGAGCCGGGAGGCGGAGGCATGAATTTTTTCGCCGAGGAATCATACCGCTTAGCCTCCTCTTCGCCCCTTCATAAAGCAAAAAAGCCCCGCTCCCGAAAGGGAACAGGGCTGAAAGCAAGAAATACAATAAGGTCTTACGTCCCTTTGTATGGCTTAGTAGAAACGGGCGCGGTTGTCTGTGACGGGCACCTGATCAAGCATTTTGCGGAATGCACGGTACGCTGTCTGCTGACCGAGTGCACGACGTTTTTGAGCTATTTGGGCTTCTACGCTCTGGCCGGCAGCCTTTTCATTTTGCGTCAAAGGCTTCACTACCATCACATAGTTGCGAGCAGCAAAAGGTTCGGACAGCTTGGTCAGCGGCGTAGACATGGCATATCCGGCCAATTCGGCTGCTTCACCTCCGCGCGGAGAGTAGCTGATTCCCGCAAGAGTATCGATTTTTGTGTTCATCGCAGAAGCATAGGCTTCGAGGTTGTCCAGCTTCTTGGCTTTCAGATCAGCCACCAGTTTCTCGCCTTGTTTTTCGACACGCAGCTGATTGGCTATTTGCTCTTTGATCTTCTCCACGGGACGATAGCCGGAGGGAATCTGATCTTTTACGGCGGCAATCACCAAATAGTCAGTACCGCAACGGAAGATCTTTTCGTTCACCTCATCCTTCTCTGCTTTGAGAGCCCAGCTAACGATCTCACGAGAGGAGGGGATATTGCCTACGTGATCCGAGAATACCGTCACTTCGGCATTTTCCTCTATACTCAAGCCCTTGCTGCGTGCCTGTTCTGCGAGTTTGGGGAAAGGTTTGCCGGAGTTCAACATCTCGTTCAGCTCCATAAACTTCTTATTGTATGTCTCATCAGAAAAATTAGCATCTACTCCGATATAGGCAATTTTGTATTTATCTGCAGCCGGCTTGGGATTGAAAGCTTTGGCCAGGAAAACGAATTTATCCTGATTCATTTTGATCACTCTATTCGATGGAATGCTGAAAAGAGTGTCGAGGTGCAGCTGCTGAGCCATAGCCTCTGTAATAGTGCTATCCGGCATTTGTGTAAACTGGTTGGGGAACGTGAGTACACCGCCTGTCTCACGAGAGGTAGGATCTGCGCTGAACGTGCGAGCTGCAGCAGCGAAGTCGCCCCCCTCATTCAAGGCGTTGCAAAGGCTATCGGCCTTAGACAGGTTGGCGGAGTCCAGAGCAATGATTGCCACATTGAGCGATTCGAACCCGGACTTTTTAGCCACCAGCTTTACCAAAGAATAGTGGTTATTCTCCAACATCGGGATATTGACTTCGCCCGGTGTCGCAGTCTTGATAAATTCGGTAATGCTTACGCCGAGGTTCATGCGATCGAGTTCTGCCGAAGTCAGGAAAGAAGGAGATACGAACTTGTCCGAATAGTTGCGGGCAAGAGCTTCCACATCGCTTTGCTGTTGCATCTCGGTGCGTACCTTCTGCATCTCCACTTCTGCATTTGCCATGTCTTGAGCACTCGGCACTACCTGAGAGCTGATATACTGGACGATGGTAGACGGATATTTCTGAACGAAGAACTCTTTGTGTTCGTTGTAGTACTTTTTGATCTCCTCATCCGTGGCACGAATAGAAGTATCGCCAATGACAGATATGGGAGCTTGTGCCACAGCTACTTCACGACTGGGCACTCCGGATTCGTATCTGGCATCGATATCATTAATGGCATAAGATCTCGTCAGCAGAGCACCCAACTTTTCTTGCATACGGGTATCTGCGATTTGCTTTTCCACGCTCTGCCATTCACTCTGGATTTCGTACAGATAGCCTTGCTGTTCGGCCGGCTGCGATTTAATTTGCTTGTCGCTGATGTGATTCAGAAAATCATTCACGGCAGCCCTGTCGGATCCATTGATACCAAATCGGGAGAAAAACTGTTGGGCGAACATGGAGGGCTGAACACCATCACCGATAATCAGAGCCAATAGCTCTTCCGGACTTACCGTAAGACCCAACTTGTCAGCTTGCTGCCCGAGCACGTAGTCCTGTACATACTGCTGTGCGAGCTGATTGTTCAGAGAAGCACGCTGTTCGTCGGTGATCTTTGTTCCACTTTGCTCGGCGCGTTTCTCCATCGCTTTGAGACGCTGTTGGTAATCGTAGATTTTGATTTTCTCTCCGTTGATATCCAAGACTACTTCTTGGCTCTGACGGAAGAAAGTAGATCCGGATCGAAGGAAGTCTCCGATAATAAAGGCAAAAAGAGCCACGCCCACCACTACGATGAGCAAACCGGCTTTACCTCTGATTTTCTCTAATGTCGCCATTTTGTTATTATGTTTTCTATTTATTATGCACTATTAAGAATGTGTTTATTAAGCCACAAAGATACAAACCGGCTTCAAAATGCCAAGCCTTTCAACTGATTGTTTTTTAGTTCGATTGGTCGTCGATGGACATTTTCACCAGTTCGATCTTGGTGGAAGAAGATCTGAGAATGGTAAAAGTATAAGGAGCAATCTCCACGACCTCATTGGCCTGTGGGATATTTTGATGGCTATTCAGGATAAATCCGGCCACGGTAAGGTAGTCGTCAGACTCAGGCAGAGACAAGCCAAAACGTTCGTTCACATCATCTATTTCCATACGACCACTGACCAGATAGGTATGAGGGCCGAGCTGTTTGGCTATGATCTTGCGAGTGTCATGTTCGTCCTCGATGTCACCGAAAATCTCTTCTACCAAATCCTCCAATGTGACCATACCCGCCGTACCTCCAAGTTCATCGATGACGATCGCAATGCTTTTCTTGCGCTGCATGAGTAGTCGCATCAGTTTATTGGCATACATGCTTTCGGGCACGAATACAGTAGTATTGATACGTTTTTGCCAGTCTTGCCCACGAAACATTTCGCTCGAATGGATATATCCTACTACGTCATCTATGTTCTGTCTGTAGATAATGATCTTGGACAAACCGGTATCGATAAAAGTCGTTTTGAGTACTTCAATATCCGTTTGCAACTCGCATGCTATCATTTCATTGCGTGGGATCATGCAGTCTCGCACCTGAATACCGGAGAAATCCAGCGCATTCTGGATGATTTTCACTTCGGTAGTCAAGTCGTTCTGTTCGTTTTCTCCGGACATATTTTCTGCCAAATAATGATCGAGATCTACGCGCCCCAACCCTACTGTTGTAGGCACATAATTCTTGTCCACCAGACGAATAAAAGAGCGGGATAAACCGGTGAAGAGTTTAGACAGAGGATAAAGCAGATAATAGATCGCTACGATAGGGAGGGCGAATACCCTCATCATCATATTGGCATTGGTCTTGAAAATGGCTTTGGGTAGAAATTCCCCGGTAAACAGTATGATGATAGTGGATAAGACAGACTGGAGAACGACGATCATAGCATCGTTATCAATCCATTGCGCCAAAGGTGCGGCCAGCAATCCCGCCATCAGCAGACCATAGACTACCAAAACGATATTATTACCTACAAGGAGAGTAGTCACCAGTTGGTCCGGATGTCGATACAGCAAGTTTAACGCTCTGCCAGTGAGATCGCCTCTATTCCTGTCCAACTCAAGACGCAGTTTGTCCGAAGAAAGGAAAGCAATCTCAGCACCGGAAAAAAAGCCGGAGAGTAAAAGTGTAATCAGTATGTACAGGTAATTCATTTTTGCTCTTTGGTGGTTGGAGAAGTCGATGGCCTCCGCATGAAAGGAGAAGCGGCAGGCTTTGCTGTCCGATCCCCTTGACGAATCGGTATGGTGTCGGTGGATTTGTCCTCCTCTTCACTCACATAGTAGTCGCCGGAATGATTGAATATGGTGTACTCACCCATATCTTGGGTTGCAGTGAAAGACGTTCCTCGGAGTATTTTGTCCGGGCTTTGAATGTAGACCGTATCATCGGAATAAACAATGGCGTTCTTCTTATCCCATATAAATCGGGGGGAATGGAAGTTCTCGTCATTCATATTGCGGATATGTGCATGACCAATGAGGATAAAGCGATCATCGTCGATCATATAATAGGCAGTATCTGCCACGATAATGGCTAAGATGTGATTCAGTGTATCGAACCGTTCTACATAGATCCCATTGGGAAACAGCCAGTGAGGTTTTTCACCCCTATCATAAATGAACCAATCTTTGGCTTTCATCCTGAACTGTACCAATCCGGAATCGGATATTAACGTATTGACATCAGTCGTGTGCATCGAATAGGCCGAATCCAGATTCAGATCATGTTTGACCACTTCCGTTTTACCCCTCCGACAAGCGGCGAAAGATAAGAAACAGAAAAACACAACGACTGCCCCTGATAGAAGCAGTGTTGTGTTCTTGATAGTTTTTATTCGTTGGCCGGGGTCCATGCGCAAACGAATTTGCGTACCGGAATGGAATTAGCGAATGACAGTAGATTCGCCGATCCATCCTCCGACAAAGAGACTCTTGCCTTTCTCCAAATCCGGATGCATAAACACATCAGCAGGAGAAGGGAAGTTGCGGCTATACTGACTGATCAGACGATTGGCCCTGGGAGCACAAGAAGGATCGATATTCTTGGCACGCTGGAGTTTGTCCACGGCCAGGAAATATACACAGCGTGCCTTGATAGCATCACCGGGGAAGACAGTATTGGCCGTTGCTGCATACATTTGGGCAATCAGGATAAGAGCATCGCCCATCGCAGGATCTTCGGCCAGTGCTTTATTGCAGTAAGAGCGTGCCGTAGAGTAACTACCCTGCTTCATAGCCAACAGACCCAACGTATAGTTGCAGGCTGCACGGTCTTTGGCACTCTTGCTTAGTTCGATAGCCTTTTGGAGATAGTCGCTGGCTTCATTGTATCGATTTCCTTCCATCGCCTCTTTGGCAAGGCCCATAGCAGCTATAGCTGAGGGCTGTACGGCAAAGAGGTATTTATTGGCTTGGAAATAAAGCGGATGTGTCTCGCAGTCGGAAGCGTGGAACATGCCGAGCATATTCTTCAGGAAAGTCGTATCCGTCTTGTTTTCCTCCAGCTTATCGCCATACATTTTCACCAAAGTATTGCAGTCTGCAAGACCACTCTGGGCGAAGAGTTCGTCGATCTGAGTTTTCAGCGGTTGGATAAACTCTTTGCCTTTCTCATCGGCCACTTCCAACTGCTTCTCCATGGCCTGGGATGCAAACGTATAATCCTTAATATAGGTTTCGTGCCATGCCTCATTTCTGATAGCTTTGTTCAGAGAGGAGTAAGCATAATAGAATAGAGCTCGAGGCGTAGCATTCTCTCCATGCTGATCGATGGTCGGCTTGATCCATTCATAAACCTTGTCATAATCCGTTTTATCGCCCATATACTGCATGTAGTCCGATATTTTGCTGGCCATGATATAGTCCGTTCCATACTTGGGGTCTTCTCCGAAGTATTTGACACGGTCATCATACAGCTTGAGAATTTTATCGATGATCTGCTGACGTTTGGCCGGATCCTGTTCGTTTTGTAAGCGCCATTCGCTGATCTTCACACCGTAGATATAGATATTCTTCGTGGAAGCGGGGCACTCCTCATAGGCTTTCTCCCAAAAATCATAGGCATCCTTGTAATTACCCGTTTTCGCATAAGAGGTAAAGAGACTTATGTTTTGACGGCAACGGATGCTGTCTTCTCCACTACCGAATGGGGTATTTGTTTGGACTCCGGTCTGAGCAAAGGCTGTGCTTGCGGTAAAAAGCAGTGCTGCCGTTGCAAACAAATTTCTTGCATTCATTTTCTTCTTTATTCTTTTAATGTTCAACATTTTTCCTTCTGTTAGTTCAGTTTCAGCTTTTTAAACCATGACTCGTTGAACGTGAGGCCGAAGGTCAATTTCAGAGCATTTTCTTTGATCATACCCTCCTTCGGGATCAATCGGTCATATTCAAGAGAGACATTTACGAACGAACGTCTGTCATTGAGCGGGATTCCTATACCGAATACAGCACCTACGATATGGTATCCTTGATATACACCGCCTTTAGTCGGCACTTTCAGGTAAGAATTTTCACCATGTAAACCGAAGCGATAGCGAACTTTAGGCCATATCCCAACGGCATTTATATCCGGTATGATCTCTCCGCCGAGAGATACCCGTATTCTGTCCTGGAATTTGCAATCGGATTTATAAAATTTCTCGCCTTTCCATTTACTATATTGGACGTCTGCTCCTAAGAGAAGTTTATCTTTCTTTTCATAAGAAAAACCTATCCCCAATGTATGAGGCAGGGTATAATAGCCCATTCCCTTGATATATTCTTGGGTTTCGCTCTCCACTACTACACCGTTCTGAACCTGATTCTTTATCTGAGTCAGCTCGCTATGCATCTTCACCCGCGGAGAATAGACGGCACCGATAACGAGCGAACGATCTGATTTGAGAGGAAAGTGATACTGCATACCGAAGTCGAACTTGGCAGCCTTCAAGTACAGCGTCGAGAGATGTACGGGATTGTAAGGAGCCTCCGTAGAGAAGATTACCTGTCTGCTGTGTGTGAATCGGCCAAAAAGAAATGAAGCATTGGCTCCTATTGAGAAGTTTTTGAACGGGGTTGCACCTATACCGACATAGAGATCGTTCAGATTGCCTGTCCCCAAGTATTTGCGGGTGTACTGGACGCTGCCTCCTTCCACTTGATCAACGGATCCGAACTGGTACCCGGATGCGGAGTAAGGAAGCACTCCCGCACTCATAGCAATGGATTTGGAAATAGGAAAAAGCATGGCGAAATACTCAATGTTTCCCATTTTCCTATTGTCCTTTTTCCCGTTCTCGGCATACCACGTAATTCCGGTAGACGCACCGAAATCGAAGATAAACGTCATCGAATCCACTGCCGAGTATGAAGCAGGATTGACGGCATTGACGTATGTGCCCTGACGCAGACCGACGCCGAGTCCTCCCATGGAATGCCCACTAATAGTCGTCCGTTCTCCGAGACGGCCAAGGCCGAAGCGAGTGTAAGGCGACTCGGTAAAGTTGTTGTTCTGAGCCTGTATACCGTCTGCTGCAAATAGCAACCCAATGATCAGGGCACACCACCGAAGCGACGCATACAAACCCTTATAGTCTTTATACATTATATTCTAAAATTCTATTTAGGCCCAAAAGTACTAAATCGGGATGAATTAGTATTCCGCTTCTTATAATCCGTGCCAAATAGTTGGCATCTCCTCCGGTCAGTATAACGGCAGACCGCCCCTCTTTAGCGTGCAGATCGTCAATATATCTGTCTATCTCCCCTGCCAGGCCATGAATTACTCCGGCTGCGATAGCTTCTTCGGTCGAGGAGCCATACTCGGCTATTTTCGGAGAGATACCGGAAGGATCAATCAGGGGGAGCCTGCCCGTAAAGAGATGAAGAGCCTTGAAGCGCAAGTGGAGACCGGGCGATATATTGCCACCGAGATAGATCCCTTCAGCGGATACTCGTTCATAAGTGATGGCAGTACCGGCGTCGATCACCAGCAATTCGGTATTCGGATAGAGACTATGCGCTCCGACCACCGCAGCCAGTCGGTCGGCACCCAAAGTGCGGCGATCATATTGCAAGCGAAGGGGTACGGGGGTCTCAGTCCCCATCATCAAGGAAGCAGCTGCACAACTTCTCACAATGGCTTCAGCCTCTTCGTCGGGAAGCCCCACAGATGAGTAGATAGCCTTGTCGAAACGGTGGGGAGCGACGAGATGGCTGAGTGCCTGTCCGGCTTTTCCCTGCAGGAAGGAAATGCTCTCTATACTATTATTTCGGACGAAAGCAACCTTACAGGCAGAATTGCCTTGATCGACGATCAGATTGAAGGACATGGTTTTTGGGGAGGGGGAATCGGAATTATTTTGATTAAGCAGATTAGTAGGATTGCTAATAGCGGATAGTGCGCGACTCGCCATGCAATAGATCCATGAGGAGGAGACGGCCACTGAGAGTTTCTTCGGCGCGTCTTCCCAAGAGGATTTTGATGGCTTCGGCTGCCATCATAGCCCCAATGGCACCGGACAAGGCTCCGATAACGGCAAGGGGCACTTCCTCGGGAGCCGCTTCGCCGGAGGGAAAAAGATCCGAATAACGCACCGGACGGCCATAACCGAAGACAGTGAATTGCCCGCGCCATCCGGCAATACTGCCATATATCCAAGGAATTCC
>ERZ772940.768-NODE-768-length-12787-cov-4.02356_pt1 | contig 12787 bp, 9 predicted proteins | sample MGYA00511682_ERZ772940 | MGnify/ENA primary metagenome ERZ772940 (study PRJEB29015, sample SAMEA2737922) | human oral metagenome | biome: human oral; feature: human-associated habitat; material: dental | place: China | collected 2031 ... | reverse complement strand
ACTGAGCAGTATGAGATAGATATTAATAGTAAATTAGATATGTCTAGAGAGGGGATGTTCGATATCTCTAATGGTTACAGTACACTTACTACTAAGTATTCTAAGCTAACTAATACTATATCTATATATACCTATACTATAGACCCTGATGTTATCTCTACCACTAACTTCCTTAAGTCAGAGACTTATAACCTACCTAATAGGGCTACCATACTTACTAAAGAAAACCTTACTATAACCTTTGGTAAGCAGATGAAATATATCTGGAATAAAGTAGCTAATTCATATACAGCTAGGAAATATAAGCAGTATACAGATACTAAGTATTTAACATATGAAAAAGATGTATATGAGATTAATAAGGATACAGGCTCTATCTACTTTAAAGAGGGTAATAAGTTAGTTAAGCATAAGCTACACGCTAAAGGTGAACAAGTCTTAGATCCTATTACTAAGAAACCTATAGTAGAGCACGTACCAGGCGATACTATCTTAATAGATGGTAACCCTGTTATAGATATATATAGTGGGGTACTTAGATTTATAGATATCTGTATGCTAGAATTAGAGTATCAACTAGCTACTACCTTAGCTTATCGTAACTATACAAGATTAGTTCTTAATAGGATACGTAAATATGCTTATGAGGATATGGGTTTACTTAATAAAAAAGTATTAGAAAATACAGCTATTTACTATAAGACAACTAAGAGTACTACACCAGTTACTACGATGGTTAATAACGTTCCATACACAGTTCCTTATAGTGTAACCCCTACAGTTGTACTATACTCAACATCTACCTCTACATATGAGATATCCGATATCTTAAATATGACTAAGATAGTAGGTGGTGTTATAGATACTATCCTTAACAGTGATCTTATAACTATGAAAGCTATAAAAGATGAGTGCTTATCTAAACTAGGAAGTAACTTTGTAGCTATGAAGATAGAAGGGCTGGATACTATCAACTCTGAGCGTATCATCATGGGCAGTAAGTTTCAAAGACTATCTCTTAATAAGAAAATGTATATTAATAGATATGACGAAACAGAGGTTATTTATAATATTAACCTAACTATACAATATGTATAATAAGAAGAGCACTACTACCCAACTTAGGGTAGTAGTGCTCTTATCCTATATTCTTATTCAGATTGTGTTAACATATTAAAGATGTTAAGTATAACTAATGAAGCTTCATCCTTCTTAAAGTAGTCTAATTCTCCAAATACATACCTAGGGTTAGCTAACATTTTATCATTAGCCATATCGCCTTGACCTATAGATTGTACCAAGTTATTAGCTCTATTAACAGCTTTCTCTATAGCTGGTATAATCTCTGTTAGTTTATCTAATGCTTTTACGAATAGCTTAATAGTTAATGGCATATTCATAGCTAGGTTATAGCCTTGACTTAAATACATATTACCATTCTCATCCTGAGTTATGTATGGTATAGCTTTAAGCAGCAATGGATTCCTATCTATAGGGTTATTAAAGATAGCATCACCCTCTAAGCCTAACATCTGTCTAGCGTTATTAAAATATGTATACCATATCTCAGCATCATCGCTAGAGTTTTTACATACGCACTCTAACCATGTAAAGTTATTATAGAGTAGATCAACTAGATCAGACTCTCTTAAGTCTCTAAGCTTAGTGCCTTCTTCGTCGTATTGATAGGATGTCTTATCGGTAAAAATAACTCTACGGATAGCATTACTCCTATCTTGTGCTATATATAATGCACGTAATAACTCTTTAAGATGGGCTAGATCTCTTTTATAGTCGTTATATATACTATATAGATCTCTAGGTGTATCTAACTCTTTGATCTTAGCACTTACTAGATCTAGCGTCGGCTGGTAGTTAACAGTTGTTGGTATAGAGGTATAACCATTGATACCAAACACCTCTGTTATAAAGTTATCGTTCACTAACTCTTCTAAACTTATAACATCACTCTTACATATAGATTTATTATCAAGGAGTTTATTCTTAAACTCCTTAAGTACACTTACTTCCATATCTTATATCCTATAGATTAGCTTGTAGTACAGTTGAGATGGCGTGTGTAGTAATCAGTAGGATAGATTTGAACCATGGGTAGTTAGCCTGTATATATTCTAGATCACCTTTAGAATATACATTAGCAACACCCATTAACGAACACATGCATTCACTTCCAGATACCATACTTAATCTTTCATCAGCACTTAAGGTAAATAGCTTAAAATGCCCTTTAACTAAAGATATAAGTAAAGCTCTATCTAAAATAGCTACCTCTGCTAGGTTAGCTAATACCTCATTAAGCTTAACCTCATTATCCATACTAAGTACATTACTCTCATACTTCCTAAGTATATGTAAAGCTATGATATAAGCTAAGGCTAAATATACTGCTCTACGTTTAGTCTCATCGGTAGAGTGCATAGCATCTACCATCTTCTTAAAATCAGCTGTAGATACAACATCAGCTGTAAACATCTTGTTACCTAACATATCTATATACCTCCTATTTGTTTAATAATTTATCAAGCTGAACTGTATCAGCGTGTAGATGATTTTCTATAAGATCTTCAGTAAGTTGTTCAAACCTCTTAGCATCTCTAGCATCACTAGCCTTACTAGATAGTAGGTGATATAGCTTATCACCTAGATCATACTCGTCGTCATCCTTAGAGTTTTTAATAATGATATCCATACCATATACAGCATCAGCTAGCATAGATTTAATCTCTACTGGTAGATCTGGGTTACGTATCTGCCTTATGTAATCTAGCCTTAATCTTTCTAACCTACGCCTACCGACATCATAAGTATACTCAGCCGTTGTCATCCCCTCTGTTAATAAGGTAATGATAAGCTTAGGTACTAAGTATGCGCCTACTAATGCTATAATGGCACCTACTATAGGTAAAGACATAAATACATAGATAATAACCATAGAAGCAAATACTATCTTAGCTAGATAAGGTAAGATGCTTCCATACCTTATATCATTAAGGATGATAGCTCCACTATGTTGGAACTTCTCTAAAGCTGAAGTTAACTCAACCCCTAAACCGAACATAGAAGCAAACTCATCTGCTTTTTGCTCACTATCTATAGTATTAAGATTAGAGTATCTAAGACCTTCGTTACTTACTATAGCATCTAAGGTATTAAGGGTTATAGTTATGATGTTTTTATCTTTATTCTTAGCTATATAATCTTTATCCTTAGAGGCTACTTCTCCTACTAATAATAGGGTCTCTTTAGTACTATAGCCTTTATTAGAAGCTATCTTTAAGCTATCGTTAATAGAAGTAGTCATAACAGCTGATCTATAGCTATACTCTATATGGGTATATGCATGGCCTACCTCATGTAGCATGATAGCAGCTACCTCCTTAGGAGTTAACCCCCCTATAAAGAATAGGTCATATACGCCTATGATCATGATTAGCATGTAATCAGATGGTAGATTCTCTATCCTAGCTTCTTTATTATTAAGCTTAAGACCACCATTAAGTTTAACTTGCTTATCTACACTAGCCATAGAGTTAGCCATGACGGTGTACAGTGCTCTTTCTCTCTGTTTGCTGCCAGTATCTAATCCATCGTAATCTTCTATCTGTTTAGTGTTGTTTACTATATCTTGTGCTTTATCAACATCCATATTCTTAGCCACACTAGATAGCTCGTTATATAAGGATAAGAGATCTCTGTTGATGGCGCTATCCTTCTTAGGAGGGCATGGTATGCATGCTGCATTCATACCCTCCATAGCTAAGACCTTAACCTTAGGGAATCCAAATCTATCAGCTACAGCATCGCCATAGCTTTGTAATAAAGATTGAACCCTACTATCTTTAAGATTCTTATTATTAAGACCTTCATCTTTAAAAAGATTATATAGCTTAGTAAATATATCTATAGATACACCTACGAAGGGGTCGTCCTTCTGATAAGCTATGGTCTCTGTAGATAGCTTACCACTATATTTAAAATAATTACTTCTCATACTCTTATTAATCCTTAATATGTAATGTTCTATCTGTAACAACGTGAACTAGATCCCAACCTCCAGCATCATACTCAGCCTGTGTTATCTCAGTATCTGAACATACTACCCAAGCCTTACCAGGTACAACTATCTTCTTATTAGCTATACCAGATGCTTTATCATACTCTATCCACCTTAGTGTACCACCAGCCTTAACATAGATCTGTTTATACTTATAAGGTGTCTCTATAGTTATATCAACCCCAGATTCTACATTAAGTACCTCTATAGGTTGTTCAGGATCGCCAGTATCAGATTCTTGTCCAGCCTTTAAGGTATTAGCTACATACCTATGAACCTGTTGTGGATCGAACTCTTTAGAGCTTATCCTTACGCATTCACCATTTTGTAAAAATACGCTAACCCTATATGGATTCTTATCTTGGTAATCTATGTTCTGTAGTACGGCTGTATGAGCAACAGGATCTATAAGTATAACAGATTGATCCTCTACTTTATCTCCTGTATCTACCGAGTTAAACAATACTATTTTACCATCTTTTCTTAGCATAGGATGCCAGCTATAGAACTGATTACTTAACCCAGTTGGAAGTGGTATATCGCTATCCCAACTCTTAGATCTCGCATCATATACATGTATAGTATCATTAGTTCTAACAGGAACGTATTCGTTACCTACTCTAGATGGTATCTTACCAGAACCACCTATGACTAATATCTTCATATTGTCAGGGTGCATAGCTAAGCTAACATTACTATATACCTCTGCTTTAAGATCGGTTACTTTCTCAACAACCATGGTTGCCTGGTTAGTTCTATACATAGCCAGTCTTGCATCATCTACGTTCCTATACGCTACCCAGTATATCCAACCATCTCTTAAGGCTACTGCTGATCGACCTACGGCTGTTGAATACATAGCATAACTATCTATTTTACTACCAGTAAGGGTTAAGTTACCATCGTTATCAACATCGAATGCTAACCACTTAGTTTGCTTGTACTGCCCTTCTGATTCTATAGCATAATTCACTACTATCTTATTAGTATCGTAGGTTGGTATAACGTTAAGGTAAGGTAATGTTATATTATCAGTATCTGGTAAAGTATATACAACACCTTGTTCAACTAGCTTATTATTACTATAGGTATATCTATATATCTTATTATCATTATGCTTAGTAAGATAGATAGAGCCATTCTCTAACTGCCTAGTAGCTTGGACGGTATAGCCTTTAAGATACATAAGATAGTTATCCTGTGTAAACTTATCTAGGTAGGTAGTACCATCAACGTCTACTATATAGGCATCTTTAAATATGCCATCATATAGCTTCTTCCAAGCAGTAGATACACCTGATTGAGTATTAACCCTACCCCATAGTATATATCTATTGCCAGCTGTAAGATTATCAGATCTTACTGTAGGAAACAAGGTAGGCTGGTTATTCTTTTCATCGTGGATAACATCACCTTTAATGTTGGTTATTTTAAGATCTGCGGATTTAAAACCAGTAGAGTTAGTTATAACCATAGCTCTTAATAAGCTATTGATAGCTGGTCTTTTAGTAAGTAAGATAATATCATATGCGTTCTTACCATATGGATCAAAGGTATTGCCCTCGGTAATAACGCATTTACCAAATCTGCTATCTACATTAACAGAGGTATGAAACATAGCCTTAACTATATAAGCTTTTTTCATATCTAACTCTTCTGTACTTATGGTAAAAGATGTAAGGTGTTCTTTATCATATGGCCTATATAGTTTTATCTTACCATCCATATCTGTTATTATCCATGTAGTTGATGTATGGGTAGCTTTACCTAAGTACATATGAAAAGCAGATGTTCTAAGCTCTAAGTAACTAGCTTCTGCCATCTTAAGGGATAATACATAACTAACTACGGGGGTAGAGACTATGGTATTAGATACTTTATAACCCTCTTGGCTACCATGTACAGATACAAGGTTAGACCATTTAGACTCTGTACCATTACTAAAGTGTAGTTTAACTCTAACATATACTAAAGATTTCTCTGTTACATCGTTAAGAGTAACTCTCTTAGCATATAGGTTAGTAGTGTCATTCTCCTCTTTAAAGAGAATATTATCGTTCTTATCTAGGAAGGTAGATGATCTTATCTCCCAAGTAGTTCCAGTATGTGTTATAGCTGGATCTGTTATTGCTGGTTTATCTATAACTAAATTAAACTCTTTACTCATATTCTTTACTCCATACCTATAGCATCAGATGTCGTGTGGATATCAGGTTTACCCTCTTCTGTTATGATAACATCTTGCTTATTTTGATCTTTAGGGCCTATAACGAACCAAGGTGACTCATATGCATCTACATGTATTTTAACTCTAGCCCATAACTTAGATTCATCTGCGTAATATTCATTAGCTACACCTATCTTAGGTAGCATAGTATACCAGTGATCTAAATTAACCGTATCATGTAGAGATTGATCTATAATTTGTGTAAAGTTTTCATCAAGGGCTACCTGGTAACTTACAGCATCAACATGACCACCTGATCCTATATCTATATAGTCTTTATATTTTACTAATGCCATACATCATATCCTTCCTTAAGCTACGTAAAATAGCCTATTTTCTAGTGTTCTTAAGTCAGGAAACGACGCTTAGCTTAGCTGTTAGTATAGATAAAATAACCTTATAGCCTACTAGCTACCCTATGTTGGTAGCTAGTAGGCTTATCATATTTATTTATCGTTATACCTAGTACTTATATCATGCTCGTTAATGTATTTAAGGAAGTATTTATCTAACTCTGCTATACGTATAGTTTTATCATACTTAGTAAGTAGGGTAGTTAGTCTAGACCTCTTATAGGTTATATCAGCTGTTGACATAACAACTAGACTTATCCATGCTGGCATATACTCTAAAGATAGAACCATAGTATTAGATCCACCTGGACCATACCACATAGTGCTTATAGTGTTAAAGATAGCTACTAGGTTAACTAAACCTGCTTTCTCAGGGGCTACGCCTTGTCTTATAAGCTCTACTAACAGATCTAAGGATTTACCATGCTTTTTATAAAGCTCTCTCATATCAGAGGTGTTAAACATAGATAAGATAGCATCCTTAGCTAATACAGTACCTAACTTCACACTAGCTGCTCTTACAGCTGTTAGGTTAGCCATCTCCTCTATATCATCACTGTCTGATAATAATAGATTAGCATACAAAGCTGCGTAGCAATACGTATTAATCTGCTCTACCATAGATAGGCTAAGAGTATTAGCTACAACACCACCTACGAACATCGCATAGCTAGCCATGATATTCTTAGCTACATTAGATGTTACTGCTAAGTTACCATCGTAGTACTCTATAGTTAATAGGCCATATAGAACTAAGAAATTAATCTGTGCACTATCCTTAGCTACGTCTGCTATATGAACTATATCATCGCCATCTTTTATAGCTCTTACATAAGCTCTTAGATCTATGGCTACTACATTACCGCCTCTAAGATCATCTACCAAGCAAGGCTGATCAAATACAGGTAGTCTTTTCTCATCTTCATTTTTACCTAGGATAAAAACTAACTTAGTTTTACTATCACTAACATACTCATACTGTAAGCTATCAACATCGACTAACGATAGATATTTAAATAAGCTTACTCTTATACCATTGTTATATATCTTCTTACCATAAGATGTATCATAAGGCAACTTAACCATCTCTTATATCCTTCCTTATATCATAGGTCTCACTGTTATACCAGCTGTTATAAGCCGGTCATCAGGGAACGAAGCTACCTCTTATATTTAGCTTAACTTAACTTCGATGTATATATCTAATAGGAAGGAGTTATGTTATGTTAAGATATCTTATAGTTATTAAGATCATGAAGTTGATACATCCTATCTACTCCTTCTTTATCCTAGAGTTACGACATAAGGCTAGAGAGGTAGTATACTCTAGATTCTTCCAAGATGACAGGTTCTTCCCTCTAAGGTTATACCATAAGATATATCTACCATATGGCTATGATAATGTATCTAACCTTAAGTTCTATCTATACTACTATCTAGTATGGATATGGCTAGATGATGATGTTGATGGCGAATTACTTAACCATGATGTTATAGATAGACTATCTAGATCTAAACTATCTGCTAAGGATAGACTTATAGAGGAGTTTAATGCCCACTATGGTAAGCATTATGATATACGTAAGGTAAAAACATCACTTACCTATAAGCTTTTAGCTATATCACAACAGAAGCATCTTAACTATGAATATGTTAAACTTCTTACGTTTAAGACCAATATAAAAAATACTATACCCACTGATATCATATACAGAGGTAAAATGCTATATAAACATAAAAGCTTAAGCTAGTAGTACTCCATATGGAGTACTACTAGCTTGGTAAATTATTTATCTTATCTCTAAGTTGTAATAAGGTTGGAAAGTTCATCATGTTGTGTAGATAGTCAAGATGGTTAACCTTGCCATACATAAGGTTAAGGTTATTAAGCTTGAACTCCTGTACTGGTATATCTCCTATGGATAATACCTCTCTCATAGTTGTTGATGAACTAACATTAGCTACTCTGGTATCCGAGGGGTCACTTCTGTTTACCATAGTTCGCTAGACCATGGCCATGGGGCTATACATCTCTGTATAGATCAGACTATATCATCATCCTTACAAGGATAAGGATGCTCCATTTTTCCACCCGCTTGGGTGTACTCTACTCGCTTCTACCTTACGGCATGTTTTCGATAGTCGTTGAACCTTGCTATATAACTATAGCCTTGGCTGCTGATTGACTTATAATATTAAGTGTTCCCAGCAATTAACGGAGTTTACATCTGCATATTACTATGCAGCGGGGCGCATCCACCCACTAGACTGGTCGCTATCTGCGCAATGCAGTCTTATATTATTATCTACGTATCCCTCCTGTATAGCGCTACTTCCTGTAGAACTTGTGTTAATAATAGGCAACATAACTCACATTCGTTCTAACTAGTTCGTTACTCTAGTTACGCTCTTATAAGAGCTGCTGCATGTCACCATGCAGGTCAGACTATATCTTCGTCCACTATCCTAAGATAGCTAGGACGCCTGCCACTTGGGTTGGACTACCAACCTACTCTCCTACGAGATAGTCGTTGAACGTTCTTAGATAGATATCTAAGCTTCGCTGCTGGTTAACTTATAATATATAGGTTGTTACTATATTTCAAGTACTATATATCTTCAAGTCTTTCTAGCAATTCGACAGGTTATCCTTAAGTATTACTACATAAGGGGACGATGAGGTGCGCCGTAGCATAGTTACTGTGTAACCTTATTCGTTTGGTTTCAAATACGATTACAATGCCCTCGTGCCATCCAAGAATCTAATCCCAGAGACCTATCTTCGGTATCTTGTTGATTAGCTTTGCAACCTATAACAAGCCCCTTTTCCTGGTATAGGAAGAAGAACTCATTCACAAGCTTCTTAGGAGACTGGTGGAATATATCAAAATCATTTGGTCCTGATAGTAGAGGTAAAGATATAGACATGTCTTGTATCTTAGCATCTAGACTTATCATGGAGAGTATATCCCATGCGTTGTAGATAATATACTCTAATGGACGTTCATGAGACATATATCTATGCCAGTCGACAGTTCCTTCTACAGAGCTATTAGCTCTATCATCTTCGTTAAATATCTTAAGCTTCTTATACTCAGATCCTAACTCCTTACCTAGCACATGATCTAGACTAAATCCACCAGGTACTTGTTTACCACCTACTCTTACAAAGTTATATACGCTCATAGCGTCTAACCAGTAGAAACTAGATGGGCATTTTACAGTGTTCCACATCTCATGTGGTCCTTTAGGTTTCCTAACACCAGACTCTGTTATTTTAAAGTCAGTATCTTTTTTATACTTAAAGTCCCTATACTCTACTGGTAATGATGGGTCTGAGAATATATCCTTAGGTTCAACGCCTTCTTTAGTACAAGCGTTGATCATATGCGACATATCAAAATCTATGTTCCATATAGCTGCTATATCAGGTTGCCAGGTATGTAACTTACCTATGGCTGCTCTTACTAACTCTACCTCAGTATCGTATAGTTCAAACACTGGTACTATAGACTCTCTCATAGACTGTGATGGTATATACCTCTTAAAAAGATACTGTAGTTGGGATACAACGTTAGGTATACCATCTACTAGTTTACTACTTATAGCAGCATAGAACCTATCTATCATACCCACACCTATGATAGTTATTTCATCGGTATCGATATCAGTCTCTATATCTAGAGCAGCTACACTGTATGGAGTATTACAGTTAGGATACTTCTGCATATAGGCATGCTTCATCATCGTTGTAGCTGTGATATCTACCCCATATAGATAAGGGTTATCTCTAACATCTCTTAAAGTCTTAGCAGTACTATACCTACTATCGTTAAGTCTCATCTTGATGGTATGTATAAGATCCGACTCTGTAGTCATATACTTATTAAGCTTATCCATAGACTCGAACTCTTTTTTCTCTACATGGTTCCTATGGTGTGGCTGTGTTATCCATATAGGTCTCTTAAAGTTCTCTATAACTCTTAGATTAGCTCTAGTACTACCATCGCTATAGTGTAAGATCTCTTTTATAACATGTATATCAGGTCTAACATTATAGATAGCAGCTACATGTGTAGCGAATCTAAACTCTTTACCTACTAACTCTGGCATATCATACACTCTCCTCCTTACTTAGTCACTAGCTTACAAGATCAACTCCTATAAGCAACCAAGAACTCTATCCTAGATAAATAAATCTTACCTATACTAAGCCTGATTCAAAAAGTAACATATATAGTATATACGTATAGTATATACTATATATGTTAGATTTTCAGATCTGATGTTCTAACCATAGCTAAGTAGTAAAATATCTAGATAGCTAACACCATGATTTAAGTATGTTTCGCTATAGCAAAATATCATTCCCTCTCTAGCTACGCTACGATCGGGTGTTACACTCTCTAACTAAGATTAGACCCTATCATAGTTTAGAGTAAATCTTAGATCTAGATAGAGTAATCTTAGCTCAAGTTGAAAACTTGACATATATAGTATATACTATACGTATATACTATATATGTCACTTTTTTAACCTGGTTGATTTCAAGCTTAGACCTATGCTAGTAGAACATGTGTAGAAAATAAGGCATTTTACATGGCTGGATTGACCTAGTCAAAAACTTAGCATATATAGTATATACTATACGTATATACTATATATGCTACTTTTTCAAAGTTGAATAACTGTGCTTAATTACTACCTAGGTTATAACGTAAGATAGGATAGTGAGTAAATGATCTTGTATCTATCTAGATATGGTTATATTTACTTAAGTTAGTAAGTCTATATTTCCATCGCTAACTACGTTACGCTCTGGTATAACCATCACTAGCTATGCTACACTCTGGGTGTATTTCCTTCATTAGCTACGCTACATTCAGGTGTTATTTAGTATATGCCTCATAGAGCTCCATACTTAGCTTCTAAGCAACGGTCTATACGAAGGTGGTATGGTTATACCTCTTGATATCTAAAATGCAATACAACGCATCCTATAGCTTCCTAGAGCTATATACTAATGTAAGATAAATTAATACATAACATCATATCTACTCTATATAGGATAGATAGATACTAATATAACTAACGATACTAGCATAGACTAGGAGTACCTCCTATGGGTACTCCTAGTCTTAATGTCTTATTATATCAGATCTATATCTCTACATGGTTCCATCATTTACTATCTAACGATAGTTACTCTCTGGGTGCATGTAGTTAGTCTATGGCTAACTGCATGGTTAGCATAGTAATTTAAGGGGGCTCGGATCCCTCCTCCCCCAAGAGGGCCTGCGGCCCTCCCCCCCTCTACCCTGCGTAGGTTAGAGAGTAGGTTACTTCTGTATCATTATCAGTCATGCCCAATTCTTAGTTGCTTACTTTTCTTACTTAGTCAGTGTTCTTCTTCTATCTAGCCAGGTTACCTAGTCCCCCCTAGAATCTCGTCTAGGGTCATAGGGAGTTAGTTCATGTAGAGCTAACAAGGAGGGCATGACAGACAACGACACAGCACCATTAAGGAATGCAGACTACCATTGAGAGAATAATAGATCTGATTTAATCTATTATCAAGTAAGAATAGAAATAGACACATAGATAAAAATAAAATAGTAACACCTATGATCTAATTTAGAACATAGGATGTGTATACATCCGATCCTACTATAACTTCTACGTAAGTAGAAGACAAATAAGATAGTAACACCTACCTTAAGATCTAAGATCTAGATTAAGATATAGTAACACCTACTAGCTTAGATCTTATCTTAAGACTAGACGATAGTCTAGTAAGCAAGATATGATAACTAAGTTAAGTATAGATAGTTATAGAACTAAGATAGATAGATAACTAAGCTAGTAAGATAGGCTAAGATACTATAGTACGTTAGATAATATAAGATAAGATAGGATGTAAGATAGATAGGTTAGTAGCTAAGATAAGTAAGTTAAGATCTAAGTAAGTAAGATAGATAAGTTAAGATAGGTAGGATAGCTTAGATAAGCTATTAGGATATAGTATAGAATAAAATAGATAAGATATAAGAGTAGATAGGTAGATAGATATATAGATATACATAGATAGGTAGTAGAGATGAAAGATGAGTAGCTTAGATAGCTTAGAGTAG
>ERZ772940.767-NODE-767-length-12787-cov-26.7103_pt1 | contig 12787 bp, 2 predicted proteins | sample MGYA00511682_ERZ772940 | MGnify/ENA primary metagenome ERZ772940 (study PRJEB29015, sample SAMEA2737922) | human oral metagenome | biome: human oral; feature: human-associated habitat; material: dental | place: China | collected 2031 ... | reverse complement strand
CCGGAGACGTTCCCCCAGATCATGACGACGACGGCCCCGGTGATCATTCCGGCGAAGGCACCCATGGCGCTCAAGCGCTTCCAGTACAGGGACAGCAGGATGGTCGGTCCGAAGGAGGCGCCGAAGCCGGCCCAGGCGAAGGCCACGAGGTCGAGGATCGTCTTACTGGGGTTCCAGGCCATGACCGCCGCGACCAGGGCGATGGCGAAGACCGCCATGCGCGAGTAGAGCACCATGCGGTTGCCACTGATCTTCTCCTCTCGAGTACGGGCGAAGGAGCCGTACAGGTCCTCGATGAGCGCCGAGGAGGTCACGAGCAGCTGAGAGGAGATCGTCGACATGATGGCGGCCAGAATGGCTGCCAGCATGAAACCGGCGACCAACGGGTGGAAGAGCAGCTTGCCCAGCGTGATGAAGACGGTCTCCGGGTCGGCCAGCTGCTTCTTGTCGTGCTGGTAGGTGGCCACGCCCACGATCGCGGTGCCAGCAGCACCGAGCACGGCGAAGAGCATCCAGCCGATTCCGATGGTGCCTCCGGCCACGGCCTCCCGGGGGCTGCGGATCGCCATGAACCGGACGATGATGTGCGGCTGACCGAAGTAGCCCAGGCCCCAGGCCAGTGCCGAGATGACGCCGAGCAGCGTCGTTGTCGGCCCCCAGATGACCCAGTAGTGGGGGTCGACCTCAGCGATGGCCTTGGTCAGGTTGGACAGTCCTCCGAGCCGAATGACACCTGCGACGGGCACCATGACCAGGGCGGTCACCATCATGACTCCCTGGACGAAGTCGGTGTAGGACACGGCCAGGAATCCGCCGATCAGTGTGTAGACCACGGTGATGGCGGCGACGATGACCATGCCGAGGCGATAGTCCATGCCGAAGGAGGACTCGAAGAAACGGCCGCCGGCGACCATGCCGGAGGAGACGTAGAAGGTGAAGTAGACCAGAATGATGAGGCCGCTGGACCACCGCAGCAACCGGTGCGTGTCGTGGAGCCGGTTGTCCAGGAAGCTGGGGACCGTGATGGAGTTGTTGGCGACCTCGGTGTAAGCGCGCAGGCGAGGAGCCACCAGCAGCCAGTTCGCCAGAGCCCCGGCCGTCAGTCCGACAGCGATCCACCCCTCGACCAGGCCGCTGACATACAGGGCCCCCGGCAGTCCCATCAGCAGCCACCCCGACATGTCCGAGGCTCCCGCCGACAGTGCCGCCACCCAGGGATTGAGGTCGCGGTCGGCGAGCATGTAGTCGTCGAAGTTGTCCGTTCGCAGATAGGCCCAGCCCCCGATGGCGAGCATGGCCACGAAATAGACGATCATCGCGATGGCTTGATAGGTAGTGGCAGTCATCAATATGTCCTCACGTCAGTCAGAGGGGAGACACACCGCTGCCGCCGTTGGAGAAAGGGCTCGTGGAGCCTCTCAAGGGATCCGGATCGGCGTGCGCGGTTTGTCGCGGCTCGTCGTTGATGTTCCTGATGGCGCGACCATGAGTGGCAGACAATCACCGCAGATGATGTGGAAATCCGCACGTGACATGACGGGCAGCAGTGACCGCTCACTGGATCATGGTCAAGGTTTCCTCATCGTTCCTTCTGTGTGGGCACGACTCAACGCACGTGAAGGACGATGGCCGCGGCATAATCACCGTCATGGCTCATGGAAACCGGCCAACACCCTGGGGTTGATACCTCCTCTCCGAGGCTGCGTTCAACAGCACGGGCAACGGTGCCGCTCAGGCGTAAGGAAGGGCGGCCCCACCGATCGGTGACCACCTCGATCTCACGCCAGTCGACGTCCTCGGCCAGGATAACTGGAGAACTACTCGTTCCGCGACTTTTTGCGCACAGAACGTGTGCCTGGCTCCAGGCCTTGATGAAGGACTCCTTGGCCGCCCAGCGTGCGGCCAGGTGTTGGGCCGGGCTCGTCCCCCTGTCCTGCGAGCGGTTGTGGGCGTCTCTGAGCTCGCGCGCAGTGAAGGCTCGTTGTGCGAAGACGGTGCCGGGCTGCTCGAGCTGGGCGGAGAAACCCGGAATGTGCACCAGGTCCGTGCCTACTGCCAGAACGGTGGAACCGGGGGAAGGCTGCGGCGTGTCCGGAAGCTGCGGCTCAGTCATGACGGAGTACGCATGAAGTAAAACTTACGAATCATTGACGCAATTCCTTTGACAATTCCATATGGACCAAACAGGGCCGGTTCTACAGACGGTATCCATCGTCTGTAGAACCGGCCCTGTCCGCTATCGTGATGAGCTTACTCGCCGGTGTGGTAGACGCCGTCGGAGCCCAGACGGGCGTCGGGGTCGAGCAGCATGGCGGCCTCGACCTCATGCGGGTCGCGCTGCTTGGACTCCTCCCCCAGGCGCCGGCCCTGGACCTGCTCGAACAGCGGGGCCCGGCCGATCATGCCTGCGCGGCGGCGCCTGGTCCCGGCGGCCAGGCGGGCGTTGGCGGAGGCCAGCCAGGCGTCAACCGCCTCCTGGCCCTCGGCCTGACGCAGGGCGGCCTCGAAGGCGCCGGGGTGGACGATCGCGATGAGACCGGAGACGTGTCCGAAGCCCAGCGAGGTCAGCAGGCCGGCTCGCACCGGGCCGGCGCCCGGGACACGCCCGTCCTGGCCACCACGGCCGGCCAGACGGATGGGCCTGCGCGGCCACACCCAGAAGGCGTCCTTGGCCAGCGGGGCGTCGACGACATCCAGGGAGGCGTTGCCGGGAGCCACACCGGAGGTGAGGATCTCGGTCAGGCCCGCAACCTGGAAGACGGCGGCGCCGCCCTTGGCGTGACCGGTGATGGTCTTCTGCGAGACCGCCACCAGCGAGTTGCCCTCGGAGCGTCCCAGTGCGCGCGCCAGACGCGTGTGCAGCTCGGACTCGTTGGGGTCGTTGGCACCGGTCGAGGTGTCGTGCTTGGAGACCAGCGCGATGTCGTCAGCCTCCACACCCAGGGCTGCCAGGGCCTTGGCCAGGCGCGAGCTGCGCCCGCCGCGGCCGGCGCCCAGGGCGCCCAGGCCGGGGGCCGGGATCGAGGTGTGGGCGCCGTCGGCGTAGGAGGAGACGAAACCGATCACGCCGGCCACCGGCAGCCCCATCCGGGCCGCCACCGAGCCACGGGCCAGGATCACCGTGCCGCCGCCCTCGGCCTCCACGAATCCGCCGCGGCGGCGGTCGTTGGCGCGCGAGAAGTGGCGGTCGGAGATGCCCTTGGCGCGCATGGCCGCGGCCTCCGCGGTGGCGTTCATGTTGCCGAAGCCGACGACCGACTCGATCGAGATGTCGTCGATGGCGCCGGCCACGACGACGTCGGCCTTGCCCAGGGCGATCTTGTCCCAGCCCTCCTCGATGGAGACGGCCGCGGTGGCGCAGGCGCTCACCGGCTGGACCATGGCGCCGTAGCCGCCGATGTAGGACTGCATGACGTGGGCGGCCACGACATTGGGCAGGGCCTCCTGGAGGATGTCACTGGGACGCTCCTCCCCCAGGAACCGGCCGACGAACATCTTGCGCATCGACTCCATGCCGCCGAACCCGGTGCCCTGCGTGGAGGCCACGTCGGAGGGGTGGACGGCCTTGAGGAGCTCGGCCGGGGTGAAACCGGCCGACAGGAAGGCGTCAACGGTGGTGACCAGGTTCCAGGAGGCGATCGGGTCCATACCCTGGGTCATCGAGGCAGGGATGCCCCAGCGCTCCGGGTCGAAGTCGCGCGGGAACTGGCCGCCAACCGTGCGCGACAGCGCGGCGCGGCGCGGCACCCGGGCCAGTGAGCCGGCCAGGCGGGTGACGGTCCACTCGCCGGTCTCGGCGTCGGGGACCACGAGCGTGTGCTCGGGGTCGGAGGCCTCAATGGTGCGGGCCGTGGCCTCGTCGGGAACCGACAGGGTGATGTCGCGGTCGAGGTAGACGATGACCTCCTCATCGGCGATCGGCGCGATGACGCCGTCGTCGACGAACTGGCGGATACCGCAGCGGGCCACGACCTCGTCGCGGTAGCGCTCCAGGATGTCGGACTCCTCGACCATCTCCCCGTCGGTGTCGTACCAGCCGGCCTTGGGGCTGTCCTGCCAGGTGAGCAGACCCATGCCCCAGGCGAGCTCGAGGACACCGGCGGCGGTCAGGTCGACGTCCTCGCCGCCGCTCATTCCCAGCTCGGCCTCGCGGCGCGTACGGCCCGATCCCCAGGTGGAGACCTCTCCGGTGGAGATGATGACGACCAGGTCATCGAGGTCGGTGCTCACCTCGCCCCACTGGGGGGCGGTGGGCTGGGTCGGGACCACCGGAGTGGGCAGGGCCTTGATGACGGCCGGGGCCTCGGTCTCCTCGGCGGGCGCAGCGGCCTGCGCGGCGGCGTTCTCACGCAGGGCCACCAGGTCGATGTCGTCACCCAGTCCCCCCGTGAGGTCGGCGTTCACCGGGGCCTGAGCCGCCCGGGTGCGCACCTCGGTGGTGCACAGGCCGGTGAGCTCGGAGGCGATCTCCTCCGTGGTCCAGGTACGCACCCCGGCTGCCTCGACAGCGGCGACGAGTGGGTCGTTACCGCCCATGAGGCCGGTTCCCTTGACCCAGCCGATACGCGGGTGGGCCAGGGTGACGCGTTGGGCCCAGGCCCGCTCCGAGGACCAGCGGTTGACGATCGCGTCCAGGGCGGACTTGACCTCACCGTAGGCGCCGTCACCGCCGAAGGTGCCCCGGTTCGGGGAGCCGGGCAGGACCACGTGCAGACGGTGGTCGACGTGGGTGTCGGTGCCGATGGCGCTCAGAGCGGCAATGGTGCGCTCCACCGACCACAGCAGCAGGCGGGTCTGGGACTCGGCCGCGGGGCCGGCGTCGGCCAGCGTGCCCGAGACGCGCGGCGCGGCGAAGGGGAACAGGAGGGTGGGAACCAGGGCCTCCTTGACCACCTTGGTGGAGCCGCCGGAGGTGACCACCTGGTCGTTGCCGATCCACTCGGCCAGGGCGTCGACGTCCCGGTAGGAGGACAGGTTCGCGGGAACCATCCACAGCTTGGCGCCGGCGGCGGCGTGCTCGCGGTACAGGGTGGTGGCGAACTCGAGGCGCTCGTGGGTCAGGCGCGAGCTGGTGGCCACCACGGTGGCGCCACCGGCCAGCAGCTCTCCGACGACGGCCGCGGCGATGGAGCCGGGGGCCACACCGGTGACGACGGCGACGTCCTCGGACCAGCGCACCGTGGGATCGCCGGCCTGGGGAGCCTTCGGCGCGGCCTGGGCGATCGCGGTCAGGACGGCGGCGCGCTCGGCGCCGTCGGCCAAGTCGGAGGCCTTGACCTGCTTGGCCCACCAGGTGGCGTGGTCGGCCACCGCCTGCCCCAGGCCCACGAAGCGCTCGGGGGCCAGGAGCCGGCGGAAGGCATCCAGGTCGGTCTCGCCGGAGCCGAGTCGGGCGACGTCCTCACGGGCCGTGGCCCAGCGGTCGTCGATGAGGACGGCGCGCTCAGGGACGAAGGCCGGTGTGACGGACTTGACCCATCCGGCACCCAGCTCGGCGTCCAGGGCGGCCATGGCGGCCCGGGTGCGGGAGGCCTCGTCGTCGGCGTCAGCCGGGACAGTGGCCTTCTCGGCCAGGCCCAGGGCGTCCAGGAGGGTGCGGGCCGTGGTGGCCAGGACGCCCTCGGAGCCGGTGACGCTCTGGGCGAAGGCGTCCAGGGCCGCGGAGTCGACCACTGCGCCTCCGGCGCCGCCAGCACTCGGCTTGGAGACGGCCACACCGTGGTCGGCGGCGACAGCCTGGACGGCGGAGTCGATGAGGGCGTCCACGGCGCTTGCACTGGTCAGCGGGGCCGAGGAGCCCAGGGAGGCCAGGTCCTCGCCGCGCATCGAGGCGCCCTCCCGGGTGCCCAGGAACAGTGCGGCGGTCACGTGGGAGACCCACCCCTGCCCCAGACCCCAGGTGCCGGTAACGCGGTCAGCGATACGAGAGGCGCGCACGCCGGAGGGGCCCAGAAGGCGGCCCAGTCCCACGCGGATGGCCTCGGTGAGAACGGGACCGAAGGCCTTGTAGCCGGGGGCCCCCTTGGCGACCGTGGCGGCCAGGGCCGTCATGTCGGCGTCAGCGGCGCCGTCGATGGAGGCGAGCTCGAGCTCGGTGCCCAGGTCCATGAGGAGCTGGTTACGGCGCGAGGAGACTCCGTTGGTGAGTGTCTCGGTGGTGTCCGTGGCGCCGATCTGCTCGGGGCGGATGCGCGAGGCGTGGGCCAGGAGCACCGTCAGGGCGTCGGTCGCACCGAAGGGCAGGTCGTCCACCGGTCCGGCTGCGGCTGGAGCCGCCGCAGCGGGGGCGGCCTCGGCGGCGGGAGCGGGAGCCTGCTCGGCCGCAGCGCTCTGCGCGGGAGCCTCGGCCTCAGCAGCCGGCTCCTGCGCGGCCGGAACGTCGAAGTCCGGCTCGGTGAGCTCGACGGCCGGGTCGGTGTCGGTGGCCAGCACCCGGGCCTCGTCGCGGCGAGCGTTGTGCACGGTGACGTGGCGTCCGGCGTGCTGGGGCAGACGCAGGGTGTTGGTGGCCAGGTTCGCCAGGGTGGGGGAACCCGCCAGGCCCACCTCGACGATGTGCTCGATCCCCAGGCCGCCCTCGCTCGGGGAGGACAGCAGGACCTCCTGGGTCTCGATCCAGCGCACTGGTGAGGCGAACTGCCAGGCCAGGAGCTCGACCAGCAGGACGCGGGCCAGCTCCATGGGGCGCTTCACCCAGGAGTCCCAGTTGGCCAGGATCTCCTCAACGGGCTCGGAGGGTACGACCTCAAGGATCGAACGGGCGAAGTCCTGGGTCAGGGCGAAGGGTCGGGCCACAAGGTTGGGCACGTAGTGGCCCACCAGCCGCTCGACGTCCAGGTTCTCGGGGACGAGCTCGAGCAGGCGAGTGCGGAACTCCGGCACGCCGGGGCGCAGCACCTCGGAGTGGAAGGGCACGTCGATGCCGGGGACGAACATGAAGGGGTTCTTGCCTCCGCGGGCCTTGGCCTTGGCGCGGGCGTCGGCGGCCAGGGCGTCCAGGCCCTTGATCGTGCCGGCCACGGCGTACTGGACGCCGGCCAGGTTGTGGTTGACGATCTGGAGGAACTCGCCGGTGGCCTCGGAGATCGAGCGCACGTAGGCCTCGACCTCGTCGGCCTTGATGCCCGCCTGGTTGGGGCGCAGGGCCCCCATGCGGTAGTTCGAGGCGCCGTCGGCGTCGCGCGGCACCAGCGAGTGCATGGTGGAGCCGCGCTGGAAGACGATCGAGATGGTCGTCTCCACGGGCATGACGTGCCCGTAGGCGCTCAGCGCCGTGTACTCGCCCAGGGAGTGGCCGGCGAAGGCGGCGTTGTCCACGAGGGCGCCGGCCTCGGCCAGGCGTGCAGTGGTCGCTATGGCGACGGTGGCCAGGGCTACCTGGGTGAACTGGGTGAGGTTGAGCAGCCCCTCGGGGTGGCGGTAGGTGACGCCGCGGGCGGTCATCTCGGTGGGGTTGTCGCGCACCAGGTTGATGACGGAGAAGCCCAGCTCGGCGCGGGTGTGGGCGTCGGCCCGCTCCCAGATCTCCCGGGCGGCCTTGGAGGAGTTCATCTCGTCCAGGCCCATGCCGGGGGCCTGGATGCCCTGACCGGGGTAGACGTAGGCGGTGGGCTCGGGCGTCGTCACGGCGGTGCCGCGGGAGACGACCTCGCCGTTGATGCGGCAGACGACCTCCAGGACGTAGCCGCCGCCGACCACCAGGCCGGTGCGCTCCACGGTGATCTCGACGTCGTCGTTCAGCTCCACCGGACCGGTCATGACGTAGGTCCAGCCGGCTAGGACGTGGCGCGAGCCGTCGGCCGCGGTGGAGGCCGCCACCTGCTGGGCGGTGGCCGACAGCCACATGCCGTGGACGAGCGGGGCCTCCATGCCTGCCACACGGGCGGCGTTGTAGGAGGTGTGGATCGGGTTGAAGTCACCGGTGACCCGGGCGAAGGCCGTCATGTCCGCGGGCGCGGTGACGGTGGTGCGGCGCAGAATGCGGCGCGCGGCCGGGGCCGTCTTGCGCCCGGTGCCGCCGGCGAGCTCGGGGGCGCTGGGCACGGCGTTGCCGGAGGCACGGCCGCGGATGGCGAAGCGCTCGCGCATGAGTGCCACCACGGTGCCGTCGCAGGCGTCGGTCAGCTCCAGGCGCACGTCGACGACACGGCCGGCACTGGACTCCTCCAGCGCGGCGACCCAGCCGGTGACGTTGATCGTGGGGCTGGTCGTGGCCGCGGCCTCCTGGAGCTGGTGGAGGGTGAGGTGCAGGTCGATGGTGTGGTCCAGGTGGACGGCGCCGAGCAGGCCCTCGATGAGCGGCATGCCGTCCTCGACGACGCTGCCCAGGGCGGCGTAGACCACCGGCCAGCAGGGGCCGAGCAGGGCGTCGGGCACGAAGGGCGCGGCGGACAGGTCCGCGGGCAAGGCGTCGGCAGTTACCGAGGCGTGGTCGTGGCCCAGGTTGCCGGCCAGCGTGAAGGAGCCGTGGATGGTGCCGAAGGGCTGGGTGGCGGGACGCCCCAGGGCGTCCGTGGCTCCGTCCTGTGCGGGGCGGACCTCGGGCAGGTGATCGACGTTATCGCCCGTGATGGACACGGCCCCCACGCCTGCGGTGGCCCGCAGCAGGTCGTTCATCGTCTCGCTGATGCGCTCGGGGTCGACCAGTGGGGCGGCGCCGTCCCAGGCGCGGGCCAGGCGCAGCGGCACCACGAGGCGGCGCACGGCGTGGATCTTGTCTCCGCCGGGAGTGCCGTCCCAGTGGGTGTCGAGGCGGATGTCGAGGTCGTAGGCGTCCTCGGCCACGTCCGGGCGGGCGACGACGTTGTAGGCGTCGTCGTCCAGGACGATGGCCGGGTTGACCGTCAGGTGGCCGTTCCACAGGACGTGGGGGGCCACCTGGACGAGCTCCTTGGCGTCGGCCACGGGGGACGCCAGGACGCCGTCGGCCACGGCGGGGGCGGCGCCCAGACGGCCGGCGGCCTCCTGCTCGCCGGTGCCGGCGTCCTGGAGGGCCTCGACGGCGGCGGTCTCGAAGCGGCCCAGCAGCTCGCCGACCGGCTCGTTAATGGTGGTGATGCCGGCCACGGCGACCGGACCGGGGATGATGCGCACCTGGTCAGCGGTGTAGCGCGGGTCCTGGGACTGCCACAGGGAGTCGGTGCCCCACCAGCGCAGGATGTCGGCGTCGACCACGGGCACGAAGGGCACGGGCTTGGGGTGCTTGCGGCACAGGTCGACGAACCAGGCGGCGTCAACGGGCTCCACGAGGGTGGAGGCGGCCGACGGGTAGTGCTCGGTCAGGGCGGCCAGGGCGGCGTCGGAGTCGATGACGGCGTCGTAGTCGGCGAAGAGCGTGGGGATCTCGCCGTGGTCGGCCGGGCTCAGGCGGGCCTCGATGCGGTGCAGCAGGTCGATGAAGCGGTCGTACCAGCCCTCGTCGGCCCAGTCGGCGCGGGTGGCGCTGCGCCCCTCGTGGGGGGCGACGCACAGTTCGGCGTAGCGGGTGGCCCACTGAAGGTAGGTCATCTCCTCGACGTCGCCGAAGTAGGGCTTGGCGGTCTTGGCCAGGGCGTCGATCATCTCCTGGCGGCGTGCGGCCATGGCGGCCTCGTCACCGGCGAGCTCCTGGATGAGGCGGGAGGCCCGGGCCGAGGAGTTGTCGATCTCGTAGAGGTCGGCGCGCAGGTGGGACAGTCCGGAGGTCATGCCGCCGATGGACTCCCCGGAGGCGACCCAGCCGCCCTCGACCCCGGAGTCCTCGGGGATCCCGGGGGTGTCGACGAGGAGCTGCTTGACGTCGTCGTTGGTCTTGGCCTCCAGGCAGGTCATGGCGGCGGTTCCGATCATGACGCCGTCGACGGGGGCGGCGGCCGTGCCGTAGGCCTCGGCCCAGCGGCCGGTGAGGTAGTCGGCGGCGCGGGTGGGCGTACCGATGCCGCCGCCGACGACGAGCACCACGTTGGTCACGGCGCGGATGGCGTCGTAGGTGGCCAGGAGCATGGTGTCCAGGTCCTCCCACGAGTGGTGGCCACCGGCGTGTCCGTCCTCGATCTGGATGATGACGGGGCTGTCGGGCACGGCGCGGGCGATGGCCAGGACCTGACGGATCTGGTCCACGGTGCCGGGCTTGAAGGCGATGTAGGGGAAGCCCTCGGCGTGCAGGCGCTCGAGCAGGGCGGTGGCCTCCTCGAGCTCGGGGATACCGGCGGAGATGGTGATGCCGTCGATGGGGGCGCCCCCGGCGCGGGCCTTGGACAGCAGCCGCTGGGTGCCCAGGTGCAGGTTCCACAGGTAGCGGTCCATGAACATGGCGTTGAAGGCCGCGGTGCGCCCGGGCTCGAGCGCCTTCTCCAGGCCCTGAAGGTTCTCGGTCAGGACGGCGGGGGTGGTCTGGCCCCCGCCGGCGAGCTCGGCCCAGTAGCCGGCGTTGGCGGCGGCCGCCACGATGGCGGGATCCACGGTGGTGGGGGTCATTCCCGCCAGGAGTACCGCGCTGCGCCCGGTCAGGCGGGTGAAGGCGGTGTCGAGGGTGAGGCGGCCGTCGGGCAGGCGGGTGATGCGCGGGGCGAAGCGGGAGCGGTCAACGCCGGGGCGGGGGGCCGCGCCGGCGCGGTCGAGGTCGTCGATGGCCTTGGCGGTCCCCGCGGGCACGACGGTGGTTCCCGTACCGGCCACGACGCCCTCGGTGAGACGAACCAGGACATTGCCCGGTCCCAGGTCCAGGACGGTGCGCACCGGGGCGTCCGATCCGGCTGCGAGGGCCCCGGTGACCAGGCCGGGCCAGTCGACCGGGTCAATGAGCACGGCGGTGGCCAGCTCGCGGGCGAGCTTCTCGTTCAGGCCGCAGGTGGCCGCCCAGGCGGCGACGTCGTCGACGGCACCGGCGAGCAGCGGGGTGTGGAAGGGAACCGAGGTGGTGAGGAACTCGGTGACCGGGGCCAGCACGGCGCCACCGCGACGGCGGTCCTTGCGGGCCTTGGCGCTGCGGGCGGCGGCCGCCTCCAGCGCGGTGACGACGGCCTCGAGGTCGGCTGGGCGCCCCGAGAGGATGTGCGCCTGACGGCCGTTGGTCACGCCCACGGAGATCCGCTCGGAGCCGGGGACCCGGGCCAGGACCGCGTCGAGCACGCTGCGGGTCACGCCGCGGACCGAGAGCATCGGGGTGGACTCCCCCACGGTGCCCAGGTCGAGGCGGCGGGTGGTGCGGGTGGCCGCCGCACCGATGAGGCGGGCGATGGCGTGAACCTCGATGACGCTCTCGCGCTCGCCGGCCTGCACGGCCTGGAGGAGGCTGACGCCCAGGACGCCCTGGGAGTGGCCGATGGCGCTCACCGGGGCGTGGGCGGCCGGGTCGATACCGGCGCCGGGTAGGGAGGCCAGGGCGGCGTGCTGGGCCATGAGGATGCCTGGCACGGAGACGTCTGCGCCGTCGGCGGTGGTGCGGTGCTGGGGGGTGACCGGAGCGGCCTCGTCGTCCAGGAGCCTCGAGCCGCGCGGGGTCACGGTGAGCAGGTCGGTGGCCACGGGGGCCAGGCGCTCGGCCACGGCCCGGTCGACCGCCACGACGTCATCGGCCAGGGCGCGGTCCAGGGAGACCAGGTCGGCCAGCGTCTGGCGCCAGGGGGTGGCCTGTCCTCCGAAGGTGATGATGTAGGGCTCGCCTCCGCTCAGGCGCTCAGCGATGGTGGTCGCGGGGCTGGGGGCTTGCGAGTTCGTGTGCACGGTAGTGGTGTCCTTCGGTGTTGCGACGGCGTGGTCGGTGGTCTCGGAACGGTTACCAGAACTGAGGTCAGGTGAAGACGGGGAACGGGGTGAACGCGGTGAAAGCGGCGGTGAGTGGGACTCGGAGCCGGGGTCAGAGGGGGATGTTGTCATGCTTCTTGGGCGACTCGGGACGGGCGTCGTTCTTGGCACGCAGGGCGGCCAGTGAGTCGACGATGACGTTGCGGGTGTCCTCGGGGGCGATGACGGCGTCGATCTCTCCGATGGCCACGGCCTTGTCGGGGTTGATGACGGCGTCGGTGTACTCGGCCACGAGCCGCTCGTGCTCGGCGGCGGCGGCCTCCTCCCCCTGCTCATCACGGACCTTGGCCAGGTCGCGGCGGTGGATGATACCCACGGCACCGGTGGCGCCCAGGACGGCGATCTCGGCCCCCGGCCAGCAGAAGTTGAGGTCGGCGCCGATGGCCTTGGAGCCCATGACGATGTAGGCGCCGCCGTAGGCCTTGCGCAGGACGATCGTCACCAGTGGCACGGTGGCGGTGGCGTAGGCGTTAATGACCTTGGCGCCACGGCGGATGATGCCGGCGTGCTCCTGCTCGGCTCCGGGACGGTAGCCGGGGACGTCGACGAAGGTGACCACCGGCAGTCCGAAGGCGTCGCAGAAGCGCACGAAGCGGGCGAGCTTCTCGGAGGCGTCGACGTCCAGGGTGCCGGCGTCCACCAGCGGCTGGTTGGCGACGATCCCCACCGGGCGGCCCTCGAAGCAGGCGAAGCCGACCACGACGTTGGGGGCGAACTCCTCCTGGACCTGGACGAGCTCGCCGTGGTCGACGACGGCTGAGACCACCTCGACGACGTCGTAGGCCTGCCGGGTGGAAGCCGGGACGATATCTCCGACGCTGCGGGCGGCCTCGGCGTCGGCCTGGGCGTCGTTGTCGTCGTAGGCGTACATGGGAGCATCGAGCTCGGCCGAGGAGGGCAGGTAGGCCAGGAAGGTGCGGACCTGCCCCAGGGCGTCCTCCTCGTCGTCGGCCACGTAGTGCACGACCCCGGAGACCGAGCCGTGGATCTGTGCACCGCCGAG
>ERZ772940.766-NODE-766-length-12808-cov-3.12969_pt1 | contig 12808 bp, 7 predicted proteins | sample MGYA00511682_ERZ772940 | MGnify/ENA primary metagenome ERZ772940 (study PRJEB29015, sample SAMEA2737922) | human oral metagenome | biome: human oral; feature: human-associated habitat; material: dental | place: China | collected 2031 ... | reverse complement strand
GCTTCCTCCTATCCGTACGGCAGAAATTTTGCTGCATGGTACTGATGCGGAAGAAGAGATAGACAAACTCCTGCGTCATCTTAACCGTGTTCTCTCGAATGATACGCTGCGAGAAGTATTTCTTAAAAGAATCAGTATGATTGTCGGGGCATCGTAATGTCCGAAGATTATCTCTCATCATTGAACGACAGCCAAAAGGCTGCCGTTCTTTATAATGACGGGCCTGCCTTGGTGATAGCCGGGGCAGGCTCCGGCAAAACACGGGTACTCGTTTATAAATTGCTGCACCTGATTCGCTCCGGCTACGATCCCGCAAGGCTGATGGCACTGACCTTTACGAACAAAGCTGCCAAAGAGATGAAAGAACGTGTGGCAAGCGAGATCGGACCTGCTGCTTACAGGATACAGATGGGTACATTCCATTCCGTTTTCTCTCGTATACTTAGAGAGAATGCGACACACCTCGGATATACTCGCGACTTCAGCATATACGATACGAACGATACCAAGAGCTTGCTGCGTCATGTGATGAAGCGCATGAATATCGATGATAAGGTATATCGTCTCAACGCTGTACAACATCGTATATCGATGGCTAAGAATCAGCTGATCTCTCCCGAATCGTATGCTGCCAATAAGGATCTCTCCCGATATGATATAGACTGTCGAATGCCTCGGATGGCAGAGATTTATTCTCTCTATACCATTCTGTGCAAGCAGAATAATGCCATGGATTTCGATGATCTGCTTTTCAAAATCAATGTCCTTTTTCGTGATTTTCCGGATGTCTTGCAGACCTACTGTGACCGCATCGATTATTTATTGATCGACGAATATCAGGATACCAACTTTGCACAGTATTTGATTGCCAGGCAGTTGATGGGGGAGAAAGGCAAGGTATTCGTCGTTGGGGATGATGCTCAGAGTATATACAGTTTCCGTGGTGCCAAACTGGAAAACATTCTGGGCTTTTCAAAGTCGTTCCCCGGGAGCAAACTTTTCAAACTCGAGGAGAACTATCGGAGTACACAGAGCATCGTCAATGCTGCCAATAGCTTGATTGCTCACAATGAGGGGCGAATCCCCAAGCAAGTTTTTTCGAACAAACAAGTAGGTGAGCGTATTCGCCTGACGGGTTGTCTATCGGGGTATTTGGAGGCTTATACGGTAGCGGATTCGATCGTCGAGCGACGCATGCAAGAGCATTGTCCTTATTCCGATTTCGCCATTCTGTACCGCACTAATGCGCAGAGCCGAGTTTTCGAGGAAGCATTTCGCAAACACAATATCCCTTTTCGTATATACGGTGGGCTTTCGTTCTATTCGCGAAAAGAGATCAAGGACGTCCTGGCCTATTTTCGTCTAATCGTAAATCCCAATGATGACGAAGCACTCAGGCGTGTAATCAATTATCCCAAGCGAGGAATAGGAGATACCACTCTGTCTCGTCTTAACGAGATAGCCACGGCTTCTTCTCGTTCGTTGTGGGACGTGCTGTCCGAATCGCAGAAGGGTCTTCCCGATCTTAGTGCTACAGCCCGACGCCGTCTTGGTGAGTTCGTTTCCCTCATCCGTGAACTTCAGGAGTCCGAATACGAATCTTTGTACGAACAAGCAGCCGATGTGGTCAAACGGAGCGGGATCTCGGCAGAAATTTTTTCTGACAAAAGTATCGAGGGAATAAGTCGGCAGGAAAACCTCAAAGAATTGCTCAACGGCATTGAGGAATACGGCACTTCTTACGCCGAAGAAAGGGGAGAGAAACCCTCCTTGGGAACGTTCCTAAACGAGGTTGTACTCCTGACGGACCAAGATACCGAGGGAGTGGTCGGAGATTATGTTACTCTGATGACGGTACATGCTGCAAAGGGACTTGAGTTCAAGCATATTTTTATCGTTGGTATGGAAGAAAATCTTTTCCCTTCGATGATGAATGCTACCGAACAGGGTCTTGAGGAAGAGCGTCGTCTCTTCTATGTGGCTATCACTCGTGCCAAAGAATCCTGTCATATCAGTTTTGCTGCGGAACGCTCCCGAAACGGACGAACAGAGCGTTCGCGTCCGAGCCGCTTCCTACATGAACTTGATGATGCATACGTTGAGCGACGTGTGCCACAAGAAATGTTAGGAGGGCACAGTCAAGGTGACGAACTTCCCATCCATTTTTCTCGGAGCGATGCTTTCGAAAGATTGCCTCAGCCGGAGCCGATTCGCAGACGGCTGGTACGCGTCGGCTCCTCTCCTGTTCATGATGAGCGAATGGTTCATCAGCAGATAGGAGATTTGTGCGTGGGCGACACAGTGGCACATGCGCGCTTCGGAATAGGAATCATCGAATCCCTCGAAGGAGAAGGCGATAATGCCAAGGCTGAGGTTTCGTTTCAGCAGGTAGGACGCAAACGTCTGTTACTTCGGTTTGCCAAGCTATCCAAAGTGGAAAAAGATTCGATCTGAACTACAGTGTTCTGTACTCAAAAACGTTTAGGACACTATTGGGTGTACACCGGTTTGCTCTTTGAGGTATTATTGCTTCGTGGGGGCATATTTCCCAAAAGCAATCCTTTCTTCTTATCTGTTCAAAACCATGAGACTGACTCAGCCATCCATGAGGTGCTCTGAGTTCAAAGCTAAGTGTCGAACGCCCTTGAGGGTGGTTCTGTGTACAAAGATCGATAACCGATATCGAATCAGTCAATAACCAAAGATGAATCATCCGTGTATATAACACGAGGGCGATGTTCATCATAACCGGTGCCCCAAAAGTCCAGCTCCGGATTGTAGAGTGGAGATTCTATTCCTAAGAGTCCCATAATAGCATAGGGCAGGACATCGGTCATGATGCGTCGGCTCCTAATGGATTGCAATCGAGGGATAAGCTCCGGGTATTTGGCTCTCATAGATGGACTGAGATAGATAAACAGAGGGATAGACACACCTTGTTGGCTAAATGAATGGCCGACCAAATTGGGGTTGTTGGGTGCATCATAGAGTACCTGTCCGTGATCCGAAAGGTAGATGATGATCGCATCTTCATTTGCGTATTTTCGCTCAATCTCGCCGAGAATATAATCCGTGTAGTACAGACTATTGACATAGTGCGCCACGACTGCATCCTTTGATTCGTCATGATGAGAGGGAAGGTTTTCCGAGGTGAATTTGCCGAATTCAGAGGGGTAACGATCCTGATAGGATACATGTGAGCCACTCAGATGTACCACCTCAAATAGATTTTGATACTCGGCTCGTTGCATGAGATTGGGTAATACCACATCATCCATCCCTCTGAAGACGAAAAGGGTACTGTCCGAAAGTTTGGCGATGGCTGTGACATTTTGCACTGCAAAGCCCAGTTTTTCCTGAGCACTCAGCCAGAAGGTATAGTAACCGGCGGAGCGGAGTAGCGGTATCAGCATAGGATCGTCATACCATTTTCCTCTTGCACGGCTTTCTCCAATAGACATCATCGCTGCAATCGAACCTTGAGTATTAGGCTTGGCACTGACCACATCGTCGAATTGTACAGCGGCACCGGATGCAAGCAGACTATCCAATCGGGGGGTATTCTCCAGAGGATAACCATAGCTATGCATATAATCAGGTCGGGCTGACTCACCCAGAACGAGCACTACCGTGTGTGGCGCTTTAGGGGAGACTTTGGTAACCATATCTCTCTTTGTACTGGAGTTAATGCGATCGAAAAGGGCATTGATCTCTTTGCCTTCCATCAAGCTCTGCGAGATGCTCCATGCCAACCTCTCACAAGGTGCAGCTGTCGGATAGGAGAAAGCATAGCCTCTATCTTCGGAGAGCTGATCAAGAGCTTTGGGATAGTGCCAAACTGCTGCATAGAGTATTGGGCTAAGAAACAGAAGCAGTAGAGGAAGGAGAAATTTAGGTCTGCTTGGGAGTAGATGTAGTAGCCTACCGAGGGTTAGACTCACAAGCCAAACGATCGCATACCAACCTGCGACATGACCAATATCGCTCCAAGAGAAAGCCTCTCGCCAGAATGCACTGGCCTCGGCTGATGTAGTAGCAAGAAATGCAGTAGCTATATAGGGGATAAAAACAGTCCCGTAGCACCTGAGCAGGTACATCTCGACTACGTACATAAGCGTTGCGATCAGGATCACGGGCCACATAATGCCTCGATATAACCGACGGCTCGGGATGGCTGCAAGTAATAAATAAACGACCAAGCTCCAAACAATCGGGGCAATCAGAATATCCGCAAATCGAACCTCCATATTCCAAGAGACCAATACTCGGCGATAGGATTCATTGACAATAAGCTGTAAAAAGGCCAGGAAAAACAGCAGATAGCTGCGGCTCAGCAGGCGGTGGACATAGGTGTTAGAGGCATTCTGCCGAAGACTGCAATCCGAGTTGCGTAATTTTGAAAAAAGGTCGATCATAGTATTTTTTTGTATTGCTAATGACTTTGATTTATAAGTAACATTCGTAGACGAGGAGGCTAATTGGATTGAGATTGTATACCGTTTAGAGGATCATAGTAGAAGTATGTAATGTCCAAAGGTGTCGAATGTGTTCTTTGAAGATGTTCAACTGAAACGCGACAAAGATATGTAAAAATATTGCTGCATAGATGAAATTAACCAATAGACCTCAGGGGACAACCGCCTCAAAATGCTCCCGTTTGAGTTTGATTGTAGTGATGTGTTTTTGATATGCGAGGGGAATAGCCTTTTGAGAGAGAGCAAATACTTGTTGATTCGTTCGATCTCATGGAAATGTCGTTTTCCTGTCATCATTCATTGTCGTTCAGTCTTCGTGACTATACAGTGTAGGAAGTTTGGTAAGGTTTGACGTGAGGAGGTGTGTCGGTTTTCAGCGGAGGACTTCGGGAATGGCCGGAGCAATGGCGCAGAGTAAAGCCTGACGCGTGGTTCCTTTCTGCCCGATGACAACAATGTGCGTCGGGCCGAAGAATACGTCCGCCACTTCGGGCGCAGACAGCTCCTCTATTTCCGATGCGATACGGGCTGCATGGCCCTCAGCCGTATTGAGCAGAAGCATCTCTCCCGTATCGACCGGTCCGATAAACCCTTCGGTGCGTCCGATACGAAGTTCACCGCGAGAGGAGGGTGGACGATTGTCTCGAGGCAGGATGTACACTTTTTTCCCAGAAGGCGAGGTCGATTTTTCCAGATCGCGTGAAAGTGTGGCCTGCGATACGGAAATGTCTTCGGACAGCAAGGCTGTTTGCAGTTCCTCTTGGGTGGAGATTTCGCTCCGCAGAATATGCCGGCGAATGGCGTCGAGCCTTTTCTTGCGCATTTTTCCCCGTATGGCTTTCTTTAGGCGGTCATGAGCAAATAGACCGTATAGCATATGAAGAGCGATAAGAGGATGCTGCCTTCGAAGCGTTTGATCGTTTTGTCTCCGAAGAAAAGGCCGAAAACGTAGAGCAGGATTGCCGATAGAATGAAAATCCCATAGTCCACGACCGTAATGCCTTGGATCCGTATGGGGCTGATGGACGAACTGACTCCGAGGATGAGCAGGATGTTGAAGAGGTTGCTGCCTACGATATTGCCGATGGCCATGCCCGGACGCTTCTTGATGGCAGCCACTAAGGTGGTGACCAATTCGGGCAAGGAAGTTCCTCCTGCTACGATGGTGATGGCGACAACCGATTCGCTTACTCCCATGCGTCCGGCAAGCATAGCTGCATTGTCCACGAACAGATCGCCCCCGAAGACGAGAGCTACCAGACCGCCTATTACCATTATTATGGATAGGGGTAGGGCAAACTGCCTCACTTGCCCGGGGGATTCTTCCCCTTTGGACATATTGAAAGTGTAGAATAGAAATATCAGGAAGAAAGCCAGTAATACGAAACCTTCGGTACGGGTGATCACATTCTCTCCGGCCATGTCGAAGAGGCGGTCGTTGGCCATGAAAAACAAGACCGCGGAGGAGAGAATGGTTAGAGGGATTTCGATACGAATCGTACTGTTCGACATGGTCAGCGGCATGATCAGAGCCGTAATGCCAACGATGGCCAGAATGTTGAAGATATTGCTCCCGATGACGTTGCCGATAGCTATATCGGCACTTCCTTTCAGGGCTGCCATCAGACTGACGGTGAGTTCGGGAGCCGATGTGCCGAAGGCCAGTACGGTAAGGCCGATGACCAAATCCGATAGTCGAAATCGCTTGGCTATGGAGGCTGCGCCATCGGTGAGAAAATTGGCTCCGCCAACGACTAAAGCCAATCCGATGATTAGAAGCAGTATGTTCAATATCATTGTTTTATAATAGCTGTTTGTTCGTGGAATGGACTACAAAGATGCGTTTTTTTCATTATCGGTTGTCTTCAATCTCGACTGAGCGATTCAGAGTATGCTTCTTCATACCGGTCGTAAAACAAACGCCATTCTGCATGGGATGCCGTTTGCATGGCTGCCAGCCGGCAGGCTGTTCGGTCGGTACTTTCGGCCGGCCAACGATATAGCAGGTCGGCGATGGCTTGTACGGCTTCTGCATAATTGTCGTCGGTACGCTTGATGACGGCTACGCCCGTACTGAAGTCGTCCCGACTACCGCGCTCCTGCATAGCCCAAAGGCCGAAGCCCGAAAGGTCCGTCGTCACCGTCGGAATACCGAAAGCGATGCTTTCCAGCGGTGTATATCCCCACGGTTCATAGTAGGAGGGAAAGACGGTCAGGTCCATACCGATGAGCAAATCGTAGTAGCCGAGGCCGAAGATCCCATCCTTCCGATTCAGGTAACAAGGAACGAAGATGAAGGACACCTCTCCGGCACTGCCGGCGGATTCGTCGAGTCGTTTCGAGATAGTCTGTTCCTGTATGTCGTGCAGCCAATGAGTCAGGAAAGGATAGGGGAGGGGTTTCTCTTTATACTCCGTCGGATCGGGATGATTCAGTAGATATTGCAGATCGGCACGCGCTCCGGCTACCCATGCCGGTACAAGGATGAAAGCCAAAGTCGGGGTACGGAGTTTGCCCGATCGTCCGGCCTCGGAAACGGCATCGATGAAGAGGTCGATACCTTTGTTCCTGTACTCGTACCGTCCGCTCGTGGCTATCAGTAAGGTATCGGCAGGCAGTTGCTTGCCGGTCAGATGTTCCGCTACGTAGAGCAGTCGCTTTCGCGCTTCTGCACGCCGCCTCTCGTATTCTTCTCCTTGCGGCACGAAGTTCGGTTCGAATCCGTTGGGCAGTACCATCGGATCGCGTTCGAGCAGTTGCCGGCATTCTTTGGCCGTGAGTTCGCTTACCGTGGCAAAGGTGTCCGATTGGTGAGCCGCCGCTTTTTCTATCCCGTGTTTGGCTTCTACACCGAGTTCGGCAGCCATTTGATCGCCGTTGTAGCCCGGCATGTAGGCATACAGAGCTTTGTTGTTGCCGGCGATAGACCGCCCTGTGGTGGTGGCATGTGTGAGGAAAAGGGTTTTCAGACGAGGTGTTTTCCGCTTGCTGTAGAGGAGTCCCATGCCGAGCATCCATTCGTTGAAAATACCTATGGCCGGTTGGTCTTCGGGGCAGAGGTATTCGCACAGGCTGTGCATCGTTTGGGCTGCGGCAATGCCGAAGAGCGAGGCCTCGTCATAGTCGCCGTACCCCTTGTCGCTTTGGATGCCGAAGTGCTCCCACATCTCATAGTAGAGCTTTGCTTTCTGTGCATAGAGGGGTTCGAAGTCCACCAGTACTACAGGGGGAGAACCGGGAGTTCGCCAGCTGCCGCACACATATCGCAAGTCCAGCGAGGGTGCTGCATCACGATGCCAGTCCTCCAAGATGGCAGGGACTGTATTCTCAAAATCGGTGGGTAAGTCTTCCTGCTCTGTTAGCAGGGGGCCTATGAAAATGATACGTCCGTCGTGGCGTTTCATCATCTCATGTGCCCTCGATGTAAGCACAGTGTATATACCACCCTGCTTATTGCAAACCTCCCAGCTCGTCTCCAGCAAGAGGGAAGGGTTGGGGCGAAAATCATTCATTCGATCGCAATTCGTTTGGGAAAGTTTTTTCCGGTCTTATCCTCCGGCCAACCGCCATACAAAGGCCACGGCTACGGTCACAACGAAACCTGTGGCAAGCGGAATCAAGGCTGCCAGCAGCGTCCATTTCCGGCTCCCCGTCTCTTTATATATGTTAAACAGGGTGGTGCTGCAAGGATTGTGGAGTAGGCAGAACAGCATGAGGTTGATACCTGTCAGCATAGTCCAACCGCCGGCTTCGAACAGTCGTGCCGTTTCGGCTGTGCCATCGGCTTCGAACATGACGCCGGCACCGGTTCCTCCATCTATTCCCGTAGTCAGGACGGTCAGCATCAGGATCGTCGGTATCACTATTTCATTGGCCGGAATGGCCAATACATAGGCCAGCAGAATGACACCGTTGAGTCCCATCAGCCAACCGGGTCCGTCCAGCAGGTCGATCAGATATTCGGCTATCCCGACTCCACCGATTTGGATGTTGCAGGTGAGCCAGATAAGGGCACCGGCCGGCGCGGCAAAGACAACGGCACGCCACAAAACGACGAGTGTACGGTCTACGATGGATTTATAGATCGTCTGCCAAAACTGTGGCGGGCGGTAGGGTGGAAGCTCCAGATTGAACGTGGAGACTTGACCTCGCAGCAGCGTTCGGGAGAGTACCCAAGAGAAGAAAAACATGAAAGCGATACCCAGCAATGCAATGGCCACGACTGACCCAATGCCGATCACGCCACGCAAATAGGCCGGTACGGCAGGTGTGAGGAAGATCGTGGCAAGGAGTATCTGTGTAGGCCAACGCCCGTTACACAGAGAGAAGTTGTTGGTCAGAATAGCTATCAGTCTCTCCCTTTGGCTATCGATGATGCGCGTATTGATGATTGCTGCCGCATTGCAGCCGAAGCCCATTGTCATGGTCAGAGCCTGCTTGCCGTGCGCACCCGAACGACGAAAAAGTTCGTCCAAATTGAATGCCACTCGCGGAAGAAAACCGAAGTCTTCCAATAATGTAAACAGAGGAAAGAAAATGGCCATCGGCGGCAACATCACGCTTACGACCCAAGCCGTAGCCAAGTAGACGCCATCGATGAGAAATCCGCTCAACCAATCCGGCAGGAAACCCGTAGTCCGTGTTTTCAGCAAAGGATGGAGAATACCTACAAGACTGTCGCTTAACCACTGGGACGGATAGTTGGAGCCTACAATGGTAATCCACAGTACCAAGGCCAACATGAGCAACATGATGGGAAAACCCCACTTCCGGCTCGTAACGATACGATCTATCTTGATGTCCAGTGGAGTTCTCCCGCGTTTGTTGGCCTGAGTGATCACCTCTTGGCAGATTTTTCCGGCATCGGAATAGAGTGCTTCGGAGAGTTGGTCATGCAGGTCTTCGCCGAAGTTGCGGCGAAACTCGTCCACCTCTCTTTTCAGCTTCTCTGCCGGAGCTTCGTTGTCGGCATAGAGGATATTCTCCACCCGTCGATCTCCCTCCGTAAGGCGAAGGGCCAACCATCTGCTATTGGGCGTATCGGGATGAAAGAGCCGGATGGATTCGGCCAAAGAATCGATCCGCGTATCTATTTCAGTACCGATACTTGTCAGCCGATGCGGAGTACAGCGATATATCCCTTGGGCCACCTCGGACAGGGCCGACAGGAGATCGGATATGCCCTCTCCCGAACGTGCACTGGCTCCTACGACAGGGATGCCCAGCCTGCGCGAGAGACCTCTCAGGTCGATCTCCACGCCGTTCCGTTCGGCTTCGTCCATTAGATTGGCACATAGGACGGCACGATCCGTTATTTCGAGGATTTGCAGGATCAGATTCATATTCCGCTCCAGTCGGGTAGCATCTGCCACGATGAGGGTAACATCGGGCTTGCCGAAGAGAATGAAGTCGCGAGCGATCTCCTCATCCTCGGAAGTAGAAAGGAGAGAATAGGTGCCCGGAAGATCCACTATCTTGAATGAAGAGCCGGCATACGAGAATGCACCTTCGGCTTTCTCTACCGTTTTCCCGGGCCAGTTGCCCGTATGTTGTTTGAGCCCGGTCAGAGCATTGAATACCGTACTCTTGCCCGTATTGGGATTGCCGGCAAGGGCGATGGTAAAGTCGTATCGCTCCGCATCGGTGCCCATGCGCCGGAGTTTATTTCCGCTGTGTGCGGGGCAGCCGTTGCAGGCTGAAGAGGTGGCAGCACTCTTTTTCTTCATTCGATTCGAAGTTGGTCTGAGCGTTTAGGTCTTTTACCCGTATATAAGGATATAACGAGCTTGATCGCGTCGCAGGGCGATGGCCGTTCCTCTGACCACATAAGCTGTCGGATTGCCCAAGGGGCTGGTCAGATCTATGGCGATTCGGCTACCGCGTACAAATCCTAAGTCCAATAGCCGTCTACGATTGGCCCCCCGACAGGCCTTGCTGATGCCGGCTATCGTAGCTTCTTCGCCCTGACGAAGTGTAGTGAGCTTGACGGTCTTCTGTGCCAAATCTATCATGCTTTTGTCCGTACAAGGCATTACGGTCAGATTATGTGCAGCCTCCTGTGGTAACAAGAACTGCTCCCCCTCGAAAGAAAGGTGCACTCCATCCGTATCGGTACGCAGAAGATGAAATACGGCACCGCGGAAGAAACCGATGGTTTCTATCTGCCGATACAGGTCGGCAGGCTCATCTTCGATGTGGATCACTCTCACATACGAGTCGTCCGGCAGTTCGTCGGCATGTACTCCTTCCACGGATTGCACTTCGCCCTCTTCCGTCGGGATCGGATCGCCATGCGGGTCGAAAAGCGGATTGCCCAGGCGGACTGCTATCCGCTCCTGCTCTTCATCGGACAGATAGTGCTCCTCCTTGCAGGCTTGTGTATGCCATTCGCTGGGTTCATAGCCGGAGTGTTCGGACAGATACTTTTCCAAAAGCCTGTGGCGGCGAATCACCTTGAGCGCATATTTCCGTCCGCTTTCGGTCAGATGCGAGTCCGGAGGCAGGCAGTAGCCTTGTTTGTGCAGCAGATCGAGTATATACTGTTGGTTGCTTATCTTCAGCCCGGTCAGGGCTGCCAGTCGGTCTGCATTGACGGGCAGACCGTCTTCTTCCAAAGAATAGATAGCTTTGAGCGTATCTTCGGACAGACGGCGTACATCGAAGCGAAACAGAAGATTCGAGAATAAATTCATGCTTCTATAACTTCTATTATTACCGAAGTGTTCGGTCTGTTGGCCTGTGGCACAACGTTTTCAGTATGACAAAGGTGCTTATTTTATCGAAGAATCCGTCAAACTGCAGGCTCTCCTGTGCTATTTTACCTGCATTGAGGTATCCGGAGGCGGAGTTGCTCCTACAAGATCGTTTCCACTTTCTTCCCTGACTATTCCGGTCATTGACAGACTGAAAAATACGCACCAAAAAAGTTTTCAACAACGAAGATGAGTTTGGAATGATTCCAAATAAGCACCTGAAAGGAAGACGATTTCGAAGTCAAAAAGGCAAGAAAAGTAAGTTTTTCAGGTAGAAACATGACTTTTGGAAAAGAAGATAACGATTTATATACAAATCATTTACGATAAATATATAGATCGTTTTCGATTTGTATATAAATCGTTTTCAATAAATATATAGATCGTAAAATGATTTATATATAAATCGCAGGCTGAAAAAGGCCGATTCGGGAGGTGATAAAACAAAGGCACCCACCAAGTTCTATAGGGAACTCGATGGGGGCCTCTTTGAGGAGGCTATGGAAGCGTTATTCCTCTTTATTTGTCATAGGGATATTCTTGCTTTGTCCGAACAAGGCGGGGCGGTATGACGGATACGGGCGGGATGGAACCGGCCTGATGAGCCGGGGAGTATATGTGGCATATTCATTGTTATTTGGTCGTAAACTGTTTGTCAATATCGTTCTATATCAATCCTATAAGCACTTTTAGCAAAGAGTTTTATACTCTCGATAGGAGCATTCTTGGCCGGCAAATATAGTAAAAACCATCAACCATGGGGAATCGAATTTCGCATCGCAAATCTTCTCCACTTCGGTCGGCTCAGGGACTATTTGTTCCCAAAAGAATTTTCACTGTCAGGAAAAAAGAATCGGATTATTTCCGTCCGATTATTTGGTCGTTATGGAATTATTACTACTTTTGCGCCTGGGTAAGTCCTATACGGCATGCTCCCTTTGATTCCCCCAGGGCTTGATCGCAGCAAGGGTATTAGGTCGTAGCGGCGCGATATAGCCAGCTTACCCATCTGCCTCTTTAGCTCAGTTGGCCAGAGCACGTGATTTGTAATCTCGGGGTCGTTGGTTCGAATCCGACAAGAGGCTCAAGGAAAAGTAAACACTAAGGTAATAAGGTTGTTTTAAAGAGGAACACAAGAAAGGGCTCTCATTGCGAGAACCCTTTTTGTGTTTCTGTATGTGGGTTGGAAATCAGTGGCGAATCTTGTAGAAATGTATTGCCGCACCTGCAACCTCAAGCAATAGTGCAATGACGAGAAGCAGATTGGAATTGATGTGAAAGAAGAAATGTGCCACCATGATCAATACTCCGATATAGAGCATGGGGATTCCGAACAGGCGACTTCTGAACAACTTTTTCATGCTGCAAAGTTACACTTTTTCCTGCTAACGAGCGCCGTTGAGGTTGATTTTAATCAATGTTTTAGCAAAATTTAGTTAAAGAGGGGCATAATATGAAGCAGCAGTGTCTGTTTCTCGTGAAAAACATGTACCTTTGCATTCGCTTTGTGCATGATGCGCGAGCAATAACAACATTTTTATTTATTAATAGTATGAATCAATACGAAACCGTTTTCATTTT
>ERZ772940.765-NODE-765-length-12820-cov-2.88265_pt1 | contig 12820 bp, 8 predicted proteins | sample MGYA00511682_ERZ772940 | MGnify/ENA primary metagenome ERZ772940 (study PRJEB29015, sample SAMEA2737922) | human oral metagenome | biome: human oral; feature: human-associated habitat; material: dental | place: China | collected 2031 ... | reverse complement strand
GTTGACCGCGCGGATGCGACCACCGATGCAGGGCGGGGCGATGGGTGTGACCATGCACCAGGACCGGGCAGTCATGGGCATCCATGGCCGCATTCACGGCATCGCGGTTCACGTCGGCCAGCACGGCCGCACTCTGTTGCTGCTGGGCACTCTGCTGACGCAGCGATTGCGCCAGCGCGATGCGCTCGGGCACGCTGCGCGCCAGCAGTGCGGCCTGCCAGGCCGGCTGGCGGCACTGGGCACGCCATTGCTGGTAGGGCACGTCGTCGGTGCACAGCGGATCGCCATGCGAGAGCAGCACCCGCTGGCCGCCGATCTCCACCACGGTAGGATCCGTCAGCAGCGTGGCGCCGCAGCGCTGACTGTAGGTGGGGTGCCCGGGCTGGCCGGGCAGCGGTGAATCGATCAGGAAATCCCGATTGCCGTGCATCAGGAAGGCTTGGCCGCCCTGGCCGGTGAAGTCGTGCAGCAGTGCTGCCAGCCGCTGCGCGGCCGGCCCCACGGCATCGTCGCCGATCCAGTACTCGAAGAGATCCCCCAGCAGGAAGAGCGTGCTGCCCGATGCCGGCGGGGCCTGCAGGCGTGCGGCCAGCTCGGTCAGGAAGTGCTCGACCAGTGCCGGATGGCGGTCGTCCAGGTGCATGTCCGAGGCGAACAGCACCCGGTCGGGATCGGGCAGGCTGGGCAGGGCGGCACCGGACACGGCTTACTTGACCCGCTCGACCGATTCGATGATCACCGCCTCACGCGGCACGTCGGCGTGCATGCCGGCGCGGGTGGTCTGCACCTGGGCGATCTTGTCCACGGTGTCCATGCCCTCGATCACCTTGCCGAACACGGCATAGCCGTTGCCGTCCGGCTGCGGGTAGTTCAGGCCGTTGTTGTTGACGGTGTTGATGAAGAACTGGGCGGTGGCGGAGTCAGGCACGCTGGTGCGGGCCATGGCGATGGTGCCGCGGTCGTTCTTCAGGCCGTTGCGCGACTCCAGCGGGATCGGGCTGCGGGTGGGCTTCTGCTGCATCTTCGCGTCGAAACCGCCGCCCTGGATCATGAAGTTGCCGATGACGCGGTGGAAGATCGTGTCCTTGTAGAAGCCGTCGTCGACGTACTTCAGGAAGTTCTCGACGGTCTTGGGGGCCTTTTCCGGGTACAGCTCGATCACCATCTCACCCAGAGAGGTCTTCATCCGCACCTTCGGCGCGGCTTCGGCGGCGGCGCCATCGGACGGGCCCGACATCAGCAGGGCGCCGGTGAGCAGGGCCAGTACGGGCGACAGCAGGGAGTGGGGACGGGTGAAACGGATCATGAGGGTGTTGCTCCTGTGAAAAACGGTTTGTCATGAAGGCCGGGTCCGGGCAGCCGGCGGCGTGGACGTCCGTCCGGATGGGCCACGGGATCGTGTGGCCCGGCCCGGCGCGGGACGGATCATTCTGTGGGCGAAGACCCGCGGGGTGTCGCGGACTCGCCCGCCGGGGCACGCTTGACGGCCGATTCTGCCGGCCGTGTGACGGAACGGGAAGCATCGCCCGAAGAACGGTCGGTGGACGGTTCGAGCAGCGTCTCCAGCGCCTTCAGCCGGGTGGCGCGCACGGGGCTGGGGGCCAGCTTCTGGGCATGGCGCCAGCGCTGCGCCGCCAGCTGCAGGTACAGATCGCCCAGATTCTGGTAGGCCACCGCATAGTCCGGAACCGAGCGGATGGCGGCCTCCAGGGCATCGCGGGCGCCTTCCAGGTTGCCCTGGGCCGCCCGGACCACGGCCAGGTTGTTGTAGGGCTCGGGCAGCTCGGGAAACTCCTCGATCAGCCCGTTGAACTCGTGCTCGGCATCGGCCATCCGCTTGAGCTGAAAGAGCGCCAGCCCTTTCAGGAAGCGCAGCCGGGCATCCCCCGGTGCCTCCTGCAGGGCCGCATTGGCCATGGCCAGCGCCCGGGCCGGATCGCGCCGGTTCAGGGCCGCCTGCGCCTGCCGGCGCTGGTTCTCCAGCTCGGCGCGGGCATCGGCAGGCTGGCCCCCGCGACTGATCGGCAGGGGATCGGCCAGGCTCGCATCCGCACCGTCATTGCCTGTACTGCCTGTTGAGGCGCGCGAGGCCTGAGCCGATGCAGCATCGCCCTGGCTGCTGTCCTGCGTGCTGGCTGTCGCTTCGTCGGCCGTTGTCTCGACCAGGGCCCCGTGCGAGGACGTGATGGCACTGTCCAGCCGCTGGGTCGATGCGCTGTCGGCAGCGCCTGCCTGGGTGGCGGCCAGAATCAGCGCCGGCAGCAGTGCCATTCGCATCAGGGAGGCGGGCAGGGAGGAAACGGTGGGCATGGGCGACGAACGGATGAGACGGAAGGGGTGCAAAGGAAAGGGCAGGCCAGGGCGCGCGGGCATGCACGTGATGTCATGCGCTCTGGAATACCGTTTCAGTGCGGGGGCGATCCACGACTGTCGGTTACACTCTGAGTTTAGTGCGGCATTCTAGAGCGTGCAGCGGGCGGCATGTGCATTTGTCCTTGCAGCCTGGCCGGCGCTTGGGGTGTGCGCCACAGGTGCGGTGGCCACAGGCTTTCCCGGGTCTGTTCCGGACATGGGGCCGCGTGTTCACGGTGCTCTCGTCCGTCGCACCCGCCCTTTCCATCCATTTTCCGTTCCCTACCGTCGACCCTCCATGGCCCGGACGCTCAAGCTCTACAACTCCCTGACCCGTCGCAAGGAAGACTTCCAGCCCCTCGAAGCGGGGCGGGTGGGGCTGTATGTCTGTGGCATGACGGTCTACGACTACTGCCATATCGGCCATGCGCGAATGCTGGTGGCCTTCGACGTGGTGCAGCGCTGGCTGCGTGCGCGTGGCTATCAGGTCACCTACGTGCGCAACATCACCGACATCGACGACAAGATCATCCGTCGTGCCGTCGAGAACGGCGAGACGCTCTCCAGCCTCACCGGCCGCTTCATCGCCGCCATGCACGAGGACGAGGCCGCGCTCGGTATCCAGCGCCCGGACCTGGAACCGCGTGCCACCCAATACGTGCCGCAGATGCTGGATCTGGTGAGCCTGCTGGAAAAGAACGGCTACGCCTACCGCAGTGGCGACGGCGACACGCTCTTTCGGGTCCGGCGCTTTGCCGGCTACGGCCGTCTGGGCGGCAAGTCGCTCGATGACCTGCGCGCCGGTGAGCGCGTGGCCGTGGCCGCCGGCAAGGAAGATCCGTTCGACTTCGTGCTCTGGAAGGCTGCCAAGCCCGAGGAGCCGGCTGAGGCCTGCTGGCAGGGGCCGTTCGGACCGGGGCGTCCCGGCTGGCACCTGGAGTGCTCGGCCATGTCCACCCGGCTGCTGGGCCGGCAGTTCGACATCCACGGCGGCGGGGCCGACCTGCAGTTCCCGCACCACGAGAACGAGATCGCCCAGAGCGATGCCGCCTATTTCCCCGAGGGCGGCAAGAGCTTCGTGCGCTACTGGCTGCACAACGGCTTCGTGCAGGTCGATGGCGAGAAGATGTCCAAGTCGCTGGGCAACTTCTTCACCATCCGCGACGTGCTGAAGAAGTTCGACGGTGAGGTCATCCGCTTCTTCATCGTCCGTTCGCACTACCGTAGCCAGGTCAATTATTCCGATGCCGGGCTCGACGACGCCCGTGAATCGTTGCTGCGTCTCTACAACGCGCTCTCGACCGACTGGCCGGCCGCACAGGCTCAGGTCGAAGGGCAGGCCGGGCAGGGGGCAGCAGCATCGGCCGGGGCAGGCCAGGCTGCCGTTGCTGTCTGCTCCGACGGTGAGGTCGCCCGGGCTGCCGTGGCCGCCATCGACTGGTCCGAACCGCGCGCCATGCGCTTTGCCGAGGCGATGGACGACGATTTCAACACCCCGGTGGCCGTCTCGGTGCTGTTCGAGCTGGCCACCGATCTCAACCGCACCCGTGATCCCGCCATCGAGCGTCAGCTGCGCGGCCTGGCCGCCGTGCTGGGGCTGCTGGGGCAGGATCCGGTCGCAGTGCGCCGCAACGGATTGCGCGGCGCAGCAGCTCATGAGGGCGATCTCGACGATAATGCGATCCAGGCATTGGTCGACGCCCGATTGGCTGCCCGCAAGGCTCGGAACTTCGCCGAGGCCGACGCCATCCGCCAGCAGCTGGCCGAGGCCGGCATCACCCTTGAAGACGGTCCCGCCGGCACCACCTGGCGGCGTTGAAGGTCGCACCGACATCTATGAAGACAACCTATCTGGATTTTGAACAACCCGTTGCCGAACTCGAGAGCAAGATCGAGCAGCTGCGCTACGTGCAGGGAGAATCGGCCGTCGATATCGCCGAGGAGATCGACCGGCTGCGCTCGAAGTGCGATTCCAAGCTGAAGGATCTCTACGACAAGCTCACGCCCTGGCAGACGGCCATGGTGGCCCGGCATCCGCAGCGCCCCTACACGCTGGACTACATCCGTGCGCTGATGACCGACTTCCACGAGCTGCACGGTGATCGCGCCTTTGCCGACGATCCCGCCATCGTGGGGGGCGTGGCCCGTTTCGATGGCCGCAGCGTTGTCGTCATCGGCCACCAGAAGGGGCGTGACGCCAAGGAGCGCACGCACCGCAACTTCGGCATGCCGCGTCCCGAGGGCTATCGCAAGGCGCTGCGCCTGATGAAGCTGGCCGAGAAGTTCGGCCTGCCCATCATCACCCTCATCGACACCCCGGGTGCCTTCCCCGGCATGGGGGCCGAAGAGCGTGGCCAGTCCGAGGCCATCGGCCGCAACCTGCTGGAAATGGCGGCCCTCGAAGTGCCCATCATCAGCATCGTCATCGGCGAAGGCGGCTCGGGTGGTGCGCTGGCGCTGGGTGTGTCCGACATCCTGATGATGCTGCAATACAGCGTCTACTCCGTCATCTCGCCCGAGGGCTGCGCCGCCATTCTCTGGAAGAGCGCCGAGAAGGCCTCCGAGGCAGCCGAGATCATGGGCATCACGGCCTCACGCCTGAAGGCCCTGGGGCTCATCGACGAAATCATCGACGAGCCGGTCGGCGGTGCTCACCGCGACATGAATGCCATGGTGGCCAAGCTGCGCCCGGCCATTGCCGAGGCCCTGCGCCAGCTCTCCGGCATGCGCCGTGCCGACCTGGTGCGCCAGCGCCAGAGCCGCATTGCTGCCTACGGCAAGTTCAAGGAAGTCACGGCCTGACCCGCCATCGGGCAGACTGCCTGCCATGCCCGGCCGCACCGCGCCCGGGCATGATCCGCCGGATCCACTGACCTGACGATGACCGACGACACGCCCGTGGATGCCTTGCGCCAGTGCCTGCAGCGTGCAGGCCTGGGGCCCGACGACACACTGCTGCTGGCCTGTTCGGGCGGGCGTGACTCGCAGGTGCTGATGCACACCGTGGCAGCTCTGCGCCCCGTGGTGCGGGCCGCCGTGGCCCATGTCCACCATGGTCTGCAATCCCGCGCCGATGACTGGCTGGCCTTCTGCGCCGCCGAAGCCTCCTCGCTCGGGCTGCCGTTCCTGTCGCGCCAGCTTCGGGTGTCTGCCGGTTTTGGCGCCCTGGGTCTGGAAGCCTGGGCCCGGGCAGGGCGCTACCGCGCCTTGGCCGACATGGCGGCCGAGATCGGCGCCCGGGTGGTGCTGACCGCCCATCACGCCAATGACCAGCTGGAGACCGTCGAGCTGCGCCGCCGTCGGGGTAGCGGCCTGCTGGGCCTGGCCGGCATGCGCGAATCCTCTCCCATGCCCCACGCACCGGCCGGCATGCGCGTGCTGCGACCCTTCCTGGGGCTGTCGCGCCAGCAGCTGACCGAGTGGGCGCAGGTGCGCGGCATCCAGTGGGTGGAAGACCCGTCCAACCAGGACACGCGTCTGGCCCGCAACCGGGTGCGCCGCTTCCTGGATCGGCGTCTGCGTGACGATGCGCTCTCGCTGCCCGATGAGCTGGCGTCCATCGGCCTGCTGCAACAGGCGGCCGATCGTCTGCTGGGCCAGGCCGAGGCTGATGTGGCGGCCTGCACCGTGCATCTGGCGTCACACACTGCAGCAGCCGACTGGCCCATGCTCTCCCGGTCGGCCATGATGGGTCTGGACAGCGTGCGCCGGGCCGAGGCACTGCGCTGGTGGCTGGGGCGGCTGGGCTGCCGCATGCCGTCGCGCCTCAAGCTTTTCGAGATCGAACGTCAGCTGCTGCTGGCCGCGGCCAGCCAGGCCCTTGTCCGCCATGACGGCATCACCCTGCTGCGCTACCGCGACCGTATCGGTGTCCTGCCCGAGGTGCCGCCCATCACACCGCTGCTGCTGCGCTGGAAGGGCGAGACCTTCGTCGATCTGCCCGCAGGCCGGCTCTACATCGAACAGGCAGGGCCCGAGCTGGCCATGCTCACGGACGCGCCGGATACGGTGGATGCCGATTGGCTCCGCCGCACCGAGATCCTCATTGACCAGGGCCGGGGAGGCGAGCGTCTGCGCCTGTCCCCATCCTCGCCCAGTCGCAGCTGGAAGAAGCTGATGCAGGCCCGCGGCATTCCCGCCTGCCTGCGCGCCTGCCTGCCGGTGATCCGCGCGGACGGCCAGCCCATCCATGCGGCACCGTTCGGGCTGCTGGCCGACATGCCGCCCGATGCCCACGCAGCCCACGCAGCCCACGGCAGCAGCGGCCCCCGCGTGCAGCTTTCCTGGCAGCCAGCTGCGGCCTTGCAGCCCTGGCTGTAGAGGGCGACTCCCCGCTGCAGGTGGCGCCTGCGGCGGTCTCTGCTCGCGCGGCTTCCTGTTGCACCGCTTCAGGGCATCGCCGCATCCGCCCGCAGACGTTTGCACGGAAGCGGGGCAAGATCTGCCCGTGGTTGTCGGTTTTGCCTATGAGACTCGTTTACATCAGAAATAACGGCCTGCACACCCCCGCTGTGCATTTTGGCAACTTATAATCATTGCCCCATAGAGAAGGTCGCACCCGGGGCACGCCAGACGGGACTCACAAGGGTCGTCTGGCGCCTGCACGACGGGGAAACGCCAGCCAGGCGCAGCATCTTCGTTCCTTCACGAATCCCGGAAGCACGGTCTTCGCACCGTCTTCCTCCATCAAGCGGGATCCTCACATCAATGGCGCTCATCGTTCACAAATACGGCGGTACCTCGATGGGGTCGGTCGAACGCATCCAGAACGTGGCCCGGCGGGTTGCCAAATGGCATCGTGCCGGCCACCAGATGGTGGTCGTTCCTTCGGCCATGGCGGGCGAGACCAATCGCCTCATCGACCTGGCCAAGGCCATCCAGGCCGAGCCCGACCGGCGCGAGCTCGACATGCTCGCCTCCACCGGCGAACAGGCTTCCGTGGCCCTGCTGGCCATGGCCCTCAAGAGCCAGGGCGTCGATGCCATCAGCTTCACCGGCTGGCAGGTGCCCATCGTCACCGATGATGCCTACACCAAGGCCCGCATCGAATCCATCGACGACCGTCGCATCCGCGAGAACCTCGCGCAGGGGCGGGTGGTCATCATCACCGGCTTCCAGGGCATCAACCGCGAAGGCCACATCACCACGCTGGGCCGTGGAGGTTCCGACACCTCGGCCGTGGCCGTGGCAGCCGCCATCAAGGCCGATGAATGCCTCATCTACACCGATGTCGACGGCGTCTACACCACCGACCCGCGCATCGTCTCCGAAGCCCGCCGGCTTGATCGCATCACCTTCGAGGAGATGCTCGAGATGGCCAGTCTGGGCAGCAAGGTCCTGCAGACCCGCTCGGTCGAGTTTGCCGGCAAGTACAAGGTCAAGACCCGGGTGCTCTCCAGCCTCACATCGCCCGACATCCCGCTCGACGAGGAAATGAAATCGGGCACGCTGATCACCTTTGAAGAAGAAATGGATGGAACCAACATGGAGCAAGCCGTCATCTCCGGAATCGCCTTCCAGCGCGACGAAGCCAAGATCACCCTGACCAAGGTGCCGGACGTGCCGGGCATTGCTTCCCGCATCCTGGGGCCGGTGGCGGCTGCCAACATCGATGTCGACATGATCGTGCAGAACCAGGCGGTCAACGGCACCACCGACTTCTCCTTCACCGTCAACCAGAACGACTTCAAGCGCACCATGAAGGTGCTGGAAACCGAAGTGGTGCCCGGTCTGGGCGGCGGCGAGGTCAATGGTGACCCGCTCATCGCCAAGGTTTCCATCGTGGGCCTGGGCATGAAGAGCCATGCCGGTATCGCCGCCCGCATGTTCGAGTGCCTGGCCAAGGAAGGCATCAACATCCGCATGATCTCCACCAGCGAGATCAAGACCTCCGTCGTCATCGAGGACAAGTACCTGGAGCTGGCGGTGCGCGCCCTGCACGCGGCCTTTGGCCTGGAAGGCGGTCGAAGAGAAGGTGGTCTGAACGCAACAGCGAAAGGCGTTGTTCAGGTGCGCGGTTTTTTCCCCAAGCGCTTGAAAAATTTCCTTTTCTCTGCCATCATTTCATCTTTACGAAAGTCGCCTGGCGGCTTTCGCTGGAAGTGAAGGGCGCCAGTCAGTGGCCGGGGCCCGGAAACCTTCACCGGAGACGTGACCGAGAGGCCGAAGGTGCTCCCCTGCTAAGGGAGTGTTTGCTCAAAAAGCGAACCGTGGGTTCGAATCCCACCGTCTCCGCCAGATACCAGCCCGGACGGCGTGACTGCCTTCCGGGCTTTTTTGCGTCCGAGCTGGTACGATCCTGAACGCCGTCCACGGCATGCCAGTCCGCCCTGTCCCTGGGCTGGCCATTCGCCCCTCTGCGCTTCCCAGGAACGAGACAACACCATGCCTACCGATATCGAGATCGCTCAGAACGCCCGCCTGGAGCGCATCGGTCACATCGCCGCCAGGGCCGGCATCCCCGATGACGCCCTGGAGCCTTACGGCCACTACAAGGCCAAGGTCTCGCTGGACTGGCTCGACAGCCAGCCCGAAAGGAAGGACAGCCGACTGGTGCTGGTCACTGCCATCAGCCCCACGCCGGCCGGCGAGGGCAAGACCACCCTCACGGTCGGTCTGGGTGATGCGCTTAACCGCATCGGCCGAAAGACGATGATCTGCCTGCGCGAACCATCCATGGGGCCAGTCTTCGGTATCAAGGGGGGGGCAGCGGGCGGCGGTCACGCCCAGGTCGTGCCCATGGAGGACATCAACCTCCACTTCACCGGCGACTTCGCTGCCATCGGCCAGGCCCACAACCTGCTGGCGGCCGCCATCGACAACCACATCCACCACGGCAACGAACTGGACATCGATCCCACCCGCATCCACTGGAAGCGGGTGATGGACATGAACGACCGGGCCCTGCGCAGCACCATCGTGGGCCTGGGCGGCCACGTGAACGGCCAGCCTCGCGAAGACGGCTTCGACATCGTGGTGGCCAGCGAGGTCATGGCCATCTTCTGCCTGGCCACGTCGCTGATGGACCTGCGCGAGCGGCTGGGCGAGATCGTCTTCGGCCTGGACCGCCAGGGCCAGCCCCTGCGTGCACGGCAGCTGCAGGTCCACGGCGCCATGGCCGTGCTGCTGCGCGACGCCATCAAGCCCAACCTGGTGCAGACCCTGGAAAACAACCCGGCGCTGCTGCACGGTGGGCCCTTTGCCAACATCGCCCATGGCTGCAGCTCGGTCATCGCCACCCGTGCGGGCCTGAAGCTGGCCGACTACGTCGTCACCGAAGCCGGCTTCGGCGCCGACCTGGGCGCCGAGAAGTTCCTCGACATCAAGTGCCGCAAGGCCGGCCTCTGGCCCGATGCCTGCGTCATCGTCGCCACCGTGCGTGCCCTCAAGTACAACGGCGGCGTTCCTGTGAAGGAACTGGGCACCGAGAATCTGGCCGCACTGGAAAAAGGCATGGCCAACCTCGAACGCCACGTCGACAACATCACCGGCCGCTTCGGCCTGCCCGCTGTCGTGGCCATCAACCGCTTCGATGCCGATACCGAGGCCGAGCTGGACCTCATCCGCCGTGCCATGCGGGCCCGTGGCGTGGACGTGGTGCTGGCCGAACACTGGGCCAAGGGCAGTGCCGGCGCCGAGGCGCTGGCCCACGAGTGGTACGACTGGCCGAGCAGGGCAAGGGCGCATCGGCAGCCCGCACGGCCCCGAATCCTCTCTATCCGGATGACATGCCTCTCTGGGACAAGCTCCGGACCATCGCCACCCGCATCTACGGTGCGGCCGACATCAGCGCGCCCGCCAAGGTGCGCCGCCAGATCGAGGACTGGCAGGCCCAGGGCTACGGCCATTACCCCGTCTGCGTGGCCAAGACGGCCGCCAGCTTCTCCACCGATCCCGCGGCGCTGGGTGCACCCAGCGGTCACGTCGTCAACGTGCGCGAAGTGCGTCTGTCGGCCGGGGCCGGCTTCATCGTCATGATCTGCGGCGACCTGATGACCATGCCCGGCCTGCCCAAGGTTCCCTCCGCCCAGCGCATCGACATCGGTCCGGACGGCAAGGTGGTGGGGCTGTTCTGATCATTCCCCTGCCAGTGCCCGCACCGGGTCCAGTCGGGCCGCCTGGCGCGCCGGCATGAACCCGAAGATCATGCCCGTGGCCACGGCACAGCCAAAGGCCATGGCGGCAGCCAGCGGCGAGAAGGCCATCGGGATGCCCAGCGCCTTCAGTCCCAGGCCGATCAGCAATCCCCCGCTCACGCCCACCGTGCCGCCGATGCCTGTCAGCAGCATGGCTTCCACCAGGAACTGACGCAGGATGTCGGCCTGCCGGGCGCCGGTGGCGATGCGGATGCCGATCTCGCGGGTGCGCTCGCGCACCGTCATCAGCATCACGTTCATCACGCCGATGCCGCCCACCAGCAGCGAGATCGCGGCGATCAGCCCCAGCATCAGCGTCAGCGTCCGGTTGGCCTGCGCCAGCTGCTGCACCGCCTGCGCCTGGTTCAGGATGTTGAAGTCCTTGCGGCCATGGCGGGCCGTCAGCGTCTTCACGATGGCGGCTTCGGTCTCGGCGGCATGCCGCATGTCGCGGATGACCACGTTGATGCGGCTCAGTTCCATGCTGCCGACCAGCCGCACCGCCGCTGCGCCCACCGGCACGATCACCTGGTTGTTGACATCATCCTCCGGGAAGGGGGCGGGTTTGGGCGCCATCACCCCAATCACCCGGAACGGCACGTTACCCACCAGAATCTCCTGACCCACTGCCTGGCCGTGAGCGCCGAACAGTGCCTCGCGCACCCGCTCGCCCAGCAGGACCACCTTGCGCAGATCGTGCTCGTCTTCCGTCTCCAGCAGCGTGCCCTGGCTGACCGGCCAGTTCAGCGCCTGCGCGAAATGCCGGGTGGTGGCGCTCAGATTGGTGCGCAGCGTCCGGTTGCCATGACGCACGATGATGCCGTTCTGGTCGATGACAGGCGAAGCCTGCTCCACGTTCGGCACCTGCTGCACGGCCGCCACATCGGCCATCGACAGCGCCCGGGCCTGCTGGGTGTCGGACAGCCATTCCCGGAAGATGTAGATGGTGCGCAGCCCGAAGGTCTGCATCTCGGCCAGTACCTTCTCCTGCGAGCCTTGGCCCACGGCCAGCATCACGATGACCGACGCCACGCCGATGATGATGCCCAGCAGCGTGAGCCCGGTGCGCAGCCGGTTCAACCGCATCACCCGCCAAGCCGAGCGCAGGATCTCCGGCAGATCCGCCAGCAGCGGCAGCCGGCCCCGCCCGCGCAGCACGGGCAGGTCTTGCGCAGGATGCCCTGCTGGCGCAGGTTCTCGGCCGCGCCCGCGCAGCGGGGGCAGGTCGGCAGGGGCTTCTGTCGGTGCATCTGCCGGCACCTCTGCCGGTGCCTCTGTCGGCACCTCTGTCGGCACTTCGGCGCACGGTCTGCCGTCTTTGTGTATCGGCGCATCGGCATGTTGGACCGGCGCATCGGCATGCCGGACCGGCAGGCTGTCGTCGGCCACAGCCCGGCCGGTTTCCGGCAGCGGATGCACCTTCCCGTCGACGGGCGCCGTCACATCCCCCACGATCCGGCCGTCAGCCATCGAGATGATGCGCCGTGCCCGGGCCGCCACGGCCGGATCGTGGGTGATCAGGATCAGTGTGTGGCCGGCAGCTGCCAGTTCGTCCAGCTGCTGCATCACCTGCTCGCCGCTTGTCGAATCCAGCGCTCCGGTCGGCTCGTCGGCCAGAATCACCCGCCCGCCGTTGACCAGTGCCCGCGCAATCGACACACGCTGCTGCTGGCCGCCTGAGAGCTGGTGGGGCAGGTACTGCAAACGCTCCGCCAGGCCCAGTCGCGAGAGCAGGGCGGCCGCACGCTCATGCCGCGCCTGTTCGCTCACGCCCGCATAGCGGGCCGGCATCGCCACATTGTCCAGTGCCGAGGACGTGCCGATCAGGTGGTAGCCCTGGAAGACGAAGCCGAACACCTCGCGCCGCAGCGCGGCCAGCGCATCGTCGTCCAGCCCCGGGACCGCCTCGCCCTGGAACAGGTACTCGCCGCTGCTGGGCCGGTCCAGGCAGCCCAGGATGTTCATCAGCGTCGTCTTGCCCGAGCCCGACGCGCCGACGATGGCCACGTACTCGCCTGCGCGGATCCGAAGGTCGATGCCGTGCAGGATCTCCACCTCCGGCACCCCGTCACGCCCCCCGAAACGCTTGCGCACCTCTCGCAGCTCGATCAGGACCGGTGCCGCCATGGCTGCCTCCCTTCCCACGTCCCGCCTTTCATGTCCTGCCTCCCACGCACCGGGGCATCCGGGACTGCCTCGCCCCTTTTCCATGTCCGCCATGTCCCGCCTTCGTGGCGTGTCCTGTGTCTCCCGCGTCCCGGTCTCGCCCGGTCAGGCTCCCGGGACAACCATGCCAGGGCCGGGGTCAATGACGATGCCCGACGCGTCGGGGG
>ERZ772940.764-NODE-764-length-12825-cov-4.08888_pt1 | contig 12825 bp, 9 predicted proteins | sample MGYA00511682_ERZ772940 | MGnify/ENA primary metagenome ERZ772940 (study PRJEB29015, sample SAMEA2737922) | human oral metagenome | biome: human oral; feature: human-associated habitat; material: dental | place: China | collected 2031 ... | reverse complement strand
TCTCGCGTAGACATGATTTTCTTGTGAACTCTGATTTTGCTCGAAGGTTCACTCTTTTGAAATTCTTCACACTTCTAATAATGTGCTGATAATAACAACGAACATCACAATGATCTAAATTCACAGGCATAACTAAAACGAAAATAGTTATGCATAATGCAAACGCTAAGGAGCAAATTAGATCTATCACTTCATTACTCCTTTCATAATGCTTCGAATAATCAAAAGAGCAATACAGTCCATGATCATTGCAATTACCGTGCATATAACACCTGATGGCGTAAATAAGCCCTTTTGAAAATCTGGCGATAATAGTGACAAAATAATCAACAGAACAACTGGAAGAAGACATACAATTCGAGCAGATAATCTAACTTGAGCAGTCTTTGTTGCTATAAGTCTTTGGTTCTTCTCTTGTAATTCAACCAACTCAGCAGTTTTTTGTAAAAGATTCTTAAGCGGAGAGCCTGTTCTATGTGAAATTACTAAGGCGCTAGCCAGCAAATTAACACCTGGAGCATCCAGTCTTTCTGCCAAATCTTCAATAGCCTCTTCAATAGGAAAGCCGCACTTAATTTGCATATCAGCAATACAAAAACTTTCCGATACAACACCTTCTGTATGTTTACTAACGTATTCAATAGATTGCGAAAGCGTAAGACCTGATCCAAGAGCAACAGCAATAGTCCTAAAAATCGAAGGCATCATATGAGCTATTTCTAAAGCAGATTGATGCTTAGCATGTTCATATAGAAAATAAGGAACTAGAAATAACGAGAAAAGACCGCAAAGTACACCGATTACAGACTCAAATAGAATGCCAAACAGAATAGATGCAGCTATACCACTAATGAAAAACAGTACGAAAGCATCATCGACTAAGGTGATCCCATATTTGTAAAGAAAGCGATTGCGTAACTGCATTGATACATAATAGAAAGGCTCCCATTTGAGCAAACTCCGCATAAAAATACTATTTCGTGCAAATTGAAAAAACTGAACCACATAACCTGTTATTCGCACGCTTGCTTGAGAGGCAGTTTTTTCTTCATCATTACGTACAAGAAAATAGATAATTACTCCAAAAGCACCTCCTGTGATTGCGGAAGTAATGACATCCATGAAGCCACCTCCTTTTTATTGAGTAATCCTTCTTTTATTGCGCGATTGATAAAAAAAGGAGTTTTTACAAAAAGCCAACTTCTTTTCTGCACATCAAACGACACCACCTCTTGAACCTCGATTGATCCTGACGAAGACAAAGAGATTTCTGAAACGCTGGTCACATACCGTTTCCCATCAGGAAACCTTTGAGACATAACTATCAAATCAAGTGCAGTTGCTATCTGCTGTTCTATGATTTCTGCAGGTAAGTCCATTCCAAAACGAGCCATTAACACTAAGCGCAATATTGCCTCTTGAGCAGTTCCGGCATGCAATGTTGTCAGAGAGCCGTCATGACCTGTATTCATAGCCTGCAGCATATCAATGCACTCTTCACCTCTTACCTCTCCTACGACAATGCGGTCCGGCCTCATTCGAAGTGCATTTCTCACCAATGATCTAATAGTTATTTCTCCTGTTCCTTCTATCGAAGCAGGACGAGCTTCTAGCCTGACAACATTTGGATGTGAATCAAACTTAAGCTCGGCTGAATCCTCAATAGTGACGATTCTTTCTGACTTTGAAATTTCACATGAAAGTGCATTTAAAAGCGTAGTCTTACCAGATCCCGTGCCGCCAACAACCGCGATTCCCTGTCTGCATTTCACAGCCCAAGACAAAAACCTTGCAAGCCATTGAGGCAATGATTCCATTTGCACCAGCCGGTCCAAAGAAGTAATTTTTCCGGTAAATCTGCGAATAGTTACTGAAGTACCATTCACTGCAACAGGACTTGCCACTGCATTAACACGGTCCCCATTCTCAAGCCGAGCATCAACAATAGGACTCACTCTATCCAGTCTTCTACCTAATGGAGATAAGATGCGATCCATAACAATCAAAATCTGTTCTTCCGAGTCAAAGACTGTTTTTGATTCAAATAGCTCACCATTTTTCTCGTAAAACAAATTGTTGCAACCATTAATCATGATTTCGGTAACATCTTTATCATTCAGTAGCGGCTGAATTGGACCAAGACCACACACTTCATTAATTACCTGCTCAATTGTTTCCTCATAGTCAACTGAGCTAAAGAGTTCGTCCTTTTCTTCATTAACAATTGCTTCACAGGTAACTCTTAGTTCATCTCTTACACGATCGATATCACTACCTGTAATAAGAGAAGAAACCGTGGAAAGTCCTAATCGAGAAACAAGTTTTTCTTTTAACTTTTTTCTGGCCTTCTGAAATAGTTCTTTTTGAAGTTGTGAGTCATTCTCTTCTTGCGTCTCAATTTGCTTAGCAACGCGTTCAAAGACAAGCATTAACCCACTTCCTTCCTCCTATTAAACAAGCTAAATGGCCTTTTCTCAGAAGTTGCTTGAAGTGCATTTTGAGCCTCACGCAACTGTGGAAGAATACCTAGCTCGTTAAGAAAATGCGCTAGTACAAAGGAAATTGATTGTACAAATGAGGTTTCTTCTTGTAACAACGTAGAAAGCTTTCCTTGCTGGATTAGCTCTTGAAAGCCTGGTCCTCCTTCAAAAATCCTAAACATCTTTGCTGCCTCAAGACCCACCTCAGCTTTTCCAACAGAAAAGTCCTGCTTGGCTTTTGGATTAGCCTTATTTTCGAGTCGGATAATACGTGTTCTTGCCACCCCAAGACGTACTGCTAGTCCGCTTACTTTTGCCAATGAATTAATGCACGTAAGAGGGTTCTCTGAAACTATAACTAGCCTATCTGCACATTGTGCTGCCTGAGCATAACAATCTGTTGATGCTGTCGTGGTATCTACAAGAACCAGATCAACCAAACCAGAAACAGCTTGGAGAAAATTACTCACACAGGGAAATAATGGTTCTGCCATTTCCGGCTTTACGCAGGGCCCAAATAAATACAAATTTTTATGGACACAAATTGCCTTTTCAAGTAGGTTTTCTTTTTCTGAAGGGACATCAGCAACAAAATCAGAGAAATCTTTTGGCTGTCTAATTCCAAGCTTCTCAAATGCATTTCCATAAGACAGGTCAAGATCAACCAATGCCACCTTCAAACCCCAAGATGAGGCAAGAAGAGCCATCGAAGAAACAATCGTGGTCTTTCCCACTCCTCCTCGTCCTGAAGTAAACGTAAGAATCGGAGCTTTTAAAGTCTTATCAAGAGGAATAAGAGATTGTAAATAGGAATTTAACTCTTGGATACTGGCAACATAATCTGAAGCTTCTGGTAAAGGCTGAGAAAGCCTGTCAGCCCCATATGATTGATATCCTCTTCCAACCTTTACCAGATCTCCTAATTCCATAGGGTCAATTACTAAATCGACTCCTGCCTTGGCTGCTCTTGAACGAAGTGATCCAGACGCGCCAGACCTTACAAGTACCACACAGCGAGCGTTTCCATCTTTAACAATTGCAGCTGCAAGATTTATATCCGAAACATCAGAACCGGTATTACCAATTAATACTGAATAATCTTGAGGAGTTGAATGCGAAACAATCGATCTAAGGGATGCCGCTGAATCAGCAAATTCACACCTATTGTTAATTCCTAGATAACTAAGAATAGCCCCAAGCTCAACGCGTGAATCAAGACTTACGTACACAATCCACTTTTCTAACATTACGCTTCACCTCCTGGATTAGTAGACGAATCTGCTTGTGGCGCACTATTGCTGTTTTGGTCGGCTGTTGGAGAAGCGGGGTTCTCTGACTGCACATCTTCACTTGCAGATGATGAGTTTGATTGATTTGTCGTGTCAGATAAATCTTTTGGATTCTCTTCTTCAACGTAAGAATTGTTGTATAGTAAGTCCTGAGCATTAATCTTTGATCCAGGAAGAGTAAATCGAAGCGTTCCTCGAGCGTATGCTGAGAGCACGGCAGGAACCTGTTCTGGAGTCAATCCGAGCGTTACTGAAGAAGAAGTGTAAAGAGTACCCTCAGCGTCGTCTGACAATACCGAAATGTCCGAAGCAATACAGGTAATAAGAGAATCAGTAACCTCATATGCCGCAAGCTTTGTACCAGCACTGAGTCTCTCAGCTAATCCGTACTTCTCGCCATGAGAGATAGTGAGACCGATAAGATTTTCTGGAATAGTAATCTGAGAAGCAACCGATCGTAGATGAAGAGATACAACAGGCATGCCAACTCCAATAACAGATGAGACCGTACGACCCATAACACTTTCTGGATTAGTAATTGCGCCTTCAGGAATCAAATCTGAAATCCAGCTTTTTACCTGAGTGTTAGAAGATGAGAGGGTTTCTCCGGGTTCTATTTGTTTAGTAGCTACCAAAATGAGGTAAGCTCACCACCATATTTTTGTATTGCCTCTGCTCGTGACTTCTCCGCTTCAGCACGGACGCTTTGTACGTATGCAAAAAAACAAAAACTAGCCAAAAGCGCGCTCAATACAGAAATTAAAATTCTTGTTTTCTTAGTCACTATTTATCCTCCCTCCATTTGCGATACATCGATTTTGTACTCAACTTGAGAGAAGAAGAGTAAAAACAAAAGATTTACCTGCACAAATATGTCAGACAGCTGACGCGAATCTGTCACAAAGCAATAAGTTCACAGGCTGCTGCAGTGACGGAAAAAATAGGTAATTTAAATTTTTATCTAATTTGATATATAAAAATTTTTAGAAAATCATAGTTGCTACATTTTTCAACCAAGACTTTACCAAGTTGTGAGACAAAAAACACCCTGGATACAGGGTGTTTAGAGGATTTACGCTACTAAAACTTAAAGCACAACATCAGGATCAAGTGATTGCTGACTTTCTCGCATTTCTTTTGCCAAAGACAAATATGCCTTTAACTGTGGTTCTGTAATCTGACCCTCATGAAGCGCGTCTTGCACACTACAACCAGGCTCATGCGTATGAGTACAGTCCCTAAATTTACACGTCTGAGCGGCCTCAGAGATGTGCGGAAATACCTTCTGCAATCCCCTCTCATGACCCACAATAGGTAGGCTTCTAAGGCCCGGTTCATCCACAATAACACCAGCTTCAGGAAGCGCCACCATGCGACGAGCAACTGTTGTGTGACGACCAGCCTTATCAGATTCGCGAACTTCTCCCGTTTCAAGCGCCTCATGACCTAACAATGCATTAAGAAGCGTTGATTTACCAGCGCCTGATTCGCCAAGTACAATAGCTATGGAACCGTAAGGAACAAGGTTTCGAACAGCGTCAATCCCCCACGCGGCTCCAAGATCTTGTGCGGTCTGCGCAAGATCTGCAAGTACATCGGTTTTCTCGCCCTCAAATTTAGAAGCTGTTACAACAATCTTTACCGTAGAGCCAAGAGCTGCAGTGATAGAAGAAATCTCTTGAGCCAAAAGCTCTGGTCCGGCAACATCTGATTTAGTAAGCACCACAGCGCAGGCGGCTCCACAGTCCTTAGAAATAACTGCCGAGCGAACAATACGATCTACCGAGATGGTCTCTCCATCCAAGGCCTGCACTACAAGGACAAGGTCAACATTTGCAGCCAAAGTCTGCTTCTGACCACGGGTTCCACCCTTCCAGCGAGCAATATCGGTCTCTCGCGGCAAAATAGCCTCAATGATACCCATATCATGCGATTCTGGAATGCGAGCACATACCCAGTCGCCTACGGCTACCGTAGAGTTCTGGCCCTTAGTCACGCGAGCGGCAAACTCAGCGCGAAACACTCCCTCTTCTGAGACAACCGCAGGAAATCCCCTATCCAAGCGGACAACGCAGGCCATAGTCATTATCTGGCGAGAAACCCCTTGAGCTTCAAGTTCGGACACAATATCTGCATACGCTTGTCTCTGTGCCGACGATGGAGTCAGTTGTTCAAATGCTGGAACATCCAGCAATGATGAAAGAGCCGGCAGCGACCCTTGAGTCTTGCCGGCTCCTGCTTTTCTGGAACTTTTTGTACGCTTAGCGGACAAGAGTGCTCCCTACCTTATGCTTTGTTCTTCTGCACAGAACGCATAACAGCCTTGTACAGCTCCATCAAAGGAATAATAGATGCAGCTAAAAGCATTGCCATGGCGTACTCTTTAAAGCCAATCTCAGCAAAGCCAAACGCCTGAGAAAGTGGTGTCTCAATTACCACAAAGGTAAGAATCAAAGACATAACAAAGGAGCCCCACAGCCAAATGTTGTGACTAGTTAGCTTGAAGATGGAACCACGCAGAGAACGCATATTGAAAGAGTGGAACATCTCAACCATAGAAAGCGTCAAGAACGCCATGGTCATACCCTCAACGCCAGCCTCTGGGTTAATAATAACCTGTGAGATATCAAAGGTTCCATACTCAAAGTAGTGACCAATAAAATAGCTGGCAAGGGTAAGAAGAGCAATGATAGAACCCTGAACAACGCAGTCAAAGCCAACACCACCCGCAAAGATTCCGTCCTTAGGATTACGTGGCTTACGCTTCATGATTCCTGGTTCAGCCTTCTCGGTAGCCATAGCAAGCGCAGGCAGAGAGTCGGTGATCAGGTTAATCCACAGAAGGTGGGTAGGCTGAAGAATAGTAAAGCCAACTAGGGATGCAATAAAGACGGAAATAACCTCTGCAAGGTTGGAGCTCAAGAGGAACTGGATGCACTTACGAATGTTGTCATAGATGCGTCTTCCTTCTTCGCATGCGCTAATAATGGTGGCAAAGTTATCGTCAGCCAGAACCATATCTGCAACGCCCTTAGTAACATCGGTACCAGTAATGCCCATACCAATACCAATATCAGCGCGTTTAATGGAAGGAGCATCGTTAACGCCGTCACCTGTCATGGCCGTAACCATGCCCTTCTTGCGCCAAGTATCAACAATGCGAACCTTGTGCTCAGGCTGAACACGTGCGTAAACGCCAATTGTCTCAATACGCTGCTCAAACTCTTCATCAGAAATCTTATCAAGCTGCGCGCCCGTAATTGCCTGAGAGCGATCAGCAATAATGCCCAGCTCAATTGCAATAGCAACAGCTGTATCAATATGGTCACCCGTAATCATAACGGTGCGCATGCCAGCTTCATGAGCCTCTGCAACAGCGCTCTTAACCTCAGGACGAACTGGATCAATCATGCCCGAAAGTCCAACAAAGACCATATCATGCTCTAGGGTAGCTGGATCATAACTTTGAGGAGCTTCTGTTCCCCAGTCACGACGAGCAGATGCCATAACGCGAAGAGCCTGGTCAGCCATGGACTTGTTCTGAGCCAAAATCTCGGAGCGAGCCTCATCGGTGAGGTCAATAATGCCATCACTTGTCATGATCTTGGTGCAGCGAGCAAGTACCTCGTCAGGTGCACCCTTAGTATGCTGTACAACCTTGCCAGAGCGGGTGCGAACTACAACAGACATCATCTTACGAGAAGAATCAAAGGGCGCCTCACCAATACGAGGGCGAGAAGAAGCTAAATCACTTGTGGTGTATCCAAGTTTTGCAGCATCTGCAACAAGAGCTGCCTCAGTTGGTTCACCTTTTGCTACCTGCTCTATATCATCCCAAGTAGCATCGGAGCACAGCGCCATGGTACGTACATGTGCGTCAAGATTTTCTGTCTCATGACGAACAACAGTCATCTTATTCTGAGTCAGAGTACCTGTCTTATCAGAGCAAATAACCTGAGTACAACCAAGGGTTTCAACTGCGGTAAGACGACGAACAATAGCGTGGCGCTCGCTCATCCTAGTTACACCCATAGAAAGAACAATAGTAACAACAGCAACAAGACCCTCTGGGATTGCGGCTACTGCAAGAGAAACTGCAACCATAAACGTACTTAAAACAAGGTCAAAATTACCCAGCATCTCAGCGCCGTGCTTGATGAAACCTGTTGCGAAAACAAGCAATGAGATAACAACAACAAGAATAGTTAGTGTATGTGAAAGCTTATCAAGAGCAATCTGAAGTGGAGTCTGTCCATCCTCTGCCTGAGCAATTGCGTCTGCAATCTTACCCATCTCGGTGTCCATGCCTGTTGCAACAACAACTGCACGACCACGGCCATAGACCACAATAGATCCGGAGTAGCACATATTCTTTCGATCGCCCAAAGGAATATCATCTGTATCTTCAGCAAGACCGAGAATCTCAGCGTGTTTCTCGACAGGAACTGATTCACCTGTCAGCGCTGATTCCTCTACCTTCATAGAGGCGCTCTCAAGAATGCGACAGTCAGCGGGAACAGAATCACCTGCCTCAAGCAGAATAATATCGCCCACAACAAGCTCGGTTGAGACAACCGTCTTAAGACGACCATCTCTAATAACCTTACTCTGAGCTGCGCTCATCTCTTGCAGAGCAGCAAGGGCTTCCTCGGCTTTGCCTTCCTGAACAACACCAAGAACGGAATTGACGACAACGACAAACAGAATAATAACAACGTCTGCAACTCCGCCTTCTCCGGTATAAATTCCTTCAGCAGCAGAAATAGCAGCAGCAACAAGAAGCATAATGACCATAGGATCAGCCATCTGCGCAAAGAACCTTTTAATAATTGATTCTTTTGGTGCTTCTTTAAGCTTATTAAGACCATGAGCCTCAAGACGCGAAACTGCCTCTGCATCAGACAGACCAATTTCGGCATCAGTTTTTTGCGCACTGATAACATCAGCCGCACTTGAAAGATATTCTTTCAAAGTTCCTCCTGGGTTTCTACCTGACAGATTGATGCCCGATCATAATTCCCCAGGAGAGGGGCAAGGGCTCACCAAGGTTGCCGTGTCAGGACCTTACAACGTCCTATCATTTTACCGTATTCTCTCTTTTTTCAAACATAATAAATATTTCTTAAAACTCCTGTTATGTGGCAAATAATTGTCATACGAGGAGTACAATAGGCGCAGAACATAACAACATAAGCCAAACGTTAGATTTGGCAAGGAGGCAGTTATGAAAATCTTGTTTTATGGTGCTCAAAGTTACGACAAAGATTCTTTCAACCTTGAACTTCCAAAGTATCCAGATGTTTCAATCGACTACATCGAGTCCAACCTTACACCTATGACCGCAGGCTTTGCCAAGGGTTACGACGCTGTCTGTGCTTTTGTCAACGCAGATGCTTCAATTCTGACTCTTGAGATTCTTGCAGGCTTTGACGTAAAGCTTTTACTCATGCGTTGTGCTGGATTTGACGCAGTTGACGTTAATGCAGCAAAAGATTTAGGCATTACCGTAACGCGCGTACCTGCTTACTCTCCTGAGGCAATTGCAGAGCACGCAATGGGTCTTGCGCTTGCTGCTAACCGTCGAATTCACCGCGGTTATAACCGTATTCGCGAGAACAACTTCTCACTCGTCGGTCTTGTCGGAGAAACACTGCATGGTAAAACCGCAGGTATTGTTGGCACTGGTCGTATCGGTGCTGCACTTTGCCGCATCTGCAAGGGCTTTGGTATGCACGTTCTTGGCGCAGACCTCTACCCAAATATGAGTCTTGTAAACGATGAACATGTCGTTGATGAATATGTAAGCTATGACGAGCTTTGGGAGCGCGCTGATTTCATTTCTCTTCATGCATTCTTAAATGAAGAGAGCTATCACATGATTAACGATAAAACTATCGGCAAGATGAAAGATGGTGTTGTCCTCGTCAATACCGCACGTGGTGCCCTTGTCGATACCAAGGCTCTTATTCGTGGCATTCTTTCTGGCAAAATTGGTGCTTGCGGCCTTGACGTTTATGAAGAGGAAAATCCAAACGTCTATAAGGACCGTGCCGCTGAGGTATTTGACTCAGTCACCTCTACACTTTGTTCATTCCCTAACGTAGTTATGACAAGCCACCAGGCATTCTTTACTCATGAAGCACTCTCTCAAATTGCTCAGGTTACGCTTGATAATGCAACTGCTTTTGCTAAGGGCACTGATTACGTTGATAAAAGTGTGGTTTGCTAAGCACTAGAGAAACAAATGCTCTAAAAACGGTTACTATTGATATTCGAATCTGATTTCAATTCCTACGAAAAGGAGAGATATGGCTCGCAAAAAGACCAAAATTGTTTGTACTATGGGTCCTGCAACAGAAAGTGATGAGGTTCTTCGTGAACTCATCCTTGCTGGCATGAACGTCGCACGTTTTAACTTCTCGCATGGTAGCCATGAGTATCACCGCACTATGATTGGTCGCGTTCGTTCTATCTCTGATGAACTTGGTATTCCTATTGCTATCATGCTTGATACAAAAGGTCCTGAGGTTCGCACCGGTCTTCTCGAGGATGGCAAAAAGGTCACTCTTACCACCGGTGAGTCCGTCATTGTTACCACTGATGATGACGTCATCGGCAACGCTCAGCGTTTCTCGCTTGACTACAAGAATCTTCCAAAAGAGGTTAAGAAGGGCTCTATCATCCTTATTGATGATGGCCTCATTGGCCTTGAGGTTGATCACGTTGAAGGCACTGATATGCACTGCAAGATTATCAACGGCGGTGAGCTTGGAGAGAAGAAGGGTGTAAACGTTCCTAACGTTAATATCGGTCTTCCTTCCGTTACTGAGCAAGACCGTGCAGACATCATGTTTGGCTGCGAGCTTGGTATTGACGCAATTGCTGCTTCCTTCATCCGCGATGGCGCTGCAGTTGAAGAGATTCGTAACATCTGCCGTGAAATGGGCACTCCTAACGTACAGATCTTCCCTAAGATTGAGTCTGCTCTTGGCGTAAAGAACTTTGACGAGATTCTTGCAGCTTCTAACGGCATCATGGTTGCCCGCGGTGACCTTGGTGTTGAGGTTCCTGCAGCTGAGGTTCCTCACATCCAGAAGACCATCATCAAGAAGTGCAATGATGCTTACAAGCCTGTCATCACCGCAACTCAGATGCTTGACTCCATGATTCGCAATCCTCGTCCAACCCGTGCAGAGGTTACAGACGTTGCTAACGCAATTTATGATGGTACTGACTGCGTCATGCTTTCTGGTGAGTCTGCAGCTGGTAAATATCCTGTTGAAGCAGTTAAGACTATGGCTTCCATCTGCAAGGAAACCGAGAAGTACCTGCCAGTCAAGGATGTCTATCACCAGCGTGAGGGCCTTAAGAACGTCAATGGTGCTACTGGTTTTGCTGCCGTTGATATGGCAATTCGTGTTGACGCTAAGTGCATCATTTGCCCAACACACTCTGGCCGCACTGCTCGCCTTGTTTCCAACTTCCGTCCAAAGCGTCCTCTGTATGCAATGTCTCCATCTGATGAGGCAGTTCGTCGTACCTGCTTCTATTGGGGCGTCTATGCATTTAAGACCTCTGAGCAGGGCACACTTTCTAACACCATGTATAACGCTTTGAACGTTGCAAAAGAAGTTGGCGTTGTAGAGACTGGCGATATTGTGGTTCTGACCGCTGGCGATCCTCATACCAGCCCACGTCTTGGTGACTACACCACTTCAACTAATGTTGCTATGATTTGCCAGGTTCAGTAAACCGCATTTCAGTTTTAACGCTCTATGCACCCAAGTACAAACTTGGGTGCATATTTTTTGCAACTCTTTTATATAAACTTATTAAACTAACTATGCAATTTTCCAGCCAACGGTTTTCTCGCGCATGTTAACAAAATCAGCGTAAATACCGCCCTCTGCCATGAGAGATTCGTGAGTACCTCTTTGCACAATACGACCTTTATCTAATACAAGTATCTGATCTGCATTGCGAACTGTCTTTAAGCGATGAGCAATCATAATGACAGTCTTTGACTTTGTGAGCTCTGCAATTGCATGCTGCAACTCAAGTTCATTTTCTGGATCAACATTAGCCGTAGCCTCATCAAGTACAACAATCGGTGCATCTTTTAAGATGGCACGCGCAATAGAAAGGCGCTGGCGCTCGCCACCAGAAAGCATTGAGCCACCTTCACCTAAGCGCGTCTCATATCCATTAGGTAATGCCTGGATAAACTCCTCACAACAGGCACGCCTAGCTGCATCGACTACTTGCTCATGAGTTGCACTTGGATTACCAAACTTAATGTTGTTCTCAATAGTGTCATCAAAAAGAAATACTCCCTGAAAAACGGTAGAGAAATTTTGAAGAAGAGCATCAACCTTATAGTTGCGTACATCGTGTCCACCAAGTGCCACTTGTCCTGTATTCACATCCCAAAAACGCTCAATAAGACGGACAAGCGTTGTTTTGCCAGATCCACTTGGTCCTACAATGGCGCAAGAAGTGCCCGCAGGAATAGAAAGGCTTACATCTTCAAGAATTTGCCTATCATCGTAGCCAAACGACACATGAGAAAGCTCTATGTCACAGGATACTGCTTCCTCAAGACCTTCTCCCTCCTCCATTGCGGGAGTAGCGAGAATAGCATTTGTTTGCTCCATTGCAATTTCAAGGTTGCGTAAAATAGTTGAGAAACGACCAGCTGATTCTAGGCGACTAAACAACATAAATGACATAACTACTACCGTCAAACAAGAAGCTGTATCAAGTGTTCCCGATAGCCATAATTCAACTGATACCAGGCACATGATAACGCTGGTAGCCTTAGAAACAACCATTTGCAAAACTGAGAAACGAAGTGCCTTAAATTCAAGTTTGAGTGCTTGAACACGACAATCATCAACAGCTTTGGCATATTTTCCCTCAGCATCGTCAATAAGAGAAAATGACCTTACCACATTAATGCCACGGACATACTCAAGTACGGAGCTGATCAAGGTAGTGTTGGCAGCCACATAATCATCTGATGTATTACGTACGTAAGCCTGAAGCAGCTCCATTGT
>ERZ772940.762-NODE-762-length-12844-cov-3.92243_pt1 | contig 12844 bp, 8 predicted proteins | sample MGYA00511682_ERZ772940 | MGnify/ENA primary metagenome ERZ772940 (study PRJEB29015, sample SAMEA2737922) | human oral metagenome | biome: human oral; feature: human-associated habitat; material: dental | place: China | collected 2031 ... | reverse complement strand
TGCATTTTATGAAACACCTCCCTGGGGAAAGACCGATCAGCCGCCCTTTCTCAATGCTGCTGCACGCATCGCATTTGATGGAACACCGCATGCCCTGCTTGCTGAACTGCAGCGGATCGAGAATGCACTCGGGCGCGTGCGAAACGAGCATTGGGGAGCGCGCACGATCGATCTCGATCTCCTTCACATGGAGAGGGTTGTGTGTGCGGACGAGGCGCTGACCCTGCCGCATCCCTATCTTACGGAACGTGCTTTTGCACTCGTGCCACTTGCAGAGATTGCGCCCGATCTGATCGTGCACGGGAAAACCATTGCTTCATGGCTGTGCGGTGCGGACACGGAGGGGATCGCCCGTGCGCCGGAGCTCTCTGCACCCTATCCGTTCGAGCTCATTGCGGCCTGCGATGCGGAGAACGGGATCGGGCGGGCGGGGCAGCTGCTCGTCCATTGCCCGGAGGATATGGCGTATTTCCGTGACGCAACGATGGGCGACATTGTTGTCATGGGCCGGCGGACGATGGAAAGCCTCCCGAACGGGAATCCGCTCGCGGGACGGGAGAATATTGTTCTGTCGCGAACGCTTGAACGGGCAGACGGATTTCATGTTGTGCAGGAGATTTCGGAACTATGGACGCTGCTCGGGCGCCTCGCATTTGACGAACCTCGTCCGATCTTTGTCATCGGCGGCGAGGAATGCTATCGCCTCCTTCTGCCATATGTCTGGCGTGCTCATGTGACACGACTGCCCGGCAGATATGAGGCAGATGTTTTTTTGCCGCCGCTTGACGGCTTTATTTGCACAGAGAAACGCGCCGGAGAAAACTGTATTTTTGAGATTTACGAGAGAGTTTAATATGGCAAAGGCAATTTTTCAAAACGATTGGCAGGAGCTTCTCGCTGATGAGATGGCACAGCCTTACTATCGTGAACTGAGGCAGTTCCTCATCGGGGAATACCGCACAAAGCGCATCTATCCGGATATGTTTGCGATCTTCAACGCACTGCACTACACAAGTTTTGCGGATACGAAGGTCGTCATCCTCGGACAGGATCCGTATCACGGCGACGGGCAGGCACATGGGCTCTCGTTCTCCGTGCAGGTCGGCGTCGAGCCGCCGCCGTCTCTGCTGAATATCTATCAGGAACTGCAGGATGATCTCGGTACGCAGCCGCCGGGGCACGGCTGCCTCATTCCGTGGGCACGGCAGGGAGTCCTTCTTCTGAATACCGTGCTTACCGTTCGTGCCCATGCGGCGGCGTCGCACCAGGGACACGGGTGGGAGCGCTTTACCGATCACATTATTCAGCTGCTCGGCGCACGTGAGCGGCCGCTTGCCTTTATCCTCTGGGGCAGCCCTGCACGAAAGAAGCGCAGTCTCATTACAAACCCTCGTCACCTCATTGTCGAGTCGCCCCATCCGAGCCCGCTTTCGGCACATCGCGGCTTCTTCGGCAGCCGCCCGTTCTCACGCGTCAATGATTTTCTCGTGCAGGCGGGCGAGACGCCGATTGAGTGGCAGCTGCCGCCGGCAAGCGAGATTGAGGCATAATTTAAATAAAGGAAGGAGAGGGGTCATGAAGATAACATCTCTGCGCAATATCTGTGCGCTCGGACTGCTTGTATGCCTTGGCGGATGCGGTGTGCCTGCTGCATCCTCTGCGGAGATGCCGCGTGAGATCGTTCAGAGGAACCATCCGGCATCCGGACAGCGGGAGATCTACCTTGCGGGCAGTTGCTTTTGGGGGACGGAGCTCTACCTCAGCCTTGTGAACGGCGTCGTCTCGGCAGAGAGCGGCTATGCAAACGGAGATACGGCGCACCCGTCATATCGTGAAGTCTGCAGCGGCAGCGGGCATGCAGAGGCTGTTCATGTCGTCTATGATCCTGACATTATAAGCCTCGATCAGCTCCTTTCTGCCTTTTACGATTCGATTGACCCGACGGCAAAGGACCGCCAGGGAAACGATGTCGGTCGGCAGTATCGCTCGGGCATCTACTACGTTCCCAATGAGGACGGCAGCGATGGCCCCGATGCTGAGGCGATTCACGCCTCTCTCGATGCATTGCAGAAGCAGATCGGCAAGCCTCTTGCGATCGAGACGGGGCCGATTGTGAACTTCTACCGTGCGGAGGAGGAGCATCAGGAGTATCTTGAGAAGAATCCGAACGGCTACTGCCACATCTCGCCTGCCCTCATCGCGCAGATGCGGGAGAAGCGTGCAGCCGCACAGAATGCTGCGCTGCAGGCGAAACGCAGCTTTGCAAAGCCCTCTGATGCTGAACTCAAGGCGCGCCTGACTGAGATGCAGTACGCTGTCACGCAGGAGAAGGCGACCGAACGCCCCTTCCTCAACGAGTATGACCATGAATTTCGTGAGGGCATCTACTGCGATATTACCACGGGGGAACCACTCTTCATCTCTGCGGACAAGTATGACTCCGGCTGCGGCTGGCCGGCATTCTCCCGGCCGATCGATGATGCATTGATCGCAGAGCATGAAGACCGTTCGCATGGTATGATCCGTACGGAGGTTACCGCGTCAGGCAGCGGTGCGCATCTTGGGCATGTGTTCAATGACGGCCCAGCAGAGACCGGCGGCCTGCGCTACTGCATCAACAGCGCGTCCCTGCGTTTCATCCCGAAAGAAGACATGGAACGCGAGGGCTATGGCGACTATCTCTATTTGCTGGAAAAATAAATCCGGAAAAATCCCAGCGTATTGAGATAATTCGTAAAATATCTCTTTGTCATATTGACAAGTACTTCTTCCAATGTTATCTTTATCAAAGTCTTTTGTGAAAACTTTATAGCAATTGGATCAGGTGTTGCAGAGACTCTGCGCAGTCTCTGCATACTTAATAGAAAATCCGGTGAAAGGATCATGAACAGCAATGGGATGCTGTGATGCCTGCGAAGCCGGAGCGGTCCCGCCACTGTAACAGTGAGCAAGTCTGCACGAGAATGCCGCGTGCATTTTCGAGAATGTCACTGAGGTTATCCTTGGGAAGGCGCAGACGTGCGATGAACTGGAGCCAGGAGAACTGCCTGATTGACAATCGCCGTTTGACCTGCGAGTGATGGGGATGGAGATTTGCGTGCGGTTTATTTATCATGCTGCCGCTGAGATCCTTTGATGCATACAAGCCCTTTTCTGTATTGGCAGGAAAGGGCTTTTTGCTTCGTTTGGGGAAGTTTTCAACAATGAGTGCACATGGAGAGTTCTGTGGCAGAAAGGTGACAAAGGGGTATGACAAGAGAGAAGAAGCGGACGCTGGCAATACTTGCAGCTTTTGCCGGAGCGAGTCTTGCGGGGACAGGATATGCCGCGGAGCAGGCGACGGCGGATCAGGTCGAGGTGCATGATTTGAATGAGACCGTTGTGACGGCGCAGCGCCGTGAGAAGCGGGATATCGATACGCCTGCGACGATGACGATCATCACGGCGAAGGAGATTGAGAAGGCGGGCTACCGCAACGTATTCGAAGCCATCGATCAGCAGATCGGTTCAACGAGCACATCTTATGGTGAGGCGGGGCAGGATTTCGGCTTTGCCGCGGGGCGCATTGTTATGCGCGGCTTTGACCGCGGTACGCTCGTCATGGTAAACGGCGTGCCGATGAATCTCAAGAACTATCCGAGCACAGAGGGGATTCCTGCGTCGATGGTAGAGCGCATCGAGATCGTCAAAGGTGCGTCATCGACCCTCTACGGTGCAAACGCAATGGGCGGCGTCGTCAATATTATCTTGAAAAAACCGGCGGCAGGGGAGTCGGAATTTAAGCTCAGTCAGACACTGGGCAATTACTTTAAGAAAAGCAATGCAACTTATGTCGGAGATCGTGTCGTCGTTGATGTGAGCCGTGAATGGTCGAAGGATATGCCGCACTCCAATGGATTCGGCATAGATAAGATCTCGTGGGTTGACTGGTGGGTCGGCAAAGGAAAGAAAAATCGCGTCGGCATTATGGCACAGCTTACGGATGACGTTTCGCTGAATTATAATTATATGGACGCTGATATCACGCGCGGCGGCACTCGCTATGACAAGAATGCTGCGGGGACGGCGCTTGTCCCCGAGGGAACCAAATACAATTATCGTCATAGCGACTATCGCCACACGGCAAGCCTCATCTATCAAGGAAAGGAGAATGGGATTCGCGCGCTTCTCGGCTATACCTACCGCAAGGTATGGGGGTACGATTTCATTGCAAACCGTCCATTGGCATCCAATGCAACAATGGACGGAGAGATATTTGATATCCAAAAGAACTGGAGAATTCATGAAGACTCCCTTGTCTTTGGATATTCCTACAAGCGTGAGGCGATTGACACGCCTGCAAGACGGCGTTCTGCCGTGCGTACGGGAAATTCTCTTTATGCTTCTTACAGCAAGCAATTTACACCGAAGTTCAACGTTACGCTTGGCCTGCGCGGTGAGTTCATCAATGACCCTGTAAAGGATCAAAATGTCTTTATGCCGCAGTTCCAGACAAACTATCAATTCGACCGGAATACGGCGTGGTATATCAATATCGGCAAGGCATTCCAGATGCCGACCGTGGATGACAGCTTCAGCTATACGAGGTATAATCCCGCAGGCTTGAAGCCTGAGGAAGGGTGGACTTATGAAACGGGACTCAAAATGCATCGCGGAAACGACACGTGGAAGGCTGCTGTCTACTATATGAATATGAAGAATAAAATCGGCTGGGCAAGAGATTCCGCAACACAGGAAAATTATCCCGTGAACAAGGGGAATTTTAAAAACACAGGTGTCGAAGTCGAATATACGAAACGCTTCAATAATGTGTGGCGCTTGACCCTTGGCGGCAGCATCTCTAATCCCGAGGTACAGGATCCGTCAACACGAGCGAAAAAATGGGTGCAGGATGCCGGCCGTCTCGAAGGACTTGTCCGTCTCGACTATCAGATGGCAAAATGGCAGGGCAATCTGAATCTGAAATATCTCGGTGATCGTGAATATGTTGCACAACGATTTGGAGCAGCACAGGATGTGCCCGATAAAATTCAGCTCAATATGAACGTGATCTACACGGCGGGCAAAGACGATGTGGTCTCACTCGGCATCTACAATCTGCTGAACCGTGAGAACTACTCCAACCGTTACGGCAACCTCGATCTCGGGCGCAACTTCCGCCTGACCTATACGCATGCGTTCTAAAGGAATCGCTGATAAAATGAAGTCCACTGGATTGGTACAGATTTTTCGTCCTGTCGAGGAGACAAACCGGACGCATAGCAAGAGCTATGTGGAGGATTTGTCGACAAAGAGAGGGCGGAAAAGATGCACCAAGGCAGTGGTGCTGAATTTATCAGTGCTTCCTAAATTACAGCTCTGCACGCTTTTGCTGCTCCTACTTGCAGCCGGGATTCTCTCCGGCTGTGCGGGGGCGCAGCAGAATGCGGCAGAGCCATCTGTGTTTTATCGCGGAACGGATGGAATGGGGGTGGAGGTCGTCCTGCGGGAAAAGCCGCAGCGTGTCGTCTCACTTGGCCTCGCAACGGATGAGATCCTGCTCGCCATTGCGCCGCCCGAGCAGATTGCAGCGCTCACTGCATACGCGGATGATCCCGGACTCTCCTCCATGACGGAGGCGGCGAAGGCTGTCCCTGTAAAACTAAAGGACCGGAGCCCAGAGCGTGTGCTTGCACTGCATCCGGATCTCGTTTTTACCACGGACGGAGTGCCGAAGGAACTCGTGGAGAGTCTGCGCGACCTCGGGCTGAAGGTCTATGCTTCACGAACGCCGAAGCGCATCGAGGGAATTTTTACCCGCATCGAGGAGATCGGCAGGCTGATTGGGCAGGAGGAGAACGCTGCGGCCCTCATTGCCGAAAAGCGTGCCCGTCTCGCCGATGTCGAGCGCCGCGTCGGGGACATCCCTGAGGCGGAGCGGCCGATCATTGTGGCTTTTGCGTTCAGCGGCGTATTCGGGCAGAAGGACGGCCTCTTTGACGATATGTGCCGCCATGCGTCCCTGCGCAACGGCGCCGCGATCGTCGGACTGACGGCGGATACGCCCGTCTCGATGGAGCAGATTGTTGCGCTCAATCCGGATGTATTCCTCCTGCCGACATGGAGTGCGGAGGGGGAAAAGACGGAGGACTTTCGCCAAAAGCTCCGCAATGATCCTCTGTTCATGCATGTCAAGGCGGTGCGGGAGAATCATCTCTACACCGTGCCCGATACCTATCGTTACAGCGCGGGGCAGAACGCGATTGAGTGCGTCTATGAACTCGCACGTGCGGTCTACCCCGAGCGCTTTGCAGATGTGAAGTAAAGGAGACTGTGATGCCGCTGCGGATGTTGGTGCTGAGTCTCACGGGAGACTGCAATCTTGCGTGCCGCTACTGCTATGCATCCGGTCAAGACCGCAGAACGATGACGTGGGAGACGGCACGCCGTGCGATTGACCTCGCAGCGAAGGGCGGAGCCCCGTTCATCCTCCAGTTCTCAGGCGGTGAGCCGCTGCTGGCTCTTCCTCTGCTGCGCCGGACTGCAGACTATATCCGCACCAATCGGATACGGGCGCGCATGGACCTCCAGACGAATGGGACACTGATTACGGATGAGACGGCAGACTTCCTGCACGGTGCGGGCATCGGCATCGGCGTCAGCCTCGACGGCAGGCCCTCTGTTCACGATGCGCTCCGCTGCCATCCTGATGGGCGCGGCACTTCGTCCGACGTGATCGCCGGGATTCAGCGCCTCGGACAGCGCGGCATTGAGATCGGTCTGACCTGTGTTGTTACGGCGGAAAATGTCGGGGAACTCCCCGGCATCATAGAGATGGCATACTATCTCGGCAATGTGCGCCGCGTGGGCTTTGACCTCTTGCGCGGACAGGGGCGCGGCGCGGCTGTTGCTCCTGCACGGCCGGAGGATATTGCACATGCGATGGCGCGTGTCTTTGATCTTTGCAGGAAACTTGAACGACTGACCGGGCAGCACATTGCCGTCGCACAGGCGGAGCAGGCTGCATGTCTTGCGCATCGCACGGATGACGGATTCTCTCACTGTCATGCGATGAACGGAGCCGGGGTTCATGTGGATGCCGCGGGGCGGATCTATGCCTGCTCTTCCTTTGTCGGCGATGCGCGCTTTCTGCTCGGGGACGTGGAGCATGGCATTGATGCCCGGCGGCAGGAAGAGACCGCGCATGAGATGCAGAGCAGCATGGAATTCTGCCGGACATGTCGGGATTTTACATCGTGCGGCGGAGCCTGCTGGGCGCGCTGCATGGGCAGCGACGCCTTATGTGCTGGAGAATGTGCACTGAAGCGCGCAGCAATGCAGACGGTGCATGCCTCGGATATTCATACATACGAAGGGATACCTACATGAAAACAAAAGCGGTTTATCCGTTTACAGCCATTGTCGGACAGGAGGAGATGAAGAAGGCGCTCCTTCTCAGCGTTGTCATGCCGTCGCTTGGCGGTGTGCTGATCAAGGGCGAGAAAGGGACGGCGAAATCCACTGCTGTTCGTGCTACTGCAGCACTCCTGCCGAATTTGCGGGCGGTGACCGGCTGTGCCTGTCACTGTGATCCGTCGCTGCCGGATCTGTACTGTGATGCCTGCCGTGCAAGGCGGGGATTCGGAGAAGAGCTCACGGCAGAGGAAGTTCCGATGCGTGTGGTGGAACTGCCCGTCAGTGCGACGGAGGACCGCGTGGTTGGAACACTCGACATGGAGGCTGCGATTCAGCACGGGCGCAAGGAATTCGAGCCAGGCATTTTGGCGGCGGCGAACCGCAACATCCTCTATGTAGATGAGATCAATCTGCTCGAGGATCATATCGTCGACATTCTGCTCGACTCTGCGGCAATGGGTGTCAATACTGTGGAGCGTGAGGGCATCTCCTATGCCCATCCGGCGCGCTTCGTTCTCGTTGGGACGATGAATCCGGAGGAGGGGGACATCCGCCCGCAGCTCCTCGATCGTTTTGCGCTCTCCGTGAGCGTTGCAGGCGAATGTGAAGCCGAGACGCGCGTTGAGGTGATTCGCCGCAGGATTGCCTATGAGCGCGATCCCGATGCCTTTGCTGAGGCCTATGCAGGTGCCCAGCAGGAGCTGCGCGAACAGATCACTGCAGCGCGTGCGCGTGTCGCCCACGTGGCGGTGCCGGATGAAATCCTCGGCTATGCAGCTCAGATCTCGCTGACGCTCGGCGTCGACGGACACCGTGCGGATATTACGCTGATCAAGGCAGGCATTGCTCATGCAGCGCTTGCAGGACGCATGGCGGTGACGGCAGAGGATCTGCAGCGCGTCAGCCGCCTCGTCCTTGCACACCGTATGCGCCGCCGTCCTTTTGAGGAGGGGGCGGTCGACTGGAGTGCGGTGGATGCGATCTTGGGAGAAAGTGCATAAACCACTTTTCGGAGGAAAAAACTTGGATACTCCGCGTTATCCGCTGACTGCCGTTGTCGGGCAGGAGCACGCACGGCGCGCACTTTCGATTGCGCTCATCAACCCGCGTGCGGGAGGCCTCCTGATCTCCGGCACGCGGGGCACGGCAAAATCCGTTCTCGTCCGTGCGGCAGCACCGTTTACACCAGCCGGAAAAATTACGGAACTGCCGCTCGGAGCGTCGGAGGATATGATCTTCGGCACAATCGACATGGAGACGGCCCTGCAAAAAGGCGAGCGGCGCCTGCGGCACGGCCTGCTGCACCGTGCACGCAATACATTTCTCTATATGGACGAGGCCAACCTCCTGCGTGAGGATATTCTGTCCACGGTCCTGAAATGTGCGGGAGATGGTTCTTTTCGCCTCGAACGGGACGGGCTGTCGTTCATCGAGGAGGTTTCCTATACGCCTGTCGGTACGATGGATCCTGCAGAGGGTACGCTTCGCCCCGCTCTGCTGGATTCTTTCGGTATGTTTGTGACGATGGAGGAGGAGGGGGATGCGGCGCAGCGGAGCGAGATCGCCGCACGTGTACTCGCATACGAGCGCGATCCGGCATCCTTTCGTGCTTCCTATGCTGCGCAGGAGGAGGCATTCGGAGCGATGATCAGCCGTGCCCGCGCATTGCTGCCGCGCGTAGAGGTCCCGTCTGCCATTCTCCGCTTTGCGGCAGCCTGTGCTGCGCGCGCATGTTGTGTCGGCAACCATGCGGAGATTTATCTCATCGAGGCGGCGTGTGCGACTGCAGCGCTCGCAGGAAGATCGTTCGTCATGCCTGCGGATGTGGAGGAAGCTGCGGAGTTCGTGCTCGTGCATCGGATGAGCCGCCCGCAGGAGGAACAGCAGCCGCCGCCCGATGCTGGGAATGCCCCGGAGCAGGGCGGGAATGACATGCCGGATGAGCCGCAGGCAGCACCTCCCCCGCAGGATGACGGAGGGGCGGAGAGCTCTCATGAATCCCCGTCGGAGAACGAATCCCAGAATGCGCCTCAGGACGGGGCGGACGATCCTTCCCCGCTGGAGGAGGCGCATGCGGATGGAGACGATCGTGTCGCAGCACCGCTTGAGAACGTCATGGCGCGGCTCTCGCTCCTCTCCATGACGATGCGTGCCCAGGGCAGAAAGAGCGGAAAGCGCGACATCGTTCAGACGCATACGGCGGACGGCCGCTGCCTGCGCACGGAACTGCCGCATTCAGGTGCCCGTCTCGATCTCGCACTCTCTGCTACGCTGCGTGCGGCAGCTCCGTATCAGCGCGCGCGTCAGGGGACGCAGACGGTTGTGATTCGTCCTGAGGATGTGCGCGTTTGGGTGCGTGCGAAACGCTCGGCGGCAAATATCCTTTTTCTCGTCGATGCGAGCGGTTCGATGGGTGCACGCGAGCGCATGAGGATGGTGAAGGGAGCAATCCTTTCCCTCCTGCAGGAGGCATATCAAAAGCGCGACCGTGTGGGGTTGATTGCCTTTCGGCGGGGTCGTGCGGAGACGCTTCTGCCAGTGTGGAGCTGGCGGAAAAGCAGCTGCGCGACCTGCCGACGGGCGGACGGACGCCGCTTGCCGAGGGCCTCGCCTGCGCTCTGCAAACGCTGCGTGAACTGGAACGCAGAGGCAGTGAGAAAACGGTGCTTGTCCTGATTACGGACGGGCGAACGAATACGGCGCGGGACGGAGATGACGGTGTACAGCGTGCCCTGCGTGTAGCAGAAGAGATCGCAGGCACGCAGGCGCTCACGCTTGTTCTTGATACGGAGCGCGGCGTGCCGCGGGTTGGGGCTGCACCGGAGATCGCCCGCCGTATGGAGGCGCGTTATTATACGTTGGAACAGCTCTCAGCCGAGGGGGTGCTCGAGATTGTCCGCGCATCCCGCAGCATGCAGATGTGATTGCACAGGAGGTCATCAGACATCGTGGAACTGGCCAAGCTGACAACGGGGGACGTTGCCTACCGATACGACAAGAGCATTGCGCTGTTCTTTTCCGGTGCACGCAAGGTGCTCAGCACATCGCTGTACAACGGGGGATACCATGAGGACTTTACAGCGGTGTTTAACCGCGATATGACGCAGGGGGCAGGCATGCCCTGTGAGGAGCTCGCTTCAACCTATATGGAGAGCATGCGCATCGTCGCGCAGAGGATCGGGCTGGATCCGGACCGCACGACGGGGATGGGAACTGCCGCACAGATGGAGAACGTCTCCATACAGTCGCGCAGCTACAAGGAACTCACAGTGACTTCCATTGTAACGGGAGGTGTGGAGACCAACGGAGGACGTGTCGGCGATCCGGCATCGTATTACAAGACCGTTCCGAAGAAATGCGGAACGATCAACATCATCCTTGTGATCGACGCAGATCTTCCGCCGGGGATTCTCGCACGTGCGCTCGTTACTTGCACAGAAGCAAAGACAGCGGCGCTGCAGGAGCTCATGGCGGAGAGCCGTTACTCCTGCGGACTTGCCACGGGCTCGGGCACCGATCAGACGATCATCGTTGCCAATACGGAGTCGCCGCTGTACTTCGAGGGGGCGGGCAAACATTCCAAACTCGGCGAGCTGATCGGTCAGTCCGTCATGGCTGCGGTCAAGGAGACGCTTGGAAAGCAGTCGGGGCTGACCCCCGCGCGTCAGCACAATCTTCTGCGCCGTCTGCGCCGTTTCGGTATTACCGGAGATTCTCTCTGGCACGACTATGAGGAGCGGGTACAGACCGCGCACCTCATCAAGCCGCGTTTTCTGCAGATCCTTCATGAGATCGGAGCGCGGCCGGGTGTCTTTGCCCTCGGCGTGAGCTATATACACCTCTACGATGAATTCCTGTGGGATCTCCTCACGGAGGAGGAGACACGTACGATGGGGGCACATTTTCTCGTGGAGATGGCGCGCTGCGCAGATGTTCCGCTGCCTGCGGCGCAGCAGGATGGAGAGGACTATATGCAGGCAATCGCGGCATTTCTTGTGGATTCTGTTTGTGCAAGGGCAGAGGAGCTGCCGGAAGGAGGGAAGATATGAGGATTGCAGTCTATACGAACATTCTGCGCGTCACTGTGCTCGCGCGCCGATGCGCCGCCTATATGGAGGAACCCGAGGTGTGCGTGTGCCCTGTCAGTGGCATGGACGATTGGAATGCGATGCGCGCAGATGCGGATCTTCATCTTTTCCTCTGGATGGGCACAGGATTGGACAATGACTTCTTGAAAAAGGCGTCACGCAATTTGCAGAGGAATCGGACGCCGCACCTGATCGTCGTGGACAATGCCGATCATGATAAGGTGACATATGGATTCTCGGAGGAGCAGATCCAGACGGCATGGGCATATTTTCGCTATGACGGCGAGGAGAATATGCGCAATCTTTTTTACTGGCTCGGCAGAGAGTTCGGAGGGCTTGCCTGCACAGCAGAGCCGCCGCGTCCGCTCGCGTGGAACGGCGTCTATCATCCGGACTGGACGGGGGATCCCGAGGACATCGCGGGATATCTCGCCTCGCATTACGAGGAAGGGCGTCCGACGGTCGGGATGATCTTTTACCGTTCGGAATGGATTACGAGGGACTTCACCTACCATACTGCGCTCGTTCGTGCAATCGAGGCGGAGGGGATGAACGCGGTCGCTGTGTTTTCCAATTCCTATCGTGACGAACGCGTAGAGTCGCCGACGCTGATGGATGCGATTCGCAAGTACTTCTGCAGGGATGGAGAGCCTTTTGTCGACGTGATCATCAGTACGATGAAGTTCTCCATCAAGGCAGGCGGCACGCGCATTGAGGACCTCTATGAACTCGGCGTGCCCATTCTCGAGGCGTATACTGTGCTTGCACAAAAGGAGGAGTGGGAGCGCTCTCCGGCGGGACTTGACCCCATGGAGGTCTCGATGAGTGTTGCCATGCCGGAGTTCGATGGTGTCATTCATGCTGTCCCCATTGCGGCGAAGGTACGCGACGAAAGCGGTGCAATCAGCTATGCGGCGCTCGATGAGCGCATGAAGCGGATTACCCGAAAGGCGCGGAAATGGGCGGCGCTGCGGCATAAGCCGAACGCGGAGAAGAAGATTGCCATTGTTTTCCATAACTATCCGCCGACGAATGCGAACATCGGAAGCGCTGCGGGTCTCGATTCGCCGGAGAGCGTGCTTCGTCTGCTCACGGCAATGCGCGCGGCGGGCTACGTCATGGATGAGATTCCGGAGAGCAGCAAGGCGTTTATGAAGCTGCTGACGGATCACGCGACGAATGACCGCCGCTTTATGAGTGCGGCGCAGGCAAAGTCTGCGGACGGACAGCTGACGGCAGAGCAGTATCGGGCATTTTTCACGGAGCTGCCCGCGCAGGTGCGGTCGCAGCTCGTGCGAGACTGGGGTGATGAACCCGGCGACGTTTTGAGCTATGACGGGACACTGCTCATCCCGGGCACG
>ERZ772940.761-NODE-761-length-12872-cov-21.353_pt1 | contig 12872 bp, 14 predicted proteins | sample MGYA00511682_ERZ772940 | MGnify/ENA primary metagenome ERZ772940 (study PRJEB29015, sample SAMEA2737922) | human oral metagenome | biome: human oral; feature: human-associated habitat; material: dental | place: China | collected 2031 ... | reverse complement strand
GGAGACCTTGCCGGAGTAGACGCGCACGTAGACGAGCTTGCCGTAGAAGGGGTGCGTGGCGACCTTGAAGGCGAGCGCCGAGAAGGGCTCCTTCTCATCGGCGGAGCGGGTGACGACGACGTCCTCCTTGCCGGGCACGTGGCCCTCGACGTCGGGCACGTCCAGCGGGGAGGGCAGGTAGTCGAGCACGGCGTCGAGCATGGGCTGGACGCCCTTGTTCTTGAAGGCCGAGCCGGCCAGCACCGGGAAGGCCTCGCCGGCCACGGTGAGCTTGCGGATGCCCCGCTTGAGCTCGTCGACGCTCAGCTCCTCGCCCTCCAGGTACTTCTCCATGAGCTCGTCGTCGGCCTCGGCGACCGTCTCGATGAGCTCGGCGCGCAGCTCCTCGGCCCGGGCGACCAGGTCCTCCGGGATCTCCTCGTACTCGACGACGGCACCGCGGGTGTCCTTGCCGTTGGCGTCCTTCTCCGGGAAGCGCACGGCCCGCATCTGGAGGACGTCGACGACGCCGGAGAAGCTGCTCTCCGAGCCGATCGGGAAATTGAGGACGATCGGGGTGGCGTGGAGGCGGTCGCGGATGGTCTGGACGGAGAAGTCGAAATTCGCGCCCAGCTTGTCCATCTTGTTGATGAAGCAGATGCGCGGGACGCTGTACTTGTCCGCCTGGCGCCACACCGTCTCCGACTGGGGCTCGACGCCCTCCTTGCCGTCGAAGACGGCCACGGCCCCGTCGAGCACGCGCAGGGAGCGCTCGACCTCGACCGTGAAGTCGACGTGGCCGGGGGTGTCGATGATATTGATCTGGTTGTTCTTCCAGAAGCAGGTGGTGGCGGCGGAGGTGATGGTGATGCCGCGCTCCTGCTCCTGCGGCATCCAGTCCATGGTCGAGGCGCCGTCGTGCGTCTCGCCGATCTTGTAGTTGATGCCCGTGTAGAACAGGATGCGCTCTGTCACGGTGGTCTTACCGGCATCGATGTGGGCCATGATGCCGATGTTGCGGACCTTGGTGAGGTCTGTCAGCACGTCAAGTGCCACTGGTGGTGTCCTTCGTTCGTGTGGGGTACGGAGCTGATTCCGGCACTACCAGCGGTAGTGGGCGAAGGCCTTGTTGGACTCGGCCATGCGGTGCATGTCCTCGCGGCGCTTGACCGCGGCGCCCAGGCCGTTGGAGGCGTCGAGAATCTCGTTCATGAGACGCTCGGTCATGGTGTTCTCGCGGCGCTGACGGGAGAAGTCCACGAGCCAGCGCAGCGCCAGGGTGGTGGCGCGGCCGGGGCGGACCTCGACGGGCACCTGGTAGGTGGCGCCACCGACGCGACGGGAGCGAACCTCCAGGGCGGGGCGGATGTTGTCCAAAGCGCGCTTGAGGACCGAGACCGGGTCCTGGTCCGTCTTGGAGCGCACGCCCTCCAGGGCGCCGTAGACGATGCGCTCGGCGGTGGACTTCTTGCCGTCCAGCAGAACGCGGTTGACGAGCTGGGTGACGACCGGCGAGCCGTAGACGGGGTCGACGACGAGCGGGCGCTTGGGTGCGGGACCCTTACGAGGCATTACTTCTTCTCCTTCTTGGCGCCGTACTTGGAACGTGCCTGCTGGCGGCCCTTGACACCCTGGGTGTCGAGGGCGCCGCGCACGATGTGGTAGCGGACACCGGGAAGGTCCTTCACACGACCACCGCGCACGAGCACGATGGAGTGCTCCTGGAGGTTGTGGCCCTCACCGGGGATGTAGGCCGTGACCTCGATACCGGTGGACAGGCGCACACGGGCGACCTTACGGAGGGCGGAGTTCGGCTTCTTGGGGGTCGTGGTGTACACGCGGGTGCACACGCCACGGCGCTGCGGACTGGCCTTGAGCGCCGGCGTCTTGGACGCGGAGCGCTTCGTCGAGCGGCCCTTGCGGACCAGCTGCTGAATGGTAGGCACTACTGATTCTCCATGGGGACGTGAGTCTGTATCTGGCTGCTGCCTGCGTGCCGGGCCGCTCCCCCATTGGTGGCTCGACGGCGCACGCCACCGCGGAGAGGGCCGGCCCGCCGGGATCGGGGCGAGCCCGATGACGACGTCCGGAGCCCCGCAGTCAGGGGCCCGTCGGTTCCCGCCGCGGCAGACCCGCGTCACGATGTCGCGCCTGATTCGAGCCAGCCTGTGGCCTGAGCGAATCCGACGTCGCTGGGAACGGAATGGAGATGCGGTGACCCGTCTGCGGGCACCGCGGGCCAGGCTACCCGTTCGCCGCGCCAGGGCGCCAGGGCGGAGGGCGAGGTGAGGGCGTGGTACTGGACACGCCATCTATGAACCGTACCGCCTGTTTCTCCCGTCAACGATGGGGTGAACACCCCCTCACAGTACTCAAATCATCCCTCCTACCATCACTGAACATGAGCACGATGACACCCATCTGGTCCACCGCCCCGGTCGACGACCTCCCCCACCTCACCGTGGACGGGCGAGACACCGGACTGGCGCTGTGGAGCGCACACACCCGGCGCGAGCGCAACATCGGCCTGCTCGGCACCGACTCGATCGACGGCGCCCTGTGGATCACTCGCTGCAACTGGGTGCACTGCTTCCGCATGCGCCACACGATCGACGTCGTCTACGTGGGACGCCGAGGGAGGGTCGTCGCAGTGACGACGATGCCTCCGAACCGGATGGGAATGCCCCGGCCGCTTGCGAGGGCCGTCGTCGAAATGCGACGGGGAGACGCCTCTCGCCTGGGAATCCACAAGGGGAGCGTCCTGGCCACATCCCCTCCTGAACCGCCCCCGCCATCGAACCCCGGCTCAGAAGGACACCAGAACAACATTCTCCGCCCGATTCACTGAAAGGCTCCCTCATGTCCCTCCAACCCTGGTTACTCGGCGCCGCGGCACTCGGCTCCGTCGCACTCATCGCCGGTCCGGTCTCCGCGTGGACGCGGCGCTACGTGCGAGAGCCCTTCAACGACGCGAACACGACCGATGCCGGCGCCCACGGCGCGACGGACACCCCGAGACACCCAGCGGACGGCATGACGAGCGACCCCCGAGACAGCGCCCAGGCACCTTCACGGGCCCTCTCCACTCCTCCCCCTTCACCCGAGCACCCGACACTGAAGCACCCCGGTCTCCTCAACGCAGTACCCCAGGGACTGCTGGCCCTGCCCCTATGCCTCATCTGCGCCTGGTGGGGGAACCGAATAGGCGCCACCACCGCAACGCTCACTGCCATCCCCGTGTACGCACTGCTCGGATGCGCCGGAAGCGTCGACGCCGTGGCGCACCTCCTCCCCAACCGCCTGCTGGGCGCCACGGCCGCCTGGCTGGCCGTATGCGGCGTGGTCGCCGTCGTTCTGGATCCCGACAGGGCTCACACCGCCCTCACCGCAGCGCTCTGCGCGCTGGCGGTGGGCGGCATCAGCCTGGCCCTGGCGTACTTCCGCACCGGCCTGGGGCTGGGAGACGTCAAGCTCGGCGCGGTGATCGGCCTCTGGCTGGGATGGCTCAACCCCTGGCTGCTCGTCTTCGGACTGTGCGCCGGGGTCTTCCTGGGTGGGATCGGCGCACTGTTCCTGCTCATCACCCGCCGAGCGTCACGCAAGGACCCCATGGCCTACGGCCCCTACCTCATCGCCGGGGCCCTGCTCACCTGGCCGCTGGCGATCGTCTGACACGACGAACGCCATCACATCTTATGGGGAGAACTACACAGAGTCATAAGTAATACTTCATGATACCTTCAAGTCGCGTCACCTGATCATTACCTTTCGTAACTTTTGGGCTCATCGGCCATCCCCGCTCAGGACCGCCCCGCCTCCCCCTCCACCCACCCGTACCTATCGACTCCGCCTCCTGCAGAGCCACGACACCGTAAGGCCTCTCATGCTTGTACTCACCGCCTCCCGGCCCCACCCGGACGCCACTAAGGACTGGGACATGGGTCAGGCCGTCACCGTCCTCCAGCAATTCGGTCAGGGACCGGCCCTGCTGCTGTGCCGCACCGGGGAGGAGGAGCACGCCGCCCGCATGGTTCGGGGGATCCTCAAACGCAAGGACCTCGGCATCCTGGCCCTCAATGAGCCCGAGACGCGATTCCGCGCCCTGGCCTACTGCCTGATGCAGCTTCACCCCCGGGCCTACGGTCAGGCACAGACAGTGGTTGACGCATTGCAGCCCGCATTACGCACGAGGGTCGCTCTCAGCTCGGTCAGCAGGCTCACCAGTCCTTCACCCACCATCGGGCAGCACCTGCAGTCGATGCTTCCGGGCTCCTGCTTCACCCTCGACCTGGGGGAGGCGCGAAGCAGCGTCACCAAGGTCAAGGACGTGGTCTGGAACAAGCCGCCTCAGGGCAGCCTGGCGATCTGGGCCGCGGACGACGAGCAGAACCGAGTCACAGGCGGCCTGCCCTCCCTGGGGCTCCACCGAGAGCCCCTGCTCCCCATGTCTCGCACCTGGCCGGCCAAGTCCTGGGCGGAAATGACCGTGCTCATCACCGACCCCGGCCCTCTTGTCTCGCAGGCGCTTGCGCCCCTCACCCGGACCTTCTGTCCCTACTGCGGTCAGCTAGCCGTCCCACAGGGATGTCTCCTGTGCGGCACGTGGCCCAACGTGCCCGCGCCGGCGCCCCGCGCTTCCGCACCCCACCCAGTCAAGGAGTCCTCATGAATCCGCGTCAACGTCGAGGTGTCCTGCTCATCCTCGTCACCGTCCTTGGAGCAGTGGTCACCTTCGTGGCCATGTTCAGCTACGTCCAGTCCATCTCCTCGCAGGTCGGCCCCATGACAACCGTCCTCAAGCTGTCCCAGCAGGTGACCGAGCTCAAGGAGGTCACTGCGGCCGACGTCGTGACCGAGCAGGTTCCCAAGCGGTGGGTTCCCGACGACGCCGTCCATGACGTCAATGAACTCAAGGGCAAGGTGGCGGCGTCCACCTACAACAAGGGGGCGGTGCTGCAGACCAGCATGCTTCAGGACCCACCACAGCTGGCGGAGGGATATCGAGAGGTGTCGATCATGATCGACGCCGAGACCGGCGTCGCCGGCAAGGTCACCCCGGGCTCCCGAGTCGACGTCGTCTCCACCGTGGAGGACCCCAACACCAAGGGGCAGAAGGCCCAGATCATCATCCAGAACGCGCTCATCACCGAGGTCGGTGTGACCACGAAGGTGCAGGACAAGGACGAGAACGGGAACTTCTCCGAGGAGAAGGACAGCGTCCCCGTGACCTTCTCACTCACGCCTGAGCAGTCGCTCAAGCTCGCCTATGCCGAGAGCTTCTCGAAGAAGGTGCGCCTCCTTCTGCGCCGCGACGGCGACCAGGGGAGCGCCCAGACTCCCGAGTACTCCGCCAATCCCGGAGCACCTGCCCAAGGAGCGAACTGATGCAGTACCTAGTCACCGATCATGAGGAGACCCGTCGGCAGGTACTGGCGGCGATGGCCGAGGCGGAGGGGCTTGGTGAGGTCCGTACTGTCGCCTCGCCTGAGAAGCTCAGAGAGCTTCTGGAACCGGACGTCACGTCGTGCATTCTGGTCGATGAGGCGTTGGAGGGGCATATCGCCCTGCCCACCGTTCAACAGCTCTCCCGATCCCTCCCGCTCATTCCCGTTGTTCTGCTGAGCCGGACCCGCACCTCCGAAGACGTTGTGGCGGCGATGGACGCCGGAGCTCGGACCGTGCTGGGGCTGCCCTTGTCGCTCGAGGAGATCACGAACCGCCTGCTCCCGGTCCTGGCGTGGTCGCGCGCGGTGCGCAGCGAGGCCTCGAGCCGGCAGGAGATCACCGCTCGCCGTCAAGGCACGATCACCGCCGTCGTCGGCGCCAAGGGCGGCGTGGGCACCTCGACGGTCGCACTCATGGCTGCCGCCCAGCTTGCTCAGGGAGCTCGCACCTGCCTGGTGGATCTCGATGTTCGCGGTGGTGACCTCGCCGCCATGACCGGCATTTCGGTGCGCCGCTCCATCGCCGACCTGGCCGACATCGCAGCGGAGGTCAGCGCCCGAGAGATCTCCGAGATCCTGTACCCCCTGCCCGGCGGGATCGCGCTTCTGCCCGCTCCGGAGCAGGGCGAGACCGGTGAGCTGTTGACGGAGTCGGCCACGCGGCAGATCCTCACCATGCTGCGTTACCAGTTCGACCACGTGGTCCTGGACTGCGGCAACCGCCTTGACGACGTTCTGGCCATGGGTCTCGACTCCGCCGACCGAGCCCTCATCGTCGCAACCCCCGATGCTCCGGCACTGCGCTCGGTGCGCAGGCTGAACGATGCGCTCGACCGCCTCGATATCGCCCGTGGACGCCCCTTCGGGCTGGTGGTCAACCTGACCAGCCGGCAACGCGAGATCCAGCCGGCCACCGCGGCGAAGATGACGGGAGTGGCGCTGGCCGCCAGCATTCCCGATCTGACGACTCAGATCGAGATGGCCGTCAACTCCAACACGTTGCTGACGTCGAGGGTTCCCGCCATGGCTAAGGCCGCACAGTCCATCGCCGGAGCCATCACGACCGGAACAGCGCCGAGTCCTGGCGGCGCTCCTGACCGGAGTGCGGCGGAGGGCTCGCCCAAGGCCTCGCGACGAGGACGCAGGCGCCGCCGCTCGGAAAGGGGCCAGATCACGGTGGAGTTCCCCGTGGTCTTCGCCCTGGCCACTGCCGTGATTCTGATGTGCATCCAGGCACTGAGCCTCGGAGTCTCGTACATGTACGCCACTCATGCCGCCAACGAGGCGGCTCATGCCTATGGCGTCGGGAAGAGCCCCGGTCAGGTGCAGCAGGAAGTCACCAGTCGCCTGCCCAGCAGCTACGCCGCACGCACCAAGGTGACACGCTCCGGAGCGGACAGGGTGACCGTCACGCTTCCGGTCCTCTCCGTTGTCGATATGGATACCTCCGCAAGTGCCGGAATCGTCTGGGAGAAGTGATGAGAACCATGTCCACAACCGGAGCCGCCCGCTCAGCCCGTGTCGTCTCAACCCCGAAGTGTCTGATCAGCCGTCTACGTCACGATGAGCGAGGTGTCCTCGATATTGAGCTCATTGGATTCGTGCCGATTCTGGTCCTGGTCACCATGTTCCTCGTTCAGGGCTTCCTCGCCGTCTCCACGGTGACCTCCGTCAGCGCAGCCGCCCGAGACGGCGCTCGCGCGGCGATGCTGGGGCGCTCCCCCGAGCAGGCCGCGCACCAGGCCCTGCCCGACTGGGTACGCCTGGAGTCCGTATCGGATAGCTGCGGTCCGGGGCACTGCGTCCAGGTGACCGCTCGGGTTCCGATCGGCATCCCTTCGATTACAAGCGAACACGTCACCGTGACTCGCACGGCCTACTTCCCCGAGGACTGACATGGCACTACGAGACCGGGTTGCCCATCCCCAAGAAGGAAAACGGCAGACTGCTGGAAGCCGAGAGGATCTGGTGGCCCTCTACCGAACCCGGCTGCTGGAGGAGATCGACCTAGAAGAGGTCGCAGGCCTAGAGCTGGCCCAGCAGCGAGCCCGTCTGGAGCGGGTGCTCTCACGGCTTCTGTCCCTCGAGGGCCCTGTCATGTCGCCACGAGAGCGGGCCTGGCTCATCAAACGAGTGATCGACGACGCGGTCGGGCTGGGAGTGCTCGAACCCCTCATCGCAGATCATTCCGTCACCGAGATCATGGTCAACGGCATGGAGGATGTCTACATTGAGCGCTCCGGACGGATCGAGCGGGTCCCCACCCGTTTCACGTCCGAGGCCGAGCTGTACCAGCTCATTGACCGCATCGTCTCCTCAGTCAACCGCCGTGTGGACGAGTCCAGCCCCATGGTCGACGCGCGTCTTCCCGGCGGAGAGCGTGTCAACGTCATCATCCCGCCGCTGGCACTCGACGGGCCGACCATTACCATCCGCCGGTTCCCTCAGCCCTTCCGCCTCTCCGATCTCGTCGCTAGAAACAGCCTGCCCCAGGAAGCCGCCGATCTCCTGGGGACACTGGTAGCCGCTCGGTTCAATATTCTCGTCTCCGGCGGGACCGGATCGGGGAAAACCACCTTCCTCAACGCACTGTCGGGAATGATCTCGGATCGAGAGCGAATCATCACCATCGAGGACGCGGCCGAGCTGTCTCTCCAGCAGCCCCATGTGGTCCGCCTGGAGGCCCGCCCGGCCAATACCGAGGGAGCAGGACAGGTGACAATTCGTGATCTGGTGAGAAACTCGCTACGCATGCGCCCCGACCGCATCATTGTTGGCGAGGTCCGCGGCGGAGAGACGCTCGACATGCTCCAGGCCATGAACACCGGCCACGAGGGCTCGCTGACAACCGTGCACGCCAACACCGCGACCGACGCACTGAGCCGCTTGGAGACACTGTCCTCCATGTCTGATGTCACGCTACCGGTGGAGACCATTAGAGATCAGATCAATGGCGCAATCGATGTCATTGTCCAGCTGGAACGCGACTCCTCCGGCACGAGGCGAGTCCGCACGATCGAGGCAGTGACCTCACGACACCACGAGCACTATATGACCTCACTCATGATGCGTTACGTCCACACCGCCCAGAGAGGTCACGACAACTTCGAGTTCCATGGTGTTTCTCCGTCTATAGCAGACAGAGTCCGCCAGCACGGTCTACAGCTCCCGGCAGATCTGCTTGTGCAGGAGATGGCATCATGAGCAATGTCCTTCTCGTCTACATCAGTGGTGCGGCCACCCTCATCATGGGGAGCGCAGCCCTCATCACCATGTCTGCCAATGCGGGGCGCACGGCCGAGCTCGCACAAGGCCTCGGAGCCACGGATATCGCCCAGGGAGTGGGGGCGGGGAGCCGTACTCTCGCCTTGATTCGCCGACTGCCCTTCAGTAAACCACTGAAGCGCAAGATGTCCGGGGCCGGGCTGAGCTGGGATGTGGCCATCACCGAGCTGGTTCTCATCACAGCTATTACCGCAACCTTCTTCCTGGCGCGCCCGTTGATCGGACGAATCGCAGGAGGCATCCTGGCAGCACTCATTCCCTTGGTGTTCTTCCGATGGTTGCGTCGCCGTACGGCTCAACGAGTGGAACGATTCATCGCTCAGCTCCCGGAGGTCTCCCGCATACTATCTAACGGCACATCCGCAGGAGTGTCGATCGAGCGATCCCTCGCTCTGGCGGCGCAAGAGATGTCGGATCCGGCACGAGCCGAGCTCAGCCGGGCCACATCACAGCTAGCGCTTGGATGGTCCTTGGACGGTACGCTCTCTGACCTCGCTCAGCGGATGCCCTCACGCGAGCTGAATGTCCTCGTGCGTACGATCATTATTCAGTCAACAGCGGGAGGAGCATTGGCCGGTGCACTGCATGACATCGCACTCGCACTTGAGGACCGCAAGCAGTTGCACCGCGAAGTCCGGACCGCCATCATTGGTTCAGCCTTCAGCGCCTACCTGGTCCCCATCATCGGCCTCGTGGCCATCATCCTCATGAACACGATGAAACCGGGAGTCTTAGACGACATGGCATCATCACCTATCGGTCAAATCATCCTTCTCGCATCACTCATCTGTTTTGGAATCGGAGCCCTACTCATGAAGATCGTCTCCCGGGTGGAGGTGTAGCATGCCCGCAATAATATACTCCACTGCAGCGGCATTCGTGGTGCTCCTTGCAGCCTACGGAATCCACCTCATCAAGGATGACGGCACTAGCCAGCTTGGAATCGCCGACCATGACGACAAGAAGGTCGAACGAAAAAGCGGCTTTGTCCTGCTGATTGACACACTTGGCATCAGGACGCAGCAGTCTCTCCGCCGCCTCTATGGGCCACTCCACCTAAAAAAGCTCGATCGTCGTTTAAAAAATGCGGGCAATCCAGAAGGCCTCACCCTCGACCTATTCATCCAGAGGGAGGCGGGATTCATTTCCCTCAGCATCCTTCTTGTAGCAGTGTTCACCCTGTTAGGCCACCCTGTCTACGGACTAGCGTTTGGAACGATATTTTCAGGCTGGATGTACCTCTGGCTGTTTCAAGCGGTTCAGAAGCGACAGGCAGCGATCGACCGCGACCTACCCGACTTCCTGGACATTCTCGCCATTACAGTATGCTCAGGTATGCCATTTCGCAGTTCGTTGGAACGAGTGTGCAAACATTTCGATGGGCCTGTGGCCGAAGAAATGCGTAAAACACTTCATGAGATGCGACTCGGAGTTTCTCGTCGCGACGCCTTCACGTCCCTCAAGAAACGTTGCCGTTCCGACAATATCGACAACTTCGTCACCACGCTCCTCCAGTCCGAAGAATTAGGCACACCGATCGGCGACGCCCTTACGTCAATCGTCAAGGAGATTCGTCGCGAACGCGCCCAGCAGGTCCGTCGTGCTGCGGCCAAGGCACAGCCCAAGGTAGCACTCATCGCCACGACCACCATGGTTCCGGGCGCCATGATCCTCATGCTCGGAGGGATGGTCTTCGCCAATCGGGACACTTTCGCGAAATTATTTGGCGGATGAAATGCAAGAAATTAATTCACAAGACTCGCAACCCCCATCGAGATTCATTCACCACCACGCCCTTTTTACCGCAGTGGCTCTGATCTGCGACATACGGCTTGGCCTCATCCTGGCCTGCGAGCTAGGAATCATTGCATCAAGCACCGACAGAGGGGCTGTTGCGGTCCCCCTCCTGGGACTAAGCATCAACTGGGCGACTTTGAGGGTGTTCAACAGGCATCCTCGCCTCATTGTCAATAACTGGACTTATTTATGCGCCGATCTGGTCACGACCTGCATCATCACCAGCGCTCTTCCTGCAACATTCCCGGGAGGTCTTGCTCTTTCTCTTGCCTATCTTATCGCATCGTCGGTACTCATCGGCCTTGTAAGTCAAGCGTTCTGGGCGTCATTGTGGTGCGTCGGTACTACCCTATCGCTCGCGCTCCTTAAGTTACATGACGCCTCAATTTCCACAGTTGTGGCCGCCACCATGGTTGCTGGAATCTTTTTCAGCGTCCTGCTCGGGAACCGATTGAACAGCCAGTTCACGGACATCAGTCGTCTTTCCGCCGAGGCCGTATTCGCCCGAGCAGAAGAACGCGCCACCGCCGAGAGACTCACGATTGCCAGAGATCTGCACGACTCGCTCGCCAAGAGCATCCATGGCATTCGCATGCTCGCCGAATCCCTGGACAGCTCTCTCGGTGCTGAGAACCACCCAGACGCTCCGCTGAGTCACACGCTCCTCGAGGCCGCGGACGAAGCAAGCAGGGAAGCCCGACTCGTCCTTGACGGACTGCGTTCCGGGGGCGACGAGGACATCATTGGCGCTCTTGTCGAGGAAGCCACCAGATGGGGGGCGCGCACAGGACTGTCGGTTACTGTCAACCGCGGCGACTCAGACACCCCCTTGCCCTGCTCGACCGAGGCGATGTGGCAGCTTCAGCGCATCCTGGGCGAGATCCTTGCCAATATTGAGAGGCACGCCCATGCCACGTCGGTCGACCTCTCAATACTCCACGACGACAGCTGCTTCCGCCTCGATGTCCGCGATAACGGCATCGGTTTTAGAGAGGATGTCAAAGACCTCTACCGAGAGGGTCATTACGGACTGGCAGGGTTGAAGGAACGTTCTGAAACACTGAACGGCGCCTTCAGTATCGATTCGCCCTCCGAACCGACTGCGGGGACCCGTGTTCGACTTCGTGTCCCCATCACATCGCTTCATTCCGCTAGCGACAAGGAGAAGATAGTATGAAGGTGATGGTCGTTGACGACAACGCCATTGTCCGTATCGGACTCCGCTCGGTACTCGACCGTATCGATGCTGTGGACGAGGTCATCGAGGCGGAGGACGCGTTCTCCGCACTCGAGGCACACCACACACACTGCCCCGACATCATCCTGCTTGACGTTTCCATGCCTCCGGGGCGCAGCGGACTTGACATCCTCCCAGAACTGAGTTCCGACGCCTCGGTCATTATGCTCACTTCGAATCGAGACCCCAGCACTATCCGCCAGGCACTCGACACGGGAGCGCGAGGCTACTTGGTTCACGGTCAGTTGGGCATCAATGAGGTGGCCGGCGCCATTGAGACCTGCCGCAACGGAGGCCTGGTGCTCGGTAAGGAAGCCGCCGATGTCGTGCTCAATCCTTCGGCTCATAACGTTTCTAGCAACCCTTTGCGTGCGCGGGTCTCGGAACGGGAGGCTGAGATCCTCGACCTGGCAGCGACCGGTATGTCCAACCAGAGGATCGCCCAGCATCTGTTCCTGTCGGAACGTACGGTCAAGAACTACCTCAACAGCTCCTACCCTAAGCTGCACGTCCACAGCCGCGCTGAGGCGGTCGCCGTCTGGTTATCGCCGCCCCTTGCTCAGTAGGCCGCAGGACGGGGCGTACGCCCCTACCCGATGGGGCATGAGGCCTCCTAACTTAGTGAATGTCAGATACATCAGGCATTCACAACGATGCCACTCAGCGATGGAGGTCATCATGAACAACAACGCACTGCTCCGCCTTCAGGTTCGTCTTCAGCAGGCCTGGATCAACCTTCGCGATGGAGAGCGCGGTCAGACAATGGTCGAGTACGCCGGAATCGCCATCGTTGCGGCAACGATTATTGGCCTTATAATCACCGCTGCAAACGGGTCTGGTATTGGAGACACCATCATCGACAAGATCAAGGAAGCCCTCGGTAAATTCTAGTAAGTCCATCATTTGCCTACAGCCTCTTGGTTGTATGCACCAGAGTTTCCTCGTCGGAGATGATCGTCTCTGATGAGGAAACTCTGCATATTCTTAGGAGTTCTTGTGTTGTCTCGTTTGCTCGGTGTTTCTGGTCGGGTGGCGTCTCGTCGGTCTTTTGTGGGTCTGTCGGTTCTGGTGGGGGTGGGTTTGCCGGTGCTGGCGGGTTGTGACCTGCCGGGAGTCTCCAAGGACAAGGG
>ERZ772940.760-NODE-760-length-12899-cov-6.18514_pt1 | contig 12899 bp, 10 predicted proteins | sample MGYA00511682_ERZ772940 | MGnify/ENA primary metagenome ERZ772940 (study PRJEB29015, sample SAMEA2737922) | human oral metagenome | biome: human oral; feature: human-associated habitat; material: dental | place: China | collected 2031 ... | reverse complement strand
AACTTCACCTTTGAATTTAGTGTGTGGGTTGATTGAACCTGGTTTAGCAATAACTTGTCCACGTTCGATTTCATCACGTTGGATACCACGGAGAAGCACACCTACGTTGTCCCCTGCAAGACCTTCGTCAAGCTGTTTACGGAACATTTCAACACCAGTAACAACTGCTTTTTGGATTTCTTCTTTGATACCAACGATTTCGATTTCGTCGTTGACTTTAACGATACCACGGTCGATACGTCCTGAAGCAACTGTACCACGTCCAGTGATTGAGAATACGTCTTCGACTGGAAGAAGCAATGGTTTGTCAGTGTCGCGTTCTGGTTCTGGAATGTATTCATCAACAGTGTTCATCAATTCCATGATGATATCTTCGTATTTAGAGTCACCTTCAAGAGCTTTAAGAGCTGAACCTTGGATAACTGGAAGATCGTCACCTGGGAAGTCGTATTCTGACAAGAGGTCACGGATTTCCATTTCAACCAATTCAAGCAATTCTTCGTCGTCTACCAAGTCAATTTTGTTCATGAAGACGATAAGGTGTTTAACACCAACTTGACGTGAAAGAAGGATGTGTTCACGAGTTTGTGGCATTGGTCCGTCAGTTGAAGCTACTACAAGGATAGCTCCGTCCATTTGAGCGGCACCAGTGATCATGTTTTTAACGTAGTCCGCGTGTCCTGGAGCGTCGATGTGAGCGTAGTGACGTTTTTCAGTTTCGTACTCAACGTGCGCAGTGTTGATAGTGATACCGCGTTCGCGTTCTTCTGGAGCAGCATCGATAGACGCATAGTCTTTAGGTTGGTTAACTGCTGAAGGCAAGCGACGTGCCAAAACAGTTGTGATAGCTGCAGTCAAAGTAGTTTTACCGTGGTCAACGTGTCCGATAGTACCAATGTTAACGTGTGGTTTACTACGATCGTATTTTTCTTTTGCCATTTGAGTAAAAGCCTCCAATAAAATATATTTTATAGATAGACAGTAGGCAATACAGTCTAACTTTCCTTACTATTTTATCAAATTTCTGCTAAATTGCAAGTGTTTTACACATATTTTATGAATTAATCTGAATCTTACAAAGTGCTGTTCTTCTGCTTCTTTATACAATTCAAGCGGTATTATGCTCACAAAAAAATCAGGTTCCCCTGATTCTAAATGGATTCTGATTTTTCCAGTTCTTTAGCTTCCTTATGATTTTCATATAATTTCGCCAAGAACTTAGTGATTTCTTTGAGAATAGAGTAGGTTGGCACTGCTACAATCATCCCTATGACGCCGTAGATATTACTTGACAATAAGAGGAGTACCAAAATCGTAATCGGGTGTACTTTCATAACCCCTCCAACGATACGTGGATAAAGAACATTTCCATCAATCTGTTGAATAATAAGCATATAAGCAACCGCAATCAACATACGATGAGGATCCGTGAACACATTCGCAATCACCATCGGAATCAAGCCAATACTTGGACCGACATAAGGGATCAAATTTGCGATTCCAGAAAAAATAGCAAAAACAAGAGCGTACTTTAATCCGATAACGCTATAACCAATATAAGCTAAACATCCAATAATAACCGCATCAATTGCAATTCCACTGATATAGCGCGCTATGGTCGTATTAAGGTTGGTTAAGAGGCTAGAAAGATTTAATTTATCATGTTTTAAGACAGTTCGTTCCAACATTGGTAGCAACTTATGACCATCCAACAAGAAATAAATCAAAAATACAGGGGTCATAATGAGAATCAGAACCGTGCTAAACAAGGCTGAAAGAACACTTCCTAAACTATTGCTGACGCTATTCAGGATATTCTGGAGGATATCCACATAGGAGAGGTTAAGTTGTTGAATGGTTTGTTGAATATCTATATTTTGGAAGACTGGATTCATGGACAAATCAATGATTAAATCTTGTAGTCTACTATAGATATTTTGACTAGAAATAATCAAGCTAGTCAACTGATTAATCAGAATCGGTAAGAGATAAACAACGCCTACAACGATAGCACCAATTAAAGCACAGAGAGTGACCAAGACACCAATTAGACGATTAATCTTACATCTCTTTTCCAAAAAGGTAACGATTGGATTTGTAATGTAGTAAAAAAATCCACCTAACAAAAATGGAATCATGATGGTATTCACAACCGTCACGAAAGGAGTAATGATGGCACCCATTTCTCTCCAAAGATAGAAAATCAGTGTTAATAATAAAATTTCAGCTGTCCAAAAAAATAATTTGTTTCTACGGAACATAGGTATCCTCCTTCTCTCTATTTTACCATATTTCTGAAAAAGATAAGATTGCTTTAGTAAAAAAGCGAGAATATTTTTTTTCTTTATGATAAAATAAAGCTAATATGAAAAAAATAATTTTATCTTTTATGACACTTTTAGCTTTTGGAACAGCTTCTACTGTTTCTGCTCAGGAGTTTGATGTTGCTGCTAAACATGCCATTGCTGTCGAGGCTACGACTGGAAAAATCCTCTACGAAAAAGATGCAAATCAGCCTGTAGAAATTGCTTCTATTACGAAACTGGTTACAGTTTATTTGGTCTATGAAGCTCTGGAACAAGGAACTATCAGCCTATCTACACCTGTTGATATTTCGGACTATCCTTACAAACTTACAACTAATTCTGAGGCTAGTAACGTCCCTATGGAAGCTCGAAATTATACTGTTGAACAACTATTAGAGGCTACAATGGTATCCAGTGCAAATAGTGCTGCCATTGCGCTAGCAGAAAAGATTGCTGGTTCTGAGAAAGACTTTGTAGACAAAATGAGGGCTAAACTTCTTGAATGGGGAATCCAAGATGCAACTATTGTAAACACTACTGGTTTAAATAATGAGACCCTTGGCGATAATATCTATCCAGGTTCTAAAAAAGATGATGAAAACAAGTTGAGTGCCTACGACGTTGCAATCGTCGCTCGTAATCTCATCCGAGATTATCCTCAAGTTTTGGAAATCACTAAAAAGCCAACTTCTACTTTTGCTGGACTTGAAATCCACTCAACCAACTATATGTTGGAAGGAATGCCAGCCTATCGTGGTGGTGTCGACGGTTTGAAAACAGGTACTACCGACAAAGCCGGTGCCTCTTTCGTTGGAACAACCGTTGAAAAAGGAATGCGTATCATTACGGTTGTTTTAAATGCGGACCAACAAGATAGCAACCCTTATGCACGTTTTACTGCAACTTCTTCACTTTTAGATTATGTTTCTGCGAACTTTGCTTTAAAAACTGTCGTTCAGAAAGGCGAAACCTATAAAGATAGTAAAGTGACAGTCCTTGACGGGAAAGAAGATAAGGTAGCTGCAATTGCTAAGTCAGATATTGCAATCGTCCAACGAGTTGGAAGTGAAACAACATCAGCTCTTCAATTCACACCAAAATCAGAAATAGCCCCACTGGAAGAAGGCAAGGTTGTCGGTACTCTAACCTATGACGACCAAGATTTGGTGGGTCAAGGCTACCTCTTTTCAGAAAAACCATCTTTTGAAATGGTCTCTGAAAAGAAAGTTGAAAAAGCCTTCTTCTTAAAAGTTTGGTGGAATCAATTCATCCGCTTTATCAATGAAAAACTATAAAAAAATCGCGATTCTTCGCGATTTTTTTATTTCATCTCTTTAAAAGCTGCTTCTGCATCTGCATTGCTAATAGCACCGAACTGAATTTTCCCGATTTTACCTTGACTGTCAATCAAGTATTCCGTTGGAATACTACGAATTTGGTAGGCTTGGAAGGTAGTTGCTTGGGTATCATACAAGACTGGTATATCCTTATACCCTTGCTCTTGAAACCATTTTGGAAAGTCTTGAACTGTTTTTTCACCTTGTAGACCAGGTGCAATGACACTCAAGATTTCAAAGTCTCGATCTTGTTTGGCTGCTAATTCCATCAACTCAGGCATGCTTTTTTTACATGGTCCACACCAAGAAGCCCAGAATTTTAAATAGACCTTTTTCCCTTTATAGTCTGATAGTTTCACTTCTTTACCATCCATAGACTGCAAGGTGAAGTCTGGCGCATCCTTTCCTACTGCGATTTGTTGTACAGTAGGTTGTTTGGGACTGCTTGTCTGTTTGGTTTCTTTTTCACCACAGGCAATCAACAAGAATAGAGACATGAGGCTCAATCCAGCAAAAATAACTTTTTTCATTTTTTCTCCTTTTATCCAAGAATTCCTGATAAGGCATTTAACTGCCCTAGCATTAATAATAATCCCATCAAAATAATCAAAGCTCCCCCGATTTTTTTTAGTAGGATCATATGGGGTTTTAATTTACTAAAGTAGGGCATGATCCAGCCCGAAGCTAAGGCCAAAAGAATGAAAGGAAGAGCCATCCCCAATGTGTATACTAATGTTAACACGGCTCCTTGCCAAGCACCATTCCCTCCTGAAGCCGCTAGAGCTAAGACCGAACTTAAAACTGGTCCGATACAAGGAGTCCAGCCAAAACTAAAGGTTATCCCAAGTAAAAAGGCTGATAGATAGTGATTTGACTTTGATTGTTTGAAGGTGACTGTCTTTTGAACTTCCAGTTTATTGAAATGCAAGATTTCCATCTGGTGAAGCCCCAAAAGAATAATGACTGTCCCCATAGCATAACGAAACCAGTCTGCATAGAGCATGTGCCCTAGGAATCCCGCTCCAAATCCTAGAATAAAGAAAATGAGGGAGATTCCTGCAACAAAGCACAAGGTTCGAATTAAACCTGACCATGCAACGTTTCTTCCAAAAAAGCGAAAGCTTTTCGAATTTCCCTGATCATCCAGTAAAATACCAGCATAGACAGGTAGCAAAGGAAAGATGCAGGGTGAAAAGAAGGACAGAATACCTGCTAAAAAAACGGATACTAGAAATATAATCGACTCCAACGAATTACCTACTTTCTCAAAATTCTAATCTTATTTTACTATAAAAGAAAAAAATTGTAAGAAGTCTGCTACGCTTATTTATTTTGACTAAATTTGACACAAAAAAAGGAGCTAAGCTCCTTTATTTTAATACGTTCCTTCTTCACCTTGACTAGTCAAGATAACAGGACCGTCTTTGGTAATAACAAACTGGTGTTCATATTGGCAAGACAGGCCGCCATCTATAGTCTTATGAGCCCAGCCAGTCTTCATATCTGTATCAATTTCCCAGTCACCAGTATTAATCATGGGTTCAATGGTTAGTACCATTCCTTCACGGAGACGGAGTCCACGGCCTGCAATACCGTAGTTAGGAACCATTGGTTCTTCATGCATAGTGGGACCAACTCCGTGTCCAACCAAATCACGTACGACACCATAACCGCGACTTTCAGCGTATTCTTGAATGGCCGCACCGATATCACCGATACGATTGCCGACAACTGCTTTCTCAATCCCTTTGTACATAGCTTCCTTGGTCACGTCCATCAAGTTTTTCACTTTTTCAGACGGTGTACCAACTGCATAAGCCCAACATGAGTCAGCTAAACCACCAGAATAGCTCTGGGTGTATTTTTTCATTTGCTCAACATTGTTAAAGTTGAGTTTAGATACATTGAGGTCGGATTTGGCAATCGGACCACCCAGTACCATGTCAACCTTGAGCAAATCGCCATCTTTCAAGATGTAATGACGTGGAAAAGCATGAGCAACTTCGTCGTTGAGAGAGCAACAAGTAGCATAGGGATAATCCATAACTGCGCCATCCACGCCAATCTGTAGAGGAAGGAAATTTTCCTCTTTACAACGTCGACGAACGTACTCTTCAACTTCCCACATATCTACGCCTGGCTTAATCAAATCACGTAAGCCGATATGGATACTTGCTAGGAAATCACCAGCCTTGTCCATGGCTTCGATTTCACGTGCTGATTTTAAAGTTATCATTTTTTCTCCTAGATTCTAATTAATTTTAACCGTAACGTTTGCTTTTGAAACAATCTGATGACCATGATAAATATCATAATCAATAATAGCTGAGCGTCTCGTGTGGTGAATAATACGAGCCTTAATCCGCAGAGTATCATCTATCTGTACAGCCTGCAAGAAATAAATCAACATCTGTTCAATGATGAGATTACGTCCGCTATTGACAACAAGGTCTTGTGTCATATGGTTGAGGATTTCAGCCAAGACTCCATTAGCAAGGACACCATTTTTCTCCAACATGAAGGGCTCAACAGTTATGACGACTTCATCATGATGGTAAGATAGTTTTTGCCCGATTTGCTCTGAGAAAGTTGGCAAGGCAGAAACTTGGGAACGGCTCATCTTTTCCATGACATCTCGTCGTGTTACGACACCAAGTAGGGTTTGGTTGCTTCTGACAACGGGAACCATCTCAAAGTCTTCTGCAATCATTCGTTGACTGACATTGGCAATATTGGTCGCCAATCCTGTTACGAAGATACTGCGCGTCATCACCTTGTCAATCGTCGTGCTGGGAGACTTGTCTCCTGCGTCACGCATAGTAACAACCCCAACAACCACTTGGTATTGGTTAACGACTGGAAAACGGCTACTTCTGTTCTTACGAACCAAGTCTAGATAGTCTTTGACTGTATCCGTTTCTCTCAAAAAACCATACTCATGACTGGGACGATAGAGCTTTTCAACTGTCAGAATGTCGGTCTTGATCTGAACATTTGAGAGGGCCTTGTTAATCATGGTCGCTACTGTAAAAGTGTCATCTTTACTTCTTAGAACTGGAATCCCTTTTTTATTGGCCAACTCAAGAACATCGTCCTGAACATGAAAACCACCTGTAACGAGGACTGCATTTTCATTTTCCAAGGCTAGAAGTTGAATACGAGTACGGTCACCTACGATCACAAGACCACCATCATGGAGATAGGACAGGATATTCTGCTCTGTCATGGCCCCAATGGAAAATTTGCTAAACTCTCTCTCCAGCCCTTCCTGACCGGCTAAAACCTCAGAGGAGGTGACTTCAGCGATTTCAGCATAGGTTAGCCGTTCAATAGCCACTTTCTTTGGCTTAACTCGTATGGTTCCACTACGTGGCCGAGTTTCAACGATGCCACGATTTTCAGCTTCTTTGATAGCTCGGTAGGCGGTTCCGTCACTAACACCTAGATGATTAGAGATACTGCGAACACTAACTCTCTTCCCAATTGGCAACTCTTCCAGATAGGACAAGATTTCCTGGTGTTTACTCATTGAATTCTCCTTTTATGTATCGAAATTCAAGATAGTCCCTCATTTTTCGTGTATAGCGATCGCTCCCCTTAAACTGTCGTACGAGGCTAAAGCCCGATTTTAAGGCTACTTTTTGACTAGCTTGATTCTCCAAATGAGTGATGATGGATAATTGTTTTAAACCAAATTCTTCAATTGAAAGCTGACATAGCTTGGTAACTACTTCTGTCATATAACCTTGTGACCAAGAATCTTTTTTTAAGAAGTAACCAATTTCTGCTTCTTTTTTGATTTCATCAATCTTTTCAAATTTAATGGAGCCAATCATTTCCTGATTTCCTTGGAGACAAATAGCCCAAACACCTAGAGGAGCCTTCATAAAATAGTTGGCAAGCGCGTATTGACTTTCTTCCAAACTTGATTGACTGGGAAAAATAAACTGCAAATTTTCAGGATTGGAAGCAATATCGAAAAACGCTTGACTGTCACTAAAAAAGAAAGGACGCAAATACAAGCGCTCCGTTTCAAAAAAAGAAAACATTGCTAATTTGGTCCAAATATTCATAATCACCTCAACGGTTTAGTCTTCAATGAGTGTGATATCCGCTCCAAGACTACGCAATTTCTCAATAATATCTGAATAGCCTCGCAGGATAAACTCAATATTTGTAATTTCAGTTTTACCTTCAGCCATCAAGCCAGCAATAACAAGTGCTGCACCAGCTCGCAAGTCTGTAGCTTTTACGCTTGCCCCGTGTAACTTACGACCACCGTTGTAAATAATGTGATCATTTGTGGTCGTAATATCCGCATCCATTTTTGCTAACTCAAAAACATGATTAACACGTTTCTCATAGATCGTATCAATAATGGTTCCACGACCTTGAGCGGTCAGCAATAGCGGAGTTATAGGCTGTTGCAAATCGGTTGCAAATCCAGGATAAGGAGCTGTTTTGATATTGATAGCCTTCAAATCAGACTGTTCTTCAACGAAGATACTGTCTTCTGAGACTGTCATATGAACGCCCATTTCCTCTAGTTTGGCGATAAAACCTTCTAAGTGCTCATAGAGAACGTTGTTAATGCGAATTCCTTTTCCTACCGCTGCAGCAAGTGAAATATAGGTTCCAGCTTCGATACGGTCTGGAATGACTTGGTGACGCGTTCCATGAAGTTTCTCAACACCATCAATAATGATGATATCGGTCCCCGCACCACGAATGTGGGCACCCATATTGTTCAAAAGGGTAGCGACATCGATAATTTCCGGTTCACGAGCCGCATTTTCAATGACAGTGCGTCCCTTAGCTTTAACCGCAGCAATCATAGTGTTAATCGTTGCACCAACGCTGACGGTATCCATGTAAATACTTGCTCCGTGAAGGCCCTTACCTTGGGCAGATAAATTCATATTATCTCCCTCATAGCTGACCTTAGCACCCATGGCTTCAAAGGCTTTCAAGTGAAGGTCAATCGGACGAGGCCCCAGATCACATCCACCAGGAAGTCCAACTGTAGCTTCACCAAAGCGACCTAAAAGACTTCCGTAGAAATAATAAGAAGCACGCAAGCTATTAATCTTACCATAAGGCATAGGAATGTTTTGAACGCCTCTTGGATCAATCTCCAATACATCGTCATAACGCTTAACAGTTGCCCCCATAATCTCCATGATTTCGACAAGACTAGCAACGTCTGAAATATCTGGAACACAATCTAAAGTGACAATATCATCTGATAAGATAATAGCTGGAATAAGTGCTACAACACTATTTTTAGCACCACTAATGGTGATCTCACCTTGCAATGGACGTCCACCATTGATGACAATTTTTCTCATGTTTTACTCTTTCAAAATTTACTAAAAAGGTCTTTTCGTTCTATTATACCACAATTTTCAATTTTTTCCCATTCCTATGATTAAACATTCCATTTCGATAAAAAAACCTATCATTCAAGCTGAACAGCTTGAATGATAGGTTTTAATGTTAGATTAACGTACTGTACGGATGCGCATTGTGTTTGTACGAACAGCTTCTCCAACTGGTACACCTGCAACGATAACGATATCGTCACCAGATTGTACAAGACCTGCTTCAACTGCTTTACGTTCAGCGATTTCGAACATATCGTCAGTTGATGATGGAGCATCTGTCAACATTGGGATAACACCCCAGTTCAACATCAATCCACGTTCTGTCAATTCGTCAAATGTCAATGCCAAGATATCAGCATTTGGACGGTATTTAGAGATCAAACGTGCAGTGTGACCAGTCTTAGTAAGAGTTACAACCAATTTGATGTCCATTGAGTTTGTTGCATCTTTAACAGCTGAAGCCATAACTTCTGTCTTAGAGTTACGTTCAAATGAATCTGAGTTCAAACGTCCGTATTCGTTAAGAAGAGTTTGAGCGTTCTTGTCAATTGTAGCCATTGTTGTTACTGACTCAAGTGGGTATTTACCGTTTGCAGACTCACCTGAAAGCATTGTAGCGTCAGTTCCATCGATAACAGCGTTAAATACGTCTGATACTTCTGAACGAGTTGCACGTGGTTTTTCAGTCATTGTTTCAAGCATGTTTGTTGCTGTGATAACAACTTTACCTGCTGCGTTCACTTTAGTGATAATCATTTTTTGGTAAACTGGAACCATTTCAAATGGTACTTCAATACCCATGTCACCACGAGCGATCATGATACCGTCAGCAGCTTCAATGATTTCATCCAAGTTATCGATACCTTGTTGGTTTTCGATTTTAGCGAACAATTGAACGTGACCGTTACCAGTTTCTTCACAGATTGCACGAACTTCGTTAACGTCTTTTGCAGTACGTACGAATGAAATCGCGATGAAGTTAATACCTTGTTCAAGACCAAAGCGGATATCATCGTTATCACGTTCAGCAAGAGCTGGGAAAGGAATTTTAGTGTTAGGGATGTTTACACCTTTTTGTTTAGCGATCACACCGTCATTTTCCACTTCAACTACAAATTCACGAGTTGCATCGTCTTTTTCTACAACACGAAGACCAAGTTTACCATCGTCAACCAATACTTGGCGACCAACTTCAACGTCATCATAGATGTCAAGAGCACCAGCAACGTTCAAAGCAATCACTTCACGAGTTGATTTGATTCCTTGTTTAGTTGCAACACGGATTTTTTCACCAGTTTTGTATGAGTACTCTTTAGCTTCACCTTCGAACAATTCAGTACGGATTTCTGGTCCTTTAGTATCAAGAAGGAAACCAACTTTTTTACCTGCAAGTTTTTCTGCAAGTTTAACAGTTGCCATACGTTCACCTTGTTCTTGGTGGTCACCATGTGAGAAGTTGAAACGGAAAGTGTTAGCTCCCGCTTCAATCAATTTAGCAATGTTTTTTGCTGAAGCTTCAACGTCAAGTTTTTCACCCCAGTATCCGTCATCACCGAATTTCTTTCCACCACGGATTTCAACCGCAGGACCCAAAGTTGCAACGATTTTTACACGTTTATTCATGATTTGTGACTCCTTTATATAATTTGACCTTTTATGGTCATTTTACCAGATTAGTTAAAGTTGATTATGACAAGCTCTTGTTCAAGCTAGCAAGCCCAAGGTCAGCTTTGTGAGGGTTGTTAACAACGATTTTGCCATCAGCAGTTAGGCTGAACAAGGCTCCTTCTTCTGCTGTTCCAAGAATTGGGTTTTCAACCATTTTTTCGTTACGGATACCAACAGCGACACCACCGATTCCTTGTTTAAGAAGTTTAACAGCGTGTGCTCCCATACGTGACGCTAATACACGGTCACGAGCGGTTGGTGAACCACCACGTTGGATATGTCCAAGCTCAGTCACACGAAGGTCACTAGTATCTCCTGCTTCCTTGAGTTTCTTACCGAATTCATCGGCTGACATAACCCCCTCGGCCAAAACGATGATGTTGTGTTTTTTACCGCATTCATAACCAGCTTTGATACTAGCTACGATATCTTCCATCTTGAAGCCTTCTTCAGGGATAATGATTTCATCAGCACCAGTTGCAATACCTGCCCAAAGTGCGATATCACCAGCATTACGTCCCATTACTTCAACAACGAAAGTACGACGGTGACTTGATGATGTATCACGAATCTTATCGATTGCATCCATTGCAGTAGTAACTGCAGTATCAAACCCGATTGTGAAGTCAGTACCTACGATATCGTTATCAATTGTACCTGGAAGTCCGATAGCAGGGAATCCATGCTCAGTCAAGCGCATAGCTCCGTGATAAGAACCATCACCACCGATAACAACGACACCTTCGATACCGTGTTTTTTCAACTGCTCAATCCCTTTAAGTTGGCCTTCAAGTTGTGCAAACTCAGGGTAACGAGCAGAGTGAAGGAAAGTACCACCACGGGAAATGATGTCTCCTACTGAAGCAGCATCAAGTGGATAAATTTCGCCGGCAACCATACCTGCATACCCATCATAGATACCAAAAACTTCCATTCCTTCTGAGATTGCTTGGCGAACTACTGCACGGATGGCAGCATTCATACCAGGGGCGTCTCCACCACTGGTCAAAACAGCAATACGTTTCATTTGGTTTTTGCTCCTTTTCCTTTTAACATTCTTACTGATTATACCACATTTAAATCGAAAATTCTTCTATTTTTTGTATTTTTAGCGATAAATCGTTTTCATGGTAATTTCCTTTAATTTCTCCTGTAAAGCAGGCTCTTTTTTTACAAAATGCCGTGTAGAAACAACTGTTTTTTGCTCCTCTTCATACCTGATAATCACAGGAATTGGGCCTTTGTATTGTTCTAGGATATGTGAAATCTCTTTATCGTATTCATGATTTTTAACTTGAATCCAGAATCGTTCCGCCACTGCTTCTTTCAAATCTTGTGCAATCATTTGCAAACGGCCATCTCGAGATTGAACCTTCCCATTGATATAGTAAAATTTCCCTTCGGAGAGGATAGAGGCGAATTTTCTATATTGATCTGAAAATACAGTCACATCCATCCGAGACTTACTGTCATGAACCTGTAGGAAAGCCATGTTCTCACCCTTCTTGGTTCGAATCACTTTTAGTTTTTGCAATTCAACTAGGAGAGTAGCTTGAGCTCCCTCAGTAAGATTAGCAATTGGCACCGTCGGATAAATGGCTTGTTTGGCAAGAGTTTGGAGAGGATGGGCACTGATACCTACCCCAATCAATTCCTGCTCCTTATAAAATTTCTCCGCCTCTGTAAAATCATCAGCCTCAGTCCAACTATAGGTTGTATCCGCAAAGAGACCTCCCAACTCCTCAACAAAGACAAATAAGTTTGGTAGGTTTACTAAGATTTTCTGGCGATTCTTGTCAAATTCATCAAAAAGCCCTAGTTCAACCAAAGGTGTCAAAAGCGAAAGTTTCTTGTAATTCTTGGGGAGACGCGTGACGAAATCTTCCACACTTGAAAAAGGACGATTTTCGATGATCCAGTAAGAAAAATCTCTTGGCATGCCCTTAATGGCTTTTAGACCAAGATATATTTTATTCTGAGCAATTTTATCGTGATAGGGAATGCTATTGATTGCTAACGGGGCTACTTCAAAGCCCATCTGCAATGCATCTACAATGTAATCGCTACTGGAATAATTCAACATGACTTGGAAGAAAATAGCAGGATAGTGCGTCTTGAAATAAGCTAGCTGGAAAGCCAGCGCTGAGTAGGCATAGGCGTGGGATCGGTTAAATCCGTAGCCCGCAAACTTTTCCATCACTGCA
>ERZ772940.756-NODE-756-length-12963-cov-3.48365_pt1 | contig 12963 bp, 9 predicted proteins | sample MGYA00511682_ERZ772940 | MGnify/ENA primary metagenome ERZ772940 (study PRJEB29015, sample SAMEA2737922) | human oral metagenome | biome: human oral; feature: human-associated habitat; material: dental | place: China | collected 2031 ... | reverse complement strand
ACCTAAAGTAGAATTATAGAAAGAACTAGTAAACCAATTGTAGAACTATCCCGCCCAACTGTCAACTTTTTTCAGTACACGTCATACTCTTTTAACGCGTAATAAAACTACTAGTGGTTTCAGAGAAAACTACTAGTGGTTTCGGGCAAAACTACTAGTAGTTTCGGAAGAATCTACTAGTAGTTTCAACGGAATCTACCGGTGGTTTCCGAAAGAAGCGATAAAAGTGCCGAAAGGGAGGTATAAATGCCCGTCCTATTTCATCCTCTTTGAGAGAAGTTACGTCTCTTTACAGGATGGCCGAAAGGCTATACCAGACTAAGACCAAGACGCATTCTAAGCTCATCAAAAAGAGGATTTTCCTGATTGAGGCGTTCGATCTTTTCGTCCAAAGAGACAGGCACTCGGTTCAGAGATGTAGATTCGGATACTCGCACATTCATTCGTATCGTCGTATTGCACAGCTTATCGGCAAGGAAGCTCAGCAAACGAGCCGATACGTTATTGATTTCTTCCTCTTGCCTGCTATTGAGCACCTCCACTTCAAAAGCCGAAGTTCCGGGACGGAGTTTAGGAAGACAGTTAGCCATCGTTTCTTTCAGGTGAATCTCCTCCGAGAGCTTCGTTTCGGCAAATTCGATCCAAGCCAGTTGCAACTGCTCCTCATCGAATGATTCGGTCATCTCTGTCCGAACCTCCTGAATGTTATTTTGGAGTTGTTCCTGTTTATTGCGGATTCCCCTTAATGTAAACCGGCCTTCCGATCCGACAGTAGATGTTGCCATCGGGCGCGTCGGAGGTACCACTTTCGTCTGTTCGGGCTTGTCTTCCGTGATAGTTGGAGCAGTGGTCTCGGGTTGGCGTCGCTGCTCCCCGATATTCGGCTGAGGTGGGACAGAGGACTGTGATGGAGCAACGGATGGCTGCTCTTTGGCCGGAGCCGGCCGGGGAGATACCGATCCGCTCACCACGGGATTTGCGTGCTGTGCTCCATGGGTCGGAGGCGGAGCAGTCAGTCCCTTGCTAAATAAAGCTGCGATATTCATCAGCGACAACTCCAACAACAGACGCTTGCCATTGCTCTGGCGATACTGTTGGTCACAGGCATTCAGTATCTTGAGCGATTGGTATAAGAAAGAAGTCGGGCAACGTGCTGCCATATCCACATATCGCTGTATGACTACTTCGGACTGCTCCAACAGCGGCAAGGTAGAAGCGTCCTGAGCCATCATCAAATCGCGGAAGAAAGAAGCCAATCCGCTCACGATCACCTGTCCGTCGAATCCCTTGGCAAGCAATTCGTCCAACACGATCAATACGGATCGGTAATCCCCCTGTAAAAAGAAATCCGTCAGACGGAAATAATAATCGTAGTCGAGGATATTCAGATTCTCTATCGTATTGGCATAGGTAATATTGCCTTCCGAAAAACGGGCAATGCGGTCGAAGAGCGAAAGAGCATCGCGCATCCCTCCATCGGCTTTTGTCGCTATTATAGCCAAAGCTTCGGCTTCGGCTTTTATCCCCTCGCTGTCTGCTACGTAGCGCAAATGTTGCTCTATTCGGGCCGGTGGTATTCGTTTGAAGTCGAATATCTGACAGCGCGAGAGAATAGTGGGCAGGATCTTGTGCTTCTCTGTGGTAGCCAATATAAAGATCACATAAGAAGGCGGTTCTTCGAGAGTCTTCAGGAAAGCATTGAAGGCTTGCTGCGAGAGCATGTGTACCTCGTCGATGATGTAGATCTTGTATTTTCCGATCTGTGGCGGCACATTGGCCTGCTCTATCAAGAGACGAATATCATCTACCGAATTGTTCGAAGCGGCATCTAGTTCATATATATTCATGGATCGTTGCTCATCGAAAGCCTTGCACGACTCGCATCGCCCACAAGCTTCTCCATCCGGCAACCGCTCCAGACAGTTGATGGCACGGGCGAAGATGCGTGCACAAGAGGTCTTTCCCACCCCACGCGGGCCACAAAAGAGATAGGCGTGAGCTGTCTTTTGCTGTACGATGGAGCTTTTGAGTGTAGCGGACAATGCCTCCTGACCGACCATCGAGGCAAAAGAATCGGGGCGATATTTGAGTGCAGATACGATGTATTTCGTTTCCATGAGCCGAGCCTGTTTGCTTAGGAAACAAAGGTAAACTAAAAAGAAGCAGCAGAGGCTATGCCGGAGAGCGAACTCTCGCGACATAGCCTCACGATGCTTTCAGTGAAAAAAACGTACAATATCAATGCAAGGCACAACCCTTACACTTCTCTCTTATCTGAGTAAAGAAATCATTGCCCTTGTCATCTACCAGAATAAAGGCCGGGAAGTCCTCCACTTCGATCTTCCAAATAGCCTCCATACCCAGCTCGGGATATTCCAGACACTCCACTTTCTTAATGCTGTCCTGAGCCAGAATGGCTGCAGGGCCTCCTACACTGCCGAGGTAGAATCCGCCGTACTTCTTACACGCATCCGTCACTTGCTGAGAGCGGTTGCCTTTGGCTATCATCACCATACTGCCTCCATGCGATTGGAAGAGATCCACATAGCTATCCATACGGCCCGCTGTCGTAGGCCCGAACGAACCGCTCGGCATCCCCTTCGGGGTCTTGGCCGGACCGGCGTAGTAGATGGGATGATTCTTGACATAGTCGGGCAAACCCTCGCCACGGTCGATACGTTCTTTTAGTTTGGCGTGAGCAATATCACGTCCCACGATAATCGTACCACTGAGAGACAAACGGGTGGAAACAGGATACTGCGACAGCTCTTTCAGAATCTCAGGCATCGGACGATTCAGATCGACCTTGACCACCGTACCCTCTGTACCCTCACGCATGGATTCAGGGATGAGGCGTGTGGGATTGGTCTCCATCTTTTCGATCCAGATACCGTCTTTATTGATCTTTGCTTTGATATTGCGGTCTGCCGAACAACTGACGCCCATACCTACGGGACAGCTTGCTCCATGTCGGGGCAGGCGGATGATGCGCACGTCGTGTGCAAAGTATTTGCCTCCAAACTGAGCACCCAGTCCCAGACGATAGGCAGCTTCCAAGACTTCTTTTTCCAGTTCGACATCGCGGAAGGCTCGCCCGCCTTCGTTGCCCGAAGTAGGCAGATTGTCGTAGTACTTGGCCGAAGCCAGCTTGACGGTCTTGAGGTTCGTTTCGGCCGAAGTTCCGCCTATCACGAATGCGATGTGATACGGAGGACAGGCAGCTGTACCGAGAGAACTCATCTTATCCACGAGGAAGTTCACCAGCGTCTTGGGGTTGAGCAGTGCTTTCGTTTCCTGATAGAGATACGTCTTATTGGCCGACCCTCCTCCTTTGGCTATGCAGAGAAAGTCGTACTCCATGCCGTCCACGGCCATCAGGTCGATCTGTGCCGGCAGGTTGCACCCCGTATTCACCTCCTTATACATATCCAAAGGAGCATTCTGCGAATAGCGCAGGTTCTCCTGCGTATAGGTATCATAGACACCATGCGAGAGCTGCTCTTCGTCATGACCGCCCGTCCAGACCTGCTGTCCCTTCTTACCGAGGATGATAGCCGTGCCCGTATCTTGGCAGAAAGGGAGCTGTCCCTTGGCTGAAACCTCCGCATTGCGCAGGAAAGTCAGAGCCACGAATTTGTCGTTTTCGCTGGCTTCCGGATCGGACAGAATCCGAGCCACTTGCTGCTGATGCGAATAGAAAGCGATGTCATGAAAAGCCGTCCGCGCAAGTAATCGCAGAGCTTCCGGCTCCACTTTCAGGACATCATGATCGCCAAACTTGTCCACGGACACATACTCCTTCGTCAGCAAATAATACTCTGTCGTATCATCCCCCATAGGGAAAGGCTTCTGATACTTAAATTCTGGAGTTGCCATAGTAATTGTAACTATTGTTATTAAAGTGATAATCGGTTCTTTTTCGGTCTCCCATCGAGGACATTTCCTTATCGATGCATTTGGAGTATTTCCTCTGCGGAGGCATTTGCTATTTCCCTGAGACAAGGCAGACAGAGACAGTCATGATAATGTCGTCGAAGGAATTCGAAGTGATGCGATTGCAGTTGTACCGTCCTACAGTCGCATCGCATATCGGGAAGATCATGACCGCACAGAAAGCCTCTCCCACAACGGGGACAGACTTTCCGGCGGTAGTTTCCCGATAGATTCAGGCTCATATCACAGTGGGCATCCCGGCCAATGATCGCTTGTATCCATCCACCAGATCAACCATGATCTCGGCCACCGTCTCCGCATGACTTATCTGCGATGCTGCCTGGCCTATCTCCAATTCGCCCTCGTGCAGGTCGCCTTCGAAAATACCTTGCTTGGCACGACCACGACCGAGCAGCTCGCGCAGCTCTTCCACGGAAGCACCGCGCTGCTCGGCAGCGAATACATCCTGATAGAATTTGTTCTTCAGCAGTCGCGTAGGCGATACAGCCTTGAGCGAAAGCATCGTATCTCCCTCCACCGACCGGCGGCAATGTGCTTTGAAGTCTTCGTGCGCCGAACTTTCCTCACTCAGAGCAAAACGGGTCCCCACTTGTACGGCATCGGCACCCAAAGCCAAAGCAGCGGCAACTGCACGGCCGGAAGCAATCCCTCCGGCAGCAACCACAGGAATGTTCACAGCATCCACTACTTCAGGTATCAAACAGAGGGTCGTAGTCTCCTCTCGTCCATTATGTCCGCCGGCTTCGAACCCTTCGGCCACGATGGCATCTACACCGGCTGCTTCTGATTTGCGAGCGAATGTGGCACTGCTCACTACATGTATCACCTTGCTACCGGCAGCTTTCAACTTGGGTGTCCACACCTTTGGACTACCGGCTGACGTTACCACTACGGGCACATGCTCCCTCATGATGATCTCCATGATTTTGTCCATCTCCGGATAGAGAAGAGGCACGTTCACACCGAAAGGCTTGTCTGTAGCAGCTTTACACGAACGGATGTGATGCTCCAGATTGTCCGGATGCATGGATCCGGCACCAATAAGTCCCAAACCACCGCAGTTGCTCACAGCAGAAGCCAGTTTCCAACCGCTGCACCACACCATGCCTCCCGATATGATCGGATGTTCGATACCCAATAATTCGCAAATTCTATTCATTTCTTATTCTTCTTATTTTGTATTGTATCTGTTATTCATTTCTCATTTGGTCGTCTGATCCGATCCTTCTTCAAGGCATCTTATCTTATTTAGTAAGTACAATCGCACTCGCATTTTTCAAGTTTTTACGGCACACACAACATAGTCACAAAAATAGGAACAAAAGCCGACTTCTGCACCCTGCTATTTCGATGCCTATGAGAAAGAATCACCCGAACCGCCAAATCAAATGCAACAACCCCCAAGCAGAGGCCTCGACAAATTCCAAACAGCTTCGACAAAAAGTGAGAGGAAATCGAAAAATAATTTCAACACAACCTCTTTATAATTAAATCCGGCTTTCAGGAGAATCCCAAAATATAGAGGGTGAGCCAAAATTTTCATTTTGACACACCCTCTTCGTCCGTCTTATGTAGTAGGATCAGTGTAAGATCAGAAGTTTACACGAATACCGGTAGACCAAGTGCGGCCGAAACCGTACCATACGAGAGCCGAAGCCTCATCGTGTTTCTTACCGATGATGTTGTCGTCGGCATCGCTCACATATCGCTTGTCGGCTACGTTGTCCATGTTGAAATAGAATGTGGTGCTGAGTGAACCAAGCTTGAAATTGTAGGATGCAGACAGATCGAACAGACCTACATCGGGCAACTTCCATGATTCCACGATTTCTTTGCCATCCGCTTCGTACTGCTGTGCATTACGCGTTGCGGGGTTGAATCCTGCATAGTTCTTGCCAAGGAAGTTGTACTTACCTATGACATGGAAACCCTTGAACAGCTCTATGTCTGCCGATACAGCAGCCGTCATCTGTGCTGCATCTCCGACGTGAAGACCCTTGATATAGGTTATATCCTGCCCTGTCTCGTTGCCGGCTTCGTCATAAGAGGTGTAGCTTACATTGTTTTGCCAAGTCCAGTCACCGAGAGAGAACATACCGCGAAGGTCGATCTGACGAATAGGACGATAGCTGATCTCAGCCTCTACCCCACAGTGAACAGCATCAACGCCATTGAGATAAACATACTCGTTTCCGATTCTCTTCGAGGTCACGCGATCCATCCACTTCGTATAGTATCCGTTGATATTGAACTCGAAGTTTTTGTGATTCGTGAATCCATAACCGACCTCTCCTGTAAGCACCTTTTCCATATTGGCTTTGTCATTGGGAATGATAGCCCCCGCAGCATAGACATTGCCAAAGAGCGGTGCACGTGTGAAGAAACCGCCATTGGCGAATACATTGTGTCCCTGTGCGAACTTGTAGCTCAGACCGGCCTTACCACTCCACGGAAGGAAGCTTTTCCACGGCGATACGCCGGGCAGGTAGCCGGTGGACTTGCTACCGCCATAATTGTGGTTGCGGTAGAGTTCGTAGTTGATAGATCCTGATACGAATGCATCGATCCATTCGGACGAATGCTCCATCTGTGCGAAGAGGCCTTGCCACATGATTTCGCCTGTGTAGTCCCGATTTACAATGTCGCCCACTTTCAGTTGCTGACCTTCCGTATGGTATGCGAGCTTTGTCTTGGGATCCTCTATGTAGTAGCTACCGCCGAGCAGATCGGTGATCTTGTCATAGTGGTCGCCACGGTAGTAACGCCCGTCGTATCCGGCTGTCAAAGTCAGCGAACTATTAAGTTTCTTCTTGAATGAAGAGAGTAGACCGAACCACTTGTGAGAGTTGGAACCAAGGGCAAAAATTGCTTCCGAGCCATTGCTCGCCGCAGCATTGGCAGCCAGTACGGCATCGTAGTCGATAAGTCCATCGGGAGTCACCTTTGTTTGTTCATAGGGTTGTCCGGTGTTGTAGTTGATCAATACCCACTTACTGTTTTTTCCATAAGCGCGACGACCTCCACCGGTAGCCAAAGATGCGTAGGCTGCGGTATAAAGAGAGGTATTCTCATCCATCTTCCAGAAGTGGTTCAGCGAGAACTGGGGCTTGTGGTACGTATTGTAAGCATAAGCCGTAGGAGTCAGTTCGCCTCGCAGATAGCCGAAGGATTGATTGTGACGGATGCCGTATTTGTCATAGTCGGCTACAGAATATTTGGAAGAACGTTGATTGTGCCATTGCGGTGCACCGAATCCGGTGAGAGAGAGGGTATGACGTTCATTGAACTTCTTCGAAACGTTGAAGAAGTAAGAGAATGCACGTCCCTTCAGCCCCTTCACATAACCCAGACCCGTCATATGGGAGCCTGCAATGGTGATAGCCCAACCGTCGTTCATACCCGTAGAAATGGAGAACGATTCTTTGTGCAATCCGTCATTACCCATACCGACATAAGCCGAACCTCCGGTGTTGGCATCCGTAGTCTTCGTGATAATGTTCATCGTACCACCTACCGAGCTGATACCGAGCTTGGAGGCTCCGAGTCCGCGCTGAATCTGAATGGTACTGGCTTGATTCATCAGACCACTCCAATTGCTCCAATATACTTTCCCGTCTTCCATACCATTGACAGGAACTCCGTTGATGAGTACACCGAAGTTGTAAGTGTCGAATCCACGCACATTGGTACGACCATCACCGAAACCTCCGCTTCCTTTTGTCGTATAGGTAGAGGGAGTGGATTTAACCAGTTCGGGAAATTCGACATTCAACGATGCTGCCTGAATATCAGCCACACGGATATTGGAAACGGGTACCGGCGTCATACGGTCTTTGGGCACCACAGAGGCTATTACCTGAATCTCATCCAAGCCGATGGCCTGGGGATCGAGGAGAATCGTACCGAGGTCTTCTTGAGAACCTCTGCCTATAGAGCGAGTTACGGTAGCATAACCTACGCAACGGAAAGTCAAGACAGATTTGGCCGGTACTTCGAATCGGAAGCCACCATCCATATCGGTGGTTACACCGCGGAGGGATGCTCCCTGACCGGTGCTTACGGATACACCGATGAGCGGTTCGGACGTTTCTGAATCGATCACCTTACCGGTCACCACTGTTTGCGCTATGGCGAGAGAGGAGCCTAATGCCAGCAGCAATGCGGTCAGGAAAAGTTGTAGAATTCTTTTTCTCATAAGACATAACAATTTAGATTCGACTTAAAGGCATCTCTGCCTGATTTTTGTACAAAGATAATCCAGAAACATTAGAGGAGTGTCTGTCGAAATTATTTTTGATGCACCCTGTGTGTTTCTTCGAAAGCAGGTTTGGAATTTGCTCAAAACCGGACTAAGGCAACTGCATCAAAATAGAGGCTACTCGGGGCACGGATTTTGATGCTAACGACCCGATTTTTTCAAATCTCCAGAGACCGAATATTTTCTTACATTTGTCACCCGATGAAGCTCTCTGTCGGAAGTTGGATGTCGCTGCCGAGAGAGCCGATTGCTTGAATAGAACTACATGGATAATAGACTTAACGATAACAGGACATGTGCACCGAACACCTTTATACCCTCGATCTTTCCGGCCGATCCTTTCGCGCCCATAACCTATCACGCCATCTCGATATTTGGACAAACAGCATATATCCCTATGACGAATAAGTAGGAATAAATCTTCTTAACACTTCTCCTAAAGACATAAGCACCCGCACGGTTCGGCCACGAATCGTGCGGGTGCCTCTTTTATTTCAGCTCCCGAAAGGGCCTTTTTCGGTCTTCGATTTATATAGAAATGAGTTTCGATCTATATATAAATTGAAAACGATTTATATACAAATCGCAAACGATCTATATATTTATCGTAAACAGTTTGTATATAGATCGTTATCTTGTCTCCCATAAATCACGTTTTGACCTGAAAAAGTTCGTTTCTTCATATTTTTAACTTCAAAATCCGTTCCCTTTCAGGTGCTTATTTAGAATCATTCCAAACTCCGCTTCGTTGTTGAAAACTTTTTTCGCGCGTATTTTGGGTAATAGCCGAGAGGCATTTGCAATACCTTTCCGAGTAGCGCAACAGGATCAAAGGATTTGAATTTGAATTGTCGCATGAGCCAAAAGGATAGAGTCGGCCGTAGAGTGGAAAGTACAGGAGCATATCTCTCTCATGTTTCGGTCTCTCGCTACGGGATCAGAACTGAATCTTCGACTTTATTGACATGGATAAAGCACTCTTTTGCTATCTTTACCGCATCATTATGGCTGATAAGCTATTGATTTCGGAAGAAGAGTTGCTGGAAGAACTGAGAGATCCGGCAAGGCGGCGTATGGCCTTTGAAAAGGTGGTACGCCTGTACAACCGTAAACTCTACTGGCAAATCCGCCGAATGGTACTCAGTCATGACGATACGGACGACTTGCTCCAAAATACCTTTATGAAGGCATGGAGTGCATTGGACGGTTTTCGTGGGGAGGCCAAACTCTCCACCTGGCTCTATCGGATAGCCATGTACGAATCACTCAATTTCCTGAAGAAGAAAAAGATCGAAGACGATATGAGTATATCGATCACGGACGAAAACTCCTATCTGCTCGACAACCTCACGGGGGATGTTTATTTCGATGGAGATGAAGCCGAGATTGCCTTCCAAAAGGCTATACTGGAATTGCCTGATAAACAGCGGTTGGTGTTCAACCTTCGGTACTACGATGAGATGCCTTACGAAAAAATGGCCGAAATCACCGGTACCTCGGAAGGTGCTCTCAAGGCATCGTACCACCATGCAGTGAAGAAGTTGGAGCGTTTTTTGTCACCCGATGATTAAACTTGCCCTAAGAACAAGCCTCTATAATCGTAACTAACAAAGCTCACATGAAACAGTTCGACCCCGATGTGAATATCCGTCCGAAAGAGGACAGTATTCGACACTACTCTGTGCCGGATGACTACTTCGCCTCTTTTACGGACAAACTCATGGCCCAGATTCCTGCCGTTAAAGAGGAAAATACTGTGGTTGTGCCTTCGGTAGCATTGTGGCCTAAATTGCGCCCGTTGCTTTATTTGGCGGCATCATTCCTGCTGATGATCGGTATGTTCAAGGCCTTCAGCCTTTTCGGAGAGGGGAGTGATACCGGTAGAACCACCTCCACATCAGCCGGACTTGTTGCTTTAGACCATGGCGACACCAGATGGAGCGAGGACACCGATTATAGAGATTTCCTCCATGACAACTGTGCTGAAACAGTGTCAGACGAATGGGTACTAACGGATTTCAGCGAATGATCGAGCGACACTCGCACCACCATCTAAGCGGTATGAAGCGAATCTTTTCTCTTACTATTATATTGGCTGCTCTGCTGCCAACTCTCTCGCAGGCAGCGATGCCTCCCTATTCTGTAGCGACCAAATTTCAGGAGTCTGAACAACAAGGTCGGAAGAGGGAGTTCATGAACCAACGCAATGCTTTCTTCATCCTTGAACTGGAGCTGACGCAGGAGGAGACCGATGCTTTTCTTCCGTTGTACAACGAGCTGGACACCAAACGCTACGAGCTGTGGAAAGACGTTCGGCAAAAGCGTGCTCTGATGGAACGAAAAGCCGAATTGACGGATGCTGACATGGAGCTGATCATCAATAAGAGTTTGGACAATAAAATTGCAGAGGCACGGTTGGAAAAAGAGTACTACTATAAATTCAAACGAGTGCTGCCGATGCGAAAAGTGATGGCTCTGAAAGTTGCAGAGCGGAAATTCGCCCGTCTGTTTCTTAAGAGCAGTTATGACTAATCCCTTTTTATGCTACTTTTGATAGCGTTTAACATGATAATTTTGGTAAAATGAGTATTTCAGCAAATAAATTTGTGACCTGTAGCTACGACTTGTATGTAGGGTTGGCAGAGGAGAAAGAATTGATGGAGCAGGCCACGGCCGAAAGGCCGTTGTGCTATATACATGGTATGGGTATGATGTTGCCCGAGTTCGAAAAGCATTTGTTCGGGCTGGCTGTGGGTGACAAATTCGACTTCGAGCTTAAGAGCGAAGATGCCTATGGCGAACGTCAGGAAGATGCCGTATTGGAGTTGCCCAAGGATATCTTCAAAGACGAAGAAGGCCGATTCGACTCTTCCATCGTCTACGAAGGCAATACCGTGCCGATGCGCGATGCCGAAGGTAATACCTTGCAAGGTTCTGTACTGGAAGTACGGGACGATGTAGTGGTAATGGACTTCAATCATCCTTTGGCCGGTGAGAATCTTCATTTCATAGGAGAGATCATCGAAGAGCGTGAAGCGACGGCAGAAGAGATCGAACAGTTCTTTGGAGGCCACTCCGGCTGTGGTTGCGGTTGTAGCTGCGAAAGTGAATCATCAGATGGTTGCAGCTGTGGCAGCGACTGTGGCTGTCACTGATCGGGACGAAGCAATAAAACGGAGAAAAGCTCCAAACCGTTGTCTCTAAAAAGCAATGGCTTGGAGCTTTTTAATTTCTCAGTATCTGCTCTTTGTCAGAAACTCTGTCTGAAGTTGAGAATGTCACAAACACAGCTACTATAAATCAGATGAATACAATAGGTAAGTTATTCCGGCTGACTACATTCGGAGAATCCCACGGTAAAGCTATCGGAGGTGTCATCGACGGCTGTCCGGCAGGGCTTTTTGTAGACATGGAAGCCATCGAGCGAGAGTTACTTCGTCGTCGCCCAGGGCAGTCACATTATACTTCTCCCCGGCAGGAGAGTGACATGGTACAGTTTATCTCCGGCCTATTTCGGGGAGAAACCACCGGTGCTCCTATTGCTTTCATGATAGACAATAAAGATGTACGTTCTGCTGACTACGACAGTCTCAGCTCCATCTTTCGTCCGGGACATGCCGACTATACATATTTCCATAAATATGGTATCCGTGATCCTCGTGGTGGGGGACGTTCTTCTGCCCGCGAAACGGCTGTCCGCGTAGTGGCAGGAACTGTTGCCAAGCAACTCCTGGCTCCATTGGGAATCCGGTGTACGGCCTATACGTCACAGATTGGCCCTGTATGTATACCCCAAGAAAATGCCAAAGGATATAGCCCTGAAGAAGTAGAGTCTTCCCCCATTCGCTGCCCTGACCCTAATGCTTCCGGATTGATGGAAGCTGTAATAGAAACAGCAAAGAAAGAATCTGACAGCGTGGGGGGGATAGTCGATTGCCATATAAGTGGCGTTCCGGTTGGTTGGGGTGAACCTCTTTATAGCAAACTGCATGCTGCTCTTGGTGCAGCCATGCTAAGCATCAATGCAGCCAAGGGTTTTGAAGTTGGGGACGGATTTGCCCTGGCATCCATGCGTGGCTCCGAAGCAAATGATCAGATGGTCGCTGCAGAAGATGGTGGCATCTCGTTTCTTTCCAATCATTCAGGGGGTATTAGTGGAGGTATCAGCACCGGTCAGGATATTCGTTTCCGCGTGGCATTCAAACCGACTCCTACCATTGGGCAAAAACAGCAGACTGTCAACGAACAGGGAGAAAGCATATCCCTCTCAGCTGTGGGAAGGCATGATCCTTGTGTGGTGCCACGAGCCGTACCGGTGGTAGAAGCCATGACCTGGTTGACATTGGCAGATGCCTATTTGGCCTCCCGATCAGGGCGTTGTGCACATTCCAGTCTCAAGTGCAACGGTTAGATAAATTTAGGATGGGAACTTCGAAGGGTTTTCTGAAGTTTAGTTTTTTCTATGTGTACACTCCACAAATAAATGCAACACTAAGGCATATTTAGAAAAAAAGAACTCGGAAGGTATTCCGAATCCGAATTTATTTCGACCCATAGATCTGAAAAGATGCGTACATGACGCCTCTACGGCATCAGTAGTATGAGCGAAAGGTATTGATTTCAGTGTTTTTCAGGTTGGTAGCTCCGTCGGGAATCGAACCCGAATCTATGGTTTAGGAAACCACTATTCTATCCATTGAACTACAGAGCCGAAAGAACAAGACCGACCTTGATCGGTCTTGTCTCTTTTT
>ERZ772940.754-NODE-754-length-12979-cov-24.9901_pt1 | contig 12979 bp, 11 predicted proteins | sample MGYA00511682_ERZ772940 | MGnify/ENA primary metagenome ERZ772940 (study PRJEB29015, sample SAMEA2737922) | human oral metagenome | biome: human oral; feature: human-associated habitat; material: dental | place: China | collected 2031 ... | reverse complement strand
AGTCCTTCAAGGGCGCCGACCACCTGGCCCAGGTGCAGCAGGAGGCCAAGAAGGTAGTCTCCGCGGCCCTGGGCGGCTGAGGCACGCGGGCCCGCGGTCTCACCGCGCATCCCCTTCTCACGGCCGGAGGCATTCGACGCGTATGGGTACAGGATTCCTGTTCCCGACGGCGTCGGCTGCCTCCGGCCGTCGTGCTGCTCGCCATCGGCTCGCCGCCGCCGGTCGCGTCAAGACGGTCCCATGCCGTCGAGGTATGGCGCCTGGCACAGTTACCTCATGACCGTTCAGCCCATTCCCGGTGGTCGCGCTCCCCTCGGAGGCCGTACTTCGGCGGCTCTCAAGGGGGTGCGTCTGGGGGCCTGCGCCTCCGTCATCGGGCTCATCGCCGCCGCGATCTGGCAGCGGCGCGCCCACCGCTGGGGCGTCTTTGTCTTTGAGGACCGGGAGGGCGCGATCGGCAAGTGGTGGGACCACGTCGTGGAGGCCTGGCCCTTCTTCTTCCTGTGCGCCCTGGCATTGGCGCTGGTCTGCGGACTCGTCTGGTGGAGGCTGCGCAGAAGCGGTCGGCTCCCACGGCCGGGCACGGTCCTCAGGATCGTCATCGTCGTCGGCCTCCTCATCCCCCTGGGCGTCGCCCTTGCCCTGGCCGGCAGGTGGTGGCAGGTCCTAAACCAGTACGGCGTGAACATCGGCTACCTCTTCAACCTGGCCGTTGCCGCACTGGCCCTGGGGTTCGCGCTCATCAGCGAGGCGATCATCCGCCGCCGGCCCCGGGCCGCCACACCGTCGGGCCCCCGGCTCGTCGCCGCCGGGGTGACGGTCGTGACGTTCGCGGCCTCGGCACTGGTGCCGCCCCAGGTCCTCTCTCCCGTCCAGTCACGGACGATCGCCGCGCCTAGCAACGTTCCTCAGCTTCCTGCGCGGGTAACCGGAACGGTCGAGTGGAGCCGGGAGGTGAGCCCGTATGTCGATGTCGCCGCCGGTGCGTCGGGGCCGCTGCTCATGACCGGGGAGGGTCTGGAGGGTCTCGACCCGGTCGATGGCTCCACGCTGTGGAGCTACCGGCGCACGGGAGCACAGTTCATGGGAGTCGGCGAAGATTCCGACCCTCGGGTCATCACCAGCCCGGACCGTCGCTACGCTCTCATCTCGATCTGGTACCCGCGCACGAGCTATGCGGATGACGGACGCATCATCGTCATCCTGGAGACCACCACTGGCCGGGTCGTGGCCGAACGGGAGACACTCACCGCCAACCTCGAAGACGGCGTCGTGCAGGTGACCGACTCGGTGGCCCTCATCGGCCGGGAGGGCGTCTCCCTGTCAGACGGATCCACGCTGTGGAGGCTGCCAGACCCCCCGATGCGGCGTTTCTCCGGTACGAAAGCGCCGCACACCCTCGTTGTGGACCAGCAGTGCGACGAGCAGAGCGGAACCTGCTCCCTGACCCTGGCAGACGACGCCGACCCCACTTCGACCCGCCGCCTGAGCAACGTCGTGGTCGACCCGGCGGACGACCGCATCCCGGGCTACGGGGACGACGTCGTCACGCTGGCCCAGGGGTGGACGGTGCGGCGCGCGTCCCCCGGCGGCCCGGACTCGCCGTTGGAGGCGATCAGCCTGGATGCCGCCGGCACTGCTGACGCGGCGCAGGGAGTTGTCGCATTGGGAACCTATGGCGGACCGGACCGGGCGACTTCCGGGGCGCGTATCGCCCTGCGGCCCGTCATTCCAGAGCGCGCCCCCGGGGCTGAGGACGGCTCGTCGCCGCCGGCCCCGGCGCCGGTGGCGGTCTTCGACCCGGCGACGCGCAGCCTCACCGAGGTCTCCGTGGGACAGGACTGGGACACGTCACTGCATCGGCCCTCCTGGCCGACCTCGGACACGGGTGTGCCACGGTGGTCGATCCCCGACAACGGCGCGCCAGATGACCTGGGAGCGGGCTACCTGGAGCTCGGGCGGGTCGATGGATCGAGCGGCGTCCCCATCAGTCCCGCAGGGGCACTGCTTGGGAAGAACGACACCGCGCACAACCCCTTCGCCGTCGCCGCCCCCGGGATCGTCGTTGTCGGGGTCGAGGTGAGCACCGACTTCGAGAAGATACGGGGCGGACACGACCAGGACCGCAGCCGCACCATCCTGTACGGGGTGGGATAGCCGGCTGCACCGTTGGGCTCTCGTCCCCATTGTCCGCGGTGGGACGTCGCCGGACGCTGATTCCATGAAGGACGATGACAAGGCGCAACCCCGCCCCGCTCCAGAATCGGACCCGCCCACCTCGTCTCCCCGACGGTGGCGTCGACTGGTGCACAGTCTCTTCATCGGTATCGACCTGGCCTCGGCAATTGCCATGCTCGCCCTGATTGCCGGCACGGTCGTCTCGCTCCTGCGCTCACCATTATCGATGGCGATGACAACGCCGCTCATCGTAATCGGGGAGATCGGTATTGTTCTGCTCGGTTACGCCATGATCTGGGCTGCGCTTCGAAAGCCGGCCGTGAGTGATGTCTTCGGCGCTGCGGGCGCCCTGGCCTTCTTCAGCCTTGTCGGGTGCGCGCTTACCGTGGCGGAGACCAGCAAGATCATCCGGGAAACGGGAACGGTGCCCGAGGTCGTGGGCAGACTGGCAGTTGCATGGATCTGCCTCGTTACTGCGATGCTGACACATCTCGCCCTACGTGCGGTCGGGTCTTCTCCGCCATTCATCAGGTGCTTTTCAATCATCAGGAGAGCGGCCAAAACGTAACGGGCAGGATCGGTATCGGGATCGTAGATCTCCCGACATTCTACGTGACCAGCGACCGTTCAAAAGATTTCGGAGAAAAACTCGCCGTCCCAACGGGAGAAGGAGAGGGGAACGTGACACTCAAGAACGGAGTCAAGGCGCCTTGGAAGAAGGTCTACACCCCTCTTCTGGAAAATAGAGTTCGCAACACCGTCCTATGCCCCGAAGGGAGAGTAGTTTCCGCCGAGCAACAGTCGGACACAGGTCAAGTCTTTCTGAAGGGTTGGAGGTTTCCCGTATGAAGAACGGCGCAGCATCAACCAACCCCGCCCCGCAGTCGAGCCCACCCGTTCCACCTCCTCACCAGGAACCGCAGCCCATGCGAGGTCTCCTCATCGGGATGATCTGGGCGACCATCTCCACAACCGTCGCCCTGCACTTCGGCGCCCTCATCGTGTGCGCGTACGCACCACATTCATCGGACATCATGTGGCTCCTGTACTGCTACATGATCCTCCTGGTCTTTACCGTGACATTATGTGGGTGGCTGCTTCGTCCTTATCGGCCGAGGCCGCCGCACAGCGATAACTATCCAGCAGCGGCCTTTACCCTCATCACGGCTACTTGCATCCAGGATTGGTGGATCAAACCCATAGGGTTATCACATTCTGACACAATACCCTCATCAGTCGAGCACCTCATAGCCGCCTGGATCAGCCTGATCGTCGCCATCCTCTCATGCATGCTGCTGCAGGCGTACGACGATCGACTCATCAGGTTACGGGCAGCCGATCAATCCTCTGCTCAGACAGGCGCCTTAGACGGATCGACGACGCCATCGGGCCGCCTTCCCCATTGCCAATCGAACTCAGAGAGTGAAAACTTGCCATATGAAAAGCGATGATGCGGCACTGAGCAAACCTACCCCACAATCCGGCTCAGCCACTTCACCTCCCAGGCGGGAGCCGTGGCTCGTACGCAGTATTCTGGTCGGGGTCAACCGGGCCGCTGGCCTCGCAACCGCGGCCCTGCACGTTGGTGCCTTCATCGTCTGGCTGCGCTCCCCTTTGTCCATGGCAATGGGTTCCATACGCATCTATGCGATCACGGCAATCATAGCCATCACCCTGTGCGCGTGGTTGCTGAGACCAAAACGGCTGCGAACCAGCAATTACTTTTTTTCGACCACTCTTCTTCTTTTCATAGCCACCTTTATTCTGAATCAGAACGTCAGGAGCGAGGTGGTGTCATTCACCTCCTCATCAAGCACTGTTCCGAGCGTCGCGGGATGGCTCCTTGCCGGCTGGGTGGGCGTTGTTATCACCGCAGTGTCGTGCATGCTGCTGCCGGCGCGTGACAAACGCGAGCTCCTCCGACGCCAGAACACCGAAGATGCTTCCAAGCAGGAGGTAGGCCCCGAAGAGGACTGTCTCCCAGACGATGCGCTTGAGTCGGAGGAAAGTCGTCCAACCGGGCAGGGGAGGATCCAGACAACCTCTTGCCGCTCTCGAGCTCCCCGTAAGGAGCGGGCCAAACGCTTGTGCGCGAGTGCCGCTGGCGCACTGACAGTCGCCCTGGCGGCGACAGCCCCCAGTGCCGTCAATCATCACCTGGATCCGCTCATCCGATCAACGACCAAGGCCGCCAATAGCCAGGTCTCATTCCCAACCGTCGATGAGATTCAGGCGGGAGCTGGGGACCGGCTACCACCTCAAGAACCCACCTGGGAGAGACCTCTTGGTGATACAAGAGTCGACCAGATGCTGACGGGAAAGCACAACGCCGTAGCCGTTACCAGCAAAGGACTCTACGGCGTCAATCCTTCCACTGGCGACTTGACCTGGTGCTTCGCAACGACCAGCCCAGACATCCTGGAGTATGATGCGCTTGGAAGGACCATAGAAAACACTTCCATATACGCAGATAAGCCCGCGTTCACCTCACCGGACGGCACCTGGCTCGCCTACGCCATCGACATGACCCCCAAAAGCTCGCATAACACTCTGACCCGCATTGTCATTCTGCGTACTGATAACGGTGAAGTCGCTGTGGATACCCAAGTCTCAGAGAACGTGCCAACCGTACAGCTGACCGATTCCATGGTTGTCATCAATCGCAAAGTTTACGACCTCACCAGCGGCAAGGAACTCGATCCACTGGATGCCGCCGTGACCGTTGTCCCAGGACCCGGCGGTCACGCCAACGTTCTCGTCAAGACCGATAACGAGCAACCCGAGGCACAATCAAAGACATCAGTGGAAAGTCTCCCAGAGACATATCTGCGCGCCTCATCAGACAATAGATACAAGATCGAGCACCAAAGCTTGAAACGCGCTTGGATACCTGTCGGAGATATCATCACATCAGGCGGATGGATCGTCACCTACGTCGATGACAACAACGAGCTGACAGCGCAGAACATCGACAGTGGAAGCAGGGTGCCTCTCACCGGCCCTTCAACCAACTTCCAAAATGTTCTTCAGATAGAAGCAAGCCAGCAAGCCATCTCGGTCTGGACCGTCGACACAGAACCGAACCAGGAGCTCAATCAAGCATCCACCCCCATCTACCCTGTTTCTCTCAGCGTCTTCGACACTCGCTCTGGAAAATCAACAACCATCGACTCCTCCGGCCTCTACCGCAGCACCAAGCGCGCCGATGACTCCCGTAGCAGTAGCACTGAAATCGACCGCGCCGCTAACGGGGCCGTCGACACACCCCAGTTCTTTTTACAAACGGAAAGTTACGACGCCTACTACGGAAAGCTCGCCATCCGCATGGGGGATGACGGGGGCGACCAGAGCGTCATCACGACATCGGACGGGCGCAGGCTGCCATGGGTACGCATCAGCATCGAATCCCCCACTCCCCTGGACACATATTCTCTTCTATCTCCAGAAGGAATGATGATCACGGCCGAAAAGAACTCCATCTCCACGCTGGCAGGCAGGAAGCTCCTCTAGCGCCTTCCCACCGGAGGCATTCGACACCGTCGGGAGCAGAGTTCCCGCGCCTCGATACGAGGGATGTCCCGGCCGTTGCCCGAAAGCGCCGGCGACACTCGACGCCGGCGGGTCACCCGGAGAGAATGCAGGTATGAGTTCCACCAGCGACTCCACCATCCTCCACATCCGCACAGCCCGCGCTCAACCGGCACAGCAGGCGCAGGATGCAGCCATGGCGGCCGCCCTGGAGGCCGTCTGCTTCCCGCCCGAGCAGGCCGCCAGCCCGACGTCGATCGCCGAGCGGATGGCCCACTACGCCGACCACTTCTGGCTCATCGAGGACGAGTCCGGCACACTGCTGGCGCTGGTCAACGGCCTGTGCACCAACGAGCGCGACTTGAGCGACGAGATGTACGAGAATGCCGCAATGCACGACCCCGATGGGGACTGGCAGATGATCTTCGGCGTCGCCACAGCGCCCGCCGCCCAGGGGCAGGGACTGGCCACCCGCCTGCTGCGCACCATCATCGAGACGTCGCGCACCCACGGCCGCCGAGGTCTGGTGCTCACCTGCCTCGACGACCTCGTGCCCTTCTACGCACGCCTCGGTTTCATCGACGAAGGCCTGTCCACCTCCAACCACGGCGGCGTGCCCTGGCATCAGATGCGCCTCACCCTGGCCTGATGTCGCCGTCGACATAGAGCACGGCCGGGGACATGTTACGCGTGCGGGCACGGGTTTCCCGCTCCCCGCGGCGTTGAACGTCCCCGGCCGCATGAGGACGGCGTAACGCCTTCGCCCGTGCAGAGCGTCCCCGACCGCACACAGGGGCGAACGACTAGGGTGACGGGTGTGAGCCAGTCCCGCCCGTCGAGGCCGTCCAAGCATCACGTCGAGCGCTCCCCTGCGTCCGCCAGCCACGCAGGGTCCTCCCCCGAGTCACCCGTATCCTCTGCCTCCCCAGAACTCGTCGATTCCGCGGAGAGCTCCACATTCGCTCCGACCGGCTCGCCCGACGGCGCCGCCTCCCCGGCATCGAAGGGCACCGCCGCGCCGCGCCGCGCCCCCTCTCAGCAGTCCCGCCCCGGCCCGCAGGACGACATCATGCTGGCCACCGGCAGGCCCCGGCAGGCCGAGCGGCCCAAGCCCCCCACCCAGGAGCAGATCCGCCGCCAACCTGGCCGCAAGGCCTGGGTGCCCAACCAGCACGGGGCCTGGTCGATGCTGGTGCTGCCGCCGATCGTCGGCTGGGTGGTGGGCGGCTTCAGCTGGGTGAACCTCCTGTTCCTTCCCACCTGGTGGGGCAGCTACCTCACCTACTGGTCCTGGTCGCAGTGGCTGCGCACCCGCTCGGCCCGCAAACGCGCCCTCATCATGCTGCCGCTCCTGGTCTACACCGGCTGGACGGCCTCCCTGGCCCTCATCACCCTGCTGGTGGCGCCCTACCTCATCCAGTGGGCGGTGCCGCTGGCGCCACTGTTCGTCATCGCACTGCACCAGGTGTGGCGCGGTCATGAGCGCTCACTGCTCTCGGGGCTGTCGACGACGACGGCCGCCTCCCTCATGGCCGCTGTTACCTACAGCCTGGCGGTGCGCGGCGACGGCGGCTTCCTGGGCCTGGGGACACCGAGCTCCCCCCTGCCGGGGGCCTCCCCCAGCGGCGCCCTGACGGGCTGGTCCTGGATGTGGCTGGTCACGGCGCTGACGGCCGCCTACTTCGGCGGGACGGTCCCCTACATCAAGTCGATGATCCGCGAGCGCTTCAACTACACGCTGCTGGCCGGCACGGTGGCGGCGCACGCGGTGGTGGCGGTGGTGACGTGGTGGCTGGCGTCGTCGGGGATGCTGCCGTGGGGGCACGCCGTCCTGTGGGTGGTGCTGACCGTGCGGTCGCTGGTCATGCCGCTGTGGCAGTGGCAGTTGGTGCGCACGCGTCACTGCCCACTGCGCCCGGGGACGATGGGCGTCGTCGAGGTCGTCATGTGCGTGGCCTTCCTGGTGACCATCTCGGTATGACCAGGCCTGCGACGACGCCGTAGCCCGCCCTGCCTTCTCCGGCGGGTCTCAGTGCTCGGCGCGCCAGGCGGCCGCGGCGGCCAGGACCCTCTCGTTGTCCGACGTCGTCCCGACCGAGACCCGCACGCCCTCACCTGCGAAGGGCCGCACGAGGATGCCTGCGGCGCGGAAGTGCTCGGCCAGCGCCGTCGTCTGCTGCCCCACGCCGAGCCAGAAGAAGTTGCCCTGAGCCTCAGGGACCTGCCAGCCCTGGTTGCGCAGGGCGTCCACGACCCGATCGCGCTCGGCGGCGACGGCGGCCGAGCGCTCGGCGGTGCGGGCCAGCTCGGCCTCACCCAGGGCGGCGGTGGCAGCGGCCTGCGCGGGCAGGTTGACCCCGAAGGGCGTGGCCACGGAGCGGATGGCGGCGGCCAGGCCCGGAGCGCACACGAGGTAGCCCACGCGCATCCCGGCCAGGGCGTGGGCCTTGGAGAAGGTCCGTGAGACCACGAGGTTGGGGGCCCCGGCCAGGAGGGTGAGGGCGTCGCCGACCCGCGGGTCGGCGACGAAGTCGAGGTAGGCCTCGTCGATGAGGACGACGACGTCGCGCGGCACCCCGGCCACGAGCTCGGCCAGCTCCTCGGCGGTGAGGATCGTGCCGGTGGGGTTGTTGGGGGTGCAGGCCATGACCACGCGGGTGCGGGGGGTGATGGCCGCCAGCATGGCGGGCACGTCGTGACGGGCGTCGGGGGTCAGCGGGACGCGCACGGCCCGGGCCCCGGCGACGGCCACGCAGATCGGGTAGGCCTCGAAGGATCGCCAGGGGATGACGACCTCGTCGCCGGGCTCGCAGACGGCGTCGAGCAGGTGCTGGATGAGGGCGACCGAGCCGTTGCCGACGACGACCTGCTCGGCATCCACGCCCCACCGGCGGGCGAGGGCCTGCGTGAGGCCCTCCCCGGTCATCTCCGGATAGCGGTTGACCCCACTGGCGGCGCGGGTGATGGCCTCGATGACCGCGTCCTGGGGCGGGTAGGGCAGCTCGTTGGAGGAGAGCTTGGCGATCTGCGCCGCAGCCGCGGCGTCGGGGCGGGCTCCGGGCACGTAGGCGGGCAGGGCGGCGACGTCGGGGCGGATGCGCACCGTCGTCGAGGGGGCGGCCTGCGAGCCGGCGGCGGGGGTCGCCGGCCTGGGTCCGCCGGGAACTGGGGTCGCTGCAGGAGTCATGCCCCCATCTTGGCACCGGCACAGGTTGCCCAGGCACAATGGAGCCATGGAAATCGTGGCACGAACTATCGGAAACGCGGCCGGCCTGTGGCTGGCCACGCGCCTGCTGTCCGGACTGAGTGTGCCCGAGGGGGTGGGTACCTCCCACATGTGGCTGAACCTGCTGGTCCTGGGCCTGGTGCTGGCGCTGGTGAACTCGCTCATCAAGCCGGTGGCGAAGTTCCTGGCCTTTCCGCTCTACATCGTCACCTTCGGGCTGTTTGCCCTGGTGGTCAACGGCGCGATGCTCTCGCTGACGGGCTGGCTCACCGACCACATCGCGGCCCTGGGCGCCGGCGGGTCGGTCCCGCTGGGGCTGGAGGTGGCCTCCTTCGGTTCGGCGGTGGCCGGCTCGATCATCATCTCGGTGATCTCCTCGATCATCGCCGCGATGCTCGTGCGCCACGAGGACTGAGGCCGACGACGCCGGAGGTGCGCCGGACGGCTCAGCTGATGCCGGCCGACGTCGCCCAGCGTCACCCGGCGTCACCCTGCGCCTCCCGGAGCAGGCCGGCACCCGCGTGCCAGCACATGTCACCAGTGTCATGACCTCACGCTCCTAGTGCTCGCCCGTCGGCTGCGGGCTCGGGGTGGGCCGCGGGTAGGAGGGTTGCGCCGACGGCACCTTGCCCTGGTAGGTGGTGCCGCCCTTGTAGATCCCGTTGGGGTCGGTGTTGCGTTGGATCGCGAAGGTGTACTCGGTGGTGGTCGTCCCCTGCTCGCCGGCGCCCGAGGCCCGCGAGAAGGACGTGTTCCAGTCGGCCAGCTCGGGTGCCTTGTCCTCCAGCCCCTCGGCGGCCTGGGCGTAGGCGGAGGAGGCGTGGGGGTAGCCGTTCGTGCTCATCTGGTGGGTGTCGAGCATGGCGACCTGCCGGTTGGGGCCGGTGGGTGTGGGGGCGGCGTCGAGCCCGGGGACGGCGTCGCCGGTGTTCTCCAGGTGGAGGGCGTGGACGTCGTCGGGGATGTCGGCTCCCGCGGTGGGGGAGCCTGCGGTGAGGACAGTGGTGATGTTGTAACGCTCCTGGATCGCGGGGTCGGCGGCGATGTTGGAGACCGTGATTCCGCCCTGGGAGTGGCCGTAGAGGGCGACCTCCTCCCCCGGTTGGATGCCGGCCTGGCGCATGGCGGTGACGACGCCGCTCTCCATGGCGGTGGGCGTGCCCCCCACGGCCTCGAGGTTGGTGAGCAGGTCCTGCGGCTCGCCGTCGCCAGAGGTCCAGTCGGTGGTGCCGGGGACGTAGACGACCCAGGAGACACGGCCGTCGGCGTGCTCGACCCGCTGGATGGAGATGACCCCAGCCTCCTCGTAGCCCTGCCCCAGGGAGTTCTTCGAGGACTGCACCTCCTGACAGTGGGTGATGGTCTCGGAGATGCTCTGCGGGGACTTGGCCTCCTTGCCCTTGCCGGTCATACCGGGATTCACGGCGCTGGCGAGCCCGAAGGGGTCCTTGGCGGCGGGCGGGAGCACGGTGGATCCGTTGCCGCCGACGGGGGTGACCGTGATGCCGCTCTGGGTGCCGTAGACCCCCGCCCCCATCGCGGCGGCGTTCGCACCCAGGACCATGGCGACGCGCTGCATGGGCGTGAGGCTCTTGGTGTCGACGGTCTGCGTCCCGACGGCGACCTGCCCGGGCAGGCGCTGCTTCGCCCAGGGGTCGAGACGCTGAGAGACCTGCTGGAGGTAGGCCTGGACCGTGGCGGTCTCCCGCCCGGTCTTGGCGTTCTTGAGCCACTGCGTCAGCAGGACGATCCTGACGAGGTCCTCCTTGACCCACTGCTCGGTGGTCGGGTCGCTGAGCAGGAGCTGGAGGACCTCGACGGTGGCCTGTCCGTCCTCGCTGTCCTCCACCAGCTTGTAGAGCAGCCAGCTCATCGCCGGTGAGGACGCCAGCAGCGCTGAGATCGTGGGGAACTGTGTGACGGTGGCGGCCCCCAACGCCATCTCGAGGAGGCCGGAGTCGAAGGCCCGAACATCCACGGGTCCCACCAGGCCATTGACGGGAGCGGCTTTCCCCTCGGCCAGGGCGTGGGCCTGGGAGCATGCGGTGACGTCAGAGGCGATGCCGCGCAGAGTATCGGCGACGTCCTGGAGCGACCCCGGCCCGGTGCTCAACGTATCCAGGGCTTGAAGAGCGACTAGCTTCTCCATATCGAATACACCCGGGATCGGGTTAGGGGTACTAGGCGGGGAAACGGATGGAGGCGGCGCCGCAATCACGTCGGTGGCCGCGTTGGCAACGAGTGTTCGCGCGTCATCGAGGGATCCGGCTGCCGAGGTGAGGCTGCTGGCCAGGGAGTCGAGGTCAGCCGTGTTCACGGAGACGGAGCCGCCCGCCACCACCACCGCGGGGCCCACACCCCACATGGTCCAGTTGTGGCCGGTATCCTCCGGAGCCGGCCCGGCGTACGGGGCAGGGGAAGTCTTGGGCTTCGGGGGCGCCGATGAGGAGGCCGGTGATTTCGTCGCGTGGGGATCCTGCTTCCAAGCGGGGTACGGGCCGCTGGAGCTATCCATGGCAACCGGGCTCATGATGAGCTCGTTCCCGTCGATGAGTCGCGTGACTCGACGACACCGACCTTGGAGGCGGCCGTGTCATAGCGCGTCGCCAGCGCAGTCAGGAGCCCGGAGACATTGGTGAGCATCGTCTGGCAGGCGGTGGAGTCCGCCCCCACCCAGCTGGCGGGGACCGACGTGGGGAACTGAGTAACGGCGGTGTCGTAGTCCGCCCTGGAGCGTGACAGTGAGAAAGACATGACTCGACGGTAGGGCGCCCCCGAGGCGGCCGCAGCGCCGGCTTGCAGCCCTGTGGATCAGACCTGCACTCCGGCGCCTGTGGCCCCCGGTGAGCCACACGCCTGCGCGACCAGTGACCAGATGGGAGGATCCATGCCGACGCCCACTCACGACGTCCCCCGGGGAAGGAGAACCGCACATGGATCCCACAACGGAGGAGCTTCTTTTCATGGGCACGGAGTGCGAGACCAGCGGCATCGAGGCCTTCAACACCGTGCGAGACATGGAGAACCTCGACGCCGAGGCCGCCGTCGAGCGGACTCGGGCGATTCTGACCTGGCTGTCCTCCCGCAACATGATCGACCTGTTCCTGGGCAATCCGTTCACGTATGAGCCCGACCCCCGCGACGGCGACCCGACCGGCACCGCCCTCATCCGCGCGGACAGGCTCTGGACCGTGGACGGCCCCGATGACAGGTGGCTCCTCTACGACGCCACGCCCTGGGGCAGGCTCATGCTCGAGAACTGGTGGATCGCGCGCCGGGAGAAAGGCTCGACGAGCTGACGGTGGCCAGGCCTCGGGCTCACCTCCTCGACAAAGGACTCGGCCCGCGGTCCGGCCTCCCGGACCGCGGGCCCAAGCCTCGCGAGGTCCTCCTGCTACCCGGCTTCCCATAAGGCCGGGGAGGCAGGACCTCCTTCACCAGAACGTCCGGTCCGGGCTCCCTAAGACCCGTTCCAGACTCGGAGACCTGCCAGTCATCGGGCTCCCCAACCCTCGTGACCGGTTCCGTCCGGCGGCAGTAACTATGTAACCCACCGATCCTGAGCGGACCCCCCGAATTCCCCTATGAACACGCTGAGAAATAGGCGCCATTCCGCCGTTTTGGCGTTGCCTGCACCACATTCCGGCGATTATCCAGAATATTCCGGGACTTCTTCAGGGCCGTTCCCACGACTCGCCCATCAAACCGAGGCCGGCGGCCTGCGCAGGCACACGACGGCGTCGGCCCGGTGCCCCTCCTGTCCGTCGGGCCCCGTGGCCCGCCGGTCTCGCTCCTCGCCGACGACGACCTCCCAGCCGGCCGTCGCCTCGGCCAGGCCCTCGAGGAGCTCGGCGGCCGTGTAGGTGCGGGCGTGGTGGGTGTGCCAGGGCGGGTTGACGGCATGCACCGCGGTGAGCAGGTGCCCGCCGGGGGCGACGCGGGCGGCGGCGTCGGACAGGAGGGCCACGAGGTCCAGGGAGCCCGGCTCGTGTCCGCCGTGGACGTAGAAGCTCGTCACCAGGTCGAAGGGTCCGGCCGGCAGGCCGT
>ERZ772940.750-NODE-750-length-13058-cov-3.39622_pt1 | contig 13058 bp, 7 predicted proteins | sample MGYA00511682_ERZ772940 | MGnify/ENA primary metagenome ERZ772940 (study PRJEB29015, sample SAMEA2737922) | human oral metagenome | biome: human oral; feature: human-associated habitat; material: dental | place: China | collected 2031 ... | reverse complement strand
TACTCGATAATATTAGCAATACCGTCCGCGATGATTTGCGATTGGAGATAAAACAGGGGAGCAAGGTTTCCGTTGCAGCAGCCTGTTTTTCCATGTACGCATATCAGGAATTAAAGAAGCAGCTGGAATCTGTAGATATGTTCCGGTTTATTTTTACGTCCCCGACCTTTGTAAAAGAAAAAGCAGAAAAGCAAAAACGTGAATTTTATATCCCTCGCCTATCCAGAGAAACAAGTCTGTATGGTACAGAATTTGAAATCAAGCTCCGCAACGCAATGACCCAGCGCGCTATTGCAAAGGAGTGCGCAGACTGGATTCGTAGAAAAGCTAAATTCAAGTCTAACACTACTGGTGAAAACATGTTAGGTTTTATGACCGTTGGTACCGGAAGTACACAGACGGTCTATACACCTATCACCAACTTCACTACAGTGGATATCGGATGTGAACGCGGCAACAACACCTACAACATAGTCAACTGCATCAACGCACCCCATTCGCATCGCTATATGCAGTTATTCGACCAACTTTGGAATAGCCATGAGAAAATGCAGGATGTAACAGATATAATCATAGAGAACATCAGCACTGCTTACACTGAAAATTCTCCGGAATTTATCTACTTTATGACACTGTACCATGTATTCAGCGAGTTTCTGGATGACATATCGGAGGATATGCTTCCTAATGATGCCACAGGCTTTAAGCAAAGTAAAATCTGGAGTATGCTCTACGATTTTCAGCGGGATGCCGTACTGGCCATTATCAATAAACTAGAAAAATACAATGGCTGTATTCTTGCTGATAGCGTTGGATTGGGAAAAACCTTCACAGCACTGGCTGTTATGAAATATTACGAAAACCGTAATAAGTCTGTCCTGGTGCTTTGTCCCAAAAAGCTGGCAGAAAACTGGAATACCTATAAAGACAACTATGTCAATAATCCCATAGCCTCCGATCGCCTGAATTACGATGTGCTTTTTCACACAGACCTTTCGCGTAACGATGGAATGTCAAATGGACTGGATTTAAGCCGACTCAACTGGGGTAACTATGACATGATCGTCATTGATGAATCCCATAACTTTCGTAACGGTATCGGAACGCATAGCAACACGCAGGAAAACCGTTATCAAAAACTGATGGAAAAAGTAATTCGTGCAGGAGTCAAAACAAAAGTTTTGATGCTTTCGGCAACGCCGGTCAACAACCGTTTTGTAGATTTAAAGAACCAGCTCGCCATTGCCTACGAAGGTAATTCCGAATACTTGGATCAACGGCTCAATACCACCAAAAGTCTTGAAGATATTTTCAAGCAGGCACAGAAAGCCTTTAACGCATGGAGTAAGCTGTCACCTGAAAAACGTTCAACGGACGCTCTGCTCCGTACATTGGATTTTAATTTTTTCGAGCTGCTGGACAGCGTGACTATCGCCCGATCGCGCAAGCATATCGAAAAATACTATGACGCAAATAAAATCGGTAAGTTTCCGGAAAGATTAAAGCCAATATCTCTCCGTCCGTGTCTGACGGATTTAGACGATGCGATTAACTATAGCCGAATTTATGACCGGCTGATGCAACTTTCTCTGTGTGTCTATACGCCGTCGAATTATATTTTCCCCAGTAAGCTGCAAAAGTACAAAGATCTGACGCATAATAAGGGCGAAAATCTGACTCAGACCGGTCGTGAACGCGGTATCCAGCGTCTCATGAGTATTAACCTGCTCAAACGGCTCGAAAGTTCGGTCAATTCCTTTTATTTGACACTGCAGCGTATTATAGAGCTCATTAACCATACAATCGATGCAATTAATCGGTTTGAGAAATATGGCTCAGCTGATATTTCTATATATGAGGCAAAAAGCGAAGACTTGGACATGGATGATGAAAACACAGAATTCTTCACTGTGGGCAGAAAAATTAAAATTGACCTTGTCGACATGGATTGGAAGAGCTGGCGGGCAGCATTGCAGCAGGATGTTGACGTGATTGAACAGCTGACATCGATAATAGCAAATATTACACCTGAACACGACAGTAAGCTGCAGAATCTGCTTCAGTTGTTGGACGCAAAAATTACTCATCCTATTAATCCAAACAACAAGAAGATTCTCATATTTTCTGCTTTCTCGGATACAGCAGAGTACCTGTACGATCACGTGAGTAAGTACGTCAAAGACAAGTATAGCTTAGATACGGCAGTCATAACCGGTTCCATCGACGGACGTACAACAATGAAAGGATTTACCGCAACGTTGAACAATGTATTAACCTGTTTCTCGCCGATTTCAAAAGATCGCGATGTACTAATGCCCAATAGCAGGATGGAAATTGACATTCTGATTGCAACCGACTGTATTTCGGAAGGTCAGAATCTTCAGGATTGCGACTATCTTATTAACTATGATATTCACTGGAACCCTGTACGTATTATCCAACGGTTTGGACGTATCGACCGCATCGGCAGCAAGAATAAAAGCATACAGCTGGTGAATTTCTGGCCTGATTTAGCACTGGACGATTATATCAATCTCAAATCTCGTGTGGAAACCCGTATGAAGATAACTATTATGACCTCCACCGGAGATGATGATTTGATTAATTCGGAAGAACAGGGAGACCTTGAATATCGAAAGGCACAGCTTATACGCTTACAACAGGAAATCGTCGATATTGAAGATATGTCTGACGGTATTTCCATCATGGACTTAGGACTTAACGAGTTCCGTATTGATCTACTGGATTACATAAAGCACAATAGAGATATGAATCAAAAACCCAGTGGACTACACGCAGTTGTTCCCGCCACAGATGCGCTGCCGAAAGGTGTAATCTTTGTTCTCAAGAACGTCAATAACAATGTCAACATAGATAATCGTAATAGGATTCATCCGTTTTACATGGTGTACATCGGACTAGACGGTAAAATCGTTTGCGACTACCTGAATCCTAAAAAGTTGTTGGATGATGTTCGTCTGCTATGTCGGGGAAAAACAAAGCCCATACCGGAGGTGTATGAGCATTTCAACCGTGAAACAGACGATGGACGAAATATGGGGGATATGTCAGAGTTACTGAGCAAAGCAATTAATTCCATCATTGAGGTTAAAGAAGAAAATGACATAGACAGTCTGTTTTCCGCCGGCGGAACCTCGGCACTGATGAGCCATATAGCCGGGCTGGATGATTTTGAATTGATTTGTTTTCTCGTAGTTGAATAAATGGTATAATATGGGGTTTAATTTGTTGGGACTACCGAACTCAACAGAGTTCAACAAAAGAATTCCGAAACAAAAGTTTTATGAACACCTATCAGTCACACCAGCTATCAAAAAGGTATTCACAGAACAAATAAAAATGATCTACTGGCGCAATAAGCTTGCTGCGACTACACTGAATATTGCAGCTGGAGAGCAGGTTACGGAGATTGAAATATTTGAGGTAAGGCTTAATTCACCTGATCTTGATGAAAATGTTCTGTGCTTGATTGATCGGGAGATTCCCTATCACATTCTATTTCTATTAGAACAGGGTGGAAAATATCAAGCTGTCATGGGATATAAGGAAGCTGTGACTTCAGAAAAAACGGCGTTTAAAGTTGAACGCTACTATTATACGAAATGGATGCCGGAAGAAGAACTCCCGATTCATATAGACGGTTTGAATCTTGATATTGTGTATGAAAATTTTGTAAAACAGATTGCGGGGGATAGCCTCAGTGGTAAAGAAAATACTACACTGAAAGAAAGTGTCGAACGACAGAAAAAATGCGAGCAACTGGAGCGACAGATTGTTAGGCTGGAATCTTTTATAAAGAAGGAAAAACAACTAAATCGACAGATTGAAATGAATGTGGAATTGAAGAGATTAAGAAATGAGGTTAAAAGAATCAAATGAAGATAAAAAAAATTGAACTGAATAATTTCAAGCGGTTTACCCATTTAGTTGTTGAAGATATCCCTAAAACAGCTAAACTGGTGGTCTTAGTTGGTCCGAATGGTTCGGGAAAGACATCTTTTATGGAGTCAATGAACCATTATTATAAATACGCTGGATACAGTGATACCGGTGATTACCATTATCTTAGCAAAACCGGCAATACCGATGATTTCAACTATGAGCGATGGTATTATCGTGCGCCAGAAATTGTCAATATTGATTTTTTCGATATAACACTTCCTAAAAACATTGGCGACAGTAGCAATATAAGAGGACATTTCTATTTTCGAAGCGCTTATAGAAACGAACCTGATTTTAAGATAGATTCCATGCATAAACAACAAGACCCTACCGACTCAATCCGCTTGGAATCACTTATCCAGAACGACCAGACAGTTTCTGCAAACTATCAGAGGCTTATTGCCAATACTATCGCAGGTGTGTTTAATAATGAGAATGACACAAAAGCCGTTGCTACGCTGCGCGATGAATTGATTGGAAAAATCAAAACAGCCCTTAACCGTGTGTTCGAAGATTTGGAGCTTTCATCGGTCGGACATCCGCTTCAAAACGGATCCTTCTATTTTACAAAAGGAATCACCAAAGATTTCAGCTATTGCAACCTTTCGGCAGGAGAAAAAGCTGCTTTCGATCTGATACTGGATATGGTTGTTCAGTCTAAATACTATCCTGACGCTATTTACTGTATTGATGAACCCGAAACTCACATGCACACCAAACTGCAAGGGAAGGTGTTGCGAGAGTTGTATGTGCTTATCCCAGGTCAATCACAACTATGGATTTCGACACACTCAATTGGCATGCTTCAAGAAGCAGAAGAAATCGAAAAAGAACAGCCGGGTACTGTTGCCTTTTTGGACTTTGGCGGGAGGGATTTTGATACGGATCAAGTAATTCGTCCTGCAAGGATTGGAAAAGCGGTCATGGATAAGTTTTACGAACTTGCTTTTGGAGACTTTGCAAAACTGATACTGCCGCAGACAATCGTGTTTTGTGAAGGCGACCCTAATGGCAAAACACGCAAAGATTTTGATAAGATAATTTACACCACCATTTTTGCGGATACTCATCCGGAAGCGTTCTTCATTTCCGGCGGTTCATGTAACGATATAGAGAATATCGAGAAAACACATGGAGAGATTATGGAAGTGCTACTCAAGAATACTCGAATTATTAAAATAGTTGATCGCGATGATCGCAGTCAACAAGAAATTTGCGACCTTGCTGAAAAGGGTATTAAAGTATTAAAAGAACGGAACCTTGAATCCTATCTGCTTGATGATGAAGTAATCAGAAAATTATGTAACTCAGTTGGAAAGCCCGAAGGACACGAAGAATGCATACGTGAAAAATGCGAAGCACTTGCCGCATCAACAAGCAGAGGGAATGCAGCGGATGATTATAAGTCTGCTCGCGGGGAGATTTATAACGCATTAAAAAAGCGCCTTACACTTACAAAATGTGGAAACAATGCGGATACATTTATTCGTGATACCATTGCTCCGTTAATTACACCGGATATGGATGTATATAGGCGTTTAGAGACAGAAATATTCGGAAACGACAATAACGGAGGAGTTTCTAATGGATAAACTACACATGGAATCGCCGGATATGACGGCACAAAACATAGACCGCATTGCAGCCCTGTTCCCGAACTGCATCACGGAAATGCTGGACGAGGAACGCAGCACGCCGGAAAAAAAGGTGTACAAGCGGGCAGTCAACTTTGAGTTACTAAAACAGATGCTCTCTCCTGATGTAGTGGACGGTGCCGAAGCGTACGAGTTTACCTGGGTTGGCAAGAAAGCAGCTATCGTGGAAGCCAACAAGCCAATCCGCAAAACGCTGCGCCCCTGCCCGGAAGAAAGTAAAAACTGGGATACTACCGAGAACCTCTATCTTGAAGGCGATAATCTGGAAGTTCTCAAGCTTCTGCAGGAAAGTTATCTCGGCAAGGTCAAAATGATATATATTGATCCGCCGTACAACACCGGCAACGACTTTATTTATGCCGACGATTTTATGCACTCGCAAGAAGAAGAAAACGAGCAGATGGGAATGTATGATGAAGACGAAAACCGCCTGTTTAAGAACACAGATACTAACGGGCGCTTCCACTCCGACTGGTGCAGCATGATTTACTCGCGGCTAATGTTGGCGAGAAATCTATTGGCGGAGGATGGGGTTATTTTTATCTCTATTGATGATAATGAAGTTTATAATATGATGAATCTATGTAATGAAGTTTTTGGAAGCGAAAATTTTATTGCAACATTTCCGCGGTTGACAACAAAGAGTGGAAAGACACCTTTGACATTTATGATTAGCCATGATTATGTTCTTTGCTATGTGAAAGGGCGAAAGGATATTTTTATTGGAAAGGAGTATGCAGACGACAGCTACAAGTTTTCTGACGAATTTGAGGCTGAACGAGGGAAATATAACTTAAAGCAACCGCTTGATTGTAACTCTATCAGCTACTCAAAATCATTAGACTATCCTATAGAATATGATGGGACAACCTACTACCCAGGATCAGACTATGCAAAATATATGGAACGTCAGAATGGAAAATACTTGAGTAAAGATTATGCTTGGAGATGGTCTAAAGAACTGTTTGATTTTGGCTTGAAAAATGGATGGATTGTTTTTCAGAATGGGAGAATCTATACAAAGGGGTATTTGAACGCAACTATTGAAAGACAATCCAATGGTAGTTATGAAGTTGTTTCTCGCCAGAAGACAAGGAAAATGTCGAGCATTGATTTCATATCAAACGACTTCTCAAACGATATGGCAAAGAAACAACTTGCTGCGTTTGATATACCTGTTAAGTTTGATTATCCCAAACCGGTTGATTTAATTTCGACTCTGCTTTCGTCGTATTATGATAAAAACGCTATAGTAATGGATTTTTTTAGCGGTTCTGCAACAGTTGGCGAAGCGGTAATAAGGGAAAACTATTCTGATGGAGGATGCAGAAAATTTATCTGTATTCAGCTTCCAGAGTCTGTAGAAAATGACTCTTGCCCTACCATCTGCGAAATCGGCAAAGAACGTATCCGCCGTGCCGGAGACAAGATTAAGTCTGAAAACCCTAAGACTGCACAAGAGCTTGACATCGGCTTCCGTGTATTCAAGCTGGACGATACCAATATGAAAGACGTTTACTACTCCCCGAAAGAATACAGTCAGGACATGCTCGCAGGTCTGGAATCCAACATCAAGGATGACCGTACCGATCTCGATCTACTATTTGGCTGCTTGCTTGATTGGGGCTTGCCGCTGTCTCTGCCATACAAGTCCGAGCAGATCGACGGTTGCGCTGTCCACACCTATAACGGCGGCGACCTCATTGCTTGCTTTGATGCTAATATTCCCGAAAGCGTGGTTAAAGAAATTGCCAAACGCAAGCCGCTCCGCGCTGTCTTCCGCGATTCCGGCTTTGCATCCAGTCCTGAAAAAATCAATGTGTTTGAAATTTTCAAGCTTTATATGCCGGAGGATGCAAACGATATTACCAAACGTGTGAAGGTTATTTAAGAAAGGAGCTTCCGCATGAAATTACAATTTAAGCATCAGAAGTTCCAGGCTGATGCTGCGAAAGCGGTTGTTGACGTGTTTGCGGGACAACCTTATCTCACTCCTTCGTATATGATGGATAAAGGCAATGGCAGCTATCAGATTGAACTTGACGAAGAAGAAAAATTTACCGGATGGCGCAATGAACGGATTATACCGGCGCTTTTTGATGCACGTATTTTAGAGAATCTGCAAAAGATTCAGCGAGCGAATCAGATTGTGCCGTCTCCAAAGCTCGAAGGCAGATATAACCTTACAATTGAAATGGAAACCGGCGTCGGAAAAACGTATACGTATATCAAAACCATGTACGAGCTGAACAAACACTACGGCTGGAGCAAGTTCATCGTAGTTGTTCCCAGTATCGCTATCCGCGAAGGTGTTTATAAGTCATTTCAGGTAACGCAGGAGCATTTTGCGGAAGAATATGGAAAGAAAATTCGTTTTTTTATCTATAGCTCTGCCAAGCTCACGGAGATTGACCGTTTTGCCTCTGATAGTTCAATCAATGTAATGATCATCAATTCTCAGGCTTTTAATGCCAGAGGAAAAGATGCCCGACGTATCTACATGAAACTGGACGAGTTCCGAAGCCGCCGACCGATTGAGATTATCGCAAAGACAAATCCGGTTATGATTATTGACGAGCCGCAATCTGTGGAAGGCAAGCAAACAAAAGAGCGGTTGAAGGAATTTTGCCCGCTTCTGACGCTGCGTTATTCTGCTACTCACAAGTCCGACAACCTCTATAACATGATTTATCGTTTGGACGCCATGGAAGCTTACAATAAGCGGCTTGTAAAAAAAATTTCTGTGAAAGGTATTACTGAAACCGGAAGCACCGCGACTGAGGGCTATGTATATTTGGAAAGCATCAACCTTTCTAAAGCAGACCCAACCGCTACCATTCAGTTTGACTACAAGGGGGCTGTCGGTGTCCGGAAAGTTACGAGGAAGGTTGGTATCGGATTCAACCTCTATGATAACTCAAACAACATGGAGGAATACAGAGACAACTTTGTTGTGAAGTTCATTGATGGCCGTGACAATCACGTTGAGTTCCTGAACGGCATCAAAATTTTCGCTGGAGACGTTGTCGGTAAGGTCAGCGAGGAGCAGTTGCGCCGTATTCAGATCAGGGAAACGATTCTTTCTCATATCGAGCGGGAGCGGCAGTTATTCCATAAAGGCATCAAAGTGCTTTCTCTGTTCTTCATTGATGAGGTTGCTAAATACAAGCAGTATGATGCGTCCGGCAAGCCCTACAATGGTATGTATGCCGATATGTTTGAGGAGGAATACACTGATATTCTTGCAAACATACAGTGTGAATTTGGCGACGATGAATACATGAACTATCTGGATTCTATCAAGCCGCAAGACACTCATGCCGGTTACTTTTCCATTGATAAAAAAGGCAAGATGACCGACAGTAAGGTTTCGGACAAAACTGAAAAGACTTCTGACGATATTGACGCTTACGATCTGATTATGAAGAACAAGGAGCTACTATTGGATCGCAATCCTAAGAACTCCCCTGTTCGCTTTATTTTCTCCCACTCAGCCCTACGTGAAGGCTGGGACAACCCAAATGTATTCCAGATTTGCACCTTGAAGCAGTCTTCCAGTGACGTGCGCAAACGGCAGGAGGTGGGGAGGGGCTTGCGTCTTTGTGTCAATCAGGACGGTGAACGAATGGATGCCAATATCCTCGGGAATGATGTACACAATATTAACGTGCTGACCGTTATTGCCAGTGAAAGCTATGACAGTTTCGCCAAGGCTTTGCAGAACGAGCTTGCGGATGCGGTGGCGGGACGGCCGGTGGCTGTTACCGCAGAGCTATTCAAGGACAAGGTCATCAGGGATGTAAACGGCAACGAGCAGGTAGTGGACAATAACACTGCGCAGGCTATCTTTGAAGATATGATTACTAACGGATATGTTAAACGAGGCGTACTGACAGATAAATACTACGTCGACAAGGCAAACGGGAGTATTCAAGTCGCTGAGGAAGTAGCCGACTATGCTGAGTCCGTTTTGGCTATCGTGGATTCTGTCTATGACAGTAACGCGATGAAACCTGAAAATGCCCGTGACAAAAACGTGGAACTTCAACTTGATCCCGATAAACTTGCTATGCCGCAGTTCAAGGCGCTTTGGGAACGTATCAGTCCCAAGTCCGTTTATGTTGTTGACTTTGACACCAATGAATTGGTACAAAAGGCAATCACTTGTCTGAACCGCAATCTGTGCGTATCAAAAATCTTCTTCAAGGTTGAGACCGGTACGATAGAAGAAATCAAATCCAGGGATGCACTGTTAAGTGGAGAGTCTTTTGTAAAAGAACAATCTGCTGTTTACGATGCTTCGCGAAAGATTCACGCTTCCTCCAGCGTAAAATACGACTTGATCGGTAAACTCGTTGAAGAAACCGGACTAACAAGAAAAGCTGTTGTGAAGATTCTGGCCGGTATTGAAAAAACAGTATTTGATCAATTCAAAGATAATCCGGAAGAATTTATTATCAAGGCGGCAGCGCTCATCAACGACGAGAAGGCCACAGCAATTATTCAGCATATTACCTATAGTATTCTGGATGAACACTATAGTACGGAGATATTCACCGAGCCGACGATTAAAGGTAAGTTAGGCGTAAACGCAATGAAAGTGCAGAAGCATCTGTACGATCATATCGTATTTGATTCCACTAATGAGCATGACTTTGCGACTGATCTGGATACCAACACAGATGTTGCCGTCTATGTCAAGCTGCCGGATGGTTTCTATATTTCCACACCGGTCGGCCACTACAATCCTGACTGGGCGATTGCATTTTACGAAGGAACCGTAAAGCATATCTATTTTGTTGCTGAAACGAAAGGTTCCATGTCCTCAATGCAGCTCCGCCTGATTGAGGAGTCAAAAATTCACTGTGCCCGTGAACATTTCAAAGCAATCAGTAGTGGTGAGGTTGTTTATGATGTAGTTGACAGCTATCAGGAACTCCTCAACAAGATCATGCGGTAAAGGTCAACTTTACACGTACGCCCCCTGATATTTCTTTTCAAATTCAATTGTCGTATTGGAGCCGTGTCCCGGATAAACGTGTGTATTTTCCGGCAGCTCGTTAAAAAGCCGCTTGAGCGACAGGCATATCTGCATCTCATTGCCGCCAGGCAAATCGGTTCTGCCGCGGGAGCCGTAGAAAAGGGTATCCCCGCTGAAGAGGACACCGGCTTCTTTGTTCCACAGACAAACAGACCCTTGTGTGTGGCCGGGGGTATGCAGCACGGTAAAGCTGTTTACGCTGTCTCCTTCTTTATAAAAATCCGTCGGTTCGGGGAGCGGATTTTTTTCCAGCGGCTCAATCAGTTTTTCGGCATGAAGCGGTTTAAAGCTCTTTAAATGGGTTTCCGTACCGGCTGTTCCGAGGTATGCAGCATCTTTTTCGTGAATCCATAAGCGGTAATCGGGATATTTTCTTATTAAGGCCGGTAAGCCGCCGACATGATCAAAATGACCGTGCGTCAGCATAATTTCAAGGTGAGTTGGATTAAGTTTATCTAAATACTGGGATAATTCGGGGCTCAATCCTCCCGGATCGATGACGGCAACACTCTTTTCGCTCAACGGAAATACCCATGTATTGACCATAAGGTAGCCGGTTTCAAATTTTTCTATTGATGAATAGTGCATGGCAAAGTCCTTTTACAAGCTTTGAGAATGATGAAACTAATATAGGCGATTTTATGGATTAAAACAATCACAACAAGCAAACACATCCGACTGTGTTTGAAAATATATGGGGGGCTTTTTTGTAGAAAGATTACAAAGCCGATTATCAATTCATTATAAATAAAATTTAGAATCGATGAATCGGCTTTGTTGGTGATTGTTAAAAATTAATATGATTTTGAATCATACGACTTGCGGTTTTTTTTCATTAATTTGCGCTGAAGAGCTTTCTTCTTTCTATTTAAAATAGTCGACGGCTTTTCATAGTATTCGCGCTTTTTCCACTCGCGGATAATTCCCTCTTTTTCAACTTGACGCTTAAAACGCTTAATCGCTTTTTCAAGGTTTTCGGAATCATCAATAACGATACTTGCCACTTACAGAATCACCTCCAATGGATTATATCCTTAGTATCTTCTTGTACGATAACGATTTTCCCGTTTTCTGTCAAGTAACGGGAAGATTAGTTACCCTATGCGTTCCGGTTGTGCATAATCTCCAGCTCTTCCATCACAAGATCGACGACAGCCTGCTTTTTATCGTCTCCTTCATGGCAGCGTTGTTTGGCTCGTTCTCGGAATTCGTTACAGTCTATGACTGGGCTTATCTCCATTACGACTTTATCTTGGCAAACAATATCACCCAGCATATTGGAAGGATCATCGGAAATGCGCAAACAGTTGCCGTTAATTGATACAAGCATCATTACATCGGATGTTCGGATGTATGAGTCGATTTCTCGGACTCCCCGTTTTGTTTCGGGTTTCCCCGGTCGATAGCGGGTTCCTGCCGGATAAACAATAACAGCTTTTCCTTCTTTCCGTACTTCTTCCAGCGTTCGCATCGAGGCAATATTGATACTGCGGCTCCGTTTTTTTTCTTCCTCCAGTTGTACCGGATCTGTGATCCCTGCAAGCGTTCTGCTTGGGTAAATGACAATACGCTCATATCCTTCGGTAAGAGCTGCTATCAGCGGGTCTTCTTCGGTAAGCTTCATTCCGGCCATTGCGATTGAACGGTGCGCAAGGTCTTCTCCTGCCGCTCCCGTTTGTTCCATTAAATACAAGAATATCGGTAAATCAAGGTTGCTGTAGTGCTCGGAGAGGATAATACCCTTCTTTCCGGCTTTGATTGCTTCTAAAAATTCGACGATATGTGCTTCGGGATATAGTTTTGAACCGTCCAACAGGAGTTTTTGTACGGTAGATTCCAAGATTGAACGGATATGAGGATTTTCCAGTTTATGCACATTTTCTTCGGTGATAATATTATCTTTACTTGCATATTGTTCAAATAATGGCTTGAGTTCTTCAAGCATGTTTTTTAGTTTTAAACCGTCCATTTTTTCCTCCTCAAAATGATATAATAACAAGCTTTACAAAAATAATATCGGAGTTTACCGGTCGCTAATGATTCGTTTTATACGGAAAGACGATTCAAGAGAGATGGCAGTTCGTAAATTGACTTAATCGAAGGTATACCGGATTCTTTCGTAAAATCCGTATATCGTTCTTTTTCATCAATGAGCACACTATTGCCCCCGATTTGAATAAAACCTTTAACGTATGCAGGATAATCATCTAAAAACAATGTTTCTGCAACTGTTTTATGTACCGCTGCAAGAGGTTTGATAAAGGCGTCCGGCTCCGGTTTCCCTTTTCCTTGGTTATAGGAAATATCAAAAATGCCGAGAAATAAATCACTGATATTAAAGAAGTTTAAAACTCGTTCCGCATGTGCCATCGGTGCATTGGTCAAAACCGTCATCGGCA